>Ga0310902_10000232_pt1 | contig 14431 bp, 16 predicted proteins | sample C24D3metaG_FD_203748 | JGI IMG/M metagenome (GOLD analysis project Ga0310902, IMG submission 203748) | Lab incubated soil microbial communities from West Virginia University Organic Research Farm, Morgantown, WV, United States - C24D3 | ecosystem: Environmental > Terrestrial > Soil >...
GGAAAGAACGTGCTCGTTAAACTAAAAGGAAGAAGATCAGTAAGAGGAAAAATTAAAGGTTTTGACAAACAGATGAATATAGTGATAACCGAAGCTATAGAAATGATAGAACAGCCAAGTAATAATAACAATCCTGAAAAAGCCCAATATCAAGAATCACAAGTAGGTGATGCATTAATACGCGGTGATAATGTAATAACCATTGCGGTTTTATAAAACATCTAGTGAAAAGAAACTGATAATATTCGATGCTCTGCTATTACAAAAAAAAATCAAATTGAACAGATTAGGTTTATTTGTTTATTCTTATTCAATTATTTAGTAACATACAACTTTTTCCAATGGTATATTATTTAATTCAAAATTTTGATTGCCTCATTGAATTCTGAATTATTTAGAGGTGCCACTTTGGCAAGTTCTATATTTTCTTTAACATGGTTGAGCTTCTTCTGTCCAAGTAATGGAGCAATTACGTTTGGAGTGGATCTGGTTATTTGTACTATTTTCAGTAATTGATTGTCAATTCCTAAGTAATCTGGAATCTTGACATCAAATAATTTTGCTTGTAATAACGGTACACTTGTAAAAACTCCAATGTTTAATTTATTACAAGCTTCTAAGATGGTAAGATCGTTGTCCGAATTTACAGTTTGGTTCCTAAGCGAATAAGCTTCTCTATATGCCAGATTATATGGAAGTTGGATAAAACGAAAGCCGTGATCCTTTCCTGCCACATCTTCCGCTATTCTTACCATATCCTCTAGCGATAGATACCCCTCTTCATTTCTAGGCAATCTAAAGCAGGTCCATGTTGCCATTCCATAATATCTTATCTTGTTCTTTGACCGATACTCTTCATAAATTTGAAAAACCTTTCGTATCTTTTCATTAAACTCACTTCTACTTATATCTTGAAACCAGCTCTCATAAGCATTATGAATGTAAACAAGGTCAATGGTATCAAGTTGCATATTTGTCAATGATTTATCTATACATTTTCGAATATAATTTGGATTTAATACATTATAACCGGAGCTTATGTCTTTGGAGTCTATTATTCCTTGTGAAATATACATCTTATGCATATATTCAAGTACATCAATTGTTGGATAATCTCCATCATTGGTAATATATCCATTTTTTGTTGATATAAAAACCTGATCTCGTGAAATAATCTTATCTTCTATCAACCTTTTGATTGCGTGCCCAATATTCTTTTCTGATTTCATAGAGCGATAATTTATGGCAGTATCAATTACATTCACTGCACCGGACTTTAATGAGTGATAAATCGCGTTCTCCAGATCTATATCATCTTCTGCTGTAAGCTGGCCCAGGTAGGTTCCTATTCCTAAACTTGAAAAATTGAGGTTATTAAATGAACGAAAGTGTGAATTTGCCATACCATTTTTAAATGCATTTTCCATAAATTTTCTCGTACCTTCGGCAGTAGCATATCCAGCTACGGCTCGATATTCATTAACCAATGATATGGACTTAATAATGTCCATTTTATATTTCATGTGAGTGAATCAATCATTACCTATCGCAAGAAATTAGCTAAAATTTACTAGAAAAGTTGTTAATATAACATAAAGAACGATTAGATGTAATTACGATTTCATTTTAGAGGTTTTATTTATTGGAGCAAATAACATTATATCTTAGATTTGCCTTAATTTCATAATAATGTCCAATACGAATGAAGATTTTTTTGAGCAGCTTTCAAGGGAAATTTTAGAAATAAATTCATCATTAAGATGGATTGCTATAGCTGACTCTGACGGCCACTTACTTAATGTCACAAGGAGGGAGGGTCTTGCTCCATTGATGACTCGTGAAGAAAATCAGGAATATACATCGAATGCAATAACCCGACATAAATCAAGGGTGAAATTTGAAGACAAGTTAGGTAAGCTAGTATATTCCTTAGGAAAGTATGAAAAATTGGTAAGAATTGTTACTCCTATAAATAACAAATATTATGTCTTACTCACAATAGATGTTGGAGAAACTCATATTGATTCGCTTATGAGAGAGCAGATAATTCCAAAAATAAAGGATAATATTCGTCATTTTGAATAACCGAAAGTAGACTAGGTTTTTAAAATATATTGATATACAGTTTTAATCTTAACAATTGCTTTTTCATATCAGTTGCATTAGTTCTTTTGAATACTAGTTTTATGGAATTATAAGGTTTTAAGGAGTATTCAACATATTCCATTTATGTCCATTGAAGATCAAATTGATAGCGCTAAGAAAATAATTGATTCAGAAATCACAAACGTTACTTCGAATTCCCTTTTAATAAAATCTGGTGGATGTGCATCGTGTCACATATTGTTTAAGCTCATAGAATCTCTTTCTTTGAATGTATCAGATGCTACAGATCTATTATCCGAAGTTTTATATCAAGATGCACAATTAAATGAAAGATTTGTTTAATTTATACTCTATAAATTATTTAGAAATTCTAAGTGATATTAGATGGATTTAGTCCTGACAGGAATGCATAGTTTGAAATCAGTTAATATTACGAACTACGACCACTAAATAACTAAAAAAGGCTAGGTTAACCGCGTCGCCTGATGTTAAAAAAGTTAAAGACTGGTCGATTTAAAATAGTTAGCCGATGGGAGAAAATGTAAGAACATATGACAAGCCCTTCAAAATCCTCCCACCAGTTCGTATGAATGACGTCTAGTTATTTTCTTAATTCAAGAGTTTATAATTTTTCTGTTTTTGGGCCTACCAGAAAAGAGAAGTTTCGTTTTTGTATCCATAACTTTTGTTGATTAATAATAAAAGTTTAAAGACTGATGGGAGTGGTAGACTTTCCAGAACTAGTAAGGAAATTCTCCCATCAGCGAATGAATTCAAAAGATCTGCCGCTAAACTTCTTATTAAATAATTAAGTACAAAAATCGAAATTTCTAACGTTTCTTGATAATGGACTTTCTATTTTTGTGTGCTCTTTTTGATTTGTGGGAAACTCTGAAAATCCACGCAATTGAACCGTCTTTCTTAAATCCAATCTTGCTTGACTCCTCTAGATAATCCAGTATCACAGTTATGGTAGGGTACATCACTTTTCCGCGGAGATTTTGAAATAAATGATACTTGTTTCTAAAACACTTTTTTTTCTTTAGTCTATCCTCGACCATTTTAATCGTATTAAGTTTAGGTTGATGTAATATCGTTCTCACAAATAGCCTGATAGAATTTATATAAATATATATAAAAAGTATAGTGTATCACAATGAAAATAGAATTAGACTATACAAGGTGCCTTTACCTTTATGTTAAAACTTTATAATAATTAGGTATTCACTAGTAGACCTAATTAATTTATAACAATATGTTTACCGATAAACTCTTGTGGCGTGGTTAAAGGAAAGAAGTGGTTTTGATCAATATAGAAATACTTGTTCAATAATTTTTGGTAATGCAACAGCATCTCAATTGAAGTACATCGAAGCATCAATGCAATTTCAACAGACTGCTTTCACTTCTTGTGACGGAATTGTCGCTAATCAGTTGAGATGGATTGAAAATTATGTCAACAATAATAACTACAGCAATATAGCCATTGATCAATATCTCAGAATTTATGCTAATATAATTAATGAATTTATGAAGTTAGTTTCTATGTCATATGACTTGACAACTTCGAATATAGAATCATACACCAAGACACTGAATTCTATGAATGAATATTTTTTTGGAATTAAAGAAGGTCGGGGAGAGATGGATGGCCTAATGAATTAATCAGTGTAATTTCGTTCTGCAAACTACGTGCAAAATCCAATCTGGTATTCTTACTTCACTATCCAACGGGTCTGTTTCAATTATGGAATTCTTATTGTTTATTTCATCTATGATTTGATTTACAGATAGAATCTCAAATTATATTCTGAATTGTTTACAATCGCAGGGCTTAACCTTGCAGTAATTGCTAGTTTTTTCTCCGTTTTTTAACACATGTGGTATTTCGACGGAAACATGTGAATTTTTTGTATGTCCGCAGGTTAAACAATATTCAGAAGCCATAGGATATTTTATTCATGATAGATTATAACTTTCGTCTAGTTTAACGATAGGGCTTATCATGCTAATTAAATAATTGATCGTTGAGTCCTGCACAGTCTTCACATATCAAGCGTGAAGGACCTTCTGCGTACTCAGATTTCTGCCTCGTATGTTGAATTGCAATTCTCTTGGCTTTACCACATATATAACAAGTTCCGACTTTGCCAATCATATTTTCTATTGCCGTCAAATCTACAGAAGATTCATTTATTCCAAATTATAATCTTTCAATGTTCTTTATTTCGTAATACCAATTGTAGTTCCTAGTTTTCAACCATTATTACGATCCGCCAGTTTATTTTTATATAATTTAACGTGCATAACTTCACAAGCGGCACTAAGATCCAAAAAGAACAATCGCCGGTTGGCCTATTTGCGATCATCATGGCCCTATCAACAATATTATAATTTGTTGAGCATAGTTTAACGCCAAAGTCTACTCCGTTCCAGGCTGGTGGGCCTTTTGAGAATTTAGCCCATCAGTTCTGTATTTCTCTATAGATCATGAAATTTACTTATAGCAAAACTCATATATCATTGAAATGGAAAAAGTAGTATGGCAGTTTTATGTATACTTTCTGGAGAGGGATTTACTAAACAACAGTACGAAGAAGTTAAAAAAGAGGTTGACTGGGAAAATACTAAGCCCAAAGGGGAAATATTTCACTCTATTGGTTTTGATAACACTGGGAAATATCATGTTGTGGATATCTGGGAATCTGAGCAAGATTTTACCAACTTTATTAATAATAAAATAAAACCAGCATACGATAAGATTAATGCTCCTGTACCAAAGGGAGAAATAATTCAGCTTCATAATGCTAATGCTTTCCAGGGCATAGACTCGTATAGAGTTAAGTAGGTATCAAATAGTACCGGGCCGTTTAATGGAGTTTTGGTCAGCACCCATCTTTTAACTGATAATACTAATTAAAGAATCAAAAAGTGAGCCACTGAAGTATGGAAGTCAGCATGATGAAGAATTATAATCTATTACCGTATTGTAGTATTATGAATTATGTAAATCGATGACAAATTAATGCATATTGTTTCAAATTAGTACTTTACCACGTTTATACACATTGATATAATAACGAGTATGATTAAATGAAAGAATTACTGTGTTTATACACAATAAAGTATCATTAACTGATGTTTATTTGAAACTTAACTATAACTTAGCCAATAAGTCCGCTTTCGATTTCTGATACTCTTCTTCGGATATCAATCCCTGTTGTTTGAGATTCGCTAATTTTTGCAGTTTTTGAGTTATGTCTTCTTGACCGGATGATTGTTGAGGCTTTGATTCTTGCTGTTTTAACTCATCTAGCTGTTTTTGTTGCTCTGCTTTTAAATCGTCTATTTCTTTCTGATTAGCTGCTTCCTTTTGAGCCCCTGCTGCTTGAGCTTTCTTTTTGGCCACATGGGAGCCCACTGCCGCTGCTGCAATTCTGCCTCTCATAATACTATGTACATTAATCACACAGTTAAACCTATGGTTATTAGTTTAGTAACCTGATTTTTCATGTTTTGATACCGTAATTGCATTACAAACAATCAACGATTTTGAAGATATGATGGCACAGTATAACAAAGCGATTGGTAAGATATTGTGGCCGCAGGAAGTGACGTATAAACTATGTTTAGACATTCTCCAGGAAACTGACGTCGGCATGACTATTGAAGAAATGTGTAGAATTGCCATTCACAAGGACAATCAAGTGTTGAACTATCTCGGTTACATATGGCAAATGGAACATAACAAGAAACTTAGAGATGTTGTAGATTCATTGGAAAATAACCCCAACATCAAGAGAGTTAACAGTCGTCCCATTGTATTGAAGTGGCTTACTGACCCATCTGACCCTACTGACCTCAAAACAGAAAAAAAATCTTCAGAAAAATCAGAAAATTCTAATAAATTTGAAGAAAATAATTCTGAAACTGGATCAGATAGGTCAGATAGGTCAGATAGGAGTCAAGGTCAAGACAAGGAGGGAGAGGCAATAAAATGACTTGTAGACACGCGGGTTTAAGTGTCTGTGATGTATATAGTAATTATACCGCGTTCCACGTTATACGATTGACCAAACTTGAGGCAAAAAAATGAGCTACCAACACGACCTCTCAAAATGGACCGTTTTATCATTAATTCTAACAACTGCAACTTTGATAATCGGCCTTGTTATTTTAGTCACTAAATAAGAAAATGAAAATCTGTGATTATTGGGAAAAACCGTTCTACCTCAAAGTTCACCTAGAAAATGCTCATGGAATATTCAAGATCTAGTTAAAAGTTAGACAGTCGAACTAAGAAGTAAAATGATTAAAACCAAACGTATCTATGATCCAAAAGAAGATGCAGACGGCACGAGAATTTTAATTACTAGAAAATGGCCCCCGGGTCAAGAGAAAGACAACTTCGATGAATGGATTAAGGACTTATCCCCAGAGGAGGACACACACAATAAATGGGAGGATAGTAAAAGGACTGAGGAAGATTGGAAACGATACACTGTGAAATTCTATCCCCAGATGAAAGAAACTAAGGCGGTTGACAAAATTGAAGAGTTGCGTCAACGTTCAAAGAAAGGCGAAACTATAACACTTCTATGTTACTGTGAGCCTGGAGATCACTGTCACAGGTATATTGTAAAATCTATGATTGAGGGTTCGTCTACCGTCGTAGAAAGTGATTGAATCTAAAAAATGACACGTCTTGACCTTTCCAGATCCACTATTTTGACCCTGAGCTTGATGGCTAGTGCTCTAATAATTGGCCTGGTTATTTTAGTTTCAAAATAGAATAGAATGGTAAACCTGGAAGACATAGAAAATTATTGTCGTGATGAAATTCACAAATGCGACAAAGAATTAGACCATAAAACGCATTTGAGATTTAGAGGACGCAAAGAAGCATTTAGTGAAATACTTGCAATGATAATTAGTTAATGAGTCATAGAACTATCACGGCCCTGTTAGCAGCGACGGTAATTCTGAATATTGTTATATTCTTATGGCGGGAATTGAAACCTTAAATGTAGCTAATCCAAGAGCTACGGATAATAATGACTGTTCGCGAGCAATTTCTGCAAAACTTGTATGATATGGCAAAAGGTCAATTAACTACGATTGATAGATATGACGTTGGCAATGAATTGGATTTACCAAATGATGAAACGGATGCTATTGTAGATGTATTGACGGATACAGGGAAGATAACGAAGATGGCAGGGTCTACGATAATGCTAACTGTAGACGCCCAAAATGAAATCAAACAAAATAGCTCAAAAGGCTAGATAGCTGAAGATAGTCGATACCTAATCAGTAGAGCTTAATAATATCGGATGCAAAATAAAGTCTGACTATAACGATGGGAAAAATTATCTATGAAGATAGAGTGACTTCAACAATTAATCAGTATGTTCCCTCATATGATCGTGTAACTCCTGATCGGTTTTGAATGTTGCACCGCAGTGACATGTAAATGCTTTTTCTTCGGACATTCAATTTAACTGTAGGCAACATTCCTTATATTGGTCAAATTTTATTTTCTTTTCCAGCGGACTTTGTTAATTACATAGGCACCCATACACACTAGAATTATACCGCCTGTCATGCTGATAATACCTGATGCTAAATATGGTCCTTGTGGGCTCAGAAAATACGTTAGCGCAAGGATAATGAGATATAGGCCTAGTATAATTATGATGATTCCTAGAACGCTCGCTGCTATCTTCGCTGCGGTTACCACCTAACTGTCCACCGAGTTGCTTACAGGATTCAACTATTTATGATTATTAAAAGATTGGACAAACTTTATTTTCACAAAGGGAGTAAATAGGAATTGGCAGGCTTGAGTTGCCAGACTTTCAAATCTGAGCCCGCCAATTGATAAAAAATCTGAACGTAAATACATTCAACTTAAACGTATATAGTAATTCTGTAGCATTCTGCTGAATAAGGATCTATTCGTCTTTTCAGAGTTTTTCAAGTAGATAAAAATCTCTTCTTTTTTACCACTTGTTCTTACCCAATCTACTTATACTTAGTTTAGTATCATTTCACGATAAAAAACATGAATACAAAACATGTGTTGATGTTAGTAATTCTGTCTGGAGGAATGTTGACAGGGCTGACAGCAACAATGATACAAGCAACACCAGTATATGCTGACACCGGAGATTGCAAAGACAATAAAGACCACAACTGTAACACAAGCAACAGAGACCTGAAAATAAAGCAGGAAAATAATTGTAAAGTAGAGGATGGCGGAGGTAATGCAAATGGCGGTGACGCCAAGGATGATAGCGGAGATGGCGGTGACGGTGGCAGCGGTAGTGGTAACGACAATAGATTTACTTGCGTCAACAGTGTAGAACAACCAAACACTGGAGATAATGCATTCAATCTTCCATAAAACCGAATAGGTAACAATTTTTTGTTGCCTACAATGTCTTTTTTTTGTTAATAAACAGATAGATTCGCCGAATAATTAATACATTTTATACATTTTGCAACTCACTGTAAAGAAAGTTAATTTTTATAAAGTGTCCAATTACAAGCGTGCTAAACTAAACTTTTTAAGCTCTCCAGACAGAATAGCTTTTGTTACAGTAACAATATGAAAAGATATCCCAAATCTGTAGAAGACAGCTACCTAGGCCCGGCTTTGAAGAAGTGGCGCAAGAGATTAAGAGCTGCTAAATCAGGTCATCCCTATCCCTATCTTGAATCAAAGTCAAGGCCCTAAATAGAAAGTTAATTTTTACAAAGTGTAAACATACAAGGGTGTCAAAGTTTACTGTGAAGGAACGGACCAACTCAGTCTGCTTGTTTGCTCCTGACTACAGCAATATGAGAACCTAATGAATGATTACAGTTACTACATATGTTATAGTATAAGTGCTGTGGATCATTATCTACTACTTCTTTATTCATTTTAAAACTAAACTGTTCACATCCACAAAAACATGATTTAGTCATGGTAGTTTCTTTCTTAGTCTTGTTTACGTTAGATTTTTTCGGTGCTAGCACATTTTTCCTAGTCTTAGTTTTGCCCTTTGTTACTTTGGCCGTTACCATGACGGGACTTACACGCACATCATCAGATATGCTTCGATGTTCGGCTTCTTGTTCATAACCGCAATTATCACATACTAATCCTGTCTTTTCGTCGAGTGGTCTAAATGGCTTCTTTGATTCGATGCGGTAAACATCGCGCTTTCCTTGGAAATGCATATGACCCTTTTTGCATTTGGGACAGAGCTCCCCTTGTTTCATAAACTCTCAAAGCTGGGAGCTGGTATTAAACATTAAATAAATAACTTTATTTTCACAAAGGGAGCAAATAGGAGCGTGTTCAAATTCACAAATGCGGATAGACGTATTATTGAAAGGAGTTACTTTTTAGCAGAACCTAACACCGGTTTTCTCGACATTATCAATGTGGCCTCTTCATGTAATTCTATTGCCTCTTTTCCATATCCATGTAGTGAGTAGTCAGTTCCTTCCTTGCGTTCAACTACTACACAACAGTAATCAATTCCATTATTTAGTCTATAATTTCTAGGTGAAATATTTACTATATTTGCTTCACTATCTTGTAATCTCATTAGTTGTCTAAGCGCATCGGTGCCGCTTAAATAGTCACTATGCTTCGTCATTCTACGCGAACTCATTGGATATCATGATCATTATGTGAATATTAGATAATATAACATCCAGTCAGCTTCGATTATGATTAATAAGCTTAATTTATACTTCAAATTTTTCATTTGTAGAAATATTTAATTTAATATTTCATTAAAGTAAGAACGTGCCTAAATTTACTGCTTCTGAAAGGATGCTGATACAAAACTTGGTTTGTAATTTATCGATTAAGAGGATTCCAGACAATGAAATAATCTGACAAGGATTTCTAAAGTAGCCTTAGGTGTTTTACCGTGGAGGGGCAGTTATAATTAAACTTCCAGAAAAGATAAAGTAAAATAAAAAAAATGAAGGGATCTTAGTAATCTCCCATTCCAGCCCCGGGCGTACCGGCACCAGGCATTCCACCAGCCCCGGGTGTGTCTTTAGTTTTAGAAGCTGCAATCACGTTATCAATCCTGAGAATCAATGATGCAGTTTCTGTCGCTGAATTGATGATATTTTCTTTCACTACTAAAGGCTCGTATACACCTTTGGAAGACATATCAGCAATTTTTGCGTTCATGACATCGATGCCAATCTTAGGTGTGTTCGAATCGGATAACTTCGAATGAAGCTGCACTTGAGTATCAATTATATCCATCCCTGCGTTTCTTGCTAGCGTGAGCGGAATAGAATCTAATGCATCCGCATATTTTTCTGCCGCAAGCTGCTCCCTTCCCGGTAACGAAACTGACCACTCTCTTATTCTTTGTGCGACAACTGCTTCTGGAGCCCCACCCCCGGCAATTATGTATGGATGTTCTAGGACGTCCTTCACGGACATGAGAGCATCGTGAATAGAACGTTCTGCTTCGTCTATTACTCTCTGAGAACCCCCACGTATAAACACTGACAGGGCCTTGGGATTTTTGCAACCTTCTATGAACACCCATTTGTCACTCTCCACCTTCCGTTCTTCAACCAGTTTTGAATATCCTAAGTCGTTTGTTGAAAGCTCCTCTATATTAGTTACAATTCTGCCCCCAGTTGCTCTAGACAATTTAGCCATATCACTTTCTTTGACTCTGCGAACTGCTAGAACGTTAGCTTTGGACAAATAATGCTGCGCAACATCATCAATTCCCTTTTGACATACAAGTACGTTTGCTCCAGCAGAAACTACTTTGTCCACCATATTTTTCAGGATACGGTTTTCCTCGTCCATGAAGGACTGTATTTGCTCTGGAGAACTGATACTTATCTTGGCATCAATTTCTGTTTTCTCTATCTCTAAAGGAGAATTGACTAAGGCGATTTTAGCATCTTCTATCCTCTTTGGCATAGCCGTATGAACAACTTCCTTATCTAATATCACTCCTCTCACAAGAGTGGTATTGTCTATCGATCCTCCTGGTTTTTTGTCTACCTTTATGTTATCTATATCGACCTGGTATTCATCTCCTGTGCCATCGGCAGCAGCGAGAGTTGCATCCACTACGATCTTTGACAAATGCTTTGAGTTCGTAGACACCATTTTTGATGACATGGAAGTTTCGGAAATCTTATTCAAAATTCCTATGTCATTGGGATCCACCTTGGTTGCTACGCTTCGTAGTATTTCATTTGCCTTTAGGGAACATTTTTTGTAACCATCTACTATGACCGTAGGGTGTACGTCTTTATCGATTAGTTCTTCGGCTTTCTCCAAAAGAGAGCCGGCAACTACGACAGATGAGGTTGTACCGTCTCCAACTTCATTGTCAATTGACTTTGACACTTCTACCATCATCTTGGCCGCTGGATGTTGTACATCTATGTCTTTCAGTATCGTGGCACCGTCGTTGGTTATTGTTACGTCACCTAATGGATCTACTAACATCTTGTCCATGCCACGAGGACCAAGGCTTGACTTTACCAGCTCTGCCACAAGTTTAGCTGCCGTAATATTGTTTCGTTGTGCATCTTTATCTTTAGTTTCAGTCGTTCCTTCTTTCAAAACAACGATAGGTACTTGTTGTTGTTGTTGGGTTGACATTAAATCACCTATGTTACTAACATCATGTGAGTGACGACTTTTATATTTTTGTGGAAGTTAAATGAAATTCAAAACGACGTTCAATTCAAGCCGATCCGGACTCAATCGGTGTAACAATCTTCTGAAGAATACTATTTTCTGATTTATTTGCAATGAGGATTTGTGACAGCCCGTGGATTGCTTGCCATTTTTCCTATCCATTCACTTACTACAAAACGACCTTAAGTTTTTTTATCCTGATTGCCATTATCAAAATCTATTATAACTGTAATTTAATGACCGTATGAAAATACTTATGCAAATCTCTTCGATCACTTGATATCTATTTTAATTTTTCATGCAGCATAGCGTATAGCTTTGCAGCCTTGTCATTTTCTACTACTAGTACGATCCCCGATGCAGTAAAGAAGGCAGAATGAATATCCATATTAGTAGTATGTAAAAAGTTAGATATTTCGTAAATCAAAGTATTCGGCACATGTTCAAGCGGTCTTGGAAAATCAATTTTTATTTTGGTAAACCCATTTTTAGGTAATCTAGTAGGAAATTCATATTCGGAGTCATTTTGGTTTGAACTACTATCGACGTAGAACCGGCATGTGTTCGAACTTAGGAAAATTCCAAAGGGAGTATGTCGAGACTCCCTCAGTTTGTCGTATAAACCAGTCAACTCGCGCAAGTCATCTATCTCTGTTACCGTCTCAAACACGTGATCGGATAGCGACAATCTTGCACCAAATAGCAACTCTTCATCTTCAGCCTCGTCTTCTTGAACTTCTAAAACATCTGAAATTCTATTAAGTGACGCAATAACCGTATTAAGGTTCACGGGAGTCCCGACACGGTCCTCTACATTAGGCTTTATTCTTGTTGCCAATGCCGTCAAGTTCGCTACACCTGATTGGAGCATCTGGAAAAGAAGCCAGTCAGATTCGAGTATACCTCGTACGGCTTCAGCGACTGAACTCGCATGATACAAGTGATGCTTGGTAAATAAACAAAAGGTCATAAAAGGTTTTGCTTTAAAGAAAAAAATATATATCGTAATACCTATTACAACATGTCAGGTGAAATATCGTGTGGAGAAATCCATGGGAATATACCAACAGAATTTTCGAAGAACTTGACAGAGAATTTTCAGACGCAGAACAAATGTTGAGCCGGATGTTTCGTACCGCGAGAGAACCGAGCAATATAGGCGACACATTTCCGTACTACTACGGATACCAAATAACCATTGGACCTGATGGGAGACCAAAAATAAGAGAATTCGGCAACGCAAGACCAGGCTCCAAGGGCCTTATGCAACAAAGCGCTGTCCGTGAACCATTAGTAGATACCTCGTATGACGAAAAAGAGAACTTGGTGACTATAACAGCAGAAATGCCCGGTATAACCAAGCAAGATGTCAAAGTCGAATTGTCGGAGGGATTAGTTACCATACACGCAGAGAAAGGTGACAAAAAATATCACTCAGAGGTGCCCGTATATGAAGAACTAGACGCTGACAGCGCAAAAGCAACGTATACCAACGGCATACTTGAGCTGAAGATAAAGTCGAAAAGATCGCCAAAGGCAAAAACCAAGGAAATAAAAGTTGAATAGAAAACCACTCCACTTTTTTATTTTTTGAGGTGACAATGATTGAATGATAATAATAGTCAATCTGATAAGATATTGCTTAGAGTAGCAGAAACAGACCCAAAATTTGTGGGTAAGGGGATAGCCGTTATTGATCCAAAGGTAATGGAAGACTTGAATCTGGGCACGGGCGATGTGGTTGAGATATCTGGGAACCGAAGGAACACACATGCTCTGCTTTGGTCCAGCCAAGTTTCCGATTCTGGTAAAAGGCTAATCCGCATAGACGGCTACACTCGCAATAATCTAGGTGTCGGAATAGACGATAATGTTTCTATTAAGAGTGTAAAAGCAGCAAAAGTTGAACAGGTGGTACTATCTCCGACTGAGGACCTAAATGTAGTCGGTTTGGAAGAACACTTACCTGATTTGTTAGAAGGTCATGTAGTTACAAAAGGAGATACTATTCCTATTAACATCATGGGACACAAAATTGGATTCATTGTTACGACAATTATGCCATCAAATGGTCCAGCCATTATTACAGCTAATACAGATTTTGTTATAGGATCGGTGCCAAAACAAGGGACAAGATCAATTCCCAGGGTTAACTATGAGGATATAGGAGGACTTCGGAATGAGATTCAAAAGGTTCGTGAAATGATAGAGCTTCCAATGAGGCATCCAGAAATATTTGACAGAGTCGGAATTGAGGCTCCCAGAGGTGTTTTACTGTTTGGACCGCCCGGTACAGGTAAAACATTGCTGGCAAAAGCAGTAGCAAATGAAACGAATGCGAACTTTTACTCAATAGGGGGACCTGAAATAATGAGCAAGTTTTATGGAGAAAGCGAAGAACGTTTAAGGGACACTTTTAAGCAAGCACAGGAAAATTCTCCAAGTATCATATTTATTGACGAAATTGATTCAATCGCACCAAAGAGAGAAGATGTATCAGGTGATGTAGAAAAGAGGGTGGTCTCCCAATTGCTAACACTTATGGATGGTCTGGAATCGAGAGGTAAAGTCGTCGTAATAGGAGCTACGAACCGACCCGATGCATTGGATCCTGCCTTCCGCCGTCCTGGA
>Ga0310902_10000235_pt1 | contig 14344 bp, 12 predicted proteins | sample C24D3metaG_FD_203748 | JGI IMG/M metagenome (GOLD analysis project Ga0310902, IMG submission 203748) | Lab incubated soil microbial communities from West Virginia University Organic Research Farm, Morgantown, WV, United States - C24D3 | ecosystem: Environmental > Terrestrial > Soil >...
TGAAGCTGCAGGCGCATAGTACGCGCTGCCGTTACCAAGCAGGTTAACGATTTCGCCGCCGCCAACGCGAGCGCGTTGTACGATTGCTTCAATGCGTTCTGCCGGGATAAGCTTCTCGATCGGAATGCCGCCAACGTTCGAGTAACGAACGAGTGGAACCATGTCGTCGCCGTGTCCGCCAAGCACGAAGCCGCGAACATCTTCAACGGATACGTTAAGCTCTTGTGCAATAAATGTGCAGTAGCGAGCTGTATCAAGTACGCCGGATTGGCCGATTACGCGGTTTTTAGGGAAACCAAGCGTTTGGAATGCCGCGTAAGTCATTGCATCAACCGGGTTGCTTAGGATGATGACATAAGCGTTAGGGCTTGTTACTTTGATGTTTTCACAAACGGATTTCACGATGCCGGCGTTAGTGCTGACAAGATCGTCACGGCTCATGCCCGGCTTACGAGCGATACCGGCAGTAATAATAACGACATCTGATTCTTTCGTGTCGTCATAGTTCGAAGTACCGATAATGCTTGCATCTACACCAAGTACAGGAGTCGCTTCGAGCATATCGAGCGCTTTACCTTTAGTTGGGTTTTCAAGCGGTGCGATATCAACAAGAACAACATCGCCCAATTCTTTTTGTGCAAGCATAAGAGCTGTAGTCGCGCCAGTAAAGCCCGCTCCTACGACAGTAATCTTTTTACGTTTAATCGCCATCTTGTGTAAAACCTCCCGTAACATTGCTTATTTTGAAGGGGAGACCCCTTTGACCCTCATTTTTGCTTTTAGGCCAAACCTCTAAGTGCATTTTCGAACCCTCCTAAATCCTCCCTTCCAAGGGAGGACCCCAAGGCGCTGCGCCCTCTGGACACCCGCGAATTGGAAGAACGAAGGAGTACGTCAGGCGCGCCTGTGCGACTTTGGAGCATGGATCGCTTTCGTCCTTGCGGACACGCTTGCAGTTGGTTCGTGCAGAGGAATTTGTCTCTGCGGGACGCCATTCCTCAAATACTCAAGGCAGAGGAGTTGTCCCTGCGGGTCGCCTAATCCATGAGGGTCAAACGGTTTCCTTGTTTTACGAAAAGATTAAGATTGGACTACATGTTTTTGATGATTTCGTCTGCGAACGCGGAGCACTTAACTTCAGTTGCGCCTTCCATCAAGCGAGCGAAGTCATAAGTAACCGTTTTGTTGTTGATCGATGTTTCCATACCTTTATAGATAAGGTCAGCCGCTTCTTGCCAGCCTAGGTGCTCAAGGAGCATTACGCCGGAAAGGATTACGGAGCCTGGGTTTACTACGTCAAGGTCAGCGTATTTAGGAGCTGTACCGTGAGTTGCTTCGAAGATTGCATGTCCAGTCAAGTAGTTGATGTTCGCGCCTGGAGCGATACCGATACCGCCGACTTGTGCAGCTAGAGCGTCGGACAAGTAGTCGCCGTTCAGGTTCAAGGTTGCGATAACATCAAAATCAGTAGGACGAGTAAGTACTTGTTGCAAAGCGATATCCGCAATTGCGTCTTTAACGATCAGCTTGCCTGCAGCTTCAGCTTCTTTTTGCGCTTTGTTTGCAGCATCTGTGCCTTCTGCTTCTTTAATGCGGTCGTATTGACCCCATGTGAAAGTCTCGTTAGCGAATTCTTGTTCAGCAACCTCGTAGCCCCAGTTTTTGAACGCGCCTTCTGTGTATTTCATGATGTTGCCTTTGTGTACAAGGGTAACGGATTTTTTGCCGTGCTTGATTGCATATTCAATCGCTGCGCGAACAAGACGTTGCGAGCCTTCTTTCGATACTGGCTTAATGCCGATACCGGAAGTTTCAGGGAAGCGGATTTTGTTAGCTCCCATTTCTTTTTGCAGAAACTCGATTACTTTTTTCACTTCTGCAGAGCCTTCTTGGTACTCGATACCTGCATAGATATCCTCAGTGTTCTCACGGAAGATAACCATGTCAACAAGCTCAGGACGTTTAACCGGGGATGGTACGCCTGTGAAGTAACGAACAGGACGCAAGCAAGTGTAAAGATCAAGCTCTTGGCGAAGTGCAACGTTCAAAGAACGAATACCGCCGCCGATTGGAGTTGTCAAAGGTCCTTTAATCGCTACGATATACTCACGGATTGCAGTAAGTGTATCAGCAGGCAACCACTCGCCGAACTCGTTGAATGCTTTTTCGCCGGCAAATACTTCGTACCAAGCGATTTTTTTCTCGCCGTTAAAAGCTTTCTCTACCGCTGCATCAAGCACGCGTTTCGAAGCTTTCCAAATGTCGCGGCCTGTGCCGTCGCCTTCGATAAAAGGAATAATCGGGTTGTTAGGTACCTGTAGTACGCCATTGTCAATTGTGATTTGCTCGCCTTCTGTTGGAAGCGCGAATTTTTCGAACTGTGCCATGAATAAAATCCTCCTTAGAATAGAACCTGCCTATATGCAAGTATAAATGATTGTAGCTTAATTAGCGATTAGCGATTAGCGCTGCTCGATCGGAATGTACTTCGCATTAACCGGTCCAACATAATCGGCACGCGGACGAATCAGGCGGTTATCTTGATATTGCTCAAGGATATGCGCGCTCCAACCGGATACACGGCTGATTGCAAAAATAGGTGTAAACAGGTCGCGTGGAATCTCAAGCGTCGTGTAAACGGAAGCGGAGTAGAAGTCAACATTTGGCTTCAAGCCCTTTTGTCCCGTTACCAGCTCTTCGATTTTAACAGACATTTCGTAAAGCTCCATGTTGCCTGTCAGCTTGCCGAGCTCGCGGGACATTTTTTGCAAATGCTTCGCGCGTGGATCGCCGTTTTTGTATACACGGTGACCGAAGCCCATAATTTTGTGTTTGTTCGCAAGCGCGTTGTTAATAAAGCTTTCAACGTTAGCTGCCGAACCGATTTCTTCCAGCATCACCATAACGGCTTCGTTCGCACCGCCGTGAAGAGGACCCTTCAAAGCACCGATCGCGGATGTTACGCCTGAATAAATGTCCGAAAGCGTAGCAACCGTCACGCGTGCTGCAAATGTCGAAGCGTTCAATTCGTGGTCAGCATGAAGCACGAGCGCTTGATCAAGTGCCTTAACTGCCACTTCAGCAGGCTCGTTTCCTGTGAGCATATATAAGAAATTATAAGCGATTGATACTCCTTGCTTTGGAGCTACCGGCTCTTTGCCTTGGCGAATGCGTGCGAAAGCAGCAATAATCGTTGGCAGCTGTGCTTGCAATTTAATTGCTTTAAGTTGGTTTGCCTCCGGAGTCATTTCGTTAGCGGAGCTGTCATACAAGGCTAAGCTGGAAACAGCTGTACGAAGAGCAGCCATCGAGTTTGTGTCTTTTGGATATAGCTTAATTTGATCAAGCACGCCCTCCGGAACTGCTGCATATTGATCCAATTGCTTCTGCAGTCCGTCTAGCTCGGAACGATTAGGTAGTTTACCGTACCATAGCAGGTAGGCGACCTCTTCAAAACTTGCATTTTCCGCGAGATCGTCAATATCAATACCACGGTATGTCAGTACGCCATCAATAATTGAGCTGATGGACGAAGCTGCGGCGACAATTCCTTCCAGACCTTTAGTTGCTGTCATCGTTCTCTCTCCTTTAACTTAGGTATCGTTCGTTTACATAAATAAGTATCGTTCATTGTACCATCGCCTTTAATCATAAATGATTTCGGCAGTGAAGTGAACAAATAAAGACATAAAAATGCTTTATCGGCGTCATTAATATTTTTTTCACTTATTATTTCATTACATCTTGTCATATGCTCCAGCCTGCATTTTTCCCTATTCGCTCCATTTTTAGCCGCGGCATAAACTATTTTAACAGAAGTGAATATAATGGTAAAATGTCAAAAAGAGAACATACAGAGCAAAACTTGCTGCATTGGAGGCGCTACATGACAGGACAACGAATCGGTATTATTGACATTGGCTCCAACTCGGTCCGGCTCGTTGTATACGAGCGGACAGCAAATGGTGCTCATCGTGTATCAGATAGCAGCAAACGGCCTGCCAGATTAAGTGAACGCATTGACGAGGACGGCTGTATCTCTGGGACAGCAATCGATGAGCTAATCGACACGCTGACGCATTTCACTATGATCTGCACGCATAATCATACCAGCCATATTCGGGCAGTCGCTACGGCTGCCGTTCGAAATGCTAATAATCGTTCCGAAATACTGGGTCGGATCAAAGCGGAAACGGGCTTGACCATTGAATTGCTCTCCGGCGAGGACGAGGCTTCCTACGGCTTTCTCGGCATGATCAACTCGCTCACGATTCGGGACGGCTTTCTTATCGATATCGGCGGCGGAAGCACAGAGCTGTCTTTATTCCGTAATCGCGCGCTCGTCCGTTCCGTGTCCTTTCCGTTTGGATGCGTTAATCTCAACAAACGATTCGCTACGAAGGGCATGCTGCAGGACGATGCTCTGAAGTCGCTTGAGACATATGTAACAGAAGCTGTTCGGAACGAACCGTGGATCGGAGAAACGCCGGGCATGCCGCTCGTCGGAGTAGGCGGCACCGTGCGTGCACTTGGCAAAATGCATCAAGCGGCATATAAATACCCCTTCCCGCAAACGCATAACTATCCGATAACGGGTGAGCAGGCCGATATGCTGTTTCATCAAATGCGCAAGCTGCCGCTGGACAAAAGGCGTAAGCTGCCAGGCTTGTCCAAAGACCGCGCCGATGTCGTCGTACCAGGCGTAGCCATACTACGCGTATTGTTTAGGGCGACCAAGGCCGCTTATTACCGCATATGCGGCGCGGGCCTGCGGGATGGCTTGTTTCACGCGACACGATTTCCGAGCCATCCGAAGCAGGTCGATGTGCTGAAGTACAGCCTCACGAATTTGAGCGCCCTTCATCCGGAAGCGCCGAAGCAGCATGTGCTGCAGGTCAACCGGATATCGCTTGAACTCTATGATGTGCTGAACTATTTACAGCCATTGCCGCCGCAAACGAGAGTGCTGCTTGATGCGGCGTCGCAGCTGTTTCGAATCGGTGCCTCCATCGATTATTACGAATATGCAAGACACTCCTTCTACCTCATCATCAACTCCCATCTGAACGGGCTTACGCATCGGGAGATGATTATGACGGCAGCTATTGCTTCTTACAAAAGCAAAGGCCGTGCTCGTCAGCATATTTCCGAATATAAGGAGCTGCTTAACGAGTCCGACCTGGATGTCATTTATAAGCTTGGCGCGCTGCTGCAGCTGTCGACTGCACTGGATCGAACGGAAACACAGGCAATCGCTCAGCTAAATGTTCAATTATCCGGCAATCAGCTGCTGCTGCGGCCAATCAAACCGCGCGGTACGCTCGCAGTCGAGCGCCGCGAGGTTGAGGAGCTTGGCTCCGAATTCAAGAAGCTGTGGGGAGTAACGCCTAGTCTGGACTATACGGCTACCCACGTCCCTTCCACGACGATATAACCTTCGCCTCGAATTGACTGCGGAACGGCTGCTTATTTTCACTGGAAATGTGTTCATAAGTGCCGTTCGCCTGCAGCTCGCGGGCCTTCACATTATCATTAATATTAAGATGAAGCATCTTAATCAGAATTTGTCTGAGCGTCGCATCGAATACCGGACAAATGAGCTCGATTCGCCTTGTCAGGTTACGAGTCATCCAATCCGCGCTAGATAAGTAAACTTCCTCTTCCCCTCCGTTATAAAAGTACATAATTCTCGCATGCTCGAGGAACCGGTCAACGATGCTGATGACCTGAATATTTTCGCTGCGCCCCGGCACTCCCGGCCGCAAGCAGCATACTCCGCGGACGATAAGAACGATTTTCACGCCCGCCTGAGAGGCCTCGTACAGCTTGTCGATCATTTCTTGATTCGATAATGAGTTCATTTTGGCAATAAGGCGCGCCGGCTTTCCGGCGATTGCATTTGATTTCTCCCGATCAATGAGCCGATACAGCTTTTCCTTCAAATCCGTTGGCGCAACGCCGAAAGCCTTCCAATCGTACGGGGAGGAATAGCCGGTTACTTCGTTAAATAGAGCCGAGGCATCACCGCCAATAATCGGGTGTGATGTAAATAATCCGATATCCGTGTACAAAGTAGCTGTATTGTCATTGTAATTGCCGGTTCCAACATGCACATAGCGACGAAGCGTACCCTGCTCGCGCCGAACGACGAGCAAAATTTTTGCATGCGTCTTTAAACCGACCAGGCCGTAAACGACATGACAGCCCGCCTTCTCCAACTGGCGCGCCCATGCGATGTTTCGCTCCTCGTCAAACCTCGCCTTTAGCTCTACAACGACCGTTACCTGCTTACCCGCTTCGCCAGCCTTAGAAAGCGCTTGAACGAGCGCAGATTGGCCGCTGACGCGGTAAAGCGTCATTTTGATAGCGAGCACGTCTGGATCATAAGCTGCCTGCATGACAAAATCATTAACGGCTTCAAACGACTCGTATGGATGATACATCAATACGTCGCGCTGACGGATAACCTCAAACATGTCGTCTGTTTCATCGAACTCCCTCGGATACACAGGCTCAAGCTTCTCATAGCGCAAATTTTCATTTCCCGGTACAGCACCCGCGAATTTCATCAGAAAGCTAAGATCGAGCGGACCGTCGATTTCAAACAAATTATCTTCGATCTCCAGCTCTTCTGTGAGCATTTCGAGCGCATAAGGATGTATTCCCTTAGCAACCTCAAGCCTAACGGGAATCCCCCACCGGCGACGCCGCAGCTCCTTCTCGATTTCCTCGAGCAGATCCTCCGCATCCTCCTCGTTCAGCGTAATGTCCGCATCCCGCGTCAAGCGGAACGGGTTCACCGAGAACGGTATATAACCGTTAAACAACGTGTCGATAAACTGTTCTATCAAATCCTCAAGAAGTACAAATTCCGTCTTCTTGCTGTTAATTCTTCCAGGAACAGGAACGAATCTCGGCAGGATAGAGGGTACCTGTACAATCGCAAACAGCGGCTCTTCCTCTGCCGGATCCCCCTCTTCTCTTAGAAGCACCGCCAAATACAGTTCCTTCGTATGAACGAGCGGAAACGGTCTGCTCTGATCGACTGCCATCGGCGTCAATACTGGAAATACTATTTCATGAAAATAATCGAAGACCGCCTTGGTCTGCGATACATTGAGCTCTTCGATCGAGCGAATAAATATTCCTTCACGGCTTAATCCGCGAAATACTTCTCTGTATGTACGGTATTGATCATGTACCATTTGTGTTGCACGCTTAATAAGCCTTTTCCAAAGCCCAGGCGGCGTGTAGCCGGTAAAATCGGTTTTCGACAAGCCGGCTCTCATTTGCATTTGGATGCCTGCAACTCGTACGCTCATGAATTCATCCAGATTGCTTGAAACAATCGCTAAAAACTTAGCTCTCTCGAGCAAAGGATTGCTGAAATCCTGAGCCTCTTGAAGAACTCTTCGGTTGAATTCGATCCAACTTAAGTCACGGTTTACATAGTTGGACAAAAGCTTGGTCATTTCTCACGCCTCCTGAGTCAATTACGATATATGTCTATTTTATTATGAAGGAAGACTATTATTGCCATGTTAACCTTTTGTAAAGGTCACGTAAATATTAAAACCTTCCTATTTTAAAATTACCGTTTCGCATTCTTTTTTCAATCCATTGCAGCATGATTTGCCTATAATAGGTACGCGAAGCCGGAATGAGCAGCGTTATGCCCGCTATATCGGAAATAAATCCAGGCATGAGCAGCAAAATCCCCCCAGCAAGCACACAAAGACCGTCTAACAGCGTTTGACCGGGAATTTGCCCCGCTTGCATTTGCCGCTGAGCCTCTCCCCAAACTCTGCGTCCTTCCGCCCGTGCCAAATAAGCGCCTGCTAACCCCATAAGAATAAGTATAAAAAAGGTATTCCAACCGCCAATCCAGCTGCCAACCTGAAAGATCCCCCAGAGCTCTACAATTGGAACGACAATAAAAACAGCCAACAGCCATTTATACATTATTCGACATCTCCTTCAGTGTTTGCACAGCAAACCTCACCGTAAGCTTCGTTTGCGCAGCAAACTTATTTTGTGCGAAGCAGTTCATAAAGCTCTGGCATCACTTTGTTTATGCGAGCCGGCTGCCACTGCTTATTTACCCATACATGCTTGGTCCCGCCTTCGACTAACAGCTCCCCTGGAAGTTGTTCGCCTGCCGCAAGCTCTGAAGCATGGAAATCTGAAAGTGTTACCCTTCTGACCTGCGACTCAAAAGAAACGCGTACCGGCGAGAATTCCGCTACCCGCGTACATACAAGAACGGTATCGTCATAACGCGCAGGGAGCACATAACGGCATTGCAAGTCCACCACCGGCAGCAGCAAGCCGAAGTCTTCGATTGTTTTATAGTCGTAGCCTGCATTTCTTATCCATTCCGTACGTCCAATTTCAAACCAAGTTACATAATTTCCGTGAAAGACAACAGCCATTTGATCAGTTTCCTGATAACGTACGCGAAGCGGATGCATAAACCAACTGGAAGCTGAATGCATGAATGTTCCTCCCCAAGCCTTTATACGATTAGCTTACATATGACATGTAAGATTAGCAAAAAGCGACGGTGAGAAGATCACCATCGCTTTAGCTTTCATAACTATATAATTATTATTAAAGTGACTGTCTAATTTACAGTACTTTCGATTGACCGTGATAAATCACGCCAGTCTCGCCGTAAATGGTCACTTCCATGCCATCTTCAAGAATATCTGTCGCATTTGCAATGCCGAGAATAACCGGGATCCCAAGGTTCAGGCCTACTACTGCAGCATGGCTCGTAATTCCGCCTTGCTCCGTAATAACCGCACCAGCTTTCTCAAACGCAGGCATATAATCTTTATCTGTAGAGACCGTAACCAAAATGGAGCCCTCAGTCGTTTTCGCGATTGCTTCCTGTGGCGTACGCGCTACAACGATTTTACCGATAGCCGTTTGGCTTCCGATGCCTTGTCCTTGTGCCAAAAGCTCACCAATGTGGTGAATTTTGATAAGGTTTGTCGTGCCGGCGCGGCCAACAGGAACGCCAGCTGTAATAACGACTGTGTCGCCCAAGCTCAGGAAGCCTGTGCTCATGCCGCCTTTTACAGCATTTTCAAACATTGCGTCCGTCGTATCCGCATCTGGACCCAGCACAGCGAATACGCCCCAAATGAGAGAAAGACGACGCAATACCTTCTCATCTGTCGTTACCGCGATAATAGGAGCCTTAGGCTTGTACTTCGAAACCATGCGGGCTGTAAAGCCGCTTTTCGTCGATGTAATGATCGCTTTCGCACCCAAATCGAGCGCGGAGTTAGCAACAGCTTGGCTGATTGCTTCCGTAACCGATGTTTGCTGTGCATTAGCTTGCTTTGTAAACATTTCACGGTATTCCAAAGCCGCTTCAGCTCGCTCAGCGATACGAGCCATCGTTTGTACCGATTCAGTCGGGTATCTGCCTGCAGCTGTTTCGCCAGATAGCATGATTGCATCTGTACCGTCAAAAATCGCATTCGCTACGTCGCTCGCTTCTGCGCGGGTCGGACGCGGGTTGCGCTGCATAGAATCCAACATTTGTGTAGCCGTAATAACGGGCTTGCCTACGCGGTTACCTTTTTTGATCATGTTCTTTTGTACGAGCGGAACTTCTTCGGCTGGAATTTCAACGCCGAGATCGCCACGCGCTACCATCAAGCCGTCGGAAACCTCAAGAATCTCATCGAGATTGTCTACGCCTTCTTGGTTTTCGATTTTGGAAATGATTTGGATATGGCCGGCATTGTGACGCTCAAGAAGCTCGCGGATCTCAAGCACGTCGCTCGCTTTGCGCACGAAAGAAGCTGCAATGAAATCTACGCCCTGCTCGATACCGAATACGATATCATTCGCATCCTTCTCAGTAATACCAGGCAATGAGATTTTCACTCCAGGTACGTTAACGCCTTTTTTGCTTTTAATCGGGCCGCTGTTCACGATACGGCATACGATTTCAGTTCCTTTAACCTCTTCAACCGTCAATCCAATCAAGCCGTCATCGATCAAAATAGTTGAACCGGCCGTTACATCTTTTGGAAGATTATTGTACGTAATCGGAACGCGATTGCGGTCGCCCAAAATTTCTTCCGTAGTAAGCGTAATTGTCTCACCTTGATTCAATTCGATTGGCTCTTCCTTCAGCTTGCCAAGACGAATTTCAGGTCCCTTCGTATCAAGTAAAACCGCTACCGAAGTTCCGAGCTCAGCATTTGCTTGGCGGATATTTTTGATGCGGTTACCATGCTCTTCGAAATCTCCGTGGGAGAAGTTAAGACGGGCAACGTTCATGCCTGCTTTAATTAATTTCTTTGTGTTTTCCAACGATTCGCTGGATGGACCGATCGTACAAACGATTTTAGTTTTACGCATGTTATAGTTCCTCCGTATATTGCCTGATATTCTATTCTATACTGACATGACATCCCGCTGCTTGTACAGCGGAATAATCAATTTTACATAACATTTACTGAACCGTCGGCGTAGCTTCCGGCGACAGCACGCGGGATTGATCCGTCCCGTTTGCCGCTTCGCCAATATTGGCTACTTTAGCTGATGCGCCCTGCACTTCGAGCGGCCGCTCTACAATTTTGAACTGCCCGACCTTGCGGAATTTATTATAGCGGTCCTCGATAAGCTGCTCTGCGCTCATCCGCATAAGCTCCTGCAAATGATGCCATATCTTATCTTTAATTTGCTCCGATTGGAAAGCTAAATCCTTATGGGCGCCCCCTTGCGGTTCCGCTACGATATCCTCGATAACGCCAAACTCAAGCAAGTCCTTTGCCGTAATTTTCATCGCTTCAGCGGCTTGGTCCGCTCTGGAAGCATCCTTCCACAGAATGGATGCTGCGCCATTTGGAGATATCGCGGAATAAATCGCATTTTCCAGCATAAGTACGCGGTTGCCCACGCCTAGAGCTAATGCGCCGCCGCTGCCGCCCTCACCTATAACGATACAGATGATAGGCACACCGAAGCCGGACATTTCCCGCAAGTTGCGCGCAATCGCTTCCGATTGTCCGCGCTCCTCGGCGGTTTTGCCCGGGTATGCACCCTTCGTATCGATAAAGGTAATGATCGGCCGCTTAAACTTGTTGGCTTGCTCCATGAAGCGAAGCGCCTTGCGGAAGCCCTCAGGGTGAGGACTGCCGAAAAACCGGGCGATATTCTCGCGAGTATCCTTACCGCGCTGATGTCCGATTACAGTAACCGGAACACCGTTAAGCTTCGCCAGTCCTCCAACAATAGCGAGATCGTCCGCAAACAGACGATCTCCGTGCAGCTCCATGAAATCGGTAAACACCGTTTGAATATAATCAAGCGATGTCGGACGCTGATGATGGCGCGCCATATGCATTTTTTGAGCCGGCGTCAATTCGCTGTACATCTCTTCTTCCAGCTGCTTGCACTTTGACTCTAAACCTAAAATTTCTTCTGAGAAGTCAATGCCCTTTTCCACGCTTAAGCTCTTAAGCTCGGTAATCTTCTGGCGCAAATCATTCAGCGGTTTTTCAAAAGGCAACTCACCCGCCATAGGATGTTTCCTCCCTTACGCAATGCATATCAAGCAGCTTTGCTAACGTAGGCTTCATGTCTTTGCGGTGTACGACTTTGTCCAATTGGCCATGCTGCAAATTAAACTCGGCCGTCTGGAAATCATCAGGCAGCTTCTGGCGAATCGTTTGTTCGATGACAATCCGTCCGGCAAAGCCGATCAATGCGCCAGGCTCGGCCAAATTGTAATCGCCCAGGCTCGCGAAGCTCGCCGAGACTCCACCCGTAGTAGGATCGGTAAAAATCGAAATAAACAAACCACCGGCTCCCTGAAATTTCGAGAGCGCTGCGCTCGTTTTGGCCATCTGCATCAAGCTCAAAATGCTTTCCTGCATACGTGCTCCGCCCGATGTAGAGAAAATAAGCAGCGGCAGCTGCTTCGCATGAGCCGCTTCGATCGCTCTAGTAATCTTCTCACCAACGACAGAACCCATACTGCCGGTAAAAAAGTCAAAACTCATAACCGCTACGACAACCGGAAAACCGTCGATCGTGCCTTCACCAGTTATAACAGCTTCCCGCAGGCTTGACTTGCTCTTCTGCTGCTCAAGCTTGCTGGCATAACCAGGGAAGGATAGAGGATCGACGGATTCCATATCCGCATCGTATTCTAACAAATACCCTTCATCAAGGGTCAATGCAATACGCTCCCATGCGCTTAACCGATTATGATGGCCACAGGAAGAGCATACTTTCAAATTCTTTTCCAATTCTTTGCTGTACTGAATGGTGCCGCATTTGGAGCACTTATTCATCAAGCCCTCTGGCACTTCCCTCTTGCGGGGTTCAGAAGGTATCGTCGCATATTTCTTCTTCGTAAATAAGTCCTTTATTTGCACGTGTGACACCTCTCAAGGCGCAATAGTATAGAGCAGTCCATCATAATGGACGCATAATGGAGTTGAATACTTCTTGAACTTCCTCCAACTCGCCAGACGGTACTAGTATCTCGTATTGCTGTTTGGACAGATTGACAGAGCGGATTTTCACCAAAAACCCTTCCTCCGTTAGCCGCTTCTTGATGTTATCTGCGATTTTTGCTGTTGGTGCGATATAAATGACCGTCCACATCATGGTACCTCCTGAAAACTTTGCAGCCGCAAAGTTCACTTACTAAGCATAGCTATCCCGGTAACAGGCCATATGATCTCATAATGATACCATAGTCATGGGGAATCGGGCAAATCATATCGGATCGCTTTCGGGTCCTGATGTGCAATTCTTGCCGACGCGGCGGCGGCCAATCCAGCGACCAAGTCATCCAGAAACACATGAATGCGTTCGCCCTTCAAGTTCAATTGACGAATAATACCGGGTTTTACTTTATCCAAATATCCGAAGCTAGTCAATCCAATCATTCCGTAAACATTCGTTATGCCGAGCGCCAGCGTCTCATCGACGCCGTAGAGCGACTCATCTGTTTCCATAATGGACTGCAAGGGCTCCGGCAGCAGTCTCCGCTCCGCTAATTCATCAAGGGCAATGCCCGTATACATGACATACTGCACCTCACGCTTACCGAGCACCGCTCTTACGCTTTCCTCACATTGTTCCATCGTCAAATCGCCGTTATATGGACGCTGAAGCGTATAAACGATCTCCGTTATGTCGTCGACTGATACTCCTCGTTTTAAGAGCCATTTCTCGATTCCTGTCATAGGACCCATCCCTCCCGTAACTGCTTGTACGTTTATCTTGGAAACATTAGCGTGAGCAGATGACATTGTCCTAAGGCGAAGCCCGTTTTCCGCGGGCTCCATTGCCATCGTCACTTGTATCTCTAAACATATGCGCGAACAAGCCTTGACGTGCATACGAAATACAATTGTTTACGAGATTTTACGGAAGGAAAGGAACGACACCGCATTTAATCACTTATTTCAAGCATAAGAGCGGCATTTTTCTATGATTTTTTTTGCAGAATCTCACTATATCAAGCATGATAAAACCTATTAATACCGCTATCTCAGATCACATCGTTTGCATGATTGCAAGCTTAGAGAAATGGAGATCCGGCCGATCCATTCATTATTTCACAACGATTGTGCCTGCTCCCAGCAGCTGCTCGACGGATGCAATGAGCTGTGGCGAAGGCTTTACCCGATAACTGCCGCTAAGCGCAATCGACTTTTGTCCCTGCGCATAAAATAACACGGTATCGAGCTGACCAGCGTGCCCTGCCAGAAGCCCTTTGAGCCGCTCAAGTATAGCAGGCTCTTCATTCTGTGACATGATTTTGATATATACCCGCTGCGGCTTTCGTTCAGCTGAGGCCGACCGTCCATGTTCATGCACGAGGCGCGCCTCAGCGCTTGCTGAAGCATTTTCAGTAGGATCCTTGTCCGTATTTCCGGATATATTCGGCCGCTGAACTTGAACGGCTTGACCTTGTGCATTTTGCGTGCGGCCCTGTGAAGACGCTCCGCCTGTAACAGCGCTGCCGCCCGTGCTGCGCGCTGCGCGAGCTTGCGCCTGCTTCTGCAAACGTCTCACCTGCCCCTCAAGATCCATATCCGCATGGTCAATCGGCACACAATCCTCAACGATCAGCTTATAATCATCATCCTGCTGTTGAACAGTAGCCTGAATGATCGCTAAGCCGCCCTTCTCAAGCTTGCTTCCGATACGCTTCCAAATGGTTGGGAACACGACGGCCTCCACGCGCATAATACGGTCCTCCAGCTCCAGAAAGCCCATCGCGAGACCTTTCTTGTTCGTGAAAGGTTTAAGCGATACGATCATGACGCCAATAATTGCGATTGCGCCGTCCTTCGCA
>Ga0310902_10000237_pt1 | contig 14288 bp, 12 predicted proteins | sample C24D3metaG_FD_203748 | JGI IMG/M metagenome (GOLD analysis project Ga0310902, IMG submission 203748) | Lab incubated soil microbial communities from West Virginia University Organic Research Farm, Morgantown, WV, United States - C24D3 | ecosystem: Environmental > Terrestrial > Soil >...
GGTTTCGGAACCGAGCCGGGCGTGTGGTTTCGTCTCGCGCTTGGCGGCATTACCGGCCACAAGGATTTCGCCCGGGACACAGGTGTGATCGTAAGACCGGATGAAGCAACACAGGTCGCGGATGCCATCGTGCGTGTATACATCGCGCACGGCGATCGCACCGACCGCAACAAGGCGCGGCTCAAATACGTGCTCGACGCCTGGGGCCTCGAAAAATACATCGCGCACGTCGAAGAAGCGCTCGGCCGCAAACTGACCAATGTGCCTGCGGACGCGATCCTGCCACGTCCGGACTTTGATCGCAGTGCCCACATCGGCGTGCACCCCCAGAAACAACAGTGTCTCAACTGGGTCGGCGTCGTCCTGCCGGTCGCACGGGTCACAGCAGCGCAAATGCGTGGCCTTGCACGGATCGCGCAGGAGTTCGGCGACGGCGATATTCGGCTTACGGTCTGGCAAAACCTTCTGATATCGGGCGTGCCCGACGAAAAGGTGGCCGCCACCGAAGCGGCGATCGATGCGCTCGGGCTGACCACGAAAGCAAGCCCGATCCGTGCTGGGCTCATTGCCTGCACAGGCAATGTCGGCTGCCGCTTCTCGGCGTCCGATACCAAGCGCCATGCCGAGGACATCGCGCGGTGGTGTGAAGCGCGCGTCGTGCTGGATGGTCCCGTAAATATTCATCTCACGGGGTGCCATCATTCGTGCGCGCAACACTACATTGGCGACATAGGTCTGCTTGCCTGCAAGATTGAAGAGGGTGAGGACCAGATCGAGGGCTATCACATCTACGTCGGTGGCGGTTTCGGGCCGCATGCCGCGTTGGGCCGCGAGATCTACCGCGATGTAAAGGCGCAGGACGCGCCGCGCGTCATCGAGCGGATGCTTAAGGGCTATCTGGGGCATCGCGCATCCCGCGACGAGACGTTTCTCGCGTTCTCGCGCCGCCACGAAGTTGAAAATCTGAAAAACCTTTTCGCGGCGGAGGTCGGTGAATGACGCAAAGCCTGCCGCCGCCTATTCCATCGCTCATTCCCGAGACCGCGCCGTTTTCCGAAGAACAGCGCGTCTGGCTCAACGGTTTCTTTGCCGGACTGGTATCGCTCGATGGATTTGGCGTCACGCCCTTGTCAGGAGAACAGGCTGCGGCGCTGCTTTCCGGCGGCGCATCGGGCAAGGGAGCCGACGACGACGATGGCGGCGCGCCGTGGCACGACCAGACTTTGCCGCTCGCCGAGCGTATGAACCTCGCCAACGGCAAACCGTTGCGTTGGCGCATGATGGCTGCGATGGCGCAGCAGGATTGCGGTCAGTGCGGCTACGACTGCAAAAATTATTCGGGTGCCATTCACTCCGGCAAGGAAGAGCGGCTGAACCTCTGCGTACCGGGCGGCAAGGAAACCGCGCGGACTCTCAAGGCCTTGTTCGAGGAATTCAAAAGCGCGCCGGTGAAGCCCGCGGCAGAGGCTGCAAAGCCGGTGTCGCCGCCCGCCGCGATATCGGGCGGTTCGCGCGATAATCCTGCGGAAGCCGAATTTGTGTCACGGGCGCGCCTGAACAAGCCGGGATCGGCGAAGGAAACGTGGCACCTCGAATTCGACTTGTCCGCATGCGGGCTCGACTATGCCGTAGGGGATGCATTTGGGCTTTTTCCCGCCAACGATCCGTCGCTGGTCGAGGCGGTCATCAAGGCTCTCGATGCGTCGCCGGAATTTCCGATCGGTGGCCGTACGCTACGGGAAGTATTGACCGACGGCGTGTCGCTGTCCCCGGCGCCCGACATGCTGTTTCAGCTGTTTTCCTACATTACCGGTGGCGACCGACGAAAAAAGGCGAGGGCGTTGTCGACCGGCGAAGACCCGGACGGCGATGCCGCCGTGCTTGATGTGCTCGCGGCGATCGAGAAATTTCCGTCCATCCGGCCAGACCCCGAGGCGTTCATCGAGGCACTGGACCCGTTGCAGCCGCGCCTGTACTCGATCTCGTCGTCGCCAAAGACCAACCCCGGGCGTATCGCGCTCACTGTCGATGCGGTGCGATATGACATCGGCAACCGCAAGCGCCTGGGTGTCGCTTCGACCTATCTCGCTGAACGCCTGCCACCTGGAAGCGCGCTCAAGGTCTACGTGCAAAAGGCTCACGCCTTTGGTCTGCCGGCGGATCCTGGCGTGCCGATCATCATGATTGGGCCCGGCACGGGAGTAGCGCCGTTCCGTGCATTTCTGCAGGAGCGCCGGGCAATCGGCGCGAAAGGCCGCAACTGGCTGTTCTTCGGCCATCAACATTCCGATTTCGATTTTTTCTACGAGGACGAGTTCCGGGAGATGAAGACGTCCGGCCTTTTGACGCGTCTGTCTCTGGCCTGGTCGCGCGACGGCAATGAAAAGATTTATGTGCAGGATCGCATGCGTGAGGTCGGGCGGGACTTGTGGTCGTGGCTGGCCGACGGGGCACATATCTATGTTTGCGGCGATGCAAAGCGCATGGCCAAGGATGTCGAGATCGCGCTCGTTGATATCGTCGCACAGTACGGAATGCGCAGTCCGGAAGAGGCGACGGCGTTCGTCAGTGAGCTGAAGAAGAAAAACCGCTATCAGCAGGACGTCTATTGATGAACGCTCCTGCCCAGCATCCCCCGGCGATACGCACAACGTGCCCTTATTGCGGTGTCGGCTGCGGGATAATCGCAAAGCCCGATATGCAGGGTGGCGCCATCATCGCCGGTGATCCCCGGCATCCAGCCAATCTGGGCAGGCTTTGTTCCAAAGGCACGGCCTTGGGTGAGACGCTCGGGCTCGAGAACCGCCTGCTGCGGCCGATGCTGCGCGAAGCGGATGGGAACCTTGCTCCCGTTACGTGGGAATCGGCGCTGGATCGTGTGGCGAACGGCTTTGCGCAAACCATTGCCCAGCATGGACCTGATGCCATCGCCTTTTATCTCTCGGGCCAGCTGCTGACCGAGGACTACTACGTCGCGAATAAGTTGATGAAGGGCTTTATCGGCTCGCCCAATGTCGACACCAATTCGCGCTTGTGCATGGCTTCATCGGTGGCAGGTCACCGTCGCGCATTCGGCGCGGACACCGTACCAGGCGTCTATGAAGACCTGGATATTGCCGATCTCATCATCCTGGTCGGGTCCAACGCGGCCTGGTGTCATCCGGTGCTGTATCAGCGGATCGTCGCCAACAAGCATTCACGCGGTTCGCGGATCGTTGTCATCGATCCGCGACGCACCGCCACGGCTGAAGACGCGGATCTGTTTCTCCCGATCGCTCCGGGCATGGATTCGGTCCTGTTTGCGGGGCTCCTGGTCTACCTCGCCGAAACGACCGCTCTCGACTACAGCTATATCGACGCTCACACCTTGGGCTTTACCAACGCGCTGGTCCGTGCGCGCGAGATCGCGCCAGACATAGAAGTAACCGCGGCGCGCGCCGGCCTCAGCGCGTCCGATGTTTCGCGGTTCTTTCGATGGTTCGCTGCCACGTCGAACGTGGTCACATGTTTCTCGCAAGGGGTAAATCAATCAGCGCAGGGAACCGACAAGGTCACCAGCATCATCAACTGCCATCTCGCTACGGGCCGCATCGGCAAACCGGGTATGGGGCCATTTTCGCTGACCGGTCAACCGAATGCGATGGGTGGACGCGAGGTCGGCGGGCTTGCCAACCAGCTGGCTGCTCATATGGCGTTTTCGCCGGCCGAGATTGATTGTGTCGCCCGCTTCTGGAATGCACCGAGGATAGTGCGGCGTGAGGGCCTGAAAGCCGTTCAGATGTTCGATGCGATAGAGCGGGGCAAGATCAAGGCGCTCTGGGTCATGGGGACCAATCCGGCGGTATCCTTGCCGCGGGCGCGCGCTGTTCGCGACTCGCTGTCCAAGCTCGATCTCTTTGTCATTTCGGACAATGTGATCTCGAACGACACGATCGATGCAGGGGCGCAGATCCTCCTGCCGGCGTGCGCCTGGGGAGAGAAAGATGGCACCATCACCAATTCCGAGCGACGCATCTCGCGGCAGCGTCCATTCCTGAAGGCCCCAGGCGAAGTAAAATCCGATTGGTGGATTGTGACGCAGGTCGCGCGCCGGATGGGTTTTGGCGAGGATTTCGCCTATCGGACCGTGGCGGATGTCTTCCGCGAGCATGCCGCATTGTCAGCCTTCGAGAACGCAGGTACGCGTGATTTCGATATCGGCGCGTTGTCTCAACTTGATGATGATGAATTTAACGCACTCGATCCGGTGCAGTGGCCGGCGCGCGAGGGAATGGCGGGAACGACGACGAGATTCTTTGGCGACGGACAATTTTTCACGGCGGACCGCAAAGCGCGTTTCATTGCCTGCGCAAAACCTGCATTGAGTGCGGATGTCTCCCAGCACTTTCCATTGCGGCTCAACACCGGTCGGGTACGCGACCAGTGGCACACGATGACACGCTCCGGGCAGAGTCCGCGACTGGCCAATCATTCGCCGGAACCCTTCGTGGAAATCCATCCAGCGGACGCGGCGAATGCAGGGCTCACCGATGGGGCTTTCGCCCGTGTCAGTTCGTCCTATGGGACATGTGTGCTCAAGGTCGTCGTTACCGACAGCCAGAAGCGGGGCAGCTTGTTTGCGCCGATTCATTGGAACGACAAGACCGCATCGGAGGCGCGTGTCGGCGACCTGGTAATGCCTGCAAACGATCCTTACTCAGGTCAGCCCGAGGCCAAGGCAACACCGGTCTCTGTCGAACCCGTCTCGTTTGCCTACCGCGGCTTTCTGCTCGCCCGCGCGCTTCCAATGATGCCCCCGGGGGCGTGGTGGGCGCGCGTCGCAGTGGCGAACGGCCAAGGATTGCTGTTTGCGAGCAACGAGCCGCCGGGTACGTGGCGAAAGCGCGCCGCCGTCTTGTTAGGAGCCCGCGAGACGGCCGAATTTTTTGACGAGCCCCGTGGCATCTATCGTGTGGCGGCTTTCGCCGATGGTCGGTTCATGGGTTGTCTGTTTCTGGGAAAGGCTGGGACGATCCCACAGTGGGATTCGATCAAGACTATCTTCGAGGGCGAAGCTCTGAGTGAACCGGAGCGGCGCGCGATGCTCTCTGGCAAGTCGACAAAGGGCATCGCCGACCCCGGACCGCTCGTTTGCGCCTGTTTCGGCGTCGGCCTGAATGTCATTCGAGCAGCGCTTGCAAGCGGCAGGGCGGCAAGCGTAGAACAAATCGGGGTTGCGCTGCGCGCCGGCACAAATTGCGGCTCGTGTTTGCCGGAGCTCAAAAGGATCGTTGGTGATGACCGTGTCGCGCAAACCGCTTGAAGAAAAACCGCCGAGCCTTGGCTCACTGGCTCGTCTTCCCGTTTTTCTGGCGCTCGACGGCAAACGCGCCGTCTTCGCCGGTGGAAGTTCGGCAGCGGCGTGGAAGGCCGAATTGCTGTCCGCGTCGGGTGCGCAAGTGGATGTCTACGCGGCGGAACCGTCTGACGAATTGCTCCAGGTCGCCGAAAGTCCACCGCGTGGCGCCATCGCCGTCAATCGTCGGGTCTGGACGGCTGACGATCTTACGGGAGCGGCGATCGCAATCGGGGCCTTCGACGATGATGAAGCGGCCGCGAAATTCGCCACCGCTGCACGCGCCCGCGGTGTGCCGGTGAACGTTATCGACAAGCCAGCCTTCTGCGACTTCGCGTTCGGAGCCATCGTCAACCGCTCGCCTCTGGTTATTGGAATTTCGACTGACGGTGCTGCCCCGGTTTTTGCTCAGGCCATTCGGGCGAAACTTGAGGCGTTGTTGCCCAATGGGTTCACGGCTTGGGCTGCCGCGGCCGCACGCTGGCGAAATGCGGTCAAGACATCCGGCTTGTCATTTTCCGGTCGCCGCAAATTCTGGCAATTGTTCACCGCGCACGCGGTATCCAATCCCGACCATGCGCCGGGTGAAAACGACTTCGATCGTTTCATCGCCGAGGTGCAAGGTCTCGGTACGGCAGTCGAAAACGGCTCGGTGACGCTCGTCGGAGCCGGACCAGGTGATCCCGAATTGCTGACGTTGCGGGCCGTGCGCGCGCTTCAGTCGGCGGACGTCATTTTGTTCGACGATCTTGTTTCACGCGACGTTCTCGACTTTGCGCGCCGGGAGGCGCGGAAGATGCTTGTCGGCAAAACCGGGTTCGGCCCCTCCTGCAAGCAGGAAGATATCAATGCCTTGATGGTGAGCCTCGCGCGGCAAGGCAAACGTGTGGTTCGCCTCAAAGGCGGCGATCCGCTGATTTTTGGGCGCGCTGCCGAGGAGATTGAGGCGTGCCGGGCAGCAAGTATCGCATTTGACGTGGTGCCAGGGATAACAGCTGCACAAGGCGCCGCCGCCAGACTTGGCTTGCCACTTACCGAGCGCAAACGCGTGCGACGACTGCAATACGTTACCGGCCACGCAACAAAGAGTGGTTCATTGCCGAGCGACTTCGACTGGCAGAGCCTTGCCGATCCTCAGACCACAACGGCGATCTATATGCCGACGCGAACGCTGGCGGCGCTGGTTGAAAAAGCGGTTGGCGAGGGTCTTGATCCGAGGACGCCGGCGGTGGCCATTGCGCGTGCCACGCGGCCTGATCAATCGGTGGTAGCTGCACCGGTTGCCGAGCTTCCGCATCGGCTGGACGCGGAGGACCTGCCTGGGCCAGTGCTGGTGATGATCGGTCGCTCGCTGGGCGAGCAAACTGCCGCACGCGAAGAGAAGCGCCGGCGCAGCTGATCCTGTTTCAGCGGGCGTTGTAACGGATCGGTACAACGATCGGGATCTGCGCACCGGTGATTTCCGGCGGTGGTGGCGGGAATGGCTGGGCCCGTTCGGCCAGCGACAAGGTTTCGCGATCAAGAATGCTGGATCCTGAACTGCGGACAATGCGTGCATTGTGCACGCCGCCGCTTCGGTCGACGCTGAAGGCGAGTTGCGCCACACCATACTCGCCGCGCGATTGCGCCTCCGACGGGTAGCGTTTGTAGCGCTCGAGCCGCGCGACGAGCTGCGATTTCCAGTTTGGTACCGCATCGCTATTGCGCGAAGAAGTGCCCGGCATTGGCGCCGCCGCGCGCTCGGCTCTTTGATCGGCTGGGCTTGGCACGCTGGAGAGGCTCGCGTGCTTTTGCTTTGGCTTGTTCTCCTTTGGCTTCTCGATCGGCTTCGGCGGCGGGGTCACCGCCAGCGGTTCTGCCTGACGTTCAAACGGAAGATCGAGCTTCTCGACAGGCTTTTCTGGTTCGGGTTCAGGCTGCGCTTCGGTTTGTTCGGGCCCCGGTGGAGAATCGTTCGGTGTGACGTTCGGTGAGACTGACAGGGGCGCCAGAGCGACCATGATCACCGGTGCGTTCGCTACCAGATCGGAATCCTCGCCCCATAGCGCGAACAGTGCCGCAACACCGGCCGCATGAAAACTGAGCGCCAGCGCGAAACAGAAACCCCATCGCAACACATCGAGGCGGCGCCTTGCGGGCGGTACCTGGATCGTCGCCGTCATGGTCTCTCGGCTTCCAGTCCGACAAGCGCAACGTGCAGATAGCCTGCGCTGCGCAGTTCGTTCATGAGACTCATGAGTTCGCCATAGGGCACAGTTTTGTCGGCGCGCAGGAATACGCGCTGTTGCTTGTCACCGGCTGTTGCGCGATCCAGCGCCGAGGCTAGCGTCGCTCGGCTAATCTGGTCGTTATCCAGCGAAACGCTCAGGTCAGACTTGAGCGTGAGAAACAGTGGCTTGTCAGGCCGCGGTGTTCGTTCGGCACTGGAGGCAGGAAGGTCGACGGAAATGTCCACTGTCGCCAGCGGTGCCGCGATCATGAAGATGATCAGCAGCACCAGAATCACGTCGATGAAGGGCGTGACGTTGATTTCGTGGACTTCGCTAAGTTCTTCGTCGCCGTGGTCGAGACGCACACTCATCGCGGATCACTCGGCAGCGGATATGGCGCGGCGGCGCTCCGCCGGGCGTTGATTGAATGCGCCGCGATCGAGGTCGCGGCTGATGATGCGCAGAATCTCCGCTGCTGCATCGGCGTGCAGCGCGCGATACCCGGCGATCCAGCGCGAGAACATATTATACATCACCACGGCTGGAATGGCCGCCACCAAGCCGAGCGCGGTTGCCAGCAGGGCCTCAGCGATGCCCGGCGCTACCACGGCGAGATTGGTAGTGTGAGATTTCGAAATGCCAATGAAGCTGTTCATGATCCCCCAGACCGTGCCGAACAGTCCGACAAAGGGGGCGGTCGCGCCGATGGTGGCGAGGATTCCGGTGCCGCGGATCATTCGACGGCCGGCGGCTGCCTCGAGCCGCTCGAGCCTCGAAGCGACTCGTTCCTTTACTCCTTCCGCAGACATTGCATCAGCCGACAGGCGCAACTCGACGTCCGCTGCGCGCAGCAATGCGGCGGTGCCATTGCCTCGTTCGTTCATGAGGGCGGCAACGTCGCTCCAGGAGCGGACCTGACCGAGCGCCATAATCTCGGCACGCATGCGCCGACGCGCCGCCATCAGTTCCATGGCCTTGGCGAACCAGATTGTCCAGGTCAGGACCGAGGCAAAGGCGAGACCGACCATCACTGCTTTGACGACAACATCGGCCGCCATGAACATGCCCCAGGGCGACAGATCGCGCGGCAATTTCAGCACAACGTCTGGCGAAGGCGTCATGCTTTGCTCGACAGCTGGCGCGGGGCTGGAAGGGGCCGGTGTCACTTGTGGGGCGGCGACAGCCGGTGGATCTGCGGTGGTTGGCGAGCCTTGAGGCGTCGCTTGAGCGAAAAGTTCAGCCGGCGTGGCCACGATCATGACAACGCTGATGGCAAGGCCAACGGCCGCCAGGACGGCGCGATACTTGGGACAAAGGGTCATCGAACGTTCGATCCTTCCGGCCTTGGCCATACTAACACGGCGACTGCAGCCCAGAGCGGACCGCTGTGGGAACCCTCATGGATCCATCGAATCCAGGCGGCGGCGCGGTCACCTGATTGCGGCGCAACCACTTTGGCTTGGCCGCTTTGGTCATCGACCGTCACAGTGAACGCGTTATCGCGTCCTCTCATTTCCACGCGCCAGTTCACATTTGCTTCACCGCGCTGCTGCACGGGAAGGAAAAGAGCAGTGGGCTCCGCGTTGGGCGCAGACTTGTGTGCAATGTCGACAGCGCGGTCCACGGCGAGGGTCGTGTGCTGGGCGATCTGACCGCCAAAGCCGCCGCGCGGGGGACCCATGGGCGCCACCGTCGACATTGCGTTGCGTGCGGTCTGCGGGAACGCGAGATAAATGCCGGTGAATGACACCACCGCCAGCGGAATTGAAATCCAGAAACCGATCAGATGATGCAGGTTGATGGTGAAGCGCCCCGATCGGGTCCAGCGCAAGCCGCGCAGGAAACCGCCACCGCGCGGCCACCACAGCCACAGTCCGGTCAGCGACATGATCAACAGGCCTGTACCAACCCAGCCGACGATCTGGCGACCGCTGTATTCGGGGATCGTCAGGTTCTCGTGAAAGACGTGCAGGAAACCGAAGAACGATGACCGAAATTCCATCACGTCCAGGACAGCCGCCGTTGGCGGATCAAGGAACACCGTTATGACGCGCGGCCGCGCACCAGCGTCGCGACTTTGCCCGCGCATGGTAATGCGCACGGGCCAACCCTTTTCCGGATAGCGCACAATAGTGGCGCGCAAATTGGTTGGATCTTTCGCGACGGCTTCCGCCGCTTTTGCAAGGTAGGTGGAAACCGGTCGCGCGACTTCCGTGCCTGTCACGGCATAACGGTGCGGATTAATCCACGCGTCGATCTTGTCGTGCCACACGAGCAGCGCGCCTGACAGCGAGATCGGAACCAGTAAGGCAGCGATGCCGACGCCGATCCACAGATGCACGTTGAGCCAGAGGCGACGCAGCTGCGCCGCACGTGTGTCCGCCATGGTGGCGTCCTTTCGCAAGTGACGGCGCAGCTATAACAGCGGTTGGTCACCGGGCAAAATACAAAACAGCTTCGGGTCGCAGTTTGTAAGTATTCAAAACAGTAGTCTTTAGGCAGTACCTGAAATTCAGTTGGTTATTGATGACGAATACAGATCACAGTCTTCAAACATGCGGATCATGTGTCTTTGGTGGAGCTGACCTCCGTTTATCGCAACTTGCTCCGACAATGGGCTGAGCTATAAGGCTGCTCCCGCCGCGTGCCGTTATCTCCGCTCGCGCATTGGCACGACGCCGTGTTTGTAAGGATCAGCTCTATGCCCTTCTCAATGTCTCAAGCATCTTTGCCGGTCTTCGAGATCGGTCTAAACGCCCTTGCGGCCGTCCTCGACAAGGCGGCTGCCCACGTGGCAGCAAAAAAAATCGACCCTACGGTCCTTGTTGGCTGGCGTCTGGCCCCGGATATGTTTTCGTTAGGCCGACAGGTTCAGGTCGCCTGCGACCAGGCCAAGAATGGCTCGGCGCGCCTTGCGGGCGTCGAACCGCCCAAGTTCGAGGACAACGAAACCACTCTCGATCAGCTCAAGGAACGCATCACCAAAACGGTTGCGTTTCTCAAGACGCTTGATGCGAAGGCCATCGACGCATCATCCGACCGGGAAATCACGTTTCCGCTTGGCGCTAACAAGGGGCAGATGAAGGGTGCCGACTATCTCGACCATTTCATGTTGCCGAACTTCTATTTTCATCTCACGGCGGCCTATGCTCTGGCGCGAAATTTCGGCGTCGAAGTCGGCAAGCGGGACTTCCTTGGGGCAATCCCGCTGAAGCGGATCTGATTGGCCAAATAGAAAGCCCCGGGAAAACCCCGGGGCTTTTGAGTAAGGCGGCAAAATTACTGAAGGCGCTTTGCCGCTTCCTGGACCAGGCTGATGTCCGAATATTTCTTGATGTCGATCTTGTTTTTTACGAAACCAAGTTCGCGCGTAACATCGACGTTGCGCTGCAAGGCTTCGAGGTTCGGCAACAGGTTCGGGTCGCGATAGGTATCCTGTTTGGTGAACAGCCAACCGAAGCGCTCGGGTGGCGCCTTCGTAATTCTTGACGCGATCTGCGCGACCTCGTCATGGTTTTTCGGGTCGAGGAACCAGCGCGTGATACGCAACATGTCTTCCATGAAATCCACCATGGCGGCACGGTTCTTTTCGATGAATGACTTGCGCGCGGTCCAGACGATCATTTGCGTCACGCCGAGCGCTTCATTTTGCTTGAACAAGACCTTGCCTTCCTCGCGCAGCTTCGGATTGAAGGCGAATGGAAGAACTGCCGGCACAAGGTCGGCCTTTTTCTCGAGAAGAACCGCAGGCATTGCCGGAAGCGGGCTTTCGACCATGGTGTAGTCGCGCTTCTCTTCGAGCCCGTGCTTTCTCAACATCGCGCGCATGGCAATATCGACCGCGCTGCCGCCGGCGTTGGTCCCGATCACCTTGCCCTTGAGGTCTTCGACCTTGTCGATGCCGCTGTCCTTGCGGACAAAATATTCCTGCGTGTAATAGCCGGGCACACCATCCTGGAATTCGTCGGCGATGACGCGGATGTCATCAAGGCCGGCGTTTTCAATTGCGATCGCAAGCGATGAATAGGCGAGGTTGGAGACTTCCAACTCGTTATTGGCGATCGCCGTTATCATCTGCGGCGTGCCTTGATAGCGAACGGATTCGACGGTGTAGGACTTGCCCATGTGTTTGGCCAAATCCTTTTTCTCGAGAACGATCGAGGCCCAATTGGCGACAGGCGCCACCCAGGACATGCGGATTTTTACGGGTTCAGCAGCGGTGGCGGGGGTCAGCCCTACAAGGCCGAATGCACACGCGCCGGCCAGCGCGAATTTCATATAGCGCATCAATTTCCTCCCAGTATTCGCGGGGCTTGCGCGTTCGGTGGCAAGCGTCTCAACGCGAATGAAGATTGTCGGAGGTCAAACTGGTTTTGGCAAGCCTGTGGCGTCGGCCTGAATGCCCCGCCATGCGGTACATAAGGCCGCTTTCAAGCCCCGCGAACACGAAGCACGCAAGGCCAAGCGCACGTGCGTGTGGGTTTTGGATTGCTCATCACCACCGGCACGTTCCGCTCAATCCCACTCGATAATCTCGAGGGATTGATCACCTTTCCGAGCTTCCACACGGCCGGCGCCATCATGTTCATCTGGGCCCTGCGTAAGGTCCCTTACGTGAGGTGGCCGGCGATAGCGCTCAATGCCGCGCTGATCGCCGCGACGCCTATCGATGGGGCGCATTATTTCATTGATCTCGTGGGTGGCGCGGTCGTCGCATTTGCAGCCATCGCCATGAGTTATTGGATCTGCCGGTTTGTGCCTGTCGAAGAGACCATGACGGTACCCGTCCCCGCAGCCGTACCGGAAGCGGCACGCGCTTCGGTCTGATGGATCTCGTCCCTTACTGTGTATACGGCTGAACTGCTTCCTGGTGCCAGATCAAAAGCCTGCGTCTGAGCAAGGCCATTGCTTTGACCAGGACAAATCCGACGACGGCGATTTCCACGATGCCGGCGAATACGCTCGTGGAATTGGCAAACCTTGAGGCCGTCATCATGGCGCCACCAAGGCCGTAACCTCCCATCAGCATTTCCGCAACGACAGCCACGATCAACGACAGCGGCAGCGCGACCTGTAGCCCCGTCAGGATCTGGGGCAGGGCCGCGGGAAGGATGATCTGGTGCAAGAGCTCCCGGTTGGTAGCTCCCATGTTGCGGGCCGACCAGATCAATTCACGTTCAACGCCCTGGATCGCAATCACGGTCGCTGCGATGACCGGAAAGATCGCGTCGATGACGATGATGGTGATCTTGGAAACGTCGTACACGCCGAGCCAGAGGATCACCACGGGAAGGAATGCGATCTTCGGCATCGGAAAGCCGACCGATACGATCGGGTCGAAAAACCAGTTGGCAAAAACGTTGCGTGACATGGCCATGCCGATAAGCACGCCGCCGATTGCGCAAATGGCGAATGCCGTGAGCGCCCGATAAAGCGTGAGCGCGGTATTGATCCAAAGATCACCCGATACGGCGTCATTCCAGATGCGCTCGAGGACCGCGCTAAGTGCCGGCAGCTGAAACGGAGTGAACGTGCCGCTTCGCGCCAGCACCTCCCACGCAATCGCCAATGCGACGACGGAAAATATGCGGGCAAACCCCCAAACCAATGCGTAGGCGAAGCGAGCGGCCTTTTCTGGAGTGCCGTTGGGGGGCTCGCCGCTATCGGGCAGGGCTTGAGCTAGTCGCGCCATGCAAGCGCCCGCCTGGTTATATTGAGATAAAGACGATCGGCGGCGAACCCGAGAAACGCCACCGTAAGCACGACCGCATACATTGCATCATAGGTGCCGTTGGCGCCCAAAGATCCGATCAGATAGCCGAAGCCTTTTTGCGCAACGATCAGCTCGGATGAAACGAGCAGGATGAAGGACAGCGCCAATGCGGTGCGAATGCCGTTGAGCAGTTCCGGCATTGCACTCGGCAGTACAACATCCCACAGCATACGAAGCCGGCTTGCGCCCATGCTGCGAGCCGACCAGACCAGCACCTGTTCGCTGGAGCGGGCGCCGTTGAATGCTCCGATCGTCACCGGCAGCATGCAGCCCAGAAAGATCAGAAGAATTTTCGAACCGTCACCGAAGCCGAGCCAGATCACCGTCACCGGGATGAGTGCCGATTTCGGCAGCGGATAGAAAATCTCGACAAGCGGGGCAAGCAGCACATTCACCGGCTTCCACCAGGCCATGGCAATGCCGAGGAGTCCGCCAACGAGGATTGCGAGCGCCAGGCCGACGGCAGCGCGGTAAAGCGACGCCGCGCCATTGGTGATGAGTTCGCCGTCTTTGATCATGTCGATCCCGGCGGCGATGACGTCCGACAGAGGCGGCAGCGCGCCCGATGAAACAAGTTCGAGCCGCGCAACGACCTCCCAGGCGATCGCGAGCAGGACCAGCGGAAAGTAGCGTATCAAGAAATGCTTCATGGCTTTGCGCGTCCGGTTATGGCCGCTTGCCTTGAGCCTTGATGGCTTCTTCTTTCACCAGATTCCAGATTTCATCGACCTTTTCGACGAAAAACTTATTCTTGAAGATGTCGGGATCGTTCTTGTCGAACTTGGTGTCGACGATGGCCTTGATGCGGCCCGGACGCGCCGACATCACCGCAACGCGATCGGCGAGATAAACAGCTTCCTGCACGTCGTGAGTCACAAATATCACCGTCTTGGGAGTGCGCTGCCAGATGCGCAACAATTCACTCTGCATCAATCCTCGAGTTTGAGCGTCGAGCGCACCGAACGGTTCG
>Ga0310902_10000239_pt1 | contig 14272 bp, 13 predicted proteins | sample C24D3metaG_FD_203748 | JGI IMG/M metagenome (GOLD analysis project Ga0310902, IMG submission 203748) | Lab incubated soil microbial communities from West Virginia University Organic Research Farm, Morgantown, WV, United States - C24D3 | ecosystem: Environmental > Terrestrial > Soil >...
ATAACATTATTCATACTTTTCACCTTAAACATTAAAATATCCCATATTTTACTTATAAAAATACGCAATATTTGTATTATGATATATGTAATATATACACATATTTGAATTTAATATGTAATTTAGACAATGTTTGTGTATAAATTGCATATATATTGCAATTTTTGTTATAAGTTTATATACATAATATCAGTAATAAAAATTAATGAATACTTCAGTTTTAAAAGATCAAAAATACCAAACTTGTATTGATTCATGTAACAATTGTGCAGAATGTTGTGAAGCTTGTTGTACAGAATGCATGTCTAATAAAGAGATGGCAGGAATGATGACTAGATGCATGATGATGTGTCGTGACTGTGCAGATATGTGCAGAATGGCTTCTATGATGATGGCAAGAGGTAGCGAATACGTAAAACAGATGTGCAATATGTGTGCTGAGATGTGTGATGCATGTGCCATGGAATGTGAGAAGATGGGTGGAAAAATGGAAATGTGTAAAACATGTGCTGAGATGTGCAGAATGTGTGCACAAGAATGTCGTAACATGACAAGATAAGAATATACAATCGAAATTATAAACTATAAAACAAAAATTTTTATCCATTTTTTTGTCAAATAATAATTTAATACGAAATCATAATACAATAATAATTTATACAGTTGTTTAATTTTGTCCTAAACTAATATACACAAACATTAATTAAACACACATTTAAATTTGATGTTGACGATCTCCCTAATGATGTAGGACCAGGCACGCAATTCATTGTCTGTATGGAGTTCAAGAGTGGAGCAGGAGAACCGTCATGTTGGACAGACACCTTCAAGTCTGAAAGCCAGCCAAATAGAGTAACATTGGACGCAGATTTTATACGAGATTAATTTTATTTGATTTCGTCAAAGTTTTTATTATTTTTTGATTTTTTGCGAAAAAAGATATTATATTCTAGTTCTTCCAATTATAATCTTATAAAGATAACATGGATCAAATAAATAGATTACATAAATCCAAGTACTACTCTTTTATAATATAATATATATCAAATAACGTTTCTTAAGAAGTCTTATCACACATTTACAAAACGTATCGTAGATTGATTGTTTATATCTAAATATCATTTTTTTAAATAATATTAATTCAATTTTAAAAACTTGTGGGAATTAGATCGTATATTTTTTTTCTTCCATCATTTGGATCCAAACTTTCAGATATTAATCCTTGCCGTTTAAGATCGTTTAATGAAGCTTGGATTGTTCTTCTAGGAAGCTCGGTAACACGTACTAATTCTGTCTGATCAATAGGATGGTAAGATTTTATCATAAAATAAATAAATTTTGCCGATGGCCCTCCTAAAATATTTTTATGGATAGACATAGTATTTTCAGTGGATGGTATTTCTAATTTAGAATAATATTTTCTTCTAGTCCACTCTATCAGTCCTACTTGAAAGAGATCGACCAGTCCTAAATTTACTCGCTCTCCCAATTTCGAAATTAGACGAATTTGTTGAGGTTCAATTGAAGTGTCAAATACAAAATATTTTTGAGAAAATGTTGATGTCAATAATGAAATTAACTTCCAATTAATATTTCTGTCAAATATTTCTGAACTGAATTTTTCTTCTACCTCGAGAACTATTTTATTTCTATTAATTTTAAGTAAATTTCCAATTCTTTCGAAGATTTTTTTATCTGATATATTATTACATAAATTTCTTTTATTAAATTTCCACTGTAGTTCAAAATTGTATGAATTTATTATATCAATAATTTTTTCATTATCTTCTAAGCTATTACCAATATTATCCTCTATTTCTACGATATCAAACCCAAATGATAATAATTCACGCACACATTCGTCAAAAGAATTATTCATAATAGCAAACTCTGTAATTTTACTATCTACAGAAACTTGAATATCATATTCGTGGTAAAATTTTATACGTCTTTCTAGTTCAGTTGGCGAATATAAAAGTAAATTTGATTCAGGTATCTTTACATAATCAACAAATAAAGCTATTTTTTTGAAATTATCAATATCGGCTGGTTGTAATTTATCGATAATCGATGTTATACCCTCATGACGTGGTTTTTTAACATCTGTACGCTCTAAGCCAATATTTTATTAAACATGAATTTTGATATCCTTAAACGGTTATAAAATAATTATTAAATATGCAGAAAATGGATCATATGCGAAAGTTACGCATATAATACTAGATAATTCTCTATAATAAATTTGTAGCATTGTAATATTCTAGGAATTGAATAACGATACGATGACGCATGTTTTAATATTTACTTTTTTGGAAAATATATTTTCTAATTCATTAAAATGGGAAGGATTACCCTTTTCACCATAACAATAATCTAAAAAAATAAGCTATTAGACTCTATTAATGAACTTATGTCATTGGATGCCATTTTTACATATAACTGAATTTTTAAGCACATTTGAATTGAATTAAATATAATGAGATGTAATCAAAGGAAAAGATGTACTGCAAAAATGATTATTCCAACCCGAAAGTATACTTGGATTTAAAAGAAGTATCTAAAAATTTTTTGTATACAAATTCTAATATGATGAATGTCGTATTAGAAAATGTAAATGTTCAAATTTTAGATGGTGAATTTGTTACAATTATAGGGAAATCGGGTTGTGGGAAGACTACACTCCTTAATATAATTGCAGGTTTTGAAAATTCATTTGGTGGAGAAATACTACTTGACGGGCAACCAATTCGAAATATCAGTCCAGATAGGGTAATGTTATTTCAAGAATCTGCGCTTTTTCCATGGCTTACAACCTTTCAAAACATAGATGTTGCCTTGAAAATGGCAAAAATTCCAAAGGATCAAAGAGAACAAATAATAAAACACTACCTGAAGATTGTTGATTTAACTGATTATTCGGATTCCTATATTCATCAACTTTCAGGAGGAATGAAACAACGAGTTTCTCTGGCTAGGGCGCTCGCGTTAAATCCTAAAATTTTACTTATGGATGAACCATTTGCTGCTTTGGATATTTCAATTAAAAACTCTCTTTACAAAGAGCTTTTAGAGTTACATAGAAAAACTAGAAAAACAATTCTATTCGTAACTCACAATATTAACGAAGCTATATTGTTGGGAGATAGGGTTATATTAATGTCTCCAAAATTATGCAGTATAAAGAAAGAGTATATTATTGATATACCTAAGGATGAAAGAATCAACAATCCAAATATCAAAAATTTAATTGACCAAATTACCCTAGATTTATATGAAGATGAATAAACAAGACTTGACGCTGGAGACTAGAAAGCTTGGAATCACAAATAAAAAGTAGTAAAAAAAAATATAATCTAAGTAAAAATATAGTAAACAAGGATACATTAAGTTTAATAGTTTTTATCGTAAGTTTCTTAGCTCTTTGGCAATTAGTTTACATGTTAGAAATATGGCCAAAAGTATCTCTACCATCGCCGTTTGCGGTAGGACAGACAATTGTAGATTTATTATCGGATTTCACATTAGTTAAAGGTACAGCAATTTCACTATGGAGGTTATTTTTAGGTTTTCTAATGTCTATTTCAATAGGACTAATTGTAGGTTTGATCATGGTCAAGTTTTTACATTTTGGAAAAACTATGAGTTCATTTGCTTTAGGTTTGCAGTCATTTCCAAGTATTGCTTGGATTCCCTTTGCTATTTTATTAATAGGCTTTAACGATTATGGAATATTGTTCGTAGTTGTTATGAGTTCTGTTTTTTCAGTGATGCTCTCAACTTATAGTGGGATTCAAAATATTTCTCCAATATATATAAAAGCTGCCAAGAATATGGGTGCAAAGGGATTTTCATTATTTAGATATGTATTGATCCCTGCTGCTACTCCTTCTTTGATTATAGGTATGAGGCAGGCATGGTCATTTGCTTGGCATGCACTAATTGGTGCAGAAATGCTAATAACAACCCTTGTCGGATTGGGTCACATATTAGCCGTAGGAAGAGAATTCTCTAATATGAGTCAAATAATTGCAACCATGTTGGTTATATTTGCAATAGGTTTAGTCTTTGATAGATTCGTTTTTTCAAAAATTGAAGAAAAGGTGCGCGATAGATGGGGACTAAATCAGCAGCAGAATTAACAATAATATTTTCAAAGAAAATTTATTTACTAATAATAAATTGTTAATAGATGATATTAGATATGACCTTGATAAATATTATGTCACGATTACAGTAAATTATGTTTATAAAATATATATATTATTTACTCTATTTAATCACAGATTCATTATAGATACATATTTGACTTGACTTAAATAATAACTTTCAAATGCTATCATATTATTCCCAAGATTGTCTACTCAATTTTTTAGTTAGTTAATGGAAAAGAATGCGTATAAATGTCAAATTATGCGTATTCAATAGCATTCTTATATAGATTTTACCTTGTTTATTTATGGACAAAAAAATTAGATCCAGTGAAAATGCAATCCTGTTAATTAGTCTAGCAGTGATGATCCTTTTTCCACTATCACAACAATTGTTTTCTCAGACAGAGGAAAAAAAAATATTAAGAATTGGTTATTTCCCGAACATTAATCATGCTCAAGCAGTAATAGGAATAGGAAATGGAGATTTTCAAAAAGTATTAGGTAATAATATTGAAATTAAGTCTCTTGTATTTAATGCAGGTCCTTCTGCAATAGAAGCGTTATTTGCCAAACAAGTTGATGTTACATATGTCGGACCAAATCCAGCTATTAACGGATATGTTGTGTCAGGTGGTGAAGATATTAGGATAATATCAGGTGCCTCTAGTGGAGGAGCAGTATTCATTATTAGAGCAGATTCAGGTATAGAATCTACTAAAGATTTTGCAAATAAGAAATTTGCATCGCCTCAACTAGGCAATACTCAAGACGTAGCGTTAAGAAATTATCTTATAGAAAATGGATATAAGACGACAGAAAATGGTGGAAATGTTACCGTTTTACCTGCAAAGAATCCAGATATAGTAACATTATTTCTGAAAAAGGAGATTGATGGCGCATGGATTCCAGAGCCGTGGGGAGAACGATTAATTAAAGAAGCTAACGGAAAATTATTCTTAGATGAACGTGATTTATGGCCTGATGGAAAATTTGTAACTGGTCTAATTGTTGCAAGATCCGAGTATCTAAAACAGAATCCTGATGTCATTGAAAAATTTCTTAAAGCTCATGTAGAAGAGACTCAATGGATAAATAATAATAAAGAAGAAGCAATAAAGGCTTTTAATACTGAGCTCAAGAAGTTAACTGGACAGACAATACCAGAAGACACCTTGAAAGAATCATTGACAAGGCTCGAACTAACTTATGACCCCATACAACAATCTCTATACAAATCGGCTAATGATGCTTTTGATATAGGATTTCTTGGAAAAACAAAACCTGATCTTTCTAATATATTTGATCTCAATATACAGAACAAAATATTAGAAGAAAAGGCTTTAGTTAGCATAAATAGTACGAGTAGCGGTATATCCTAAAAATAGGTTGCTGTCAATGTTACATAGGACAAATTCAAAAATATTAAAAAATCTTGCTGGAAATATATTTTCTGTCATCTTTCCAGTTTTTTCCGTTATTCCTGTCATTTCTTTTCGTAGTAACTATTTACGAAACTTTGACCAATGGTCATTCAAGTGAAAAAACCTATTAACTAGAACTTTAAAAAATATGGACTACTTCAAATGGCTAATTGTCTATAATTTTATTGAATTTGAAATTATGAACTCGATAAATGTTTCTACATTATCCGGTGGTTCTCGTAAAATTTTTTATTTTTATACATCGTGCTATAAACATAGATAAACAACCTAATTCAATGATATACATATTTTGTAGATCATAACTTTGATTTTTTGATAAAAGAACTTTAATTATCAAATTTTCGATTCTAGTTTTAGGGTAACCTATTGTAAAAAAATTTTTCAGTAGTAAATGTACCCGTGTTTTATATGCAGAAAAGTAAGGAGTAGTTGGTAGCATTCATTTATTAGAACTTATTAAAACAGAGAAAATACAATTATATAATAAATAATTATAATTTCAAGTTTATTGACAACCATTCAATAAGTATTATCAATTTTGTTCTTCTGGTTTAGTTTTTATTCAACTCTCAATCTCAAAAAAAAAATAAATATTTATCTAACAATAGGTAAGTAATCTCTACTATGAATTAGGTTATTTTCCGATTTTATCCTACTATATAATACTACTGCTATCACATTGTGAACGAGATAACAATCCTCAGAAAGTATAGTAATATTTTGAAAGATAATTAATATATTGATATATTATCAACATTATTTATAATTTAAACTATAGTAACAATAAAACTGTTAATAGCGCTATAATGTTAAAATAAAGAGGTATCGATATTTTCATGTTTAAGGAGTTTGAAACTGTATAATTACAATATTCTTTATTTGATAATCATAATAGTTACTTTATCTTCTATGCTAATATACAATACTAATTTTAATTTAAAAAGAGATCTTTCTGATCAATATGAGACTTTATTGGATTTCAATAATCATAACAAAAAAGCAGACGCAGTAGAATTTTCAGATACTGCAGAAAATTCATTCGAGTATATCTTTGACATATCTGAATATTTAGGATTTAAGGGTTCTAAAAATATAACCGGTTCTGATAACGGTGATGGAAAAAATGATACTAAATCGATAATAGCATTTAAGGGTTCTAAAAATATAACCGGTTCTGATAACGGTGATGGAAAAAATGATACTAAATCGATAATAGCATTTAAGGGTTCTAAAAATATAACCGGTTCTGATAACAGTGATGGAAAAAATGATACTAAATCGATAATAGCATTTAAGGGTTCTAAAAATATAACCGGTTCTGATAACAGTGATGGAAAAAATGATACTAAATCGATAATAGCATTTGATAGACTTGACTCCAATGATGATGATGAAAATTCAGAGTCAAAAAGGGAAAAGGAATCTAACCATAAATCAGATTTTAATTTTGTAGCTGTAGGAGATTGGGACTGTAAATCTGAAACTAAAGATACTGTGGAAAACATTTTGGACCATGACCCAGAAGTCGTTCTGGCACTAGGAGATCTTTCATATAATGGTAAAGCAGAATGTTGGCTGGATATAATTGAACCAATATCAGAGAAAACTAAAATTGCAATAGGTAATCACGAAACTGATTCATCAAAAATTTTGAGAGATTATATGCAATATTTCGACTTAGAGAAACAATATTATTCATTTAATTATAAAAATGTTCACTTCATAGGATTATCTACAGAAATTCCATATGAAGAAGGATCAAAGCAATATGAATTTGTTGTACAGGATCTTAAAAAGTATTCTAAAGATCCATCTATTGACTGGATTGTTGCATTTTTCCACAGACAAGCATACAGTTCCGGAGGAGGTCCAGATGATGAGGATGATTTTACAGAAACATATCATCCATTGTTTGATAAATATAATGTAGTTCTGGCCCTGCAAGGACATTTTCATGCATATGAAAGGTCATATCCAATTACTTTTAACAGCGAAGACGAAGGTAAACCGATTGTAACTAATACGGACCCCAATACCTACATAAATCCGAAGGGAACAATTTTTGTAACTGCAGGAACTGGAGGAGCACATGATATGAAGATTTCAAAAAGTAAACCATATTCAGCTTTTGGATTAGACGGCGAATTTGGAATAGTAAATATTTCTGTGGAGAATGATGGAACCGTATTAAAAAGTTCATTTATAGAGAATAACGGTGACGAAGACGAATATGACCAGTTTGAGATTATTAAAGAAAAAATGAAAAATAAATAATAATCATAGTTACATTATTTTCTAGAATGAAATATTATAGCAAATCGTAAAGTTTGCATAGATACACTTCATTTTATAGTTACACAAGGAGATACAAGACCCAAAGAAATACTTCGAAAATGTTAAATATAGTAAAGAATTAACAGGGAAATCAAAATACAATTGAAGACACAAATTCCTTAAGGAGAAGAACTTATTCTGTTTATTTATATTATTTAGTAATTAAACATCTCAAAAATTTGTTAATATATTCTTTAATTATTTTTTCTTAGATATTGTTTTTCGTTTCTTTGTTTTTTTTTTTGAAGCTAGTTATTATTTTTCATCAGAATAGATCTAAGTGAAATGGCGATTAACTACTCCCACTAGCAAGTAAATAATGAATCCAAGTGAAAAGGCAGAAAAAGCGTGACTAATTATTTTTGATTTTATGTTCGAAACTAATTTTAATCCAATCTTATCATCTGAAAATCTAAATATTATTCGGGACATATCTGATATTATTAATTATTAAAAAAATCAATCTATTATGGATTTTTCTATTTTTTTCTAATTTTATATTACATATATTTTTTACTTAACATTTTATTAGATGAATATTATAAAGGCGTTTTTAATTTTCTAATTTATACCTTGCCTTGAATCGAATTTTATTTATCAGCTTTGAATTTTATATATGGAGCATTGTCTTAATTATCTACATATAATAGATTATATTTCAATCCTGTTCTTTTTTGTATAATAATATTATTTATCAAAAAGATCTAGTTCTACCTTTGAAAAAAGTAATTACCCCTGTAATCACAGTTGATTGACAAACTTACTTTGGATATTTTATATAAAATAAATTTGATCTTAGGGACCATATGTGTATCTATGTATAATACATTTATTCTATACTCTGTGTGAATGATTTGAATAACCTTTTCTTGTACAAACACATTACTTTCTTGGCAATGCTGGTACCATAGATTCCTTTGTGGACCGTTTCAATAAGAATTTCGGTCCATCTATGTTTATGAGCCCATTGTATTTTGTTTGATCTATTGTGTATAATTACGGGAAACACAAATAGAAATGTAAAAACAATCAAAGCGTCCTATTTATCATGAAATCGATCATTTATTAGATTCGAAACTGATAGCTAAATGGATATCATTAAATTAACAGAGACAGAAAACAGTCTCAGCTATCTCAAGAATAAAATAACAGTTGTAAGATATTTTTGAAAATATTCCCTTCTCGATTAAGAAAAATTTATTAATTTCGGTTTATTAATCTCCTTACCTAACAAAGTCAGAAGATTTATACTATAATAAAAATTAGGAAATATTTGAAAAGTATGTTTTAACTGGTAGGCTGTCCACTTGCCACTATCTTGTAATCAGCTAATTTATTAAAAGCAATAACTTCTGTAATATCGAAAGGCACTTGTTTATCCGGTTTTAAAATGTAAGCAGGAGTAGTAATAAAATGATCGACTTTTTCTAATAAAATTCCATTTTTATCATAATATTCTGCATGAACTTTTATTTCATGTAAATCATTTGTACTATTATTCTTTATATCACCCTTTATTTCAACTAAATTAGTTCCCCCTCTATCTACAAGAAGATTTTCAATTGTCAAATTTATCTGATCGACTTTCGTAGTGACAGTATTATTTGCTGAGGAGGTTTGGGCTTCTATGTCCAAACTAAGAAAAGGAAAACTAAATGAAACCAACGATACTATAGAAATATATCGAATTTTTTGATATTTATATGAACTTGACAGTCTATTCCTTATCATGATGATTAATTTATGGAGGCAGGGTATTTAAATTAATTGAAAATTAAATGATTGTTTATTATTCTTTGTTTGTACTGCTCAAGTCGTAAAGAATTTTAATGAAAATAATCATAGATAATTTATTATAATTTGTAATGAGTTCAGTTTCTAATGTAATCTTTTATTTGCCACCTAATTCTCATTTGCATATTTTTGGTAAATCTGAGTACGATTTCTATAATAGCAAAATTCACAAGAAATATGTGCTTATATAGACATGATTTAACAAGCAGATTATAATCTATATTAATATGTTCTTTCTATTTCAAACTAAAATATCTCTTATTTGTTTAAAAATATTGGTCCACATAGACCAAGTTAATTTTCCCGTGTTGGTATTTTGTTTGCTCGGGTGATATGATACTATTAATATCTTATTATTCTCTACATGGTACATTAATCCATGTTTAAATTTTATATTTTTAATTTTATGAATCTTACGAAATTCGTCAAAAGCTAATTTTCCTAAAGTTAGAAATATTTTACTATTTTTACTTAATAGTTTTAATTCTTTAGTTAAATATTCATTACAGTTACTAATTTCTACTGGCAACGGTTTGTTTTTGGGCGGAGCACATTTTACTATAGATGTCACATAAACATTGTTTAATACCAATCCATCATACATATAATTGCTAAAAGGTTGATTACAAAAATTATATTGGTATAAAGCCTTCATAAGCCAGTCACCAGAACTATCTCCAGTAAACATTCTTCCTGTTCTATTTCCTCCATGCGCAGCAGGAGCTAGACCGATTATGATTAAACCAGCATTTAGATCGCCGAAACCACATACTGGTTTGGACCAATAATCCAGATTTCTATATCGTTTAACTTTTTTGTTTTCAACATTTTTGATGTATTCTGCCAATCTCAAACATCTTTTACAATTTATAATTCTTTGATTTACAAGAATGAAATCATAAAAAGAGTGCTCAGACAATAGAAATACACTACATTAATAAAATTTAATCTTATGGCAAACGCAGTTGTCCGAAAATATACAAGAAATTAGTTAGTTTCTATTGCTGAATGTAAGAATCTAAACCTCTTATAATCATCTAATATAATTTTTGATAGATGTTTAGTTATATCACTTATGCTTAATATTCCGATTACCTTATTATTTTCTTCCATTACGGGAAGCCTTTTTATTTTATTTTTATTCATTTTCTTTGTGGCAGAATCTATTGAATCATAGGACATTATTGTAATAACAGGAGAAGTCATTATTTCTTTACATTGTATTTTATCTGGAACAAGATTTTTAGCACAAATCTTTCTTACGATATCATGCTCAGTTATAATTCCAATCGGTAGAGCCTTCGAATCCAATACTATTACAGATCCGACATTCTTTTTTATCATCAATTTAGAAATATCTAATGCACTTAAATTTGAATCCAGTCTTACGGTAAGAACAGTCTTATTTGACATTATTTCGCTTACTGCACTCATAATTTCATTGTAAATGAAGTCATTTTTTTAGTTAACTAATGTTAATCTCATAAACATACGTCAGTAATACGGCCTGGAAAAAAAGATCATGTTAGGTAAAAAAGAATATATTTAGTTCTAAAATCTGAGATAGAAATATAACTACTGCAACTATAGCTAGAACTATTCCTATTAATTTTTTAAGAGTTGTTGGACTAAGACGATTTGTATATCTAGCTCCAAGAAACCCACCAATCATTGCGGAAGGTCCTAAAATAATTAAATAAACTAAATTCACTTCATTGCTAACGACATGACCAATAAATCCGAATGTGCCCATAATTGCTGAGGTAACCATATTAGTGCCAACTGCTATTTTTGGTTCAGTTTTAAGAATTTTTATCATTACAGGAAGTCTTATACTACCAAGAACAAGACCCACTAATCCGCCAAGTAGTCCTACTAAAAATCCTATAATTGATTCAAGAACTACATCATAATAAGGATTTTGCTTTAGCGTTTTTTTTTCTAAATTTAATCTTACTTTTCTATTTTTGTTTTCTTTTAACAAGATTACGGATTCGTAAAATATTATTACCGCTACTAGGATAACAAAAAAATCAATCGGTATGTTTTTTGTTAATAATGCTCCAAAAAATGCACCGATTGAACCAGTTATAGCCATTATTAGAAAAATTGAGATAGAGATATTGTTGTTGCGTAAATGCTGTATTGATGCAGTAATAGCACCCAATGTACTCACTCCTATATTTGTACCAACAGATTCTGTTACAGAAATTCCAGTAGACAAAATAAAGGGTAATCTCAGAACTCCAAGAACTAGACCCACCATTCCGCCTATAAAACTAATGATGAATCCAACAGACGATAAAACTAAAATACCAAATAAATCCAGCTCAATACTGAAAGTTAACAATACTTAGAATATAAAGTTATTTGATTTATAATTTAGAACTAAAAAAATAAATATATGTTAACAATTTGCTTTTCAAATAAAGACAATATTTCTAAAACCTGGATTAGTGCTTGAAGATATATGTAATATTTTGATCCTATTTTTAGTACTAATATTATATTGAGTAACCTTTCCAAACGACTATGATTATTATCAACATTATAAGAAATAATAAAAAAGTTCAATTTGATATTTGAAACATATACTTTCTTTTGATGAATCCAAAGTAGTACTTTTGATTTCAACTGTTTTAGCAGTCCTAACAACTATAAACGAAATAAAGCTGATGAAAACAATACAAATATTTGAGATTTACATACCACAGATTTATCTTTTTGACAAAGTAGGCAATGTAACCTAGATTAATTTCAGTAGAAATGGAACCACTACTACATTGGATATGGTATTACCAGTACTTCAGCATTTTTAAATTTCTTGATAATAGCTGTTCGTATAACTTTAACAATTTCATGACTATCTTTTAGTGTCGAATTCGGATCCAACTTGATGTGAACTTCAATATCAAAAGAATAACCTAATGGTCTCAATAAAACCTTTGATACAGGAACAGAGAAATTTTTTTCCACAAAGTTCTTGATATTATCACTTAATTGCGGACTGGCTACTGCATCCAATAATACAAATGTAGATTCTTTCAGAGCTACATAAGCCATAAAAAATATGTATCCTGCTATTATGATACTTCCAATAGAATCCATATATGGTATCCCAAAATATCCAGCAAGAACGCTTCCAAATCCAACAAACGAAGCAGATCCATCCTTAATCGAGTTTTTTGCATCCAATTTTAGAGAGATTAAATTATACTTTTTAGCAATCTTGTGTACACGAAATGCTCTATGGAGTGATATGATTCCTGCTGCCAAGAGGGTTATCATTGTTATTTCCGGATATGTAGTCTCGACTGGATGTACTATTCTCTCATAAGCACTGTATATAATGAATAGCCCCAAGATAATTACTACGACCGCTGCAACAAATGCTGCAAAACTTTCTACCTTTGCATATCCGTATTGAAATAATCTGTTCTTTGGTTTTTGTATCATGTAAATTCCAAACCATACGATAAATGAGATTAGTGCATCCGCCATCGAGTCCAGACCATCTGCAAGAAGAGTCAAACTAGTTGTATAAAATGAGACAAGTAATTCTGCTATACCTATTGCCAATAGCGTCCACATTGAAAGCCAAGCTGCATTTTTTCCTTCTTGAAATGCTAAGCTAGGTGACGAAGATTCGCTCAAGAATTAAATAATATTCATATTATTTAAGATAATAATAATCTTTATCTTATTATGTTTATAAAAAATCTATATAGATGTCATCTAAATACCAGAAAAAAAGTCATCAATATTTAGAAATTAGTTTGTTTGTAAAAAGAAAAAAAGGTAGTATGCTATATCCTGTTGTATGATGACACACTCTTATTGTTTATAGCCACCGTAGGATAATAGAAATACCTGACCTGTTGTATTGAATTTGTTTTCGGTGTATGCTTTTTCGACTTCTGATAAGGTCAGGGGCCTGTCCCATACTCTGATTTCGTCGATATCACCTGTAAAGAATTTGTCTAAATTCATGGAGTTAGCTCCAATTCTCAGTGGTTGAGTACCAGTGTTATCTATCGTCGCATTATTGGTTGCTAGTTTTCCTATTTCTTTTCCATCTACATAAAGAGACACAGCTGACCCATTAAATGTAACAGCAGCATGATGCCATTTCCCGTCATTATATTTATTTGGTGTCTTTACAAAGAAATTATCTCCTGACGTTGCTTCAAAACCTCCTTCTACTTCATTATTATCTGTAATCCATAGCCCGTAATTCATGTTCATTCCTGTTTCGTCGGTACCCATTCCTCCTTTGTTTACCATATGGCCAGGTTCGGTATAATTTTGAGATGTTTTAAACCAAGAAACTATGCTGAATTTGGTCAATTGTGGCGAAAAGTTATCTGGAAGGTCCTGAAATTTTGAATCTTTAAGTGTAATAAACGGCTCATACTGATATTTTCCTGTAGCATTCGCTGGCAACACTGCTGTAGCATTCGCTGGCAACACTGCTGTAGCATTCGCTGGCAACACTGCTGTAGCATTCGCTGGCAACACTGCTGTAGCATTCGCTGGCAACACTGCTGTAGC
>Ga0310902_10000242_pt1 | contig 14185 bp, 10 predicted proteins | sample C24D3metaG_FD_203748 | JGI IMG/M metagenome (GOLD analysis project Ga0310902, IMG submission 203748) | Lab incubated soil microbial communities from West Virginia University Organic Research Farm, Morgantown, WV, United States - C24D3 | ecosystem: Environmental > Terrestrial > Soil >...
ACGCGCGCGCCCTGGATGGGCTTCAGCGGCCGGCACGACGAGACGGACACCGCGTCGACGATCGTGATGGTCGACGATCCGGCGAACCTGCAGCACCCGCCGCAGTGGTTCGCACGCAGCGACGACTTCGCGTGCCTGTGCCCTGCGCCCTTCTTCAGCGAGGAGCACGTCGTCGAGCCGGGCGCGACGCTCGTGCTCCGCTACGGCGTCGTCATCGCCGACGGCGAGAGCGACCCCGAGCGGGCAGCCCGGCTCGCCGACGCCGCCGCGGCCCGATTGCCCGGCCTGTTGGGCGCGCCGTGACCCTGCCCGCGTTCCCCGGCGCGACCTCCGTGAGCGCGCTCGCCGTGTACGACGCGGTCGCGTCCGACGGGCTCGCGGGCGGCACGCCGCACCTGCACACCGTCTCGGCCGAGGCCTACCTCGTCGTCGGCGGCCGCGGGCGGCTGCACACGATCGACGGTTCGGGCACGTTCGCCGAACGCCGGCTCGCGCCCGACGACCTCGTCTGGTTCGCGCCGGGCGTCATCCACCGGGCGGTGAACGACGGCGGGCTCGACGTCCGCGTCGTCATGCAGAACGCCGGCCTGCCCGAGGCGGGCGACGCGGTCATGACGTTCCCCGACGAGGTGCTCGCCGACCACGGGCGATACGCGGATGCCGCGGCGCTGCCCGGCCCCGAGGCATCCGACGTCGACCGGCTGACGGCCGCCGTCGCGCGTCGCGACCTCGCGGTCGCGGGCTACCGTGCGCTGTTCCGCGACGACGGGAGCGTCGACCCCGACCGGCTCGCCCGCCTGCACGAGCGGGCGACCGCCCTCGTGCGTCCGCGCGTGCCCGAGTGGCGTGAGCGCTGGAAGTCCGGCGCGCTCGCCGCCGCACACGACACGGGCGACCGCCTCGAAGCGCTCGAGGCCGGCGACGACCCGGGGCTCGCCGAGGCCCGCGTGGCCACGGCGTCCGACGTCCCTGCCTACGGCATGTGCGGCCGGCTGCGCCGCTACGAGACCCAGCCGGCCCGAGCCGGCCGCATCGAAGGAGAGCGATGACCGAGTCCACCCCGCTCCGCGCCGCGATCGTCGGCACCGGGGCGATCGCCAACGCCCACGCCGAGGTCCTCCTGGCGACGCCCGGCGCCGAGCTCGTCGCCGTCGTCGACCGCGACCGCTCGCACGCCGACGCGTTCGCCGAGCGCTGGGGCGTGCCCGCGGTCTTCGACACGCTCGCCGAGCTGCTGGCCGCGGGCGTCGCCGACGTGCTGCACGTGTGCACCCCGCCGGGCGTGCACGCCGAGCAGTCCATCGCCGCCCTCGACGCCGGCCTCCACGTGGTCTGCGAGAAGCCCGCCGCACTGTCGCTCGACGAGCTCGACGCGATGACGGATGCCGCGACGCGCAACGACCGGCGCCTCGCCGTCGTGTTCCAGCAGCGCACCGGCTCGGCGGCGGCGCACGTGCGCTCACTGCTCGACTCGGGCGCGATCGGACGCCCGCTCGTGGCGACGTGCGAGACGCTGTGGTTCCGCGACCCGGCGTACTTCGCGGTGCCGTGGCGCGGCAAGTGGGCGACCGAGGGCGGCGGGCCGACGCTCGGGCTGGGCATCCACCAGATCGACCTGCTCGCCTGGCTCCTCGGCGACTGGGCGAGCGTGCAGGGCCAGCTCTGGCGCCTCGACCGCGAGACGCAGATGGAGGACGTGTCGACCGCGGTCATCGCGTTCGCGGGCGGCACCATCGCGTCCGTCATCACGAGCGCGCTCTCGCCGCGGGAGGTGAGCACCATCCGCATCGACACCGAGCACGCCACCGTCACGGTCGACCACCTCTACGGGCACGGCCACGAGCACTGGCGCATCACGCCCGCGAAGCACGTCGACCCCGAAACGGCGGCCGCCTGGGCCCTGCCCGACGTCGAGGAGGCGAGCGGCCACGCGCCGCTCCTGCGCGACATCTACGCGGCGCTCGCGTCGGGCGAGCCGCTGCCGTCGACGGCGTCGGATGCCACGCGCTCGTTCGAGCTCGTCACGGCGATCTACTCGTCGGCGTCGAACGGCGGCTCCGTGGTGACGCCGGCGACCCTGCGCGCCGACGCGGATCGCCGTCGGAGCCTCGAGAGCCCCGTCACCGACCTCCGTCGTGCCTGACGACGACGCCCTGTTCCACGACCCGGTCCACGACGGGGCGACGGATCCCACCGTCATCCGCCACCGCGGCACGGGGGAGTGGTGGATGTTCTACACGCAGCGCCGCGCGACCGTCGACGAGCCAGGGGTGTCGTGGGTGCACGGCACGCGCATCGGCGTCGCCCGGTCGGCGGACGCGCTCGAGTGGCGGTACGCCGGCACGGTGGCGGGCCTCGAGCTCGGCGTCGGCCGCGCGTGCGAGACGCATTGGGCGCCCGAGGTCATCGACGACGGCGAGCGGTACCGGATGTACCTCACGGTCATCGACGGCGTCTTCGCCGACTGGGATCATCCGCGACGTATCGTCGAGTACGTGAGCGACGACCTGGAGCACTGGACCGTCGTCGGCGAGGTGCCGTTGGACTCCGACCGCGTGATCGATGCGTGCGTCGCGCGGTGCCCCGACGGCCGGTGGCGGCTCTGGTACAAGGACGAGGCCGACGACTCCACCACGTGGGCGGCGGTGAGCGACGACCTGTCGGACTGGCAGGTCGAGGGTCGCGCGATCGGCGGCCGGCCGCACGAGGGCCCGAACGTGTTCGAGCTCGGCGGCTGGTGGTGGATGCTCGTCGACGAGTGGCGGGGGATGGGCGTGCACCGCTCGAACGACGCCGTCACGTGGACGCGGCAGGGCGGCGCGGACGAGGTCATCCTCGGCGAGCCCGGACATCGTCGCGGCGACGAGACCTTCGGCCGTCATGGCGACGTCGTCGTCGACGGCGATCGCGCCGTGCTCTACTACTTCACGCACCCGCACTGGGACGGCTCCGAGCTGGGCTCGAGCGACGCCGCGGCGGCCCGCCTGAGCGCCGTGTTCACCGCTCTGCTGTCGGTTGTGGACGATCGGCTCGTCTGCGACCGCGACGCCCCCATCGACCGAAACCCGTCATGACCAGCCACTTCACCGCCCGAAATGCCGGCGGCCGCAGCATCCGGATAACGAATTGAAACGATTTTCCCTCCGCAGTTGACGACATGGGGTCGAAGGGCTACATTTGGGGAAGCGCTTTCCCACCAGCGTGAACCCGCACCAGGCAGACAGAGACGTTTCCGGGAGGACAACGATGTTCAACATTCGCAAGCGCCGCATGGCGGCGGCCGCAGCAGCGCTCACCGCGAGCGCCGCGCTCGTGCTCACGGGCTGCTCGGGCGGCGGCAGTGACGAGGCGGCGGCCACGTACGACCCCGACGAGAAGGTCACCCTCAACCTCGCGTTCTGGGGCAACGACGTGCGCGCCGCGATGTACGACGAGGCGATCGCCGCCTTCAACGAGGAGTACCCGAACATCACGGTGAACACCTCGTTCCTCGGCTTCCCCGAGTTCTGGGAGAAGCGCCAGACCGAGGCGGCCGGCGGCGGCCTGCCCGACGTCATGCAGTTCGACTACTCGTACCTCCGCCAGTACTCGGAGAACGGGCTCCTGCTCGACCTGACCCCGTACCTCGGCAACATCATCGACACCGAGCCGCTGTCGCAGCAGATCCTCGACATCGGCGTCGTCGGCGGCGAGACCACCGGCATCCCGACCTCCACCAACGCGTGGGGCATGTACACCAACCCGAAGCTCCTCGAGTCGGTCGGCGTCGAGGACTACGAGGGCGGCGGCAGCTGGGAGGACTACGACGCCTGGATGAAGGAGGTCAGCGACGCCGGTGCCGGCGCGATCTTCGGCGGCACCGACTACACCGGCCGCATCCAGAACTTCGAGATCCAGCAGCGCGCCGAGGGCAAGGACCTCTTCACCGAGGACGGCGAGCCGAACTTCACCGAGGAGGACCTCACGAAGTTCTGGGAGCAGGCCGACGGCATCCGCACCGACGGCACGGTCATCGGCCAGCAGAAGCTGGAGGAGGTCTACCCCCTCTCGGGCTTCGACTCGGCGCTCACCACGAGCGAGCTGACCTGGGACAACTTCGGCGCCGGCTACCTCGGCAACCTCGGCGAGAACTTCACCGAGCTCGGCCTCGTCGCCCCGCCGGTGACGGAGGAGGGCGCGAAGGACCTGTACCTCAAGCCCTCGATGCTCCACTCGATCGCCTCGACGACCGAGCACCCCGAGGCCGCGGCCACGCTGCTCAACTTCCTCGTGAACGCGCCCGAGGTCGGCGCCGCCTTCGGCACCAACCGCGGCATCCCCGCGTCGGAGACGCAGCTCGAGGGCGCTGAGCTCGATCCGCTGGGCCAGCAGATCGCGGACTACGAGCAGTCCATCGCGGACCGCCTCGGCGACGCCCCGCCCGTGCCGATCGTCGGCTACGGCACCCTCGAGGAGAAGTTCCGCCAGCTCGGCCAGGAGCTCGGGTTCGGCACCGTCACGGCGGCCGACGCGGCGAAGCAGTTCTTCGACGAGATGGACGTCGTCCTCAACCAGTAACACCTGAGCAGTCAAGCCCGGGCCCGGTGGGGCGCGACCCCGCCGGGCCCGGGTACTGTTTTCTCGCAGGAACCGGAGAACCACAGTGAGCACGGAAACCGAATCGATCGTCACGGCGGAAGCCGGGTCGAGCAGCGTGCGGAAGGCCATGCGCCAGGTCCGCCGCGCCGAGGCCAAGGTCCCCACGACCGCCGGCCGCCGGGCGCACAACCGCAAGGAGACGGTCGCCGGGTACGGATTCCTCGTGCCGTGGATGATCGGCTTCCTCGGCCTGACGGTCGGGCCGATGATCTTCTCGCTGTACCTCGCGTTCACGAAGTACAACCTCTTCACCGAGCCGAAGTGGATCGGCCTCGACAACTTCGTGCGCATGTTCACGGAGGACCCGAACTACATCCAGTCGGTGCAGATCACCCTGGTGTACGTGCTCGTGGGCACCCCCATCAAGCTCGCCGCCGCCCTCGGCATCGCGATGCTCCTCAACTACCGCGACCGGGGCTCGGGCTTCTTCCGCTCGTCGTTCTACGCCCCGTCACTGATCGGCGCCTCGGTCTCGGTCGCGATCGTCTGGCGGGCCATGTTCTCCACCGACGGGCCCGTCGACGACACCCTCAGCTTCTTCGGCATCGACATCGGCGGCTGGGTCGGCAACGTGGCCCTGGTCATCCCGATGATGATCCTGCTCGCGGTGTGGCAGTTCGGCGCCCCGATGGTGATCTTCCTCGCCGGGCTCAAGCAGATCCCGCAGGAGCTGTACGAGGCCGCCGAGGTCGACGGAGCCGGGCCGTGGCACAAGTTCCGCAACGTGACGATCCCGATGCTCTCGAGCGTGATCTTCTTCAACCTGCTGCTCGAGCTGATCAACGCGTTCCAGGTGTTCGCGTCGGCGTACATCATCTCGAACGGCTCGGGCGGCCCCGCGGGCATGACCAACTTCTACACGCTGTACCTCTACAAGCGCGGCTTCGCCGACCTGCAGATGGGCTACGCCTCGGCGATGGCGTGGGTCCTGGTGATCGTGGTCGCGATCATCGCCTTCATCCTGTTCAAGACCCAGAAGTCCTGGGTGCACTACGCCGGAGAGAACCGATGACCACCTTCGAAGCCCCTCGCGTCGAGGTCGTCGAGAACGCCCTCGAGCCCACCGCCCCGCCCCGCCGGCGCCGCGTGAAGCGCAAGACGATCAACACCGTGATCTGGTTCGTGGTGCTGCTCGCGCTGACCGCGATCGTGCTCTACCCGCTGGTGTGGCTGTTCTTCTCGACGTTCAAGCCGTCGAGCGAGTTCGGCCAGAACCAGGGCCTGATCCCCAACAACCCGACGTTCGACAACTACACGAAGGTCGTCGAGGGCATCGCCGGCACGCCGCTGTACCAGTTCTTCGCGAACTCGTTCTTCATCGCGATCATGGCCGTGATCGGCACCCTGATCTCATCGGCACTGGCCGCGTACGCGTTCGCCCGCATCAAGTTCAGGGGCGTCGGCATCCTGTTCGCCGCAATGATCGGAACGCTGCTGCTGCCGTTCCACGTGATCATCATCCCGCAGTACATCATGTTCCAGAAGCTCGAGCTGGTGGACACGTACGTGCCGCTGATCCTGCCGAAGTTCCTCGCCACCGAGGCGTTCTTCGTGTTCCTGATCGTGCAGTTCATCCGCAACATCCCCCGCGACATGGACGAGGCGGCTCGCATCGACGGCGCCGGGCACATCCGGATCTTCTTCTCGATCATCGTGCCCCTGATCAAGCCAGCCCTCATCACGAGCGCGATCTTCACGTTCATCTGGACCTGGAACGACTTCCTCGGCCCGCTGCTGTACGTCAACAGCCCCGAGAAGTACCCGCTCCCGATCGCACTGCGGCTCTACAACGACGCCACGTCCACCAGCGACTACGGCGCCACCGTGGCCGTGTCCTTCCTCGCGCTCGTGCCGATCCTGATCTTCTTCATCGTGTTCCAGCGGTTCCTCGTCGCCGGCGTCGCCACCCAGGGACTCAAGGGCTAGGGGCGAGCGGATGTCACGAGTCGACCGCGCCGCACGTCGCGCCGCCCTCTCGGGGAGCGGTCCGACCCGTGGCGAGACCGCGCACGAGGCTCGGTTCCCGGGCGCCCGCGGAGCGTTCTCGCTCCTCGGCGAGGTGCTCTACGTCGGCATCCTCGTGGCGGTCGTCTCGATCCCCGTCGTCACGCTCCCGGCCGCGCTCGCGGCGGGCGTGCGCCACCTGCGCCGATTCCTCAAGGCCGACGACTCGGGCCTCACCTGGTTCTGGCGCGACGTGCGCGCGGGGCTCGTCGGCGGCATCGGCATCGGCGCGGCATCCCTCGTGCTCGCCCTCGTGCTGGCGCTCGACATCGACCTCGCCGGCACCGGCGTGCTGCCCGGCGGCCCGGTCGTGGCGGCGATCGGCTGGGCCGGACTCGCGGCGCTCGCGCTCGCGCTGTTCACCGCCGCCGGACGCTGGACGCCCGGCGGGGGCTGGCTCGGCGCGCTGCGCGAGGTGCCCGGCGCGGTGCGCCAGGACCCGGCGGGCGCCGCGTACCTCGTGGCGACCGCGGTGTTCGCGGGTGTCGTGACGTGGCAGCTGCTGCCGCTCGTCATCCCGGCACTCGGCTGCGTCGCGCTGGCGATCGTGGCCGTGCCCGAACGTCCGCGCCGCGGACACGACGTCGACGCGTGAGCGCGCCCCGGCGCCCGCTCCCGGCCTGGGCCCAGGACGCGAGCCTCGGCATCTTCGTGCACTGGGGCCCGTACTCGGTGCCGGCGTGGGCGGAGCCCTCCGGCGCGCTCGGCGCGGTGCCCGACGACGAGTGGTTCGCCCACAACGCCTACGCGGAGTGGTACGCGAACACGATCCGCATCGAGGGCTCGCCCGCCGCCGAGCACCACGCCCGCGAGCACGGCGGCGCCCCCTACGCGGCGTTCCTCGACGCGTGGACGGCCGAGGCCTACGACCCCGCCGACTGGGCTCGCCTGTTCCGCGAGGTCGGTGCCGACTACGTCGTCCCCACCACGAAGCACCACGACGGCGTCGCCCTCTGGGACGCGCCCGGCTCGGGTGAGCTCACGACCGTCGCGCGCGGCCCCCGCCGCGACCTCATCGCGCCCCTCGCCGACGCCGTCCGCGCCGAGGGCCTGCGCTTCGGCGTGTACTACTCGGGCGGACTCGACTGGGCGTTCACCGACCTGCCGCCGCACCGCTCGACGGCCGACGTCACCGACCTGCGGCCGACGGATGCCGCGTACAACGCCTACGCGTTCGACCACGTCGCCGACCTCGTCGACCGCTTCGCCCCCGACGTGCTCTGGAACGACATCGACTGGCCCGACGCCGGCAAGGAGCCGGGGCCGCACTCGATCGAGGCGCTCCTCGATCGCTATCGCGCGGCCGTGCCCGACGGCATCGTGAACGATCGCTGGGGCGTCGACGTCTGGGACTACCGCACGAGCGAGTACGACGCGCACACCCAGCACGAGACCGAGCCGGGGTGGGAGCACTGCCGCGGACTCGGCTTCTCGTTCGGCTACAACCGTGTCGAGGACGAGTCGCTGACGCTCACGCCGCGCGAGCTCGCGCGCCTCTACGCCGACGTCGTCTCGCGCGGCGGACGGCTGCTCCTCAACGTCGGCCCCACCGCGGCCGGCGAGATCCCGGCCGTGCAGCGCCGCACCCTGGAGGGCGTCGCGCCCTGGCTGACCGCGATCAAGCCGCACACGGTCGGTCGCCGCATGCTCGGGGCCGGCGAGGTCGAGGCGACGGATGCCGCGTGGTGGCGGGCATGGGCCGTGCCCGACGGGATCGTGGCGGTCGTCGACGGGCCCGGGGCATCCGTGCGAGCCCTCGATGGACGACCAATCACGGCGTTCGTGCTGCCCGACTGACCTCGCCACGGCCCCCGTTCGGAGCCTTGTCGCCGCGGGACCGCGGGCGTAGCCTCATGGCGACTCGCTCGGCGACCTGGGCCCATGCCGTGTTCACCCGCTGCGCCCGCAGCGCCCGGGGTCGGCGTCGCCGGCGAGGGGACTGGGGAGCGACATGGCCACGCACTTCGACGGGATCGTCAATGTCGACATCCGAGACTCCGAGCCCGACTGGACGCCGTTCGAGCCGCCGAAGGCGCCTGACGGAGCGCCGAACGTCGTGTACATCGTGCTCGACGACGTCGGCTTCTCGGCGATGTCGGCCTACGGCGGACCCATCGAGACGCCGAACATCGAGCGGGTGGCCGGCGAGGGCGTGCGGTACACGCAATGGCACACGACGGCGCTCTGCTCGCCCACCAGGTCGTGCCTGCTGACGGGTCGCAACCACACGCGCAACAGCATGGCGTGCATCACCGAGGCGGCGATCGGCTTCCCGAACGCGAGCGGCACCATCCCGCCGGCGAACGGCATGCTCTCCGAGATCCTCGGCGAGCGCGGCTGGAACACCTATGCCGTCGGGAAGTGGCACCTGTGTCCCGACGACGAGATGAACGTCGCCTCGACGCGGCGGAACTGGCCGAGCGGACGCGGCTTCGAGCGCTTCTACGGCTTCCTCGGTGCGGAGACGAACCAGTGGTATCCCGAGATCACCTACGACAACCACCCGGTCGACCAGCCGAAGTCTCCCGAGGACGGGTACCACTTCGGAGTGGACATCACCGACAAGGCCATCGAGTTCATCCGCGACGCGAAGGCGATCGCGCCCGAGAAGCCGTTCTTCCTCTATTACGCGCCCGGCGCGGCGCACGCGCCCCACCATGCCCCGAAGGAGTGGGCCGACAAGTACGCCGGCCGGTTCGACGGCGGCTACGAGGCGCTGCGGGGCGAGACCCTCGCCCGCCAGAAGGAGCTCGGCCTCGTGCCGGCCGACACCGACCTGCCGCCGGTGAACCCGATCGGCACCCCCGCGACGAGGACGGGGCCCGACGGGGCGCCGTTCCCCGTGATGGACGAGACCCGGCGCTGGGACGCGCTCTCCGACGACGAGCGGCGCCTCTTCTCGCGCATGGCGGAGGTGTACGCCGGCTTCCTCTCGCACGCGGACCACCAGATCGGTCGGCTCCTCGACTACCTCGACGACATCGGCGAGCGCGAGAACACCGTCGTCGTGGTCGTGTCCGACAACGGCGCGAGCGGCGAGGGCGGGCCGAACGGCTCGGTCAACGAGATGAAGTTCGCCAACGGCCTGACCGACGACATCGAGCAGAACCTGTCGATGCTCGACGAGCTCGGCGGCGTCAACACCTACAACCACTACCCGAACGGGTGGGCGATGGCCTTCAACACCCCGTTCAAGATGTGGAAGCGCTACGAGTTCAACGGCGGCACGTGCGATCCGTGCATCATCTCCTGGCCGGCCGGGTCGACCGCGCGCGGCGAGATCCGCGACCAGTACCACCATGCCGTGGACATCGTGCCGACGATCCTCGACCTGCTCGGCGTCGAGGCGCCCGCCCGCCTCAAGGGCCACGAGCAGAGCACCTTCGACGGGGTCAGCATGCGCTACTCGCTCGACGACGGCGGGGCGCCGACGGCGCGGCGCACCCAGTTCTACTCGATGCTCGGCTCGCGTGCGATCTGGCACGACGGGTGGAAGGCCATCACGAACCATCCGACGCTGAGCGGCTGGAGCCACTTCAACGACGACGAGTGGGAGCTGTACCACACCGACGTGGACCGGGCTGAGCTGAACAACCTTGCGGCGGAGCATCCCGAGAAGGTGCGCGAGCTCGTGAACCTGTGGTTCGCGGAGGCGGGCCGGAACCAGGCGTTCCCCCTCGACGACCGGTCGGCGCTCGAGATCATGCTCACGCCCCGGCCGCTGCTGTCGCCGCCCCGCGACCGCTACGTCTACTTCGCCGACATGGGCGAGGTGCCGGAGTCGCAGGCCGTCAACATCCGCAACCGCTCGTTCGTGATCGGCGCCCTCGTCGACCTCCCCGACTCGGGTGCCGAGGGCGTGCTCTTCGCCCAGGGGTCGAAGTTCGGCGGGCACGCGCTCTACGTCAAGGACGGCCGGCTCCACTACGTCAACAACTTCGTGGGCGTCATGGAGCAGCGCGTCGACGCGACCGAGGACCTGCCGATCGGCGAGCAGCTGATCATCGCCGCCGCGTTCGACAAGGACGGCGAGGAGGGCCACGTCGCGACGGGCACGCTCACGCTGTACCACGGCGAGACCGCCGTCGGCAGCGCCCGGATCAAGACCCAGCCGGGAAAGTTCTCGATCGCCGGCGAGGGCCTCACGGTCGGTCGCGACAGCGGCGCGCCCGTCACCGACGACTACCCCGGCGACGCGCCCTGGCCGTTCACCGGCGGCACCCTCCACCGGGTGCGCGTCGACGTGAGCGGCGAGCCGTTCGTCGACCTCGAGCGCGAGGCGCAGGCGATGCTCATGCGGGAGTAGGCGGCTTCACTGCAGTTCCCGCCACCGCACGGACTGCTCGACGGTGACCGCGTCGAGCGCGCAGAGCGCACCCGGTGTCGTGGCCCGGCGGGCCGCCGCGTGCTCGTCGAGCCGCACGGGCGCCTCGGGGTGCAGCGGCAGGATCAGCAGGGTGACGGTCCGCGGCGCGGCCGCGCCGATCGCGTCGAGGTCGACGTGCCAGGGCGTGCCGTCCCAGAAGCGGTCGGCGACGCCCTCGCCGTCGACCTCGAGGGTCGCGACGTCGCCGGCCCACTCGACGGTGAGCACCCGGCGAACGCCCGGGCGGGGGTCGGGCAGGCCGTCGAGCACGGATGCCGCGGCCAGCTCCGCCATCCGCGCGGCATCCGGCGCGGCGGTGCGCTGCGGGGTCCCGCCGTACCGTGGGGGCACGTCGGCGGCGGGCCGCACGGGGATCGCGGTCGGAGCGGCGGCCTCGGGCGGTCGCACCTCCGCCGCGAACGGCACGCGCTGGAAGTCGCCCGCTGCGGCATCCCATTCCTCGACGGCCGGCTCGACCGGCGCCCGCACGACCAGCGACCCGTCCTCGGTCCAGAGCGGATCGGCGCACCGGAGCAGCCGGCGCGACCCGTCCGTCGTGAGCACCCACAGACGCTCGGCGTCCGACGGCGGCAGCACCAGGACGTCGAGCGCGCCGAAGCGGTGGAGCACGTGCCCGGCGGGTGGCTGGTGGCTCACCAGGTCGTCGCCGACCATCAGGTCGACGCGCACCCCGGCGTCGGCGAGCAGCACGAGCGTCGGGATCTCGCCCTCGAGGACGGTGACGGCGGAGGCGGTGGCCCAGCGCACGACGACTCCGCCGAGCTCCAGCCCGATGGGCCAGCGTGCGATGGTACCGCTGGGAAGGTCGATCGGCTCGGAGGGCAGCACCAGCTCGCCGCCGTCCAGTGAGAGGGCGAACCGCGCGCTCGTCACGGGCTCGAGCGGCTCGTGCGGCCGATGCACGTTGACGAACAGGAAGCCCGACGAGCCGTCGGACCGGAGCGCCCAGCGCGGCGTCGCCACGTCGTCCTCGTCGGCCGGCAGCGCCTCGGGCAGGCTCGACGTCATGCGGGCCAGGCGATCGCCGAACGCCTCGAGGAACGCGTGCTGGATCCGCAGCGCGGCGTGGCTCGGCGCGAGCACGCCGGCGGCGCCGATCGGTGCGTGGAAGTCGTAGTCGAACCGCGGCAGGTCGTTGGGGTACCCGGTCGCGAGCGACTCCTGGAGGCCGTCGGCCGGGTTCAGCCCGCCCGCGGCCAGGTAGTAGCCCTGCCAGGCCGAGCCGCTGCCGAGCTTCACGTGCGCGACCGCGGCCACGTCGTCGGCGCTCGGAACGGGTCGCCGGTGGTACGCGGTGGCCATGCCGCCGCCGAGCTCGCAGGTCGCCGCGGGGAACCGGGTGTCGCGCGGCCGCGGCGGCCGAGGACCGGCGGACGTGCCCCGGACGTCGGCGCCGATGCCGGGGTCGTCCCACTCATGCGAGAACCGGAATTGCGCCCGGAACCCGGGCGCCCACGGGGCATCCGCGTCGGACCAGAACCCGTCGCCGTAGCCGCCGTACAGCGGCAGGACGTCGTCGGGTGGGAGCTCCGCGCCGTCCCACGCGGTCGCCGTCCAGAGCGGCGCCGACAGGCCGGCCTCGCGGGCGAGGCGCTTCAGGGTCACGAGGTGACCGGGCTGGTCGATGAGCTCGTTCTCGAGCTGGATGCCGACGATGGGCGCGTCGGGCCCGCATCGCGAGGCCAGCTCCGCTCCGACCGCGGCGTACAAGTCCGCGGCGAGCTCGAGGTAGCCCGGGTCGTCGGAGCGATGCCGGACCGGGGCGGCCTGCACCCAGTCGGGGAATCCGCCGTTGCGGACCTCGCCGTGGCACCAGGGGCCGATCCGCACGACCACGTCGAGCCCGGACTCGGCCGCGAGGTCCACGAAGGCGCCGACGTCGAGTCCGTCGTCGAATCGGGGCGGTGCGTCCCGCGACGGCTGGTGGTGGATCCAGAACAGGTACGTCGAGACGATCGTGACACCGCCCGATCGCAGGAGCCGGAGCCGCTCGGCCCACTCCCGCCGCGGGACGCGGGAGAAGTGCAGCTCGCCCGACACCGGCACGGCCGGCCGGCCGTCGACCTCGATCCATCGGTCGGTCAGCGCGATGCGCCGGTGGCGATCGACCTCGTTCGACATCGCCGGACGGGCCGTCGGCGAGGGCCACGGTCGATGGATCACGTGCAACGGCGCCGAGTCGTTCATGCGCCGCCCGCCTCCGTGATCGTCCGGTTCACCCGGCGCATCCAGTCCGCCTCGCGCCACATCGGATGGTGCGGTGCGGCGTTCGAGCCGGCGACGACGCCCCAGACGCCGTGCTCGAGTGCGGTGCGGATGCCGTGCTCCGCGAGCGCGAGGCCGGCCGCCCCCTCCTCGAACCAGCCGTCGCGCGGCGTGTAGCCGACCCACCCCTCGCCGACCACGGCGGGGACGCCGCGCCACCGCGCCCACTCCGCGATCGCGATGACGCGCGACTCGATCTCGCGCAGCATCACCTCGCGGTACTCCTCGTAGTGGGCGTCGAGCCACGCGTCCCAGGCGCCGGCGTCGATCCAGTCGTACCCGTAGACCATCTGGTCGGTGATGACCGTCGCGTCGAGCTTCCACGGCTTCGGACGGCCGTACTCCGGGAAGGACGGAGCATCCGGCCGGAGGAGGGCTCGGAGCTCCGGGTTCGGGAAGCCCTCCGTGCCCTCCGACCGGATGTCGATGCGGCGCTGCAGGGCGTCGAGCACGCCGTAGCTGTAGACGTGGAACTGCGCCACGTCGAGCCCGTCGGGGAGTCGATGCATCGCGAGGTGCGGCGGCTTGCCGTAGCTCGCGGTGACGAGCTGGTCGGGGTGACGCGTCCGCAGCCGCTCCATGGCGGCCGTGCCAGCAGCTTCGAGCGACGGGAGGATCGAGAAGTCGACCTCGTTGTGCAGCTCGGTGAACGCGATCACGTCGATGAGCCCGGCGGCGCGGATCTCGTCGAGCAGGCGCCCGAACGCCTCGGCGAGCACGTCGTAGCGGCGCTCGAGCGGCACCGCGTCGATGGCCTCGAACCACCGCGGGTCGGCGGCGAACGCCGTCGACTGCTGGTACTCCCAGCTCGCGAGGATGACGACGACGCCGTGGCGGCGAGCGGACGAGAGCAGTTCGAACAGCCGCGCCCGCACGTCGAGGCGATAACCC
>Ga0310902_10000249_pt1 | contig 14067 bp, 13 predicted proteins | sample C24D3metaG_FD_203748 | JGI IMG/M metagenome (GOLD analysis project Ga0310902, IMG submission 203748) | Lab incubated soil microbial communities from West Virginia University Organic Research Farm, Morgantown, WV, United States - C24D3 | ecosystem: Environmental > Terrestrial > Soil >...
GAGATTTTGATGGCAAGAGATTAGAATGGGACTGTGAAACAACAGAATACATTCCTCATCGCAAAATCGTGGCCAAAATGATTGAAGGACCGTTTAAAAGCTGGATAATTACCGTGAATTTCGAACCCATTGAAGAAAAGCAAACCAAGACTAGTATAAGAGTTGATTATGATATGCCAATGGGTCCACTTGGAGGATTTATAGACAAAATAAAACTGAAGAAAATAGCAGAACGAGGAGTAGAAAATGGCCTATATAGGGTGAAGGCACTTCTCGAAGGGACAGGCTCAATACCAGTTTACATAACCTTGGATGCATATAGAGAGATACTAAAGGAGAAAGAAAAGGCGAAACTCTCAGTATCAGAAACTATTATCAAGATAATAAAGGATCACCAAGTCGAGAAACTGGCTCAGCAATAAATTCAGCTACTAGTTTTCACTCCATTCTTGCATGGACTAATGTTTTTTTCTAGAATTTTCTTTTCTTTTTATAAATGCAAGTTTAATTTAAATAACACATGCTGAACACACAACTTTTGTGGGTTCGTAGCTCAGCCAGGTAGAGCGTCTGGCTCTTAACCAGTCTATAAAGGGGTTAAAATGTCGTGGGTCCGAATCCCACCGAACCCGACCTTATCGTTACCATTATTAGTAACACTACTTATTATTGGTTTTACAAGGAAGGTATGGAGAATGAATAACTACTTTAAATTAATGTGCATACGACTAGCCCGATATGAAATTTATAATATTCTAGTTATGAAGAAATTTATAGATATTGATTTTTCATCGGTTTAGGCGTTAAATGATACGATTCTGATATCTTGTTGAATTATCTATTACGTTAATTTTGAATGAATTCAAATTTACATTTATGGATTGATAGTGATATACTGTTATGGCTTCCGCATAATACTTACATTAGCTAGGTGGATTTGATGTTGTCGATAGAAATGTATTTAATATCTTACCGATCTCTTCCGGATATTGATCCATTACTGCATGACCAGCATCTTTGATCTGTACAAGCCAGGCTCCTGGAATCTTTTCTACTATCTTTAAGGAATTAAAATGCGGTTGGTATTGATTATCATCGATACCAGTTATGACCAACGTGGGTTTAGCCAATTTCGCAAGCTCATCACAAGTACCACTCCAGTTTGGATTGTCCTCCCAATGCTTTCCTACGTTATTCTGATTATTCGCTACCTCAGGGGGCAAACCAGGCTTCAGTTGTTGTAACGAGGTGATGTTTTCTGGAATGTTAACAGTTTCAGGATGCAGTCTTATCCATCCCTCTCCTAGTGAAGCAGATACAAGGGCTTTCATCTCCCCCTGTGAAATAGAAACATTATTTAGAGATTTGTTTACCACGTCGGATTGCAATTTTATAAACTCAGGTGGTTTAGGTGTATGATCTTTTCCGCCACATGATGAACCAACAAGTACAAGACTGTTCACCTTATTTGGATACGTGATTGTTAGCTGTTGGGCTAAATATGATCCAAGAGAATATCCCAGAACATCTGCTTTTGGTATTTTCAGAGCATCAAGTAAACCAGCTGAATCGTTTGCTAGTTGCTGATAAGTGTATGATTTAGAACCAATTGTTGTATTTGCAATTCCACGTTGATCAAACACAATCACTGTGTGATTTGAAGAAAGACCTTTTAGAAAGGATGCGTCCCAGGCGTTCATATTATCGGAAGCACCATTAAAAAGTAAAATCGGTTCACCTTTACCTAACATCTTGTATCCAATATCAATATCTCCTACGTGAACTTTCTTTGCTGGTATGTTCAGTAAGTCTGCGTTAGATATAGTTTGATTTGATTGACCATAAACAAGTGGCGCATTAACTACTATGATAGAAGTGGAAATAATCAACCCAAACAAGCTGATGGATAATACTTCCTTTGATTTTTTTATGTAATTCATCTGCTAATTCATTTAAACAAGTCATTAACTTACTATTAGAATTTGGGGTAGGCATTAAAATTTAAGGCTATGATATAATAGCAAATTTGAGGTCAAATCCTATGTTGGATTACATACACTTGTGTATCGAATCCCACCGAACCACGATCAAAGCGTTGTTCTAATTAACATGGAATCACCTGCAAACAATACCGATACGACAGTCGCAATCGAACTAGTGTGATATTCTACATGGTTCCCACCGAACCCGTTGACTATTCGGGTTCTTATACTTCTGAACATACAGTAAGTAGAGGAGCAAACAAATAATGACTATGAAATTATCGACCACGTTAATTCATCTCGACACCATACCGAACCCGGTAAACGCCTCATTAGTAAAGGAATTCTATCAATATCTAAAACAATTAGGAACGTCAGAGAACTATCAGAATCAAAATTTGAAGCAAATAATTAATTTTGCAATTCTGATTGGATAACGCCTCCATTTGTTTCAATAAGTAAGAAAGGAGTAAGAGAATCAGTCCTTATTTGGAGGCTGAATTATGGGAAAAAGAAGATCTTTTATGTATAATAAAATATGAACATCACAAAAGGAATAAAGCGATTTTGTCTCTTTTATGGGATCTTGATGCACGTCCACATGAAGTTACTTTACTAAAGATCAAACACGTTAGATTAAAAAAAAATATGGAGAAGGAGAAATACCTCACGAAGCTAAAAGAGGTACAGGTCCTATGCTTTTAACATCTTCATTTCCATATGTGCGGGATTGGCTTAATGAACATCCATTTAGTAATGAACCAAATGCAAGATTAATTTGCAATTTGCATAACGGTTCTCCACTATCTCCCGATAGCGTTGACAAAGTCATGAAGCAATTGAAGGCACGAATAATTCGATTGTTGGATACTGGAGAAATTAGCGATGAGGATGAGATACAAAAATTAAAGTACTTAATTAGGACCAAAAAGTGGAATCCTTATTGTATTCGCCACAGTGCGATAACTGCTGACAGCGACTATCTTCCTGAGTATGCCCTGAAAAAGAAAGTGAGGTGGTCTATGAATTCAAAACAGGGGAGCAGATACATCAAACGGAGAATAAGCAATAATTTAACCTTATTCACAATGGAAATACTATTCACAATGGAAATACTAAATAGCTTGCAACAGGACCTTACTACATGCACTGTCCGAATCCCACCGAACCCGACCTAACCTTTACCATGATTAGTAACATACTGATATATTATTGAGTGGAGACTTTTTCTGTTTGTTTCATATTCAGATAGGAAATTTTAGGATTTTTTGAAATTAGAGGACTTTACCTTTTTGAGTAGTTCTAATCCATTAAGACCAGGCATGAACTATTGCTATTTTTGAAAAATATAAAAGAGCCGTATTAATTCTTGCTTATATGAAAAAGGAATTTATTCTTTCAAAGATTGAAGCGGTCCACGACGGAAGTCCTTACGTTTACGTAGGATTTGTTGACCCCAACGATTCCAGTTCCAGAGAAGCGCGTCAGCAGAATCCTTTTGGACCTAAGGCAATGGCATTCACTTCCCCAGAAGATTTGATCAAAAACTTGCCCAAAGCCATGGGAAATGTTACAGGAATGATGGGTGGTGGTCTTGGCGATACTCTCACATTCAAGTTAAGTATGAGAGAGTATGAAGACATGGGCCTGAAAGTCGGTGACAAGGTATCAATAGAAATTAAGAAAAAGCAAGATAGTGGTATTTAATCTGAATTTTTGAATGATACAACCTCTTTAAATAGAACTGTAAAATTGTATTTATTGCACAATAAAGGAATGGTGCAAGTTATCAAGTGGTAGTCCATTCATAAGCAGTTGCAGAGAAATCTTCCGAGTACACAGAACCAGCTAGTTCTACTACGATAATTAGATTATTCATCCAGGTTAATTTTTGTGAGTTCGTAAATCCTGTTACGAGATTTAGCCCTCTGATTTTACCATCTTTAGTAACTTTGCTTTTCTCATGCGCCCACCACATAAACTCCTCCGCATTTTGCGTCGTTAAATTACCTTGCCACGTCGCATCAATTATTCCATGGGGATATTTAGTCATTGTACCTGAAGCAAGATTTTTGCCACTTGGAAATCTTTCTATGCCTTTGATGTCTGACATAAAGCTAACTTCTGTTGTTACTCCTTCAAGCGGATGCACTTTTGTCACTTTGAAACTCGTTATTTTACCAACTTCTTCAAAGAGTTTTTGTCCTAGACCCATAGGTGATATCTTTGAATCCCTTATATTTGAGATATACGTTATAGCATTAGTAAAAATCTCATATAATTCATTTTACTTCCTCTATCTGTTGTTTTTCATTGACATAGAATCCAAAAACCTGTGCAGGGTAATTCCATGACGTAACTTCGTGCACTGCGCTTCGTACGTGGGCATAGTGATGTTCCCTGTTTCCAGGATTTCCCGCGCAATCGAAATGTCCTACAACTGCTATTATACGCGAACGGTGTTTCTCGATTGATATGGAGACTGCGTTACGTAGCAACGCGATCTCGTCTGAATTTTCCGAGCTGGAAATAATCCCGTCTACTCCTGGAAATGTCACCATGTCAACTCCATCGATGTCAAACTTCTCTTTCATTAAGTCTATTACAGGTTCCTGAGTTCTTCCATCGATACAATTTATTGCAGTTCCAAATCTGAATTGATTCAATTCTAACTAACATTCTAACTAACACTCATAATTTCTGCGGAGTAGTTAATATTTTTCCAAACAGTTGCGAGTTTGCCATCTTGATGTGCCCTTCAACCATGTTGCTAAACGGGAGGATGGTATCAACAACCGGTTTTATCTTTCCCTTGCTCACCCATCTTATTACTTCTTCTAATCCTGCTTTGGTTCCTTGAGTTGCTCCCAGAAGATTTGTTCCTTTGAAGAAGAGGTATCTTAAATCTATGGTAGAATCGTATCCGGTAGTGGCACCCGTAGATACAAGCGTGCCTCCCATCTTCAACAGGCTAATCGCCTGTGGAAAAACACTTTTGCCAATATGCTCATAAATAACATCTACGCCTTGTTTGCCGACTATTTCACGAACCTTTTTGTACCAATCAGATTCGCGGTGATTGACTACGAAATCAGCGCCCAGCTGCAAGCACTTGCTCATCTTGTCATCATTTCCAGCGGTAGCTATAACATCACATTTGAATAATTTGGCGATTTGTATGCCGGCTATTCCCATACCGCTTCCTCCGCCCATTATTAAGACCGTCTGGCCAGGCCGTATACTTGCTCGGGTAACAAGCATATGCCAAGAAGTCATACCTACCATAGAAATTGCTGCGGCTTCGTTAAATGATACATTATCAGGAATCCTAACTACGTTTACTTCAGGCATAGGTGTGTACTGGGCAAATGCACCCCAAAGCGGACCTGTCTGGAAACCCCATACTTGCCTGCTCTTGCAATCATATTCTCTACCACTTGTGCATTCTTGACATACCCTGCATGTCAGGTTTGGGTGAACAACTACCCTATCTCCAACCTTGATGTTTGCCGTCACATTATCTCCGAGTTCTACAACTTCTCCTGCTGCGTCGCTTCCCGATATATGAGGCATTGGAATCTTGATTGGTTCGCCCCAGATACCCCAAAGGTCATTATAGTTGTATGATGCTGCTTCGACTTTTATCAGAACGCTATTTGATTTTGGCTTTGGTATATCGATATCCTCGATTTTTACTACCTGTCTAGGGTCTTTGCTGTGCCCTCTGTATACGGCCGCTTTCAATTAGATTCGCCGGAATTTTTTTAGCCGGGGTGGCAATTTAATCATAATGTTGAACTTACTAGGAGCCCATCCATTCAACAGGCTCAACTAAGGCTAGGGATTACAAACATGATTCGCTGCTAGACCCAACGACAAAATACTAATAGGATGATAATTTCCCTACCATGAGTTAATAACATGCAAGGGTATCTGCATTGGTCATAAGGCGCAGCCGATTAGAGGGGCTAAATATAACAATGGTCAAAAACGTTGTCAAAAATGTGAGATTTTTATAGTTTGGCCGGCCATTTGCTGTCCCTGCCTGCGGATGCAGATTACGAATACGTCCGAGAAATTCGAAATGTAAAGCTAGGTTACGATGAAAGTAGTTTGAAATTCTTGGGCTGCATGCCAACCCTTAGTTACTGGAAAAAATTTAGGTGCAACTATTGTAGATGATATCCTTGCTATTGCAGTCTTATGCATTGTTCTTACGATGGTTCAAAGCCATGAGTAATACAACTGTCGAAATTAAAGTATAAAGGCTATAAGACATGTTGCTAATATTTGTCATGGCAATTAATCAGGTCTTACTGTAAAGTCTACTAAAGCAGGCTTGCATAATTGGTCGGAATGTAACTACCATGGGAAACACAATTAAAAAAAGGCTGAAAATAATGATTATTGAAGATGAAGAGGATATTTTAAATTCTTTATAATGATTACCTTATACTAAAGAAACGTATTTTAGAAGACTAAAGCGATTTTTTGATGCGGTTTCAATAAACTGATCCACTTTTGAGGATAGATGCAATGGAGGTTTGAATATTGTGTGATAGATTTCCAATCAAAGAGAACGATAGGGAGAGAATAATAAATGATTTTAAGACAACAAAATTTGCTTGTATCAGATGTGGTTCAAGAGATATAGAAACAATTACAACAAAACCTTATGCTGATGGAATTAATATTCACGGTCGTAATGAGCATACACATCATAATAAAGAGATTGAACTGACCTTTTATGTTACTGCTCTCTTGTTCTGTGGAAATTGTAAGCATAGATTGCATGTGAAAATATTGGATCAAGGAATTCGTAATACAGATGAATATTTCGACAATACGTTAACATAAAAATTGCACTAGCAGATCTTTATATATGACACTCCAAGATTCATCATTTAAGAACATTGAAGACAACCCCCCTTTCCAATTTACAATTCAATATGGGAGGTTTTCTTTCTTACCTGATAGCAGTAACTATGTTGTTAATAGTTCTATCCGTATGGAATTTTGAAGCTGCGGATGCATCTGTTCCGCTTTCTGCAAATATGTCAAATGATAACGGATTGGAGATTGACATTCAAAACAGATCAGCCATACTCCAGAAGGGAATAGAATTTGAAGATCTAGGCAGATACGAAGATGCAATTAGTTGGTATGATAAGGTTTTGGAGGTTTATCCAAAAGATAAAGATTTTCTATATAATAAAGGCAATATGCTTCAACAACTTGGTAGATATGAAGAAGCAATAGTCTGGTATGATAAATCTTTGGAGATTGATCCCTTATGGGTTGGATCTTTAAACAATAAAGCAGTATCACTCGCTGAACTCGGCAAACACGAAGAAGCTATTATCTGGTATGATAAAGTTATTGAGATTAACCCTTATGATGTTGATGCGTTTAACAATAAGGGAATATCTTTGAGCAATCTTGGCAAGTATAAGGAAGCAGTTACCTCTTTTGATAAGGCGCTGAAGATTGATTCAAAAAATCTGCTGGCTTTATATTTTAAAGGAATAGCACTTGCCGGTCTTGACAGATACGATGAAGCAATCACATGGCTTGATAAAGCATTAACAGTCGACCCTAAATACGTAGACGCTTTAGCAATTAAAGCAGGGGTCCTTTCTGAACTTGGTAAGAAGCAAGATGCATTGACATGGATAGATAAAGCATTAGCGATTGATCCAAATAATCAAATGGCGATAGATGTAAAATCACGGGTGCGAGGGTGAATATTTAGTTAAATTGAAACAAAATTTTAGATCCATTTTCAAAGACTTTTCGCTCAATAGGAAATTAGTTATTTTCTCTATAACAGTAACGATATTGTTTAGCATTCTAGTCCTCTTGGATCTAGGAGTACATTATTCAATTGGAACTGTTGAAGCACAGTTAAATAATACCAGTTCAGTTTCTGAATTAATTGCTAAAGGCGATTCGTTATTTAATCAAGGGAAGTATGAGGAAGCAATTACATATTTTGACAAGATGCTTGCTTTAGACGCGAGTGATACAGACATGTTATATTACAAGGGAATATCACTCGAAAGTCTTGGTAAACACGAGGAAGCAATTACATATTTCGATAAGGTTCTTTCTTTGGATCCAAATGATACAGACACGTTAACTTACAAGGGAATATCACTCGAAAGTCTGGGTAAACACGAGGAAGCAATTACATATTTCGATAAGGTTCTTTCTTTGGATCCGAATAACGAAAATACCATTAGTTGGAAGCAATATACTCTTCAAAAAATGGGAGAGTATAATGACAGGATTACTGATCTTGAAGATCAGATAAAATATACAGATTCCAATAACACGGAATTGAATGATGCAAAAGATAAAGCAAAAGGTATTATAAAATACGTATTAAACACAATATTTCCCCAAACTGGAGAAAAATTCAGTAATACGAATTACGGAGTTGACATAAAATATCCCAAAAACTGGACAGGTTTTGAAATGAAAGTTATTCTTCCGATGGCAATAGTATCGCCAGACGGATTTAATATTTCAAGTTTGTTTTCTGGATATATTGATTCTGTAGTAGACAACATGACGGATACTATTATTTCCAATAATGCCAGTGAATTATCAGATCAGCAATTCCGAGAATTATTCGAACCAAAAGTGCGAGAATCTGCTGAATCACTTTCAAAAAATCTTATGGAATATATGCTTAACAAGACGTCCATATTGGAAATTGCCATTTATGATAAAGATCTAATGCGATTAGTAACTTCCGTCAATCCAAATCAAACAGCATTTGTCGATTCTTTAACATCTCTGTATGAACAACTTGTTGCTTCTGATCCTACACTTAGCTGTGACAGGAAAACCCTCAATCAAACTGTTCTGAATAACAATATATCTGCAGAAGTTTCAACGGAAGAATGTTTGCTTGTTCCCAGCAACAAACATACAAAGGGCTTAAACTATCTTGTTTTAACTCCAAATGCAATTATAGGCATGCATTATTCTTCTGATTCCAATATTGAAAATGACAAATTCCTATCACAATTTGAAGAATCTGTTAAGTCGCTTTCAATCGAAGAATCACTGCCGATAAATAATCAGACTATTCAAAAATTTGTGAGCGATGATACCAACAATAAAAATGATTCTTTGCCAGGTCAAGACCCTATAGATACTGATAAAGGCAATTCATTATTAAATCAAGGAAAATATGAAGAAGCAATAAGCTTGTATGATATGAGATTAAGTGTCGATCCTAATGATGTGGATGCTTTACACAACAAGGGAGTAGCACTTCACTATCTTGGCAGATATGAAGAGGCAATTAACACATACGACAAAGTATTAGCGTTGGATCCTAAATATGTAAATGCTTTGTACGGCAAAGGAGCAGCAATTGACATTCTCGGTAAGCATGAGGAAGCAATTAGTTGGTATGATAAGACATTAAAGGTAGATCCTAAAAATGTAGACGCATTGTTTAGTAAAGGATTAGCACTTGGCAAACTTGGGAAGACTGAGGAAGCAATTATTTGGTTTGACAAAGCATTAGCGGTTGATCCTAAACACGCGGAAGCTTTAGGCAACAGAGGAATTGCACTTGGTGATCTTGGTAGACACGAGGAATCGATTATTTGGTTTGACAAAGCATTAGAGATTAATCCTAAGGACGTAAATGCTTTAACCTACAAAGGGGCAGCACTTGGTTATCTTGGCCGACATGAAGAAACAATCACTTGGTTTGACAAAGCATTAGCGGTTGATCCTAACTTCATAGATGCTTTGTACAACAAAGCATCCGCACTTTCTGAGCTTGGCAGATATGAGGAGGCAGTTAGTTTGTATGATGAGGTATTAAATATTAATCCTATTGATGTAGGGGCACTGAACAATAAGGGAATTGCACTATCTCATCTTGGTAGGAATGAAGAAGCAATTGTCTGGTACGATAAAGCATTAGCGGCGAATCCTAAGGATGTATACGTTCTAAATAACAAGGGATCAGCTCTATGGAAACTAGGAAAATCTGACCAAGCAATTGTATGGTTTGACAAAGCATTGGGGATTGATCGTAATAATGTTGATGCCTTAACCAAAAAAGGAGCGGTATTTTTCGATCTAGGTAAAAAACAAGACTCATTGAGATTGTTGGATAAAGCATTGACGATTGATCCAACTAATCAAGTGGCATTAGATTTGAAGTCGTTGTTGCAAAAATGAACTCTCATTTCATAATATGGATGGTCATATAGATTAATAAAAAATTAGGTAAGGTTATTCTTATCATATTACATTTTCATCCTATAATTCAGGAATAAAAAGCTAAATAGGAAGTAACAGGACCCTACTACATGCAGAGTCCGAATCCCACCGAACCCGAACCTCTAGTAATTCTCTAAGTGGACTCGGTAGGTATGATTAGTAAGAGTTGAAAGAATTAGAAGAACAACAAGAAATGGATCCTAGTCCATAAGGTCTGTTTGTATTTTCAATACATTTCTTGTAAATATTACGATGTATTGTGTTATAAAACTTGTTACTAATCCATCATATTCTGGACAGATGGTACTGTGTTAAGATATACCATACTTCAAATCAGTCATAGTATCTATTCTATTCATAATTCATGTGGGGTGGGAATCTAATCTGAGAAATAATTCAATATCATTGTTGTTTAACACCTGTTAAGATACTGTATTTAGTATCCACACAAAACTCATAAAAGTAAGTCCAACATAAAAAACTTCAAATCTGTACTTTTACTACATAAGTTATTAAGAAATTTGGGTTTCTTTCTAATCTCATCTAATAGTTAAGATTTTGTGTCAGAACATAGACGGCAAGCATTTTATATTATCTACACGTTATATCGTTACGAAAACATTTGGAAAGCGATGATGAATCGGAATTTTTAGTGACAAATTGGAAGTTAGAATCTAATTTTTCTAGTGAAGAATTTGAAAACTATCATCAAGCTCTTTCCATGTTTAATAACATATCAAAGGATGGAACGCAGGTTATTTTATATGAAATAAAAAAAAGGCCTGTGGATGGATCAATTGTAAAGAAAACTCCGTTACTAAATTCTAAAAAAACTAAAACTAAATCACGATCATTTAAGAGAATCACTTATAGAAAATCCGCAGATAAGTCTGATGACCATCCGAAAAAGAAAAATAAATTCAAGGACTTTAAGGTAAGGATTTTTCTTCTTATCATTGTTTTCCTTACCTTTATTGCCATAATGTTTTTTATGAATAGTATTGCAGGAGAATCGTCAAACGTTACGACGGTGTACCAATCTATTTTATTTAGAATCGATAATCCGAATTACTTTTTACATCTTTATTATAGATAATCTTGGGTAATAATTAAAATTATTGTAAATTGCCATTTTTTGTCCTTTAAATCTTAAAATGACCCGACCCGAATTATTGTTACCCTAAATCAGTAAATATATGCAAGATTTAAAATTTAATGATTTAATAGTCGAAATAGTTGAAATTAAGTGTTTTTTTTATCATCTATTCTTTCTTCTTTCGAAATAGTCTGTGAAATATTTAATGATGTGGATAATTGCAAATGTTCCTCCAATGGATATAGAAATAACAGAGATAAGCCATATTACGACACTCCCGTCCATATTCATGTATTCTTATATCATCAGGGAATTAAAAGTAACTTGTTTGTCAAATGCTAGGTCTTACCCGAACATGCTATTGAAATTATATTTCTTATTTTCAGAATTTCAACTAAGCATGGAAAATTGAAAAAACTAATCAAGATCTACTAATAAGATCATAAATTCTGGGTGATTGTTTTCTATATGAATAAAAATAATTTGTAATAGATTAGTTTAACTTAGAATTCTCCATTTGTATTAAATTAATGGAAATGCTAGAGAAAAACATCTGCATATAAGAGGTATTGTTAGATAAATCCACATGCCAATGGAAGACAAATCTATAGTACTAAAATGAATTTTTCACCATCGAACACTAGAAGAAAATAAGCTGAACTCACGAACATTGCAATCCATAAGGAATGAAATGCTAGTTGCTTAAAAAATTAAATACCATGTAACAGGGCCCATCTACATGCACTTTCCGAATCCCACATCATAGGACTGTTTCTTGAAGCAGAATAGAATTTTAAGTAACTGATTCAAACTGAGCAACTGCTCAACTTAACTGTTGCATATATCCATAGTAGATTTTGTGTAAAGTTTAAATGATTTTTTATGTTGGTTCTGCTACATATGTCAATAAGCAATCTGTATACATTAGAAAATACAAAAATGAGCGTTGTTATTTTGGCAGCTGCTGCCTTCTTCATCATATTTGTCGGGGGCTTTGGAGTATTTCTAGTAGAACATGGACATCCAGGCGCAAATATTACCCAATATAATGACGCTGTTTGGTGGGCTGTGGTTACACTGGCGACAGTAGGATATGGGGATTACTATCCAGTTACGGCACTCGGACGGATAATAGCGATATTCATGATGATATCGGGAGTCGGAATCTTTGCACTCATGGTAGCCACTTTTGCAAGGAGAAGATTGCAGAAAGCAGAGTCAAAATTAAGGTCGGTCACTAAACCTGACCTTAATTTATTAGGTCGGGAGACAAAGACTGCCATAAATACCAAAGTCGATGGAATCGAAACTTTAACTGAAGAAGATTTTGATACACTGATTGTAGAGATAAAAAGTCTTCGTCATACATTACTTGAGGGGTCGAAAATCTTAAAATGTCCCAGATGTGGGATAGTTTATCGCAACAAACCTAAATTTTGCAGCAACTGTGGATTAGCTCTCATAATCACATGACCAGATAATCCATAAATCAAGCAGATAATGACTAGACTCGATGTCACAAAATTAACTAATGTTCTTGAGTTGACGAATGCTATAACTTCAAGTTGCATGAAATTTGACTCCACACCACGAAGAAACGGTTCAAATCCCAATTAGACGCCTCTATTTAATTAATCACTGAACTATCGACTTTGAGAAAAGTTCCTAGGAACAAGGCTAAAATATTATAATACAAGACCCTATTATAATACAAGACCCTACTACATGGACTGTCCGAATCCCACCGAACCCGACCTAAACTTTACCATCATTAGTAACACAATAATGTATTAAGCCAGTGGACATTTTACACAAAAAGCCCGCTGCAATTACTAGTTCTCATGCTTAACAGAAAACAATTAGTCGTTCATCAATCGCTCTACACAATAGGCCCTAGATTTCTATTAGCAATATATCCTTCGTTTTTTTACGAACGATATTACTCCCAATTGACTGCTACTTCGTTAAGTTGCATAGAGGACTGAGCAATATCCAATCCATGTACCTTCTTCAAGTGCTCACGAAATTTAACAGCCCAAGGCTTATTTGAAGTCGCCAATACTTTGAACGATTTTTCAGGATTATCAGTCTCATAACTTGCCACAGCAAAATCTCCTTGTGGCAAATGTTGAATCCAAACCTGCTCGCGAGATATTCCAGCTTCATTAAAAACATCATCATGCTCTTTATTGTTGACAATATTTTCTTGATTCCACTTTCTTGCTAGTTCTATTCCCCAGGAAGAAATGGAACTGTAAAACAATAATTGGCCATATACTTTTGAACATTATAGATTCTATTTAAGTATTCGTTCAGGTCTGAGAAATTGGCTTAATGCAACTGTGAGGAGAACGAATTAAATCTAATAGCAGTGTTTTGTACTACCGAACCGCGATCAAAGCGTTGTTCTAATTAACATGGAATCACATGCAAACAATACCGATACGACAGTCGCAATTGAACTAGTGTGATATTCCACATGGTTCCCACCGAACCCGCAATTCTAACATTTATGAATCCCGCTGAAAACCTGAATATTATGGTTACCAAAATTAGTAAACATGTGCAAGGTTTAAAACAACATTATCTCATTTTATAGTTTAATTAAAAATCGATATTGAATTTAGTCCTTTATGTTTTAAGAATCAAACCAGAAAACTATGTGTGATGTGAAAACAAGATAACCGACAACATTTGGTGGAATCGCCATTATTTGTTATTAGTTAAAAATATGCG
>Ga0310902_10000251_pt1 | contig 14052 bp, 16 predicted proteins | sample C24D3metaG_FD_203748 | JGI IMG/M metagenome (GOLD analysis project Ga0310902, IMG submission 203748) | Lab incubated soil microbial communities from West Virginia University Organic Research Farm, Morgantown, WV, United States - C24D3 | ecosystem: Environmental > Terrestrial > Soil >...
ATATATTATTTAACGTAGGGCATACTATAACTATAGAAAATTTTGGAGAGAAAGTATTCATGATAAATGCCTTTGACACTATAAGATTTGATAATGTTGCATTAAAATGCGCAACGGAACTAAAGGGGCGATTTAAAACTATATCATTAGTTACAGACAGTCAACACTTGCATCAAATTGACACGGTCAGGAAGATTTTTGAGGATAACGGGTTTGTCGTGGTAAAAGGAAAAGGTAAAGGACAATTGAATGATACACAAGTCTTTGGTTGTGAATTTCATCCGCTGCACAACATCAAAAGTGAAATTGAGGCTTTTATTTTTCTTGGCCAAAGTAGATTCCATTCGATAGGGATAGCCCTTTCTACAGAAAAACCGACATTTATGCTCGATCCATATTTTGAGGAATTTTTACAAATCAATAACGAAGCAGAAGTTGTCAAGAAGAGAGCAATACTCTCTGTGTATAAGGCACTCGATGCAAGAACTTTGGGGATAATAATAGGATTAAAAGAGGGACAATTTGCAAATATTAAAGCTTTAGAATTTAAGAAAGAGCTAAGCAAATTAGGAATTAACATACAACTGATAGCTTTGACCGAGATTTCAAATGAGAAGTTAGAAAACTTTAGAGAAATTGATGCGTTTATTCAAGTAGCATGTCCACGACTAGGAACTGATAATTATTTTTCCAAACCAGTACTATCAGTTCCACAAGGATTAGCTTTGATAAAGTTATTAAAGAAAGAACCCATCGAGGAATTTTTCAAAATTCAGCATTGGTTATAAGGTAAACTTGGATAACGCCACGAATCCGAAGCATCTGATACAAAACTTGCTATTGCATGTCAGTTATACAATTCTTCTGCATGATTGACATTTTATAGAGATTACCAAATCAATCTCCTAATCAGAGTTTAATAAAAAATAAACCATAGCATAAGAAGCATTGTTTGGTTTTCAAACAGTAATCGATATCGAATAATTGTTGCAGTAGAATTTGTAAAGATTATATTTAATCATCTGCTATCATAAGCAAATTTATGGTAGTTATATCAAGAAGGCTTTCCCTGATAATATTTTTTATTGCAGGTTTCATTTTTATTGGGATAGGTATTGTTTCAATTATTGATTCGAATATCCCCAGATATGTGGAAATTACTGAGATGATAAAACCAAATCAATCTGGAATATTCACTCCAGATATGAATTCGGGCAACATCGCAAATATTTATGCCAATGGATCTAAATTTACAGTGCTAGTAATAGACCCCAACAACAAATTGATAATGAATAAAACTGGAAATATTGGGGTACTGAATGAAACTGTTACATCGGAAACAAATGGTAAGTACAAAATTCAGGTTATTAATGAAGGGGAAAATACATTAAATTTGAATTTAGGGGCGTTTTCGAAGGCCAGTCCACTTGCGTTTAGTGGTCAAATGATGTTGATCATAACTGGTGTTGTGATATTAGGATTAGGAATCAGAACCAGAATGCAGTCATAACTACCTTATTTCGTCTTTCCTATACGAACCTAATAACTTAAAGAAAATAGTAGCCGACTTGACAGCTAAAAGAGAGGCAGAAATTTTATCATCATTAACGTTTCCCTCTAAATCTACAAAAAAATAATACTCCCAAGGTATATTTTTCGTGGGTCTTGATTCAATTCTTGTTAAATTAATGTTTCTTAATGCAAATTCTTGGAGTATAGAATATAATGATCCAGGGGTATGAGGGATAGAAAAAATAACTGATATCTTATTGTCATTGGCTTTCCTATTATAACTTTTAGAAATTATTAGAAATCTAGTAAAATTATTAGAATTATCCTCGATGTCTTCTTCTACAACCTTCATGTCATAGATTTGGGCAGCATGCTTGCTAGCTATTGCTGCTGCGCTAGTACTATGAGTTTCTTTAATAAATTTAACAGATCCTGCAGTATCGTACATAGGGATTGATTCTAAGTGTTTCTTTTGAATATATTTTCTACACTGAGCCAATGCCTGTGGATGAGAATAGACAACAGAAATTTCGTCTGGAGACGCATCATTATCGATGATTAAACAATGATGTATTTTCTGATATATTTCCCCGATAGCGTAAAGAGGTTTTTCAACTAGTAAGTCGTAAGTTTCATTTACACTCCCTTCTGTAGAATTTTCAATTGGAACTACTGCCAGATCCACTGTAGAATTTTCAACACCATCAAACAATTCACGAAATGATCTAAACGGAATGAATGAATAATTTGGATCAGGATATTGAATACGCGCAGATGCTTCACTGTAAGATCCAGATTCGCCTTGAAAACCTACCTTGAATGCATTCATGTCATAGGAAATTGTTTATCATACAAAAGTGTAAAGGATTCTTTTCCATAATCAATTGAAACTTTCCTGTCTTCAAAGTTACCACAGGAATTGCATTTTAATCCTCCAGGTACTTTGACAAATTCATTTCCACAAGAAAAGCAAATTGTATACACAACTCCCAAGTCTCTGTCCTCTAATGTTAAATGAATTGAAGAATTCAATAAGCTGAATACTCTTCCCCTTATAATATCGCCCACCTTAAAAACAAATTTACCTTTATAGCTTCTCTCACGCCAGCCTGAACCATAGTTTCCCCCTGAATTAGACATACGAGTCGAGGCTATCGCAGAAAAACCAGATTTAGAATATTTTTCATTGATATAAACAATCCTTACCGATATCATATTTCCAAATAACATATCGATATATCCAACAATAATATCACCAATCTTGGGTATCATAGGTGGATTTTTTTGTTTAACACTTAAAATACGATCGACCATGTTAGCGCTAGATTTTCCAATAACAGAAGATCTAACCTCACCCTCATCTAAATAGGTGTTTTTCCCCGCATCAAATTCTTCAATTATAGCTAACGGTTTTCCAGGAATAATATAATCAATTTCATGAGTTTTATTCAAATCAAATCAAACGATATTTGTTTTCTAATAGTTATAATTGTTACATTAACTCAGGTATCTAGTTGATCACTTCGAGCATTTCTATTGCTTGTTTAGTTTCTTTGACATTATGAGTTCGTACCAGAGAGGCTCCATTAATAACGCTATACATCTCAGCAATAATTGAAGGAATTAGTCTATCTTCCACAGCTAAACCAAATAAAGATCCTATGAACGATTTTCTGGAAATTGAAACGCATATCGGTTTTTTCAAAGACATTAACAATTTAATATTAGCAATTATATCGATATCACGCACGTACCAATCCATTCCCAGAGTTTTGGAATAAAATGGATTTAATCCGTCTTTTCTAAAAAAACCAATCGAGGGATCGATGATTAGTTTATCATCGTCGATTTTACATTTCTTGGCAATTCTAATACTTTCAGCTAGTAGAGAAATAGTATCCTGTATGTCCCCATCACCTTGAAGATTTTCTCTATCAGACAGATAAGCGCCAAGGATCACAGGAAGATCTTGCTCATAAGCCAGGATAGGCATTTTTTTATCATATTTTAAGCCAGTAACGTCGTTAATCGCATTCACATCTAATTTCAATAAGGATTGGATTACGTCGGATCTTACTGTATCAACAGATATAGGAATATTGCTAATTTGCCTAATAGCTGAGATTGCATTGTGTAATCGTTTTGATTCGAGATCCTTTGGAATTAGTGTCTTCAAGTATGGAGCAGTTGACATACCACCTACATCCACTATATCAACTCCATTATTCTGCATTCTAAGGATTGTATCTTGAATCTCGTCTTCTTGATGTTTTATCGAGTCTTTGTAAAATGATTCTGGACTTACATTTATGATACCCATAATCCGAGTCTTTCCATATGAAGTGACTGAAATATTACCCACATTTGTCAACAAACAAAAATATATTTTTTCTTTTAAAAACATTCAGATGAATCGATTAAATCGTTAGACAACTATCAAATATAGACCAGGTATCACAAAATTCAGAGAATTTTTTGAAAGACAAGCAAAGGCTTTGAAAAGATAATGAAAAGAATTCTCTATGATTAATTATGGTAATTTATTCAACAATATCACCGTCACTAGAGTGTGAATGTTTAAGTTTTTAGATTGCATTTTACAGGTAAAAAAGGGTTTCTTATTCAGTCTACAAATTGTCAGATTATAGAAAAAGGTACCATTTATTCAATTCAATTCCCTTTTTATGCCTAAAAATCAGTTTATGAAAGTCAAATAATAACATAATATTACTCTTGAATGATATCCTAAGCATAAATCGCAATGATGACTTTTATATGTTTTACACAGACCGATCTTGATCTTGGGTTTTGATACTCGTTATTTCCATATATTGGCCTTTAATGCGGGACTAATTTACTTTGAAAAGCTTCGAAAAGAAACCACTAATCGAGGGCATTATTTTTTCCATGATTAAATTATCAAAGTCATCTGTATGTGGATCTAATGTAAAGATCAAGAGATACTCTAATCTATTTTTCTGATTTGTTATTGGTATAGTAATCCGCAAAATTTTTTCATAAAGAGAGCAAGTATAATTCAGTTTTCCTAGTATATCTTGCCACCTTAACCTAGTATATTGCCTGGTGGAGGCAGTGATAGCATATTGCTCAGTTTCTTCATCGCTTAAAAGTGGAATTATTCCTTTACGCTCTGCAGTGGTAATAATTATTCCATGCTTATCAGCAACCCCAATGAATCGTATTCTTGAATCGATTTGTACAATTTCATTACAAAGGTTTTTAAATTCGGTAACATATTTTTCCATGATTTATTATTATTGGTGTTTAAACAATGTAATATTTTAATTTTTTTTATATAATAATCGTCCCTTTAGTTCAATTTTTGTTATCCTTGAAGCGGGTATTGTTTGAAAATTTTCAGAAATTAAGATGAAATCTGACAATGTAATTATTTTATAATCTTTGTAATCTCTATATGTTACTAGATACGAAGATGCATCATCTGCATAGAGAGCTTTACTGATAATTTCTTCTAATATACCTTTCTTAGGCATAAATCACAATTTATTTACATGTCATATATACGCCATCAAACGATCTTTTCACCTGATCTATATTGAGGACACTGATGTATGAATACAGCACAATGATATTGTACGTTTTTAATAACCTGCGACATAGTAAGTTCTTATCAAATCTATGTCATTCGTATTTAATAGCATGAAAGTGAGTGATCTATGGATCAAGGATTCACAAAGGAAGACAAATATCTCTGAGGCTAACAATAAAATATTTATTTCAATAATAAATTTTCAAAAGATTTAATATTGAACTTTGAAGTAATGTAGTAGGCAAGCTAAGTATGACTCACTGTATAGCAATACATTCCTATAAGGGAGGCACTGGTAAGACCACAATAGCTGCTAATACCGCAGCATTACTTGTAAAAATGGGGAAAAAGGTTGCCATACTGGATCTAGACGTCTATGCACCCAGCTTACATAATTATTTTAAGATAAATCCAAAAAAATGGATAAACGACTTTTTGGATAATAATGCAGATATTTATGAATCGATAATTGATATGACTGAAATTCTTTTTAAAGATGATCAAAAGCAGAGCAATTTTACAGGGAAACTCTATACTGGATTCTCTAATCCTAGCAGAGACGCGATATTTAAATTTGAAATGGGTAATGGAACAGACTATTGGAAAAAACAGTTTAGGAAATTAGTTTTTCTTCGAGAACAAATTATTACCAAGCTCGATACAGATTACATCATTATTGATACGAGTCCAGGAATAAGACATTGGTCCATTAATGCCCTGTCAATAGCTGATAAGTTAATACTTACTATGAAAATGGATGATTTAGACATTGAAGGAACAAAAAAACTATTGTTTGAAATTTATACAACATTTGTACGATTTGGTGCTATTTCTTATATATTGTTAAATAGGATATCAGGATATTGTATTCCGGCCACTACACACGATTCTAATCTTGAAGAAAACCAAGATCATAAGAAAGTTTTGGAAGAACTTCATGCCGTTACGGGTGCAAACTCTCTTTCCCCACTACCATGTTATTGCGACATACAATTTAGTCCTAGAGAGTTTTTGACAGTAATTAACAATCCAAATCATCCATTTTCTTTAAAATTAAGAAGCATCATAAGCGAAATGACAAATAATGCGTAGAATAACAAATATTAATTTTAAATTAGAGAGCATTTCAGTAGAATTACGATAGAATGAGCAAGAAGAAAAAGAATTCAGACGTTGATAGTAACAAGAATAATACTTCTAACAAGGATGATAATAACGATAGTAGTTATTTTGCAAGAGGTCGTAAGAAAAGAAAACAATATTTAAAAATAATAGTCCCTGTTGTAGTTGGATTAGCCGCGCTTGCAATTGTGTTAGCAATATTTTTTCCCAGTGAAAATGTAGCCGCCAAATATGGTGCGCTAGGATCAGCACATGAACATGCAGCATTATTGATTAATTTAAATGGTACAAACTTAGACCTAGCACAACAAAAATACATGGTGAGGTCTAACTATATTCACGTAGAAACCTACAATCGCACACTGGATGGAACAACAATCCATAAACACTCGTCTAATGTTCCAATTGGTGAATTTCTCAAGAGTATTAGGATGGACGCTTCCAATGGGTGTTTCATTACAGATAGTAACCAGCGCTTCTGCGATAACGACCAGTATAAACTAAAATTCTATGTTAATGGTAATGAAACTAAAGACATAATGAGCTATGTACTAAACGATGACGACAGAATATTGATAACATATGGGAAGGAAAATACAACTGAGATAAATAGACAACTACAAGAATTAAACAATCTTCCAATTAATAAAAAATAGTTAGCTCCATTTTTTTTATTAGAACATTTAGCATATTCATTGGAAAGTAAAACGTAAGTTAACGTATTAATTCAATTCAACTGGAAGCGTAGGATTATTACCCCATTCCCCCCAAGAACCTAGGTACATTCTTACTTTTGGATATCCAAGTTGTTTAAGAGCGAGATAAGTATTTGCAGCTCGGTAACCACCTTGACAATATGTTATAACTTCTGTTTCTTTTGATATAAAGGAATACAACCTAACCAAGGCGTCAAATTCCAAGAATTTCTCATTGTGAAGATTGTTTGACCACTCAACATTAACGGATTTAGGTATATGTCCCCTGTGAAAAGCACGAGCAACAGTTCCGTTGTACTCAGCCTGGGAACGGCAGTCAACAATTATCACATCCTGTGAATTTTTGTCTACACAGTCTTTTACATATTCTAAATCAGCTAATATCGCCCTATTCGTATAAAAATTGAAAGCAGAATGTGAATATTGGTTTGTCTTTATTTCTACTGGATATTTAAGTTTTGACCAGTTTTCAAATCCGCCGTCTAACATAAATGAATCAAGATGAGAGAAATAATTTAATAGCCAAACACCCCGAGAAGCGGTCGGACCGGAAATATTATCATAAAAAACAACCCTACTTGATGGATTAATGCCCAGATAATTTAATAGTAAACCCATTTGTTTTTCATATTGCAAAATTCCCATTTTAGAAGTATCAAACCAATGGAAATGCATCAAATCGATATTAATGGCACCAGGAATATGACCCTGCGCATACTCAGCAAATGATCTGGTATCGACAAGCACTAAATCAGAGTGTTGACGCCGGGTTAAGTCAAGTAAAGATTCACCATTTATAACGGTGTTCAAGGACCTAAGTATACATACTCCTATAGATAATGGTTTCTAGAAGTCCAAAGATAAATTTGAAAAAGTTTTTAATAAAAAGTACTAGAATACATAACGGGCAAGAAATGGCAAGAAAAGCGGCAAAGGCAAAATCAGAAGAAAATGGTCTTCCCGAATGGGCCGACAATGAACTGAAAAATGCAAATTTTCAGATACTAGACACGATTAATAGAACAGGTTATTTTCTAGACATCAATGAACAAACCAAAAAAGCAGATATCCAGCTCTACGAATCACTACCCGACGGTAGAACAATAATTGAAGAAATTGATTTAGCAGATGATTTGAAGGTTTCAGAGCTTATGAAAGGTTTCGTATATGAGTATAAAATCAAAATATCAAAAGCCAAACTAAGTGATCAATTATGTGAATTATTAAAAACCAAGTATCAAATTGATATGGACGAGATTTTTAAATTTGATTTGGAGGGTGCACAAATGATGGATGTAGAATCAGATTTTGATCCAAATAAGAAGGATAAGGATGAAGAGGAAGAGGAATAATAATGAAATTCAGCCAAAATTTTTGCGGAATTGGCTCTCAATAATTGAATCAATTATCGCAGGAAACCAGCCTTTGAATGGCACGGATAATCCAGCTAAGGTGGGTACAAAAATCTGAAATGAATCGGATGTAAGCGAGTTTAATACCGCCTTAGAAACAGTTTCTGGGTTTAACATATATTTCATAGGAGTTTTATTATTAAAATATTCATTATTAAAAAAATTGGTCTTTACACCTATTGGACTTATAACAGATATCTTTACACCTGTTTTTCTTAATTCACGACGTAAGGATTCAGAAAAACCCAACATTGCAAATTTTGATCCGCAGTATGCGGCCATTCCAGGGATACCAAAACTAGAAGCTAAGGAAGCAACATTAATTATGTGACCACTATTTCTCCTAATCATTGAATCAAGAAAAATTTTTGTAAAATAAATCATGCCAAAATAATTAGTGAAACTGACTTTTTCGATTTCCTCAATGGACGTTTTTTCAACCTTCCCAAATATGCCAATCCCTGCATTATTGACTAAAACATCTATGTATCCATATCGTTCGAGTATCAGATCACCAACGCGCTTAACTTCTTCTTTTTTGGACACATCACAACTTAGTGTCAATATCTCAAAGTCTCTTTCCTTCATCGATATAACCGATTCATTCAGCCTATCAATATTTCTGGCAATTAAAATCAAGGATTTCAAACCAAATTGAGAAAAATCATTTGCAACGCATCTACCTATTCCGCTTGATGCACCGGTAATAAGGACTATCTTATTTTCTAGTAGGTCGGTTAAAATCTTCACCATATAAAAAGGAAATAATTGTTATTAAAACACTATCAATCAACTCGAGTGTCAGGTGTAGTGGAAGTGGATGAGGGTGGGGTAGATTTTGAATAATTAGTTCCCAATGCTACCCTCATCAATGCAATCCACATTATCACTAATGGCAAATAGTAAGAAGCAATCCTCCATGCAATTATGACGTTTAATTGATCGATATCATTTATTATATTACCAATTTGCGAAACGTTATTCAGTTGATTGATATATGCCCATAATCCCCATTCGGCTAAGCCGGAACCTCCTATTGTGATGGGAAGGGTACCCAAAATTGTGGAAGAGGCCGTAGCCATAAACGACAAAAATAGACCTATGTAAATATCTACGGAATGTGTTAAAACTAGAAATGAAAGACCTTGGAAAATAAATGCGACCACTGTAATTGCAATGCCCACTGAAAATATTTTTACAGATTTAAATGAACTAAAGTTTTCTCTGCTCATTATGCACAAATCATCCAATGCTTTATTAACAGAATTAATCCCCCGTTGAGCTTTTTGTTCTGAAATAAATTTTTTCGCCAATCTTAATGAAAATGAAGGTAATCGTATATTTTTTTTTGCTGAATATATCAAGATAAAAAACCAGAATCCAAATGTAGGGGCAGCGATCGCAATAATTAGCATACCAATAAACATGGAGCCGTTAGCTATTGCAACAAATCCAGCGATAAAAGCTAAAATTGTACCAACAAATACATCGGCAATAATTTCCATGGTAGTAACCCAGGCTGCTCGTCCCGCTGGCACACCACTTTTGGTTAAAAAAGCGATTCGAACTAGTTCCCCACCAATATAAGAAGGAGTAGTTTGAGTTACAAACTCTCCAGCTAACCGGGCGAAAATAATTTTCCAAAATGAACTGACATTCTTTCCAATGAATTTTCGAACAAAATAATAAAACCTAATCGCTTGAAGAAAAATTCTCACCATTGTTGCAAGAAAAGAAAGTAAAAAAGGGATAATACCTACAGATAAAACATCATTTAGCGAAACTGGAGTAAATAGAAAAATAAGCATTATAGGTATAACACTTACAAGAATGAAAATTACTCGCCAATTCAAGGTATATCAACTAGTTCAAGAGAAGGAATATAATAATCATACAAATATAACAATAAAATTAGAATAGCAATTAGAAATTTTTGAAATGCATACTATATTCGTGACTGGCACGGCAGGTTCAGGGAAAACATTATTGACTTCGAGACTGTTGGAATGGTATCACAACAATGATGTCTCACCAATTTCAATTAATTTGGATCCAGGAGTATCTAGTTTACCGTATGATCCAGATATAGACGTAAGAGAGTTTATTGATTTTTATTCGATAATGGATGATTACAAGTTAGGACCAAATGGGTCATTGGTGTTGGCTAATGACTTGATATCAACAAAAATAGATGAAATCCAAACGCAGGTTCAGGAACTTAATCCTGATTACATAATAATTGATACTCCCGGACAAATAGAGCTGTTTGCTTTCAGATCTAGTGGTCCATATTTTGTTTCAAATTTTTATTCAGATTCTAAAGTTACACTATTTACCATAGATGGGACATTAGCAATATCTCCAATTAGTTTTGTTTCCTTGATGTTCTTGTCACAATCAGTCAGATTACGTTTAAACATTCCACAGATCAACGTCCTAACGAAACGAGACAAAATAATTGAGCAGTTAGCAGAAATTTTGAATTGGTCAAACTCCATCACCTCACTTCAAGACTCTCTTAATCTAGAAAAAGATTCAGAGCAATCTTTATTGGGTAAGGACATTATAAAAACACTTTATAAAAGTGGAAATATGTTGAGCCCCATTGCAGTATCTAACTTAACTATGAATGGGATGATAAATTTAACTGCAGCATTATCAAGAATATTAACACAAGGTGAGGAGGAGCAGAAACACGAATGAAAAAAGAAAAGTATGAAATTGTAGCTAAATATATAGAATGCACAGCTACTGCATCTGCATCAACTGCAAATTTGGGTCCAGGATATGATGTATTTGGGCTAGGTTTGGATGTACTACAGGATACAGTATCCATCAAAATAGAGAGAAAAACAATAGCAAACAAGAACAATGTAAAAATAATAATGAATGGTGATCTGGGCAAAAGTATTCCAAATGATCTTGACTCCAATTCTGCAGGCAAGGTAGCAAAAAAAATTATCTCAGATTATAATTTATATAATTACAACTGTTTAATTGAAATTAGAAAAAATATTCCACCTGGTTATGGGATGGGAAGTAGTGCCGCATCAGCAGTAGCAACTGCAGTTTCACTAAATGCATTATTTGGACTGAATATTGATGATACCAAATTACTAGATTATTCTGCCGAAGGCGAACTTGCAAGTGCAGGTGTAAAGCATTTCGATAATGTCGCAGGCTCGCTTTTTGGAAATTTTGTAATAGTTAAGACTCATCCAAAATTAGAATTTATCAGGATAGATTCGCCAAATAATCTATTTATGGTTATATGCGTACCACTTATTCAAGTTCCTAAAATGAAGACGGAGTTTTCAAGAAAAGTTATTCCTCAACAAGTACCTTTACAAAAAATGGTTCATAATGTAGCTAATGCATGTTCCGTAGTTGCAGGTTTTTATCGCAAGGATGTAGGAATGATTTGTAATGGTATAAACGATTGTATTATAGAACCTGCCAGACAGAAATTGATCCCAGGATATGAAAAAATAAAGAAAAGATCTTTAGAAGAGGGAGCAATGGCTTTTACCATTAGTGGAGCTGGTCCTTCTACAGTAGCTTTTTTAGATTCAATCAAGAAGGGGCTGCGCATATCAGAAGTCATGGAAGAGGAATATGATAAAATAAATATTAAATGTAAAACATTTATGTCTAAATCCGGTAATGGATCAAGAATAGTTTCGTTGAAATGAAAATCAGGGCTTTGGAAAATAGATCACTTTTTAGTATTTTTATTGAGGAATGCCCCCATCATTTTCTGTCTATCTTCGTGAGCAAAACACAAAGCCCAACCATAAATTTCCAGCCGCAAACCAGTATCAATATCCGCATCCATACCCTTATTAATTAACATTTTACTGATTCTTACAGCATTAAAACTATTTTTAGTGATCTCCCTAGCAAAAGTTATACAATGTTCCAAAAGTTTTTTATTTAGTAACTTTGAGAGCGCAATACTTTTCTCCTTTTCATTATTTTGATCGACAGATGGATCTAAATTAGACTTTTCCTCATCTGATAAGGAAATAACTTGGTTAACCAATCCAATAGTGGCAGCTTCATGTGCGGTAATCATTTTGCCGGTAAAAATCATTTCTTTGGCTTTTGCGGGTCCAACTACCCTAAGTAGTCGCTGAGTACCGCCCCATCCAGGAGGAATACCAATAGTTACTTCTGGTTGACCAATCTTTGCATTTTCGGATGCGATCCTTATATCACAAACTAATGATAGTTCACATCCGCCACCAAGTGCAAAGCCATTTATTGCAGCAATTACAGGTTTCTCCATCTTTTCAATTTTATTTAGCACGGATTGTGCAGATGAGGCATATTTTTCAGCAGTTACGGCGTCAATATTTACCATGTATGAAATGTCAGCGCCAGCACAGAAAGATCGTTCTCCAGCTCCGGTAATTACTAGCACCTTGATCCCCTCATCTGCAGAAATTATGTCGATTGCTCTGGCCAGTTCAAATATTACGTCAAGATTCATTGCATTCAAAGCTTCAGGTCTATTTATCCTTAATATTGCAATTTCATTAAGTAAATCTATTTGAATATATTTCATAGAAGACATAAACAAACTTCAATGGCTCTTTAAAATAAATCTTATCAAATTTCATTCGATAAAATCTACATCATCGCTTTTATCATTATCTTTTTGCAAAAATTCTCTTCTCGCATTGTTCATGAGTTTAAACAAAGATTCAAGCGATTTGATATCAACATCAGGACTATTTGGATTTTTCATCTCTCGAAGTTGTTTGGTAAATTTTTTGGCAATATCATACAAGTTAATTTTTTCGGCTAGATTAATGAATTCTTCTTTTTCGAACGGTTTTGGAAGAACTTCTGGTACACTTTTTAGAGTAGAAACGTATTCGACGAATGCTTTTTTGGGCCACGCGGATGCGAACATTATTCGTTGATCGCCTTTTAATTCCAAGATTTCTTTTGCAATATGTAAGCCATTTTGATTGGAAGACATATCTTTTGATGGTAAATCGTAATCAAGGACAACTAAATCGAATATATTATTATCCGATTCATAACCTTCGTCACCTTGTTGAATCGACTTTACGTATTCTAATATCCCATCTTCATAGTTTTTTGCAATAATGTAATCATGTCGATTTTCTTCTAACCATATAGAATACAATTGACAAATATCATCATCATCCTCAATGATTAGAACATTCATATTAACCCAGTTAAAGCAAACGAATAATAAAATTTTACTATGTTGTGACTAATATTTTTAATTCACTTGTTCATTTCGTAGAATTTTTACAAATGCATTGAGAGAAAGTGGTTTATAAATAAAGTGATCATACATCATATTATTATTCAAAAATTCCATAGCTTCCTTGTTTATTTTACTAGAGGACATAAAATAACCCTTAATTTTCTTATCTCTCTTTTTTAGATCATCATATAAGTCAAAGCCGTCTAGTCCTTTGACATTAATACCTAAGAAAACCAATGAATATTTTCCTGGAACAAATCTTTCTATCGCATTATAGGGATCTTCAAAATAATCAATGTCGTATCCCAAACTCAAAATCGATTCTTTGACCGTTTCCAGATTTTCTGAAAAATCGTCGATAATTAAGAGTTTAAGACCATCGGTAGATTTATTGTAGTCAGGCTGACCAGGAACATTTGTCCCTTTCAATGGGATTTTAATAAGAAATTTTGCTCCAATGTCGTCTACCCTATT
>Ga0310902_10000252_pt1 | contig 14050 bp, 14 predicted proteins | sample C24D3metaG_FD_203748 | JGI IMG/M metagenome (GOLD analysis project Ga0310902, IMG submission 203748) | Lab incubated soil microbial communities from West Virginia University Organic Research Farm, Morgantown, WV, United States - C24D3 | ecosystem: Environmental > Terrestrial > Soil >...
CCGACTTCGCGCGCAATGGTGGCGAATTGCACACCGGTCCATTCGCTTGTGCTCAGAAGTCCATGCGTGCCCTGCACGGTCTTGAGCGTCGGCTTATTCCATTCGGTTAGGCCGTTGCCGGAGCACTCGATGAAATGCTTGCGGGTGACCGACGGGAACCGCTTGATATCGGCCATCGAGAATTTCTTAGCGGTATTGACCATTCCGTGCACAATGATGCTGTGTTTGGCTGGATCGATGGTCGGGATGCCGCCGTGATGGCGCTCAAAGTGCAGCCCGGACGCTGTGAGATTGCCGAGCATCTTGTCGAGTGGCGTCATGCTCCAAGATGTATTTTCGTTCGCGGTCGGGAAGCGCCAACGCACTTCCGATTCAAATTGCGAGCGCGAACCGTAGCCGCCGTCGGCGTTAACGGCGCGGCCCTGCTCTTTGGTCGGGTCGGCCGGCACGCTAAAGTGAATGGCCCCGGGAGGCGCTTTTTCCTGCGCCTGCGCGAGCGATGCGGCGCCCGCGACACCCGCAAGCGATGAGCCGGCCGCAAACAGGAATTTGCGGCGGTTGGTTATGCCTGCGGTCGCGAACATCCCCTCCTTGCAGTCGCAGTCTTCGAGTTCCGCCTTGCGGCGGGCGATATGCTGCGTCTCGGCTGCGATCATCGCGTCGGCCATGCGCTGCGCCTTTTCGTCATAGATTACGGCTGGTCTCTTCATCGGTGTTCTCCCTCGAGAAGCGGAAGCGGCTGACGGCATCCCGAAAGCCCTCGTAATTCTTGGTTTGCTGGCGTCCCAGACATTTCGGGCACACCGCGTCACATGGTAGCCGCTCAAACCACCTTGTTAAAAGGGGCTCTGTGCAACGACCGTTAGATCGTTTTGCACCAGACCAGGTTTGCCAAATGACGTAACGGTCAGCGGACTTCAAGCACTAGCTTGCCCTGTAAATGGCGTGCTTCGCTGACCCGGTGCGCCGCGGCAGCGTCGGCGAGCTTGTACCGGACGATCGTGGGCGGCCGGATCGCACCGGCATCGAGAAGCGCCAGCATTCGCTCCAGATGCGCGCGATCGCGAATAACGTTGGGGCGCAAGGTCTGTACGTCATTGCGGGTCGGGTTAAATCCCTCCGGCGCCGGTGCGATCCACACCAGCTTGCCGCCGGGCTTTAGCGCTGCGTAGCAGCCAGCCCGGACAGCGCCGCCAACGGTATCGAACACCACGTCGCAAATGGGACCAATAGCGGTGAAATCCTCGGTATTGTAGTCGATCACCTGGTCAGCCCCGAGGCTGCGCACATAGGAGTGATTGCTCGCACTGGCCGTTGTGATCGCTACCGCACCGAGATGCTTGGCGAGTTGAATGGCAAATCCCGCAACGCCGCCGGCGCCGCCTTGGATCAGAATAGTCTGACCCGCCTTGAGGTGCGCCGTATCTTCAATTGCGGTGAGGGCAGTCAGACTGATGAGTCCGAGGGCGGCCGCCTCGGCATGGCTGAGACGATCGGGCTTTTTGGCGATAATCGCGGCATTGATAGCGACTTTTTCCGCATAGGCTCCTTCAATACCTTGATCAGTCACTCCGAACACGGCATCCCCGACGGTGAAATCAGTAACGCCGGCTCCGATCGTACTGACGACCCCCGAGAAATCGCGACCAAGAATATGCGGGAAACGGCTAAGGCTGTATCGCCCGCCTCCCAGCCGCACCTTGTAATCGGCTGCATTGACACTGGCGGCGTGAATGTCGACCACCACTTCGCCGGGGCTAGCCGTCGGGTCGGGCACCTCGCCGTAGCGCAGCATCTCCGGCCCGCCGTGATTTATCAGTAAGATTGCCTTCATGACCTCCTCGACCAGGTTTCCTCGAACTTCCGATAATCGCTACTTATCGGAAGACATTCCAGGACGAACGGAAATAACCGCCCCTACATGAGAAAACCGACCTAGACGACGCGCTCATCGCTGATCGCTCGGCAATCCATTTCGAAATCGAGATCGACCACGGGAGGACGGCAAAAGTGCCAGGTCAGCCCGCCTTCAGAAGCCTCCCGGCGAACGATCTCATCCGCGAGAAATGGGTAAAGGTCGTGCACCGTATAGACTTGGGTCGCGGTCGCGTCCCGCCAGGTCGCCCCGAAGGCGCCGAGGCGGCGTTCCATTTCACCGAGCACGAAGCGAGCCTTCTCCCGAAGGCCGTCCGGGCTCACATCGCCACGCCGCACGCAGCGCTCCTGGTAGCTGCCCTGCCCCTCGGGGGCTTCGCCGCTGCCGGCGATGACGAGGCTTGGCGCACTGTTGGAGTCAGATGCAACGGTGTACGAGAATGCATACAGCGAAGGTCCCTCCGGCGGATTGATCGTCGGGCAAACATTGCTGCGCGCCACCGGATTGACGGTGCCGTCGAAGATCCCCCATTCCGACAGCGTTTTCACATACATCTCGTTGAAGGCGCGAAAACCCTGCTCGGTGAACGGCGCCGGTGAACGCAATTCGCAGGCGCAAAATGCGGTGAGCGGTCGGCTGCTGTTTCTTATTGCTTCAGCCACCAGCTCAAATCCGCGGACAAGGCGAACGGGCCGGCGAAACCGGACCCGCTGTATCCGATAGCCGCGCAATGCCGCCACTCCGCCCGAGTATTGGAATGGCCCGGGAATAAAGCGATAGCCGCCGGCAGCGAACTCGCGTGTGGTGGTCATGAATGCTGCTCCTAGAGCTCACCAAGATATGCTTCGCGCACTTTAGGATCTTTTGACACCATGTCGGCCCGTCCCGACAAGGCGACCTGGCCGCGGTCTATGACGAAGGCGCGGCTGGATAATTCCAGGGCGGCAAGGACGTCCTGTTCGACAAGCAGGATCGCGAGTTCTCTTGCGCGTTGAATCCTTACCAGCGCGGCACTGAGCTGCTCGACGGCTTTCGGCGCGAGCCCGAGGGAGAGTTCATCGATCATCAGCAGCTTCGGACGGCTCATGATGCCGCGGCCGATCGCGCACATCTGTTGCTCGCCCCCCGACAAGGTTCCCGCTTCCTGCCGCCGCCGGTCGCCCAGGATCGGAAACAGCTGGTAAATCTGCGCGAGGTCGCGGCGGATGTCCGCCTCGTCCGAGCGCATGTGCGCACCCATGCGCAGATTGTCTTCGACACTCATGGCCGAAAACAACCGGCGTCCTTCGGGCACGTGCGCAACACCCGCACCCAGTACCTGTGCGGGTGTTGCTCCCGTGAAATCTTGCCCGGCAATCGTAACCTTCCCTGCCCTGACGGCCACAAGGCCGGAAATCGTGCGCAACAAGGTCGTTTTTCCGGCGCCGTTCGAGCCGATGACGCAGACGATCTCACCGGCAGCGACGTCGAGATCGACGCCCCACAGCACCTGCACCTCGCCGTAACCGGATTCGAGGGCACTTACCTGCAGAAGCGAAGCGGTCATGCGGGGGCTCCGCGGCTCGCTTCTACATAGCGCTTGCCAAGATAGGCCTCGGCGACGCGCCCGTCGCGAACAACCACCTCCGGCAAGCCATCGGCGATCAGCTGGCCATGGTGGAGGACGACAAGCCGTGTCGAGATCGACAGGACGACCTTCATGACATGCTCTATCACCACGATCGTGATGCCGGATTGCGAGATCCTGCCGATCAGCCTGAGCGCGTCGTCGATCTCGACATGATTGAGCCCGGCATTCACCTCGTCGAGGAACAGAATTTTCGGACTCATGGCAAGGCTCTTGGCGAGCTCCAGGCGCTTGCGCCGCGCCAAGGTGAGCGTCTCGGCAGGCTGGTCGAAAAGATCGGCAATCGACACCTGCTGCGCCAATTCCATTGCCCGCCGGCGCGCGTCCGCAAGCGAGCCGCTGCCGCCGGCAAACAGGGCGCCGGCCGCAATGTTGTCGCCGACGCTCATTCGCGGAAACGGCTGCACCACCTGGAAGGTGCGCGCGATGCCGAGCTTTGCGATGCGGTTCGGTGCGAGCCGCGTGATGTCCTGCCCATTGAAGCGGACGTGTCCGACCGTTGCCGGATACATCCCGGTCACCAGATTGACCAGGGTCGTCTTGCCCGCCCCATTCGGGCCGATCAGGCCCACGATCTCGCCGGCGTTGATTTTAAGGGACACGTCATCGATGGCACGAAGGCCCTTGAATGATCGTGAGACCCGGTCGATCTCGAGGAGCGCGCTCATGTCCTGCCTGCTCCCAAGCGCCGCCGATTGATCGACATGAGCCCGTGCGGCAAAAACAATATCAATGCAACGATCAAGGCCCCGAGCACGGCCGCATGGACGGTAAGAAAGCTGCGCCAGACCGCTTCCTCCAATGCCAGAAATACGGCGGCGCCGATCACGGGTCCGAACAAGGTGCCCAGGCCTCCGACCAGAACCATCACCAACGGCTTGACGGAGAGCAGGATGTCGAACACGTCGCTGGGGTCGATATAATGAACCCAGCTGGCATAGATGCCGCCGGCCATTCCCGGAAATACAGCCGAGAGCGTGAATGCGGCGGCCTTGTAGAGCCGCGCATTGACGCCGAGCATGACAGCGGCGTCCTCGTTCTGCTGGATGCAGCGGAGCGCAAACCCAAGCTTGCCGCGGTGGACGGCAGCGGCCGACAGTAAGGTGATGACCGCCAGCGCCAGCATCGCCGCCAGGAAATACACGGCCTGCTGCGTAACGCCTCCCTGCGTAACCGGCAGGTTGAGCCCCATGCCGCCGCCCGTAAGCCGGTCGTTGATGTTCACCAGTTCGCGCAGCACTTCGACCAAGGCCAGGCTGGCGATGGCGAAATAGTGCCCTTTGAGGTGGAGGATCGCCAATCCAATAACGGCGGCGAAAACCGCGGCAGTAAGCCCACCGAGCGGCCACGCGAGAAGCATCGGCATACCGGAACTCTGCAGGATCGCGGACGCATAGGTTCCCAGTCCGAAGAAAGCGGCGGTGGCGAACGAAGGATAACCGGCCAGGCCGCCGATGATGTTCCACGACAGAGCCAAGGTCGCGTACATCGCGAAAATGGTTGCCAGGCGGAGCGCGTAGTTGCCGCCGAAAATCAACGCCGTGAAAAACGCGGCAACGATTGCAAGGATGACGATCGTCCTCATTCGTAGCCTCTCCTGCCGAGCAGGCCGGTGGGCCGGACCGCAAGGAATGCGACGAGCAGCGCGAACGAAATCGGCACCGCATACTCCTGGCCGAACCACAGGGCAGTGAGGCTTTCGATCAAGCCGAGGGCGATGCCGCCAACGATGGCGCCGCCCACGCTGCCAAGCCCGCCGATGACACAAATGACGAAGGCCTTGCCAAGGAAGGTGATGCTGTTGAGCGGTGAGATCGGATAGATGATGCTGAGCAGGCTTCCCGCCGCACCCGCCATGAACGCTCCAATGGCAAATGTCACCGCCTGCATCCGCATGACATCGACACCCATCAGCGCCGCGGCCTCGCGGTCCATCCGGATCGCGATGATTGCGCGACCCAGCTTGCTGTCCCGCAACAACCGGTAGAGACCGTAGGTCATCAGGAGCGCAAGGATCATCACCGCGATCCGGTCGAGCGGCAGCACGATCGGACCAAGAACAATCGAGCCGAGCGGCGGATCGAGCACCACCTTCCGGTAATCGGCCTTGAAGAGAAGCAACATTGCGTTGTTGAGTAGCAGATCAAGGCCGAAGGTCAGCGTTAAGGTCATCAACACGGGCGCGCGGATGACGCGATTGATGACGGCTCCCTGCAGCGAATAGCCGATCGCAAACAGGAGGAGACCCGCAAGTGGCGCCGACAGAAATGGATGCACGCCATAAAACGCGTGTGCGAAGAATGCAACGTAGGCGCCAAGAATGATGAACGAGCCGTGCAGCAGATTGATGACGTTGAGCACGCCCCAGACCAGCGAGAAGCCGACCGCGATTGCAGCGTACAGTCCGCCCAGCACTAGACCGTTCGCAAGGACTTGAAGATAGATCATGCGGAAAACTGCACGTTGACGCGGCGGCTGCCCGCCGGCCCCGGTGGAAGACAGCTATGTCAAATCGCCCGTCCCCGGGTCCTTCCGGTGCGAAGGAGACCCAAGGCGTTGAGAAAATTATTTCACTCCGGTCTTCAGCTCGCCTTGCTTGACATAATCGGGAAAGAGCACGACCGGCTTTCCACCATGGATCTGGAACACCGGCGGATCCAATGACGTGATCTGCCCGGTGGCACCGAATTTGATGCGCCCATAGAACGTCGTGCCATCGAGAGCCGCGAGCGCGTCGCGCACCTGTTTCGGATCGATACTGTTCGCCTTCTCGATCGCGAGCTGGAAAATTTCCCCGGCCGCGGCGGCAGAGGCCTGCGCATAGTCTGGCGCGTCCTTGTATTTCTGCTCCCACACTTTGTTGAAATTTTCCGTCGAGCCGAAGACGCCTTTGCCGTCATAGCGGACAGCCGGGTGCCACCAGGCGGCGCTCGATATGTTTTCGGCGAGCGGACCGGTTGCATCGATAAACTCCTTGTAAGCCGGGCCGGCAATCATCGTCACGATCGGCGCAGTGACGCCAAGGTCGCTCATCTGCTTACGGATGAGAATGAGATCGTTGATGTAGCCAGTCGCGAAGATCCAGTCCGGCTTTGCTGCGCGCATCTGCGTGATTGCCGAAGCGTGATCCATCGTGCCGATCGCGTATTTCTCGAACATCACGACTTCGAGGTTACGCTTCTTGGCTGATTTCTCCATCTCGTTGCCGATCGCGAGCGGAAAAAGATCATTCCGCGCCAGTATGGCGACGCGCTTGATGTTCGGGTCACGCTTGGTGACAATCGTGCTGAGGGGTTCGGTCAGGGTGTCGTTCGGGGTAAAGGTTCCGAACAGATATTTGTAACCCTGATCGTAGACCTGCTCCGAGGAGGCGGTCGCAGCGACAGTCGGGATTCCGTATTTTTCCGACACTCCACTTGCCGCCTTCGTTGCTCCCGACCCGAACGGCGAAAACAGGAAATTCACTTTGTCTTCGGTGATAAGGCGTTCGGCGGTCTGAACCGCTCGAGGCGTATTCGAGGCATAATCGACGTACACGATTTCGATCTTGTAGCTTTTTCCACCCGCCTTGACGCCGCCCTTGGAATTGGCCACCTCGGCCCAGAGATCGTATCCCTGCTTTTGCTTGATACCTTCGGGCGACAGCGGCCCGGTCAGTGGCAGCGGAGCGCCAATCCGGATGACTTCCTGTGCCACGCTTTGCTGGGGTGCCACGCCGGCTATCGTCAGAGCCGCCAGGAAGATGAAATTGAACGAACGACCATACATGTGCCCACTCCTGTGTATGTGACCGACCCCTGTCGCAGCCGGCATCATAGAATTTTCAAGCCTACTCCATAAGCAGATCCGTGCCAGCAATTTGCCGCGGTCTCCTCATGGGCATGAGCCCGGAAATGCTGCACTTACGGAAAGAAATCGGGTCCGTCCTCCAGCTCGGCACGGTAGTGTGATCGACATACTCTCGCGATCCCGACGGGCACCTTTTGGAGTCTGCAGTCCTGCGGCAGTATCGCGAGGCGCGCGTATTGCCATAAGTGGCAAAAAACGTACATATGCGCCGCAACAAATCATGTGCGCTCTTCCCCAAATAGCGAAAGCGGCTTATCGCAATGGGGCATGTCTGCTTTAACCCCCAAAGCGGACATGTGCGGTGCACTAGCCAATGTCTGCTATGGGCCAGAAGCGGACATGACCAGCTTATTCGATCACTTCGTCGGCACGGGCGACCAATGCGGGCGAGATGGTAATGCCAAGCGCTTTCGCCGTTCTTAGGTTGATCACCAATTCAAACTTCGTCGGCAACTCAACCGGAAGATCGCCCGGCTTCTCGCCTTTGAGTATGCGAGCGACATAGACGCCGGCACGTCGATAAGCATCCGGGGTACTTGCACCGTAGCTCATTAGCCCACCGGCCTCCGTATATTGGCGCCCAATGTAGATTGCGGGAATTTTGTGGAGCGCCGCCAACTGAACTATCTGACGACGCAGACTTGATAAGAATTCACCAAGACCCACGAGCATCGCGCTTACCTTTGCTTCAGTGATAGCTGTGAACGCGGCGTCAATTTCGCGGTCACTACTTGCTTTGAAGACCACAACTTTTTGTCCTAGAGCCCGACCGCCCTTATCGAGTTCGCGCAGCTCAGCCTCGGCTCGGAAGAAATCAGGATCGACCAGAAGGGCAACAGTTTCAGCTTTGGGGACGAGTTCATGCAGAATTTCAAGCCGCTTGGAAATCAGCCCTTCATTAAAAAAACTCACCCCGGTCACGTTACCGCCCGGATGATTTAGGCTGGGAACGAAGCCCGCCACGACGGGATCGCTGCCGGTCACAAAGACAATCGGTATGCTCTTCGTTGCCGCAATCGCAAACGGTGTCGCATTGGTGTTGGTGACAATCGCCGCTACTCGCTTCCGAACCAAGTCAGCGGCCAACTCCGACAATTGGTCCCGCTTGCCTTCTGCCACACGAATATCGACTGTGACATTATTGCCATCGGAGTAGCCGGAGTCGCTAAGCCCCCGACGGAACGCAGCAGTGTTTAGCGGTAATGCTTCCCTGCCCCGCAGCAAACCAACGACCGGCAGGACTCGCTGCTGGGCCTGCGCAACAAGCGGCCAAGTTGCCGCAACACCGCCGATAAGACTGATAAATTCCCGTCGTCGCATGGCCGCCTCGGCACAACGTACAGGAATAACAACTATAGCACTTGGAAGGGGTCTGGCTAAGTCCGCTTTGGGTCACAAGCGGACGTTCGCACCGCAAAACGTCACGTCCGCTTTACCCCCGATAGCGGACATTTGCAGTGCACTTGCCGATGTCCGCCAAGGGCCAATAGCGGACATCGCAGTGTACCGGCTTCATGCAAGCGATAAGAGAAAAAACGGCCCGTGCGCGAGAGGGGGGCGTGGCACTGCCGCCTTTCCGCTTCGAGCAAATGGCGGACCCGCTTGGCCCCCAAAATTCACATCGCAAGCGCAACTCCATCAAGACAATATTTGTTCTGCCGCAGCTTTTCCCGCCAAATAGCCAAGAGTAGTGGCAGTCAAGAGGCCGTTACCAGACAAATATCCCGCCGCAGTCGAACCCGATACTCCAGCTGCCGCACCTCCGGCGGCAAACAGATTAGGAAATCTTGTTCCGTTTCTGCGCTTGACGCGGCCACTTGAATCGACCGCAAGTCCCCCTTGAGTATGGAACAACGCGCCGGTCACCTTAACTGCGTGGTATGGCGGTCCGCAGCCTTGTGCTTTGAGGAATTTGCGGCCAAAACGATCCTGGGCATTGGCTGATTTTAGGTTCGCGACTCCGTCCCATTCGGCGGCGAAAGCTGCGGTAGGAACATACATAGCCGTTGCCAGGTCTGCGATACTTTCGGCGCTGCGGATCGCACCCGCGTGTTCGGCCTGACGGAAATCTTCGAACTGTCGCGCCACCTTGGCGATTCGTTCATCAAATACGTCCCAGACAAATCCACCCGGTTGCCGCAGCACTTCGGCAGCCTGTTCTGAGTAGCCGCGTGTTTCGTCGCAGAACCGGCGGCCTTCGCCGTTAATTTGAATACCGCCCTGCATGATGACTGCCCAACTGATCAAGATATTATGCGGCGTCGCCACCGATCCGTGGCCCTGATAGGCACTGAGATTCGAAGCCATGGCGCCGAGGGATTCGCCCCAAATGATGGCGTCACCTCGATTACCCGGATGGCCGAAATAGAGGGCGTCGGACATCTCCGGAATAAATCGGCGGACAAGATCGGGATTTCCACCGAAACCGTTGCAGGCGACAATCAAGACGTCGCACCCGATCCGTTCGGGGATAGTGTTGCGTCGCAAAACCTCAATGCCGCAAATGCCGCCGCCATCCACGAACAACTTCTCAGCCACGCTTTCGGTCAGAATGACGATGCCGATTGTCTCGGCCGCTTGGCGAAGACGGTCGATTAATTCTCGGCCGGTACGGCTCGGCAGACCGTGCATCCGCAGGGCCGAATGCCCCGGATAGTTGAAATTGTCCACCACATCGAACGGCAGGCCGTAACGATCTGTAAGCCACTCGACTAACGGCGCGGCGCTCCGAGCGGCGGCGGCGACGACGGCAGGATCTGCCTCCCCCTTTGACTTCCGGTGGATGTCAGTCGCAAACAAATGCGGGCTGTCGATAATCCCCTTTGCCCGCTGGAAGCGGGTACCCGCGGCAGGAATGAGCCCAGCCGATAGCGCCGTCGAACCAGCGGGCACAGCGTCGCGTTCAACTATCAGCGCGTCGAGGCCGGATTCCTTCGCCGCGAGCCCCGCGCACAATCCGGCGGCGCCAGCACCGATGATGAGCAAAGGCACTCGCGTATTGAACTTTTCATCCGCCGCCCCGACGACCGTGTTCATACCAATATGTCGTGCATCGCGTTAGGGATCGTAGCGTCCGAAACGAAGGTAATGGAAGAGCTCTTTGATGTCCGCTTTGGGTCAAGAGCAGACATGTGCAGTGCAACTCGGTATGTCCGCTTTGTTCCAGAAGCGGACATCGCGCCCGGTCTTCAGATCAGTTAGGTACTACTCTCGGTCCTCGTCAGGCCGCCAGATCAGATGCAATTGGCCAACGTTGTCACCGTCCCATGCGAATAATTCCCTGTCGCATAAGACGCACTTAAAGAGCCGCGCTTCTCTAGAGGGACCTTTAGTTTCAATCACTTCGTAGATCGCACCACAGACACATGTAACTTTGACGCCCGCCATGACAGGCGCTCTTGCGTTCCGGTTGTACGTCACGTCTGGCCACCGAGTTCGCTTTGGGTCATTAGCAGACATTTTGCGATGCGGAACGCCGGACTACCCATTCGATGCACGAGGTGCGTTTAGAGTCGTTTCTTTTTAGCAGACCTGCGTGACGCTTTCTTTATGTTGGCTTTCTTCTTCGGTGTAGTCGCTTCTTAGAAGCTACTTTTTTCGCGACCTTTTTCTTCGGGCGGGAACGGGGTGCCCTTATCGCCGTGGCTACCTTTTCGAAGACCACTCCCGGCGCAGCCGTTGCCGTAGCCGCGGCCGTCGCAGCGGCCACAGCAGCGGCATGGGCAAACTCGCCAGCTAGAGTTTTGGTCCCTTCGACGGCGCTCTTGCCTGCGGCTACAACAGTTTCTTGCGCGCGCGTTTTGATGCTCTTACGCGTCATATTCCACCTCCAATCCTATTGCCACGGGCAATAGGCCACGCACTGAGGTATGACATCTCCCTCGATCGTTTGGACGTCCTGCCATACGAGCTGACAACCGTCCTCGGTCAGGCCTTCGCAATACGGCGCGGGCGCGGAAAGGTAGGCATAGGGATAGTATTGACTCGATCCAATTACGATGGCGCCCAAGACGCTGAGCGCGACAAACGTCCGCCAACCGCCGCCGTGACGTACGCGATAGCCGCTACGCCACACTGAGTAATTCTGGCCGCGAATGACAGCGCGGCCGGCGCCGCGCGTCGGAACCCCGCGCAGGCGCGACGTGGTGACGGTTCTCACACGCGGTGTGACAACACGCGGAGCGGCAGCGGGTGATACTACCTTGCGACCGGCGGCAGGAGCGCCCGTCTTCGGAGTAGTTTTCGGTTGCTTCACAGCTCGCGATGTACCTTTCGGCTGCGTGACCGTGCGCGACGTAGCTTTCGGTTGCTTGACTACGCGTGACGTGACTTTCGGCTGCGTGACCGCACGTGGCGCCGCGCGTTGTGGCGCGGCCACACGAGGAGCTGACCTCTGCGGAGCTGCTCGCTGTGGTGCTACGCGCGGCTGAGCCGGGCGAGCGGCAGGGGCGGCTTTCTGCGGCTTGCCTTTGTGTTCTTGCTGTTGCTGCGCGGAAAACTCAATGATGGCCGCAGACCATTTTTGTGCAGCATTAGCAGCGCAAGGCGCAAACAGAGCGGTCACCGCGAACAGACCCGCCGAGAAAAGCGACAAACCTATTCTATTGATCATGGCTTGCCCTCCGCCCTCCAATGGAGTGAGGGGACAAGTTCCATCAGTGTTGAAAGTTCCACCTAGTAATGTCTGCTTTGGGTCATTAGCGGACATATGCAGTGCAAAAAAGCATGTCCGCTTTGCCCCCAATAGCGACCGCAAAAGCAGACATGCCGCAAATGGTCATGTCCGCTTTAACTCCGAAAGCGGACATATGCGGTGCAACTAGGAATGTCGGCTAAGGGCCAAAAGCGGACATCATCGTGTTGGGGAGCAGGCTAGCGGGGCTAACCGAACAGGCCCATATTGGGGTCATGCGCAAAACTCCCCGAGTCGTATTTCATCCAAAGCGTATCGCTGAAGGCGATTGGCAAATCGAGGCTCATTATCCCGGAGCTGAGATTCGTTACATCACCGGACTAACGGACAAAGCCGATATTGACGATTGGATGTGTGGCAGCCGCAAAATAGCTTGGCTCCGCTCTCAAGGTTACGCGAAATGACGAACTAGCGGAATGTTTAAGCGCCCGAGTTTTTCTTCTCGGCCGCTTCTTTAGCCAACCGGAGAGCCTTCAGCCGCGCGGTCTTCTCTCGAATAATCTTTGCTTGGACTTCGTAGTCCACGCTAAGATTGTGATTTTCCCGTGCAACCTTCTCCAACCGCGATTGCATGTGCGTATTCTTGCTACTAGCAGCCATGGTTCACCTTTTTTCTGGCAACCAAGGGTTGACCGGAGTCCGCTGCGGCCCCTTCCTTTTTTTCCGCCGCCTCCTTGTCCAATCGAAGCGCTCTTAACCGTGCAGTTTTTTCGCGAACGGCGCGCGATTCCAACTGCGGCGCGGAAATTTCTGGGGACGGGGGCGGGCCGCGTTCTTCGTGGCAAGGGGCGCGGCCCACTAAACTCTCAACGAACAAACCGCGAAGCCAAACCTGTCGCTCTAGGACAGCGCCGTTCTCATTCGAACGGAGGCCGACAAAAAACCCTCGAGCGTTTCAGCGTTTCGCCCGAGGGTTTCCCAGCCACATACCAAATTTATCAGACCTTGCTAGTTGGTTGCCGGGTTCGAACGGCTGTCCATCATTGCTTTTATTTCCACAATCCTTTGAATCGTCTCCCTGCTGCACGCGTATAAAAGTAATGCGATCGCCCTGGATACACTTGCCGGCGTGCGCGGCGAGATGGGCAGGCTCTATCGATTGAGATCCTGATCGACGCTCTGTGGGGCCGCCGGCGGCGAACGGCACGATCACGCGCACCGGCTTTGCCGGATAGGCTTGCGCCCTTGCGATTCCCGCTAGTGGCAAACCGGCAGCACATGCTGCCAGGCACAGCAGGCGGCGGCGTTGAAAGTCCATGGAATATCCTCCGTCGGTCAAAGGCGGACGCTGACCTGCGTTCGAACGATCTGAAATGAAGTCGTGGAAGGAACTATTCTTATGTCACACCGAAATGCGGGCGGGATCATCCGAATGGATGAAAACTGGACGTGATTTGTGCCGCTGGCCTCGCCGGAAGATGCCGCGCAATTATGCCCCTTAGGGCAATACCTGCAGCCATCAATCCCGGACTAAATTCAGGGTTGAGCCGCCGGTTACGGCGGCGACTCGTAATTTTTCAGGCTCCGCGCAATCGTAGGAGGTTGAAGATGAGATCGGACTGCCCATGCAATACCGGTCTGCCCACGATCTGTTCCATGATTGCCACGGCCGCGGTCGCGACCCTGAGCTCGGCAAATGGCGCTTTCGCGCAAGAGACGGCACAAGGATTGCTCGCGATTCAAGTGCGCTCGCAGGGACAGGTTTGCGACAACCCGATCAGTGCAACAAGGGATAAAAAACATTCAGCCCCGGACGTATCGGTTTGGGCTCTTCGATGCGAGAACAATTCGTACAGAGTTCGGTTGGCACCCGACATGGCGGCGCGCATACAGCGCCTTAAATAGTCGCTCTGAATGATTTGGCGGCAGCACGGACCGGGGCTGCCGCCTGTGGCGGCCCTTGCAGTGGACCGTCATTCGTCACAAATGTGCGGCAATGTTATCCATTCATTGCTGAGACGGACGTCATGAAACTCCCTGGCCCGGACCACCCGATTACCATCAC
>Ga0310902_10000253_pt1 | contig 14043 bp, 10 predicted proteins | sample C24D3metaG_FD_203748 | JGI IMG/M metagenome (GOLD analysis project Ga0310902, IMG submission 203748) | Lab incubated soil microbial communities from West Virginia University Organic Research Farm, Morgantown, WV, United States - C24D3 | ecosystem: Environmental > Terrestrial > Soil >...
GCGCCCGCGCGAGGCTGGCGCGCTGGCGCTGGCCGCCGCTGAGCTCGTGCGGGAACCGGTCGCCGTACGCGCGCGGCAGCTGCACCGCCTCGAGGAGCTCGTCCACGCGCTTGCGGGCGGAACCGGGGTTCTTCGCGCGCCCGTGGATCACGAGCGGCTCGGCGACGCACTCCGCGATCGTGAGCAGCGGGTTGAAGCTCGAGGCCGGGTCCTGGAACACGAACCCGATGCGGCTGCGGAGCGGACGGAACTGCCGCTCGCGGATGCCGTTCATCTCGGCGCCGAGCACCTTCAACGAGCCGCCGGTGACCTTCGTGAGCCCCGCGATCGCGCGGCCGATGGTGGTCTTGCCCGAGCCCGATTCGCCGACCAGCCCGAGGACCTCGCCGGGCCGGATGACGAGGTCGACGCCGTCGACCGCGCGGAATCCCTCGCGGCCGAAGCGGCCCGGATAGACGATCTCGAGCCCGCGCGCCTCCACGACGGGCGTCTGCTCGGCCCATTCGACGGGTCGCTCGGCGGCCCGTTCGGCCGCGCGCACGGTGCCGTGGCCCACGTACGGCACGGCGGCGAGCAGCGCCTTCGTGTAGTCGTCCTTCGGCGCAGCGAAGAGCGTCTTGACGTCGGCCTCCTCGACGACCTTGCCCTGGTACATGACCGCGACCCGGTCGGCGAGGTCGGCCACGACGCCCATGTTGTGGGTGATGAGCACGATCGCGGTGCCGAACTCGTCGCGGACCCGGCGGAGCAGGTCGAGGATCTCGGCCTGCACGGTGACGTCGAGCGCGGTCGTGGGCTCGTCGGCGACGATGAGGCCCGGTTCGAGCACGAGCGCCATCGCGATGACGACGCGCTGCTTCTGCCCACCCGAGAACTGGTGCGGGAAGTGGTCGACGCGGTGCTCGGGGTCGGGGATGCCGACGCGGCGGAGGATGTCGATCGCCTTGGCGCGCGCCTCCTTCTTCGAGATCTGGCCGTGGGCTTGCAGGCCCTCCATGATCTGCCAGCCGACGGTGTAGACGGGGTTCAGGGCCGTCGACGGCTCCTGGAACACCATTGCGACGTCCTCGCCGCGCATCTCTCGGAGCTTCTGCTTCGACAGGCTGATGACGTCCTGCGCGCGGCCGGACTCGCGGTCGGCCAACAGCACGGCACCGCGCGTCGTCGCGGTCTCGGGCAGCAGGCCGAGGATCGTCTTCGCCGTCACGGACTTGCCACTGCCGGACTCGCCGACGATGGCGAGCACCTCGCCGCGCTCGACCGAGAGGGAGACGTCGTCGACGGCCTTCACGGCTCCGGCGTCGGTGGAGAACGAGACGCCGAGGTTCCTGATGTCGACCACCGTGCTCATCGCTTGACCTCGATTCCGTGCTCGTCGAATGTCTCCCCGTCTTCGAGGCCGGTCAGCCCGCCGGGGCCGGCGGTCAGCGTGCCACCAGGGACCACCGAGGTCTCGGCGACCTGTCCGGCCGCCTGCGCGACACGTCGGCGGCTGCGCAGGCGCGGGTCGGCGAGGTCGTTGAGGCTCTCGCCCACGAGCATGATGCCGAGCACGGCCAGCACGATGGCGAGACCGGGGAACGTCGCCGTCCACCAGATTCCGCTCGTGACATCCGACTGCGCCTTGTTGAGGTCGTAGCCCCAGTCGGCGGCGGCGGTGGGCTCGATGCCGAAGCCGATGAAGCCGAGCGCTGCGAGGGTCAGGATCGCTTCTGCCGAGTTCAGCGTGATGATGAGCGGCAGCGTGCGGGTGGCATTGCGGAAGACGTGCTTGAACACGATGCGCGAGTTGGACGCCCCGAGCACCTTCGCCGACTCGACGAACGGCTCCGCCTTGATGCGCACCGTCTCGGCGCGGATGACGCGGAAGTACTGCGGGATGAAGACCACCACGATCGAGCCGCCGGCCGCGAGCACGCCGCCCCACAGGCTCGACTGCCCACCGGAGATCACGATCGCGAGCACGATGGCGAGCAGCAGGGACGGGAACGCGTAGATCGCGTCGAAGACGACGACCATCGTCTTGTCGATCCAGCCGCCGAAGTACCCGGCGTAGAGGCCGAGCGCGACGCCGATGAACAAGGACAGCACGACCGCGATGACGACCACGAGCAACGCGGTCTGCGCGCCGTAGATGACCCGGGAGAGCACGTCGTAGCCGCCGACGGTCGTGCCGAACCAGTGCTCGGCCGACGGAGGCTGCTGGCTGCCGAACCCGCCCTCGGCGTCCGAACGCTGTGCGAATCCGTACGGCGCGAGCAGGGGGGCGAAGATCGCGAGGATGATGAAGACGGCCATCATGACGAGGCCGGCGACGAGCATGCCCCGCTGGAGGCCGACGCTCTGGCGCAGCTGGTGGACGACCGGGAGGCGGTCGCGGAGCCGGCGCTTCGGGCCGGCCGGCGTGACGGATGCCGCGGTCATGTCAGTACCTCACCCTGGGGTCGATGAACGCCGCGAGGATGTCGACGACGAAGTTCGTGAGGGCCACGATCACCGCGAGCATCACGACGATGCCCTGCACGGCCACGTAGTCCCGGCTCTCGATGAACTCCACGAGGATGAAGCCGAGGCCCTTCCACTCGAAGGTCGTCTCGGTGAGCACGGCGCCCGCGAGGAGCAGCGCGATCTGCAGGCCGATGACGGTGATGATGGGGATGAGGGCGGGACGGTAAGCGTGCTTGCGGAGCAGCCGGAGCTCCCCCACACCGCGCGAGCGCGCGGCGTCGACGTAGTCGGTCGACAGGGTGCCGATGACGTTCGTGCGTACCAGGCGCAGGAAGATGCCCGCCGTGTACAGGCCCAGGGCGATCGACGGGAGCACCGCGTGCGACAGCACGTCGCCGAGCACCTCGGGGTTGCCCGTCATGAGGGCGTCGATCGTGTAGAACCCGGTCTTGTTGGGAAGGGCCTGCATCTGCAGCTCGGCGCCGACGCTGGCGCGACCCGCGACCGGGAACCAGTGCAGCCACACCGAGAAGATGAGCTTCAGGATGAGGCCGGCGAAGAAGATCGGCACCGCGTACCAGTAGATCGCGAAGACGCGGAAGACGGCGTCCTGCGGCTTGTCGCGGTAGTACGCCGTGAGCAGGCCGAGCGGGATGCCGACGGCGAACGCGACGATGAGGGAGTAGAAGGCGAGTTCGAACGTCGCCGGGCCGTAGGTCGCGAGCACCTCGAGGACCGGCCGGCCGGTCGTGATGGTCTCGCCGAAGTTCCCGGTGAGGAGCTGGCCGAGGTACTCGACGTACTGGACGAAGATCGGGCGATTGTAGCCGGCGGCCTCTCGCAGTGCTTCGAGCTGTTCGGGGGTGGCCCGGCCGCCCTGCGCGGCGGTGATCGGGTCGCCCGTCGTGCGCATCAGGAAGAAGACCAGGGTGACCAGGATGAAGATGGTCGGGAAGATCAGCAGGAAGCGGACGAGCAGGTATCGCCCGAACCCGCCTCCTTGCGACTTCGGCTTCGGCCGTGCGGCGGCGGGGAGATCCTCCGTCGGGGCCGTGGTGTCAAGTGTGCTCATGGGTTCCTCAGGGGCTGCAGGGGAACGGGGGCGACCCGCGGTTGCAGGTCGCCCCCGTCGTCGAGCTTCAACGACTCTAGTCCGTCATCAACCCTTCGAGAGGGCTGCGTAGCGGAACTTGAACGAGGCGTCGAGCGTGTCCTCGGTGCCCTCGACGTCCGTGCCGACGACCGCCACCTGCGCACCCTGCATGTAGGGGATCGTGGACAGGTCGGCTGCGACCTTGTCCTGGATCTCCTCGATGAGGGCGGTGCGGGCGTCGGGGTCGGCGGTGACGGCCTGCTCCAGGATCAGGTCGTTCACCTCGGGGTTGTCGTAGTGGTTCGAGAGGAAGTTCTCCGTGAGGAAGAACGGGGTGAGGTAGTTGTCGGCGTCCGAGTAGTCGGGGAACCAACCCAGCTGGTAGGCCGGGTAGAGGTCCGCGACGCGGTCCTTCGAGTACTGGACCCACTCGGTCGACTGCAGGTTCACCTTGAACAGGCCGCTCGACTCGAGGTTGTCCTTGATGACCGCGTACTCGTCGCTCGACGACGGTCCGTAGCGCTCGGCCACGTACTGGATCGAGATGTCGAGCGGCGTCGTGACGCCGGCCGCGGAGAGGCGCTCGGCCGCCTTGTCGGGGTCGGGCGCGCCGTTGCCGTCGCCGTAGAGGCCCTTCAGGGACTCGTTGGCACCGGTGAGGCCCTCGGGGATGTACGAGTACAGCGGCGTGAAGGTGCCCTTGTACACGTCCTCCGAGATGGCGTCGCGGTCGATGAGGTCGGCAATCGCCTGGCGGACCGCGAGGGCCTTGGCCGGGTCGGCCTCGGCCGTCGTGGCGCCGAACGGCATCGTGTTGAAGTTGAACACGAGGTAGCGGATCTCGCCGCCGGGGCCGTCGACGACCTTGACGTTGTCGTTGCCGCGGAGGTCCTCGATGTCCGTCGCGCTGAGCGTGCGGTTGGCCACGTCGATGTTGCCCTCCTGCACGTCGAGCTTCAGGTTCGAGGCATCCGTGTAGTACTTGACGTTGACCGTGTCGGTCTTGGCCGGGCCGAGGAGGCCCTCGTAGTCGGCGTTGGCCTTGTACGAGATCAGGTTGTTGAAGTCGTAGCTCGTGATGACGTACTGGCCGGCGAACGCGTTGCCCGCGACGATGTCGTCGTCGGAGGTGACCGAGTCGGCCGAGAACACGTCCTCGTCGACGATCGGGCCCACCGGGCTCGACAGGATCTGCGGGAAGATCTGGTCGTTCTCCGACTTCAGGTTGAACACGACGGTGGTGTCGTCGGGCGCGTCGACCGAGTCGAGGTTGTAGAGCAGCGACGACGGGCCGTTCTCGTCGGCGATCGCCAGCTGGCGGTCGAACGAGAACTTCACGTCGGACGAGGTGAGGTCGTTGCCGTTCGCCCACTTGAGGCCCGGCTTCAACGTGACCGTGTACGCGGTCGGCGTGGTGAACTCGGCCTTCTCGGCGATGTCGGGCTGCACGTCGGGGCTGCCGTACGGGGTGTTCATGAGGAACGGGTAAATCTGGTTCATCACGGTGAACGAGCCGTTGTCGTAGGCGCCCGCGGGGTCGAGCGACGTGACCTGCTCGGTCGTGCCGACCGTGAGGGTGCCGCCGCCGGCCGCGTCGGTGCTCCCGCCGCCGCCCGCCGTGCAGCCCGCGAGGGCGAGCGCGGCGGCGGACAAGCCCGCTGCGAGGGCGATGACGCGCCCGCGGTTCATGGATGCGGATGTCATATCCGTCTACCTCTTCCTGTGGATGCTGTCACGGCGTGCCGCCTGGGCGACCGCCGCGGCTGTGGGCCGGCGCGTCCCGACGCAAGGGACGGGCGGGCCGGTGCCTCGGCCTCCGCCCGGGGTTGGATGGGGCCGTCGACCCGCTCGTGAGAGCGGCTCGCTGGCGATGATTCCAGTCCTAGCACGGGGTGCCACATTACCGATGCGCTGTTATCCGAACGTGACGTTCTCGATTCCCGAACGATACTCGTCGGAAATCCCCATCCATGTCATCGGCCGAAGCTGGAAAGCTCACAGCATTCGGAAAGCGACTTCCGTTAGCCGACCGGATCCACGCGGGCCCGCCCGCGCGGCCACATCAATGGAGGGTGAAACGTGCAACGAACCGGAACACTTCGAACACGACGGAGATCCGCACTCGTGAGCCTCGCGGTGGCGGGCGGGATGCTGGCGCTGGCGACCGTGCCGGCCACGCCGGCGCTCGCGGCGCCGCCGGAGCAGATCGATCCGTCCGTCCTCGACCCGATCGACCCGCAGGTCTGGGAGAACATGGACGACATGACCTGGGACGACTACGTCGGCGTCCCGGGCACCGACTGGGCGAACGACACCGAGGGCTCGAGCCGCCAGTTCAACGGCGCGATCGTGCTGCTCGACTTCGAGAACCAGCCGTTCCTCGTCACGCAGCCCGAGGGGTCGCACCCCTTCGGCGACCCGTCGGGCCTCGCCAACGGCCTCGACCGCGAGGACGTGCCGCAGTTCTACCTCGACCTGCTCAACAAGCCCAACGAGCTGAACCACGGTCGCACCATCAACGAGTACTGGATGGAGCAGTCGGGCGGTCGACTCAGCGTGCAGATGGAGGCGTTCGGCCCCTACAAGCTCCCCGGCAACATCGAGGAGTACGGCCTGAACGACTCGTTCAACCGACCGAACCAGGCGTTCTGCCCGCAGGGCCTCTCGTGCGACAAGAACATCCGCACCGACGCCAACGCGCTCTGGTCCGCCGACCTCGGCATTCCCGACCCGCTGCGCGAGTTCGACCAGGTCTTCTACGTCACGGCCGGCCACGACGAGTCGTCGACGTGGGAGGAGTTCGGGCAGATGCTGTTCGAGTCCCCCGAGGACGTGACCGACGACTTCGGTCCGCCGCGTGACGCGAACGGCCAGGCGCTCGACCAGAACGGGCAGCCGATGGCGAACTGGGCGAAGACCCGCTACATCCCGTGGACGTCGTGGCAGGGCGCGATCAACCACTGGCCGAACGCGAACTTCCCCTCGAACGGACGCGCCGGCAACTCGACGCAGGCCGAGTCCTCGGGCATGGGCACCTTCGCGCACGAGTTCTCGCACATCCTCGGCATCTCCGACAACTACGGCAACCCGTACGGCACGGATGCCGCGGACGGCGGTCCGCTGCGCGACACGAGCGGCCCGTTCGACGTGCTCGCACGCGGCTCGTTCAACGGCCCCGGCGGCACGCACCAGCGCTGGAGCGTCCCGTCGGTCGCCGGCGGCTCGCAGCCCGCGGGCGTCGCGCTCCGCAACCGGATCAAGCTCGGCATCATCGACCAGGCGCAGTACCTGAACCTGCAGGAGGCCGACGTCGACGCTGCTGGCGCCGTCGTCACCGAGGTCACCTCGCGCGCCGTGATGCGCCCGGGTGAGCTCACCGGCATCAACCTCGTGTTCGACAAGCCCACCTCGGCCGCGGCCGACAACTCGACCGGCTCGTGCACGCGCGTCGGCAAGTGGGACTGCGACGGCGGCTCGTTCGACAACTACACCGTCGAGGTCATCGACCGGATGGGCACGGACTCGTTCCAGCCCGACCACGGCGTCATGATCTCGAAGACGAAGAACGCCGACCGCAACCCGTTCATCTGGACGATCGACGCGAACCCGCAGGACATCGCCACGGTGGACTACGTCCGTCCCGACGGCACGCCCGTGATGATCACCCGCGGCGACCAGCGCCAGCTGAACGACGCGCTGTTCCACGCGGGCAACGACTCGGGCTCCGAGTACGAGTACGTCGACCAGGCGAACGGCCTCCACTTCTACGTGGTGGACACGCACCGCGACGCCGACGGCATCCTCAAGTACGAGGTCGCGGTCCGCTCGCTCGTGAGCGCCGGCCCGCAGGCTCGTGGCGTCGCCCTCGGCGAGGCCAAGGTGAGCGGCAACCTCGCCAACCTCAACGGCAAGGCGACGTCGGCGGCGGCGAACGGCAAGGGCGGCGCGGCGATCGCGAAGTGCACCGTGCCGCTCACCAACTCGGGCGCGGCCGTGGCCGACGCGAAGGCGAACAGCGACATCTACCGCCTCGCGACGTCCGTCCAGGGTGCCGGCTGGTCGGTCTCGACGCCGAGCACCATCGTGACGGCGGCGGCCGGCGAGACGATCGAGGTCCCGGTGTACGCCACGCGCGGCGCCGACGCCTCGCGCGACGCCACCGTGACGGTCACCGCGACCTCCGAGAACAACCCCTCGGCGACCGCGACCGTCACCTGCTCGATCGACGCACCGGGCAAGGCGAAGTAGTCCCACCGAATCAGGTGCGGGGCGGGACCTGGTCCCGCCCCGCACCTCCCGTTCCGATACGATCCAGTGCCGAACGTCCGGCTCCGGACGGCACCGTCCCACACCGTTCCACACCGTTCCACACCCAGGCAGGCAGATCCATGACCTCACGTGCGACCAGGGCGGCGACGTGCGTCGCGATCGCCATCGCCGCCGCCGCGCTCGTCGGCTGCGCCGGCGCATCGGATGCCGCGTCCGACCCCGATCTCCAGCTCGTCGTGCGCGACGGCAACCTCCGCGCCCTCGGCGACGCCTGCGCGGGCGCGCGACCCTTCGACGACATCCATCCCGGCGCGGAACTGGTGCTGCGCGCCGGTGACGGCGCCGACGTCCTCACCACCGCCCTCCCCGACGGGGAGGCGGTGAAGATCGACGACATCGACTACGGCAACGCACCACGCGTGCCGAGCTTCTGCCGCTTCGCACTCACGCCGACGGGCGACCTGCCCGACGGTCCGCTCACGGTCCTCATCGACGGCGAGGTCGTCGCGGAGGGGGCCACGGTCAGCGACGAGGGCATGGTGTTCGTGCCGCCGCTCGCCGACGTCACCGGGAAGGGATCCGAATGAGGCTGGCACGTGGCATCCGATCGGCCGTGATCGCAGCGACATTGATCGCCGCGCTCGCCGCGTGCGGCGCGGAGCCGCGCGGTGGCGCGGAGCGCATGCCCGGCGAGCTGTCCGACGGCGCATCGTTCACCGCCGTGGACGACGCGCCCGCCGCGCCCTCGCTCGAGGGCGAGCTCGTCGACGGTACGCCCGTCGACCTGGACGCACTCGCGGCCGGCCGGCCGCTGGTGGTGCAGTTCGCTGCGACGTGGTGCACGACGTGCGCCGACCAGGAGGCCGCGCTCGCGGCCGTGGCTCGCGAGTACGGCGACGACCTCGCGATCGCGATCGTCACCGGCGACGAGCAGCCCGCCGACGTCACGGCCTACCTCGACCGGCGCGGACTCCCCTACCCCGTGATCGCCGATCCCGACCTGCGAATCTGGCGCGCGTACGCCGTGACCGAGCCCCCCGCGACGGCACTCATCGACGCCCAGGGCGGGCTCGTGCGCGTCTGGCCCGGCGGCGCGGTGGAGTCGACCATGCGCGAGCAGCTCGACCGGATCATCACCGGCTGACCCTCGAGGCGCATCGCGCACAGCGATGCCGCGGTCAGTCGCCGCGCAGCGCCCGCCGCTCCTGCTCGAGCGTGACGAGCGCCTGCTGCACGGCGGCGAAGGTGGCCGTGTCGCTTCGGTCGGTCCGCTGGAGGCGCCCGAGCAGCTCCTGCTTCTGCCGGAGCAGCTCGCGGTCGACCAGGCCGGCGACGACGCCGCGCACGTACGAGGTCAGCTCGGCATCGCCACGCTGCGGAATCGGCAGCACGGCGAGCTGCTGCACGATCGACGCGAACGGCGCGGGCACCTCGGCCACGACACGGTCGACGGTGAAGGCGCCGCCGCCGGGGTTCGCCGATGCCGCGGCCATCGCGGAGGCGATCCCGTCGCGCACCACCGCGAGCGTCGCGTTGCCGAACCGGCAGTCGACGCCGTGCCGGAGCAGCTCCGATCCGACGGTGTCGGGGTACTGCAGCATCGCCTGGAGCGCATCGCGCTCGAGCCGCGTGGCGGGGTCGTTCGGCAGCTGCGCGATCGAGAACGGCCGCTCGGATGCCGCAGGGCCACCGTCCATCGCACCGGACTGGACGCCCGCTCCCCCGTTCGACTCGGGGCGGCCGGCGCCGTGCGCCTCGGAACGGGGACCTCGCTCACCGCCCCGATCGCCGTCGCGCGTGCCGCCCGGCCGTCCGCCGGCGGATCGCACCGCCCGGGTGACCTCGGCGAGCTCCATGCCGAGCATGCGCGCGAGCTCGCGCGTGTAGCCGGGGCGGAGCGCCGGGTCGCGGATCTCGGCGACGACCGGCGCAGCCGCTCGCAGCGCGGATACCCGGCCCTCGACGGTCTCGAGGTCGTAGCGCGCGAGCGTGTGCCGCAGCACGAACTCGAACATGGGTGTCTTCGTCTCGACGAGGGCACGCACCGCCGCGTCACCGCGGGCGAGCCGCAGGTCGCACGGGTCGAGCCCGTCTGGCGCGACGGCGACGTAGGTCTGCGCGGCGAAGCGCTGCTCCTCGGCGAACGCGCGCATGGCGGCCTGCTGCCCCGCCGCGTCGCCGTCGAAGGTGAACACGACCTCGCCGACGCTGGAGTCGTCGCCGAGCACACGGCGGAGCACCTTGATGTGGTCGACGCCGAACGACGTGCCCGACGTGGCGATGGCGGTCGTGACGCCGGCCAGGTGGCACGCCATGACATCGGTGTAGCCCTCGACGAGCACCACCCGCCGGGTCTTCGCGATGTCGCGCTTCGCGAGGTCGAGCCCGTAGAGCACCTGCGCCTTGTGGTAGATCGCGGTCTCGGGGGTGTTCAGGTACTTCGGGCCCTGGTCGTCGTCGAGCAGGCGACGTGCGCCGAAGCCGACGGTCTGCCCGGTCACGTCGCGGATCGGCCAGATCAGGCGCCCCCGGAACCGGTCGTACACACCCCGGTCGCCCTGCGAGACGAGCCCCGCGGCGGCGAGCTCCTCAGTGCTGAAGCCGCGGCCCTTCAGGTGGTTCGTGAGCGCGTCCCAGCTCTTCGGCGCGAAGCCGACGCCGAAGTGCCGCGCCGCCTCGGCGTCGAACCCGCGCTCGCCGAGGAAGCGGCGGCCCGGCTCGGCCTCGGGCGAGGAGAGCCTGTCGACGAAGAACTCCCACGCCGCCTGGTTCGCGGCGAGCAACCGGGCCCGGTTGCCGTGGTCGGACGCCGGCCCTCCGTCCTCGTAGTGGAGCTCGAAGCCGACGCGGCCCGCGAGCCGCTCGACGGCCTCGGCGAAGGTGACGTGGTCCATGCGCTGCAGGAACGTGTAGACGTCGCCCGACTCGCCGCATCCGAAGCAGTGGTAGTAGCCGAGCTGGGGCCGCACGTGGAAGCTCGGGCTGCGCTCGTCGTGGAACGGGCAGAGGCCCTTGAGCGAGCCGACGCCCGCGGACTTGAGGCTGACGTGCTCGCCGACGATGTCGGCGATGTTCGTGCGGGCCTTGACCTCATCGACGTCGCTCTGTCGAATGCGGCCCGCCATGGCTCTCATCCTATTGCGCGCAACGGATGCCGCGGCCGGACGCGCGTGGCTACCGGCACAGCCGCTCGTACCAGGCGAGGGCCGACTGGTCGGTGAGGCTCGCGACCTGGTCGACGACGACCCGCTTTCGCGCGGCGTCGTCGGGTGCGGCGTTCCAGTCGGCGGCGAAGCCGGGGTCGAGGTGCTCGTCGCCCGCGGCGAAGAGCACCTCGGCAAGGGACGTGAGCACCTGGCGCTGCTGTGCGTAGATGGGCTGCCGCGTGTTCCTCGACATCACGAACGCGGCGACGATGCCCTTCAGGACGGCGATCTCGGCCTGGATGTCGCGCGGCACGACCACGTCGGCGTCGAACCGGATCAGGCTCGCGAGCGGGAACGCCGAGCGCGTCGCCTCGGTGGCGGCGTGCGCGAACCGTCCGATGAGCTGGCTCGTGAGGTTCTTCAGCTGGCCCTGCTCGTGCCGGCTGCCGCTCCACGACTCGAGCCAGCCGTCGAGGGAGTCGAGCCGGTCGAATGCGGCGATCAGCTCGTCGTGCGGGATCGCGCCGCCGATCCAGTCGTGCATCGACGACACGAGCGCGTCGTGGTCGACCCGGGCGCTGAGCGCCTCGACGTCGACGTAGCCGTTCACGATGGCGTCCTCGAAGTCGTGCACGGAGTAGGCGATGTCGTCGGAGAGGTCCATGACCTGGGCCTCGATGCAGAGGCGGCGCTCGGGCGCTCCGGCGCGCATCCACTCGAACACCTCGAGGTCGTCGCGGTAGAAGCCGAACTTGGCCCGTCCGCTCGGATCGGCGACCGACGTGGCCTCCGGCCACGGATACTTGCAGCTCGCGTCGAGACTCGCCCGGGTCAGGTTCAGTCCGTAGCTGCGCCCGTCGGGGCCGAACACCTTGGGCTCGAGCCGGGTCAGGATGCGCAGCGTCTGCGCGTTGCCCTCGAACCCGCCGACGTCGGCCGCCCAGGTGTTGAGGGCGCGCTCGCCGTTGTGCCCGAAGGGCGGGTGGCCGAGGTCGTGGGCGAGGCACGCGGTGTCGACGACATCGGGATCGAGCCCGAGGCTGGCCGCGAGCTCGCGACCGACCTGCGCGACCTCGAGCGAGTGCGTGAGCCGGTTGCGCGCGAAGTCGAGGCCGGCGGTGGGACTCAGCACCTGCGTCTTCGCGGCGAGGCGGCGCAGCGAGCTCGAATGCAGCAGGCGGGCGCGGTCGCGGGCGAAGTCGCTGCGGCGGCTCGTGTGCTCTTCAGGCAGCCAGCGCTGGGTGTCGGCGTCGTCGTAGCCGCCGAAGAGTCGCTCCCGCATGTCAGCCGCCACTCGTGTCGAGCTCGGCGTCGACGAGCGTGACCCGGTCGTGCCCGGCGAGCTCCTGCGACGTGAGCCAACCGTCGGGCAGCGACGGGTTCTTCGGGGTCCCCGCGCGACCGCGCGGGCCTTCCGCGCCCTCGCCCGGGTACGGCATCGACCAGTCGAGCGTGCCGAGCAGGTCGTCGAGCATGGCGAGCGACTCGACCGTGGCCAGCTTCGCGCGCAGCTCGCCGCCCACCGGGTAGCCCTTGAAGTACCAGGCGACGTGCTTGCGGATGTCGCGGCAGCCGCGCTCCTCGCTCTCGAAGAACTCGGTGAGCAGCTCCGCGTGCCGGCGGAAGGTGCGCGCGACGTCGCCGAGGCTCGGCTCGGCCTTGCGCATGGTCTCCGAGCCCGTCGAAGGGCGGAACGCCGCAGCGAGATCGCCGAAGAGCCACGGACGCCCGAGGCAGCCGCGCCCGACGACGACGCCGTCGCATCCGGTCTCGGCGACCATTCGCAACGCGTCTTCGGCCGACCAGATGTCGCCGTTGCCGAGCACCGGCACGCTCGTGACCGTCTGCTTGAGCTTCGCGATGGCCGACCAGTCGGCCTGGCCGGAGTAGAACTCGGCCGCGGTGCGTGCATGCAGTGCGATGGATGCCACGCCGGCGCCCTCCGCGATGCGTCCCGCCTCGAGATAGGTGAGGTGGTCGGCGTCGATGCCCTTGCGCATCTTCACCGTGAGCGGGACGTCGCCGGCAGCCTGCACGGCGCCCTCGACGATGTCGCGGAAGAGCCCGCTCTTCCACGGCAGCGCCGCTCCCCCGCCCTTGCGGGTGACCTTCGGCACGGGGCATCCGAAGTTCAGGTCGATGTGGTCGGCGCGGTCTTCGGCGACGAGCATGGTGACCGCCTCGGAGACCGTCTTGGGGTCGACGCCGTAGAGCTGGATGGAGCGCGGGGTCTCGGACTCGTGGTGCGTGATGAGCCGCATCGACTCGGGCGTGCGCTCGACGAGCGCGCGCGACGTGATCATCTCGCTGACGTACAGCCCGGCGCCGAACTCGCGGCAGAGCCGCCGGAACGCGGTGTTCGTGATGCCGGCCATGGGGGCGAGCACGACGGGCACGTCGAGGGCGAGGTCGCCGATCACGAGCGGACCGGCCGGAAGCGTGGTGGAAGCGGACATCACCCTCGATTCTCCCAGAGAACCGGGGCCGGTCGCCCGGTGCCCCCGCCGCGCGCCTAGGATGCACCTGCAGGACGACGTGTGGAGGACGAGATGGGCGACGGCGGGCGGGCGACGGGCGACGGACTGACGGGCGCCGACCGGGTGCGAGCGGATGCCGCGGCGCGCGGCCTCGACGTCGAGATCATCGAGCGCCCGGCCGCACGCAGCCTCGAGGAGGCCGCCGAGCTCATGGGCATCACGCCCGCCGACATCGTGAAGTCGCTCGTCGTGAAGCGCAGCGACGACACCTACGTGTTCGCGCTCGTGCCCGGTGGCCGCAAGATCTCGTGGCCGAAGCTCCGGTCCCTGCTCGGCGTCAACAAGCTCCAGCTGCCGGATGCCTCGCTCGCCCTCGCGGCGACCGGTTACGAGCGCGGCACGATCACACCGCTCGGCTCCACCACCGCGTGGCCCGTCGTCGTCGACGAGACGATCCCGGGGCGACGCGTGTCGATGGGCGCCGGCGAGCACGGCCGCAGCCTGTTCGTCGACGCCGACCGCCTGATCGAGGCGTTCGACGCGACGGTCGCCGACATCAGCGAGCCCGAGTAGCCCCTACTCGATCCCGGGCGTGGGGATGTAGCAGACA
>Ga0310902_10000263_pt1 | contig 13900 bp, 6 predicted proteins | sample C24D3metaG_FD_203748 | JGI IMG/M metagenome (GOLD analysis project Ga0310902, IMG submission 203748) | Lab incubated soil microbial communities from West Virginia University Organic Research Farm, Morgantown, WV, United States - C24D3 | ecosystem: Environmental > Terrestrial > Soil >...
TCGATTTGCGATTTGACGATCGCGACCGGCGGCCCGGCGATGGTCAAGGCCGCCTATGGCTCCGGCAAGCCCGCCTACGGTGTCGGCGCCGGCAACGCGACGATGGTGATCGACGAGACCGCCGACATCAAGGAAGCGGCGCGCAACACGGCGATCAGCAAAACCAACGATCACGGATCGGGATGTTCCGCCGATGGCAATCTCGTGGTCGACGCGAAGATCTACGACGCGTTGCTCCAGGAGTTGCAGCAGCAGGGCGGCTACCTGGTGAGCACGCAGGAAAAACAGCAGTTGCAGCGGGCCTACTGGGATGAGGAGGGCAGACGCACCGCCGACACCATCGCCCGCCCTGCCGCTGACATCGCCGCCAAAGCCGGGTTCGCCCTCCCGCCCAACAAGACGTTTTTCCTCGTCGAAGAATCCAACATCGGCAAGCAGCATCCGTACTCGACCGAGAAGCTCGGCGTCGTACTGTCTGTCTTCAAGTGCCACGGCTTTGACGATGCGCTCGACAAGGTCCGGCAGATTTTCGAGACCGGCGGCCGCGGCCACTCGTGCGGCATTTATTCCTTCAGCGACGATCACATCAATCGCCTCGCGCTGATGGCGCCGGTGAGCCGCATCATGGTGCGACAGGTGCAATCGAGCTCGAACGCCGGCACCTTCACCAACGGCATGCCGATGACGTCGAGCATGGGGTGCGGCATCTGGGGCGGCAACATCACCAACGAAAACGTCGCGCTCAAGCACTACATGAACGTGACGTGGGTCAGCCGGCCCATTCCCGAAGACAAGCCGTCGGAAGCCGAACTGTTTGGCGAGTTCTATAACGCCCCGATCACTGCCTGATGCGAAAGCCGCCTATGGACATCGCCAATCAAATCGCCGTCAAGCGCGTCGCTCCGAAGGCGGAGACACGCATTGCCTCGTATCTGCTGACCGATTATCTCGAGCGCCTCGGCGTCGAGGTCATCTTCGGCCTGTGTGGCCACACTGTCATTGGATTTCTCGACGCTCTCAGCAAGAGCAAGATCCGCTTCATCTCGACCCGCCACGAGCAAGTCGCCGCGCACGCGGCCGACGGCTACGCGCGCGCGTCCGGCAAGGTCGGCGTGTTGATGACGCACCTGGGACCGGGCCTTACGAACGCGGCGACCGGAGTCGCCAACGCGGCGCTCGATTCGATTCCGATGGTGGTGATCGCTGGTGACATTCCCAGCTACTACTACGGACGGCATCCGCACCAGGAAGTGAACCTCCACCAGGACGCGGATCAGTTCCAGATCTTCCGTCCGTTCTGCAAGCGCGTTTATCGCGTCGACAACGTCCGCGACCTGCCGCGCATCGTCGAGCGCGCGTTTCACCTCGCTCAATCGGGCCGGCCGGAACCCGTGCTCGTCGACGTGCCGATGGACATCTTCTCGGCGGACCTTGACGTCGACGCGTTTGCGACGACGCCGCCCGAGATCGCGAAGTCAGGTCTCGATCCGGCAACCGCCGCGCGCATCGTCGATGCGCTGGCGACGTCGCGGCGTCCCGTCCTCTACGCGGGAGGCGGCGTGCTGTCCGCGCGCGCGACGAAGGAATTGCAGGAGCTCGCCGAAGCGCTGCAGGTGCCGGTTGCGCACACGCTGATGGGGAAGGGCTGCCTGCCGCACGAGCATCCGCTGCTGCTCGGGCAATCGGGTTTCTGGGGCACGCCGATCGCCAATGAAAAGTGCCGCACGGCCGATCTCATCGTCGCGGTCGGCACGCGCCTCGCCGAGGCGAACTCGAGCTCGTGGGATCCACGCTTTACGTTCTCGATTCCGCCGACGCGCCTCATTCACATCGATGCCGATCTCTCCGAGATCGGCCGTAACTACCAAACCGAGCTCGGCGTGTGCGCCGATGCGAAGCTCGCGCTCGCGGCGCTCGCCGACGAAGCCCGCGGCAAGCGTCACGCCGATCGCGGGCGGCTGAAGGAAGAGATCGCGCGCGGCCGGAAAGAGTTCGCATCGAACTGGGCCGATCAGTGGAGCTCGAACCAGTTCCCGCTGCGGCCCGAACGGATCCTGAGCGAGCTGCGGCGCGCCGCGCCCGCGGATGCGTTCATCGTCACCGACGTCGGCTGGAACAAGAACGGCGTCGGGCAGCAATTCCCAATCGATGTGCCCGGTGCGTTCATCACACCCAGCGGCCTCGCGACGATGGGCTTCGGCCCGGCGGCCGCGCTCGGCGTCAAGGTCGCGCAGCCAAAGCGCCATGCGATCGCACTGATTGGCGACGGCGGTTTCAGCGCCAATCCATCGGTGATCGCCACGGCGATGGAAGCGAACCTGCCGGTGATCTGGGTGGTCATGGACAACTCGGCCTTCGGCACGATCGCCGGGCTCGAGGAGATGCATTACGGGACGACGTTCGGATGCACCTTTGAATGCGACGGCAAGCCGTATCACATCGACTACGCCGCGATGGCGCGCTCGTTTGGTGCGGACGGCTACATGGTGAAAAGCGCCGATGAACTTCGGCCGGCGTTGGAATCGGCGCTGGCATCTGGACGGCCCTCACTGATCCAGGTGCCGATGGAAAACGCGCCGACGCCGACACCGGGACATTGGGACATCAACGACATCTATCGACGTGGTGAGTAAGACGGCTTCAGAGGAGGCAGTGGTGGTTAACCTGAAATACTTGTCAGCGTTTCTCGGCGCGATCCTGGTGACTGTGGCCACGGCCAGTCCAGCGTGGGCGCAGTCGGTTTCGAGTGCTCAAGTGTCCGGCGTAGTGCGTGACTCGAGCGGCGGCGCGTTGCCTGGCGCCGACGTCACGATCACCAAGATCGATACTGGCGCGGTGCGTTCGGTCGTCACCGGCCTCGATGGCGCCTACGTGTTTCCAAACCTGACTGTTGGTCCTTACCAGCTGAAAGTCGAGTTGCAGGGATTCAACACGTATCAGCAGGACGGCATCGTGCTGCAGGTCAGCTCGAATCCACAGATCAACGTGACGATGGCGGTGGGAACCGTCAGCGAAACGATCACCGTGACGGCGAACAGCGCGATGGTGGAAACACACTCGACCGGCATTGGCCAGGTCGTGGACAACCAGCGCGTCGTCGAACTGCCACTCAACGGCCGGCAGGCCACCGAGCTGATTTTCCTGGCCGGCCTCGCGACGTCGGCGCCGGCGGGCGACCTTAATACCAACAAGAACTTCCCGACGGTGACGATCTCGGTCGCTGGCGGCCAGGCCAACGGCATGACCTACATCATGGACGGCGGCACGCACAACGATCCCTTCAACAACCTGAACCTGCCGACGCCGTTTCCGGATGCGATGCAGGAGTTCAAGGTCGAAACGAGCTCGCTGCCCGCGCGTTATGGCCATCATGCGGCGTCGGCGGTGAACATCATCACCAAGTCGGGCACCAACAGCTTCAACGGCAGTGCCTTTGAGTTCAACCGCGATTACCACTTCAACGCGAAAAACCACTTTGCGACGACTCGCGACAGCCTGCGGCGCAACACGTTCGGTGGCACGGTCGGCGGTCCAATGATCAAGAACAAGGCGTTCTTCTTCGGCGGCTACCAGGGCCAGATCGAGAAGACCAACCCGCCGACGAGCATCAGCTACATCCCGACCCGCGCCATGTTGAACGGCGACTTCACCGCGTTTGCGTCGCCGGCCTGCAACGGCGGCACTCAGCGCACCCTGACCGGCGGCTTTGTGAACAACCAGATCGACCCGTCGCGGCTCAGCCCGATCGCGCAGAACTTCGCCAAATACCTGCCGGTCGATCAGGCGGATCCGTGCGGCAAGGTGCAGTACGGCATTCCCAACGACAACACCGAACATCGCGCGCTGACCAAGATCGACTACACGCTGAACAACCAGCAGTCCGTCTTTACGCGATATCTCTACGCGGTCTACGACAACCCCGCGACCTACGACGGCAAGAACGTGTTGACGCTCAGCCGCACGGGGCAGAACAACCAGGCGCATTCGGTGGTGGTCGGCCACAACTTCGTGCTGGCGTCGTTCGTGAACGCGCTGCGCGTCACCTACAACAAGACCCTCAACGATCGTCCCCTGCCTGAGTTTTTCACCGCGACCGACCTTGGCAGCAAGGTCTACAGCCCCCTGCCGGGGTACATGGGCATCAACGTCACCGGTAATGGTTTCGCGGTAGGCAACGGCGGCACCAATCCCGGTTACTTCGATTCGGACAGCTGGCAGCTGGCTGACGACATCGACATCATCAAAGGCGACCACCAGTTGTCGTTCGGCGGCAACTGGATTCACACCAAGATCGAGACGCTCAACAACCGCCCGACCAACGGCGCCTTCACCTTCAATGGCCAGACGACAGGTTTGTCGCTGGCCGACTTCATGATGGGCGCGCTCAGCGGCGGCTTCCTGCAGGGCAATCCCGTCTACGACTACGACGATCACGATTACATCGGCGCCTATGTGCAGGACGACTGGCGCGTGGCGCCGAACGTGACCGTCAATGCCGGCGTGCGATGGGAGCCGTTCATCCCGCTGCGTAACACCTACAGCTGGGCGAGCAATTTCGATCAGGCTCGATTCAACGCCGGCATCAGAAGCACGGTGTATCCGCAGGCTCCGGCCGGATTGTTGTTCCCGGGCGACACCGGATACCCGGGCCGCGGCACGACGGACGCGAAGATGGCGCAGTTTGCGCCGCGCCTCGGCGCCATCTGGACGCCAGGCGGCGACGGCAACACCAGCATCCGCGCCGGATGGGGCGTGTTCTTCGATACGCCGCACCTGTTCTTCAATACGCGGTTTGCGAACAACCCGCCATGGGGCGCGCAGATCACGTTATCGAACCCGCCGGGCGGCTGGGCCGACCCGTACTCGGTGTATCCCGGCGGCAATCCATTCCCGGCGCTCAATACCGGGTGGGCCACCCAGCCGTTCCCGGCATTCGGCGTTTATGTGAATGCGCCGATGGACATCACCCCGACGTCGCTGCAGCAATGGAACATCAGCGCGCAACGGCAGTTCGGCGACTGGATGCTGTCGACGACATACCTCGGCAACAAGTCGACGCACTTGTGGCGAGCGACGGAGCTCAATCCGGCGGTCTTCGCCGCGGGCGCGACGACCACCAATACCAACCAGCGTCGCCGGCTGATCCTGCAGGATCCCGTGCAGGGGCAGTACTACGGAACGATTGGACAGGTCGATGACACCGGACGCGGTATCTATCACGGCCTGCTGCTGTCCGCGCAGCGCCGGTTGAAGAACAACCTCAGCGTCCTCACCAACTACACGCTGTCGAAGTGCATGTCGGATCCGGCGACGACGGAAATCACCGGGCCGACGATCGTCGACCCGAACAACCCCGATCTCGATTATTCCTATTGCTCGTCGGATCGCCGGCACGTGTTCAACGTCTCCGCGGTCCTGCGCGTGCCGCAGGTCGGCAGCGGTGTGGTCAAGGCGGTGTTCAGTGACTGGCAATTCTCGCCGCTGGTGCGGTGGCAGAGCGGCAACCGCTCATCGATCACGACCGGTGTGGACAACGCGCTGACCGGCATGGGCGGGCAGCGCGGCGTGCAAATCCTCGACGATCCGTACGGGGACGGCACCCAGGACAATTACCTGAACCGCGCCGCCTTCACGACGCCGGCGGCCGGCACTTACAGCGCGCTGGCGCCGTTCTCAGTCGTCAATCCGTCGCGCCTGCAGAACGATCTCGGTGTGACGCGCACGTTCAAGGTCGGTCCCTCGCAGAACCTCCAGTTCCGCTGGGAGATCTTCAACGTGATCAACCACGTCAACTACAACGCGCCGGTCACGGCGCTCAACAGCGCGAGCTTCGGCAAGATCCAGTCCGCCGGCGATCCGCGCATCATGCAATTTGCCTTAAAGGTCGACTTCTAACAACGGGAGCCATCATGCAGCACCTCAGAAAGCAGTGTTCGTTCTGGACGGTCGCGGTCGCGCTCGTGCTCTTGTTGCCGTCGGCTCTTTCGGCGCAGACCGGTACCGCGGACATCACCGGCCGTGTCCTCGATCAATCAGGAGGCGCGTTGCCGGGGGTCACGGTGATCGCGCGCAATCAGGATTCCGGCGTGTTCCGGCAGTCCGTCACCGCCGGTAATGGCTCGTACCAGTTTCCCGGCTTGATGCCCGGCGTCTATCACGTTGAAGCGGAGCTCACCGGCTTCAACAAGTACCAGCGCACCAATCTCCGTCTCGAGGTCGGCAAGACCGTCGTCGTCGACATCACGATGGAAGTCGGCGGGCTGACCGAACAGGTCGCCGTGACGGCCGAAGCGCCGCTGGTCGATACGACCGCGAAAGAAGTTGGCGGATTCGTCGCGACCCGCGAGCTGGTCGACCTGCCCACCAGTAATCGCAATTTCACCTCGTATCTGGCGGTTCTGCCTGGCGTCGTGAACGGCGCCGTCGGCGGACAACCCGGCGGCACGGTGAACTTCTCGTTCGATGGCGGCAGCAACAACGACGGGACGCGCGGCGGCGATCAGGCGCGCATCCCGATCGAGGCGATTCAGGAATTCCAGCTGCTGGTGGCGCAGGCGGATGCCGAGTACGGATCCACTGGCGGCGTGGTGAACGCGGTGTCAAAGCAGGGCACCAACGACTTCCACGGCAGCCTGCTGATGCTGATTCGCAATTCTGCGCTCACCGAGAAGTCCTATTTCGTGAAGGCCGGCAACCTCCCCAAGCCCGATACCAAGGAGGATCAGTACGGCGCGGCAATCGGCGGACCGATCGTCAGGAACAAGGTGCACTTCTTCGGCACCTACGAACAGTTCTTCCTGCGCCGCACCACGATCGTCAACATCCCGAACCGTCCCGACCTGAACGATACCTTGATCTTCCCGGGCAAGATCTATAACAGCTTCGTGCGCGTCGATCAGCAGCTCAATGCCAACCAGACGTGGGGCGTGAAGTGGCTGTCGGAGTATGCGCCGAACCTCAACACCGCCCAGAGCATGTCGGCGGCGCGGACCGCCGAGGACCACGACCAGCAGTTCGTCGGGAGCTGGAACTCTGTGATCGGTTCACGCATGGTCAATACATTGCGCGTGGGTTTGACTCGCGAGGACTATCTCGACTCGTCGTACGCGTTCAAGGACGCCGGCTATCGCCAGGAGAAGCTCCTGCCGACGCTCAATTTCCAGTCGTTCACGGACCAACAGAACGCGAAAGGCGACGCGGTCGGCGAGCATCTCTACCTGCTCAACGACACGTTCAACTGGTTCGTGCCCAACGCCAGGGGCAGCCACAACGTACAGGCCGGCATTGAGATCAGCTATACCGACGTGAACAATCACGTGCAGGACAATCTCAACGGCACTTTCAGCTTCTCGAACAACGGCCCGTTCAACGCCAACGACCCGCGCACGTGGCCGGATCAGTTCTCGGTGCGGGTGCCGATCGAATCGATCTTCCTGGACAAGAACACCTACGGCGCGGTCTACGTGCAGGACAAGTGGCAGATGACGCCGCGCCTCACGGTGAGCGCCGGCGTGCGCTACGAGCTGGAAACCATTCCCGTCAACGAGCGTGGTAACCCGGCGTTTGCGAGCGCGAGCGACTATCCAGTCGACCGCAACAACGTTGCGCCGCGCACCGGCTTTGCCTACATGCTCGATGACGCCGGCAAATCGGTAATTCGCGGCGGCTGGGGCGTGTTCTTCCAGCGCACGCTGTTCAACACCACCTCGCCGTACTCGCTCAACGGCATCTATTCCGATTCGTTCACCGCGACGTTCCCGGCGAACAACCGCGACCCCGGCCCCTCGAACGGCCGGCTGCCGACCGATCCGATGCTGCTCTCGTATCCGAACGTGAACCGCGCGCTGCTCAATCAGATGTTTCCGCTCGGCACCTTGCAGAAGAACGTCGGTACCGTCCGCCTCGACGATCCGGACCGCCGTAATCCCTCCACGCACCAGTTCTCGCTCGGCTACGAGCGGCAGCTGGGCGAGGTGATGTCGGTGAGCGTCGACTACCTGCGCAAACAATTGCACGACATGCTGGTGCAGGTCGATCTGAATCCAGGCTTGCGCGTCAACACGACGCGCACCGGCACGGTCAACCGCATCAATCCAAACTACGTGTCGTCCGTGATCACGTCGCAGAACGTTGGCTGGCAGGACTACGACTCGATCCTGCTCGCCATCGAGAAGCGGTTCCACCGGGGCTATTCCTTCCGCACGGCGTACACCTATGGCAAGAGCTGGGGCAACATCGCGAGCAACAACGCCGCCAACCCGATGCAGGTGCTGAACGAGTTGAACCTGGAGAAGAACGAGCAGCCGAGCTCGGTCGATCGTCCGCACAATCTCGTGGTCAGCGGCACCATCGATGTGCCGCACACTGGTGGCCTTCGCATCTCCGGCATCAGCCGATACACCAGCGGCGCCGCCTTCACGATCTCCGATTCAAGCGTTGACGCCGATCGGAATGGCATCCTGACCGATCCGCTCCCGGCCGGCAGTTACTCCGGCACCGGCGACAACGCGATTACGGTAGACAATAAGGGCGGCATCAACGGCGCGCGGTTGCCGGACATCTTCCAGCTCGACCTGCGGCTGGGATATCGATTCAGGCTGAACTCGAGCCGGACCATCGAAGTCTACGGCGACATCCTGAACTCGACGAATTTCGTCGCGTTCGGCGGCATCAGTGGCGATCGACGGCTCGCGGAATTCCTGAGGCCGACGAGCTCCGGCGCCGCGCGCGCGCTGCAAATCGGCACGCGATTCGCGTTCTAGCTAGAGGACCGGACATGAAACGCATCATCCCCGTCGCGCTCGTCGCCGTCATGGCCGGCCTGACCGTGCATGCGCAGAACAACGTGACGCACGTCGCGCAGGATCAGGGCCATTCGAAGTACTCGCCGCTCGATCAGATCACCACCGGGAACGTCAGCAAGCTCCAGCGCGCCTGGACGTTCCACACCGGCGACAAGAGCGGGTTCTTCGAGAGCACGCCGCTCGTCATCGGCGACACCATGTACGTGTCGGCGCAGAACGGGGTGTTCGCGCTCGATCCGCTGAGCGGCACGCAGAAGTGGAAATTCGAAGCTGCGGGGACGAGCCGGCGCGGCCTGGCCTATTGGCCCGGTGATGGCGGCGCAGCCGGAACGCTGTTCATCGGCTCGCAAACGAAGCTGCTCGCCCTCGATCCGAAGGACGGCAAGCTGGTGCAGTCCTTCGGCCAGGGCGGCTTCGTCGAGATGGGCACGCCAATGGCGTCGCCGCCCGCGATCTACAAGGACATCCTGATCGCGCCGCAGGGACAGCCGGTGATCCGCGCGTGGAACGCCAAGACCGGTGCGCTGGTGTGGACCTTCAATCTGATCGCGCAGCCCGGTGATCCGAATCACAAGACCTGGGAGAACGACGCGTGGAAGACGATTGGCGGCACCAATACGTGGGGCTACCTCTCGATCGATGCGGAACGCGGCATCGTCTATATTCCCGTGTCGATTGCCGGCAGCGACTACGTCGGCATGGAACGGCCCGGCAACAACCTGTACGGCACCTCGCTCGTCGCCGTCGACATCGCCACCGGCAAGCGGCTGTGGCACCAGCAGCTTGTGCATCACGACATCTGGGATTACGACCTTGGCGCCGCACCGACCCTGTTTGACGCTGTGAAGGACGGCAAGACGATTCCAGCCGTCGCGCAGATCAACAAGATGGGATTGCTCTTCACGTTCAATCGCGTGACCGGCGAGCCGCTCTTCGGCATGGAGGAGCGGCCCGTGCCGCAGAGCACCGCCCCGGGTGAGAAGACGTCACCGACGCAGCCCTTCCCGTTGAAGCCGCCACCGCTCGCGCGCAATTCGCTCAAGCGATCGGAATTGCCGAAGAACATCACGCCCGAGCTCACGGCATTCTGTGAAGGCTTGTGGGACAAGTACAAGCTGCAGGACACGGTGCCGTATACGCCGTGGAAGGTCGGCCAGGATGTGATCGTGTTTCCCGGTGCGATCGGCGGCGGGAACTGGCAGGGCGTCGCGTTCAACAAGAAGCTTGGCTTGCTGATCACCAACGTGATGAACGCCGGGCAATGGGGCCACCTCGAAGAGGTCAAGCCCGGCGAGGAGCGCGGGCGTGGCGGCCGTGGCGGGCCCGGTGGTACAGCTGCCGGAGGTGCGCCCGCTGCCGCAGGTGCTGCTGGTGGCGGCGCGCCGCGTCCACCGCGTCCGCCGGTCGAGGATGATGGCTCGGGCGGATCCCGTCAGCCCTTCCGCAAAGCCACGCCCGAGGGCGGACGCTTCTGGCAGGCGGAGACTCGATATTCATGCAACGAACCGCCGTGGGGCGAATTGATCGCGGTGAATGCGAACACCGGCGACATTGCGTGGCGAATCCCGCTTGGCGTCTTCGAAGAGCTGGAGAAGAAGGGCATCAAGACCGGCACGCCGATGCTGGGCGGTGGCATGACGACCGCCGGCGATCTGATTTTCATCGGCGCGACCGTCGACGGCTACTTCCGCGCGATCGATGCGCGCAACGGCAAGGAGCTCTGGTCATCGAAGCTCGAGGTGCCGGCGCACTCGGTGCCCTCGACGTATATGGGCCGCGACGGCAAGCAATATGTCGTCGTCCCGGTCGGCGGCGGCGGCTTCCTCCGCACGCCCACTTCTGACACACTCGTCGCCTTCAAGCTGCCGTAGGAGAGAGCATGATGATTCGATCGCGATTCTTGTCGGCGCTCTGTGTTGTCGCCGTTGCGGCGTCGGCGGCGATCGGTTCCGGGACGATCTACGCCGAACGCGAGATCGGGCAGGCCGGCGCGGCTGCCGCCCAGGCTGATCAGCAGCCGCAGGGCCGTGGCGGGCGCGGCGGCGGGGCGCCACGCGCGCCACGCGTGCGCGCGCGCAAAGTGGTGCTCGCATGGGCGGACACCCGCAACGGCCAGGCCCAGCACGAATTCACCTCGCATGCGCTGTCGGTGATCGAGCGTCTTGGTTACGAATCAGGCGCGTGGGACACCTTCATCCGCACCGACTCGAACATCATCTCGAAGACGCCGAAGAAGACCACCGGCGAACCGGCCAGTGGCGGACCGACTCTCGAGATGGCCGATGCGATCTTCTTCCTCGGTCATCGAGACGTGCCGATCGATGAGGCACAGAAAAAAGAACTGGCGGCCTTCGTGCGGGACGGCAAGGGTTTTGTCGCCGCGCACACCGCGCTGACCGCGTTTGATACGTGGCCGGAATTCGGTGAGCTGATTGGCGGCCGCTACGATGGACACCCGTACCACGCGCCCGGCACGGTGATCAACGACGGCGCCGATTTCCCGGCGACGCGCCATTTCCCGGCGAACTTCGTGATCAACGACGAGTTCTATCAGGCGAAGGAGTTCTCGCCGAACGCGCGCGTCCTGTTACGTCTCGATGTCTCGAAGATGCCGCCGCACGCCGAGTTGCGCAACCAGGGCTATCCGCTGGCGTGGGCCAAGAATTACGGCAAGGGCCGCGTGTTCTACTCGTCGTTCGCGCATGACGCGGCGACGTGGGACAACCGCGACATTGCGCAGATGTATTTTGAAGCGATGAAGTGGGCCCTCGGGATGACCGAAGGCGATGCCACACCACGAAAGGCCGGCCCGAGCGCGCAGTAGTCGACGATAGCATGCGGATCACGTGCGCCATCGCCATCACGGTGTTATCGTTGACGGTTTTCGGGGCCCATTCCCAGGCCCCGAGAACCTTTCGCATGCTCGATGGAACGTTGATCTAGTCGCGGTTCCGGCTGGTCGATCCGCCGTCGACCTTCTTCTTCTGAATGTGCCACGACGCATCCTTGCACAGCGTGCAATTGGCGCCCTTGAACATCTTCGCCGCGTTCTGATCGTTTCTCGTCGTCCAATCCAGCCAGTTCCAGGCGATCGTTCCGTTCTCACCGGCGTTCTTTGCACCGAATGTGCCGATGTGCTGAAGGTCGGTTTGCCAGCCGTAAAAGATCGGCGTGTGAGTAATCGTCTCGAACGTCGACTTGCCGTTGGCGTAAGCGATGTCGTTGTTATCGTCGCCGGTGATGATCAGGATCGGCCCCTTGATCTTCTGCAGGGACGAGGCGTCGTTGCCGCGCGCACCGGCGAGGCCGGCGCCGCTGTACCAGAGGCCGAGACCGTGGACGCGAGCATCCTCGGTGGCCAGCTGCACTGCCAGACCGCCGCCGCATGAGTGGCCCATCACGACGATCCAATTGAGATCGAGCTTGTTGTTGAACTTGCTCGCCGGGTCGCTATTCTGCTTGATCGCCCAATCGACAGCTTCCTTCAAGAGCGGCACCGTCACGCGCTGCTGCGGCGCGCCTTGCACGTTCGACGCATTCGCCTGCGGGGGCCGCGCATCGGCCGCGCCTTGGGCGCGGGTGACCGGGTTCGATTGCGGCCCGACTTCCTGTTCAATCGCCGCCATCGGTCCGCCGGTGATGGTGAGGTATCCGTGTGATGCGATCTCGGTGAGGAATTGACGATAGCGATTACCGGCATAGAGGCACGAGCCATTGCCCCAGATGACGACGGGCATCTTCTTCGCGCCCAGTTGCGCCAGCTCGGCGGGGTAGTAGGCGACGTGCGCTGAGAGGCCGGGCTCAGTCGCCATGATCGCTTTGTAGGGTCCGCTGCCAAGCGGGACGTCGGGCTTGAAGTACGGCTGCACGCCGAAAGGCAGGGGCAGCCCGCGGCCGTCCATCTGCGGCGTCGGCGTCGGCTTCTGAGCGCTGACACTTGCCAGGAAAGTGATTACCAACGTTAAGGCCAGAATCGTTCTGACGTGCATTGCTCCCCCTGTCCGCGGTTCGTCACCGCTCAACCGAGCCCGATTCGTCCGGCGACCGCCGCGTACCGCCGATCGTCTCGCAGGCCGTCGAATCGCGGGTCGACTTTGAGCGCCAGCAAGTCGAAACAGCGATCGTCGCCGGCTTTGGTCAACCAGCGATATCCCGAGTCGTTGTCGCCGGCGGCGAATGACAGCGTCATGAATTCGACGGGGGAGACGTAGCGCGTTGACGCCGTCTCGCCAAGGGTACGCAGTGCATCGATCGCGCGATCCCGTTTCCCGGACAACGCGAGGGTTCGCGCGAGCGCACTCTGCATCCGAATCGAGTTCGGCGCCAGATCGACGGCCCTTCTGAATGCCGCCGCTGATTCGTCGAAGTCTTTGCGCTGCTCCTGGATCATGCCCAGCGTCAGGTACGCCGGCGCAAAGTGCGGATTCAATTCGATCGTGTGATCGCATTGTTCCAGGGCGGAGTCGAAATCGCGGCGATAGTACTGGGTCACCGCGACGTCTCGGGCGATGATCGACGACACCGGATCGAGCGACTGCGCGAGCAGGATCTGCTCGAGCGCTTCGTCGAGCCTGGCCATCGGCACGAGGCAGGACATCGCGTACCAGTGGCGCGCCGTCGAATACCGCGGATTCAATTGAATCGCGCGGAGAAATAATGACTCGGCGCCACTGAAATCCCAATCCTGTGTGGCCCTGACATGCGCCAGCGACGTGTGCGCTTCCGCCGAATGGCCGTCGAGCATCACGGCTGATGCGGCGCTTGATGCCGCCTTCGCCCAGACATCCGCGGGCCCCAGCACGCCGTAGTGCGCGAGCAACCCGTAGGCATCGGCAAGGCCGCTGTGGGCGAGGGAAAACTGCGTGTCTTCGATCACCGCCTTCTCAAAAAACTCCACGGCCTTGAGCAGGCCCTCTTCGGTTCGCTGATTGAGATGGTAGCGGCCCTGCAGGTAGAGATTGCGAGCGGCGAGATTGTCCGATTGTTTCCTGGCTCCTAGAACCGCGTCGCTATTGACCTCGGGCACCAGCTTGTCGGCGATCCGTCTCGCGATCGCTTCCTGTCCGCTGACCGGGTCGCCCTGATCGACATCGGCC
>Ga0310902_10000269_pt1 | contig 13841 bp, 10 predicted proteins | sample C24D3metaG_FD_203748 | JGI IMG/M metagenome (GOLD analysis project Ga0310902, IMG submission 203748) | Lab incubated soil microbial communities from West Virginia University Organic Research Farm, Morgantown, WV, United States - C24D3 | ecosystem: Environmental > Terrestrial > Soil >...
CAGTTCAATCCAGCCGGTGACCAATCCCGTTTTCGGTGAAATGCGTGCAATGCGCTGTGTTTGCCAAACGTTGGCGAGAATCTCCCCCTTCACGTATTCGAGTTCGTTCAAATTCCCGACCGGCGTACCGCCATCCTTCACCTGTACTCGCGACAGTTCCTTCAGCGTCGCCGGATCGAGGAACCGGAGGAATGCGCTGCCGTCGCTCATAATCAGCCGCTGGCCATCGTGGGTCAATCCCCAGCCTTCGCCGCGATAATTGAATGTGCCTTTGCGCTTGAAGGTGGCGCGGTCGTACAGAAATCCCATCTCTGATTGCCATGTCAGCTCGTAAATCGTGTCGCCGCGGACCGCAATGCCTTCACCGAAGTACTGCTGATCGATCGACTGGATCTGCAACACCTCGCCGTTCTCGAGACGTACCTTCCGTATGCTCGATCGTCCGTTCAGTCCGGTACCTTCGTAAAGGAAGCCGTCCAGATAGACGAGTCCCTGCGTAAACGCTTCCGCATCGTGCGGGTAGACGTGCACGACCCGTCCCTTGCTCACCGGCGCACGCGCCGCCGCGCGCGTCTGCATCCCTTCCGGTAAGGGAATGAGAACGGTTCCCATGAGAACAATCAGCGCAAATACGGCGAGCTTCACGCCTACTTGAAGAGATCGTCGAACGCCTTGCGCGCGCTGGCCGGTGGCGCGGATTTCGTTTCGCGTTCGACGGTGGTTCGCGGCTCAAAGAACGTGCACGCGTTGCGGTGGTCTTTCGGTGAAACGCGTACGGGAATCGGCTGCTGACACTCGAGAGGAGATCCGGTGTCGAAATTGAGACACTGGGCGCACGTGTGCAGATCGGCGCCACATCGGCCGCAGCGCCCGTCAGCACTCCACGCAGCGGCGACGGTCAATTCACTGCCGCAACCGCGGCAGCGAACGACCTCGCGAAACCCCGGCATGTTGAAGGTCTTCGGGGTGGTCGGCGGCTGTCCGCGCGGTGCGTATTCTTTCTTTTCGGCAGGCTTGTGTTCGCGACGTGACGGCCCAGGATCGTCCTGGTATCCACGCTGCCGATACTTGCGGTCGGACATCTTTGTGGGTTGATTATACAGGCGAGGTCTGAAGACCCCCGCCTACAAAAACGCACGCGTCGAACAGCGCGGGAGTGCGCGGTCTTTTGGACTGCGCCGTCATTTACCGTGCCGAGATCCGGATTCCGCCATTCGTGCCCTCCAGATCAATACGTGGGCCACCGCCGTTGATCCGTCCATCCAGACGACGCCGAGAGGCCTCACCAGACGTTTCCAGATTGAGGCCATTAGTATTGATCCCTCCGTTGGTGACGCGCGCGGAAATAGTGGCTTTGGCCGACGACGGCAGCCTCAAACGGATACCGCCGTTGGTGCAACCGAGCTTCACCCCGGAGTCAGCCACCGCCGCGAGATCGACTTCGACGCCGCCGTTCGTCGTGCTGGCATCGATGGCGCCCGACACATCGTGCGCCTTGATGCCGCCGTTGGTCGCTTCCGCCGTGACGCGCCCTGTCAGGCCGGCGAGCTCGATACCACCGTTGACCGTCGTGAGGCGCACGTCAACCGACGCCGGGACCTTGACCATGTAACGCACTTCCTGGTTCCAACCGCCGAACAACCCGCCACTGCGGCGTTGTACCTTGGTCTCGATTCGCACCTTGGAGGGAGACACGCTTTCCTGAATCTCGATCCGTCCAATGGCGTCCTTCGCCGCCTCAACCGATGCCGCGCGGGCCGACTTCTCGGCAACGACTTCGACCGTCGTTCCGGTCGCTGGCTGAACATCAATCTTGCCGTTCACGTTCGAGATTTCGAGTCGGCCGCCTGGCTGAAGGTCGTAACTCTTGCGCCACTCTGCGGTTTGTTGTTCCCGCAGATCCGCCATGGCGATGTCGCAACCGGCAGCGGCGAGCGAAGCGACGACGAACACCGGTAGAACGAGGTGAACCCTCCGGCGGGCGAGTGGATGCGTGTTCATCTGGTAGATCTCCTCCGCCCTTATACGGGAGGCGGACGGATCAGGTTCTGCCGGGTTAGCTCGCCCTGGCGCGGGTCTCGCGGGCGAGCCGGCGCTGGAGAAATCCCAGGACCGCCGCTTCCGCCCCAGACAGATCGTTTGTCGTTCGCGATTCGCGCCGGGCGCGGTCCACGAGCGTCTTCACCATCGATCCATCCATGTAAGACTCGAGGATTGCCGGATGAATGTAACACTTGCGGCAGACGGCTTTCGTATTTCCCAGCTGCTTCGCCACCCTTTCGACCGCACTCACGATGTTACGTTTCGCCTGTGCGTCGGATTCGAACGTCTCGAATTCCTGCAACGTTTGCGCGGCGAGAACCGTGCCCGCCCAGGTGCGAAAGTCTTTTGACGTGTATTCCTGGCCCGTGATCGCCTTCAAGTACGCATTCACGTCCGCCGATCCGATGGTGTGACGCTCGCCGTCGTCGCCGACATACTGAAACAACTCGTAGCCGGGAAGGTCGCGGCACGCTTTTATCGTGCGCGCGAGCCGCCGATCGTCGAGCTGAATGTCGTGCGCCACGCCGCTCTTGCCCTTGAATGAAAACCGGACCTTCCCGCCACTCACGGCCACGTGCCCATCGCGCATGGTCGTCAGGCCGAACGATCGGTTGTCTCGCGCGTACTCGTCGTTGCCGACCCGGATCAACGTTTTCTCGAGAAGCTGAACGACGGCTGCGAGCACTTTCTCGCGTGTGAGTCGGGTACTCCGAAGGTCGCGGGCGGTGCGGGAACGGATCGTCGGCAGCGCCTCCGCAAAACCGATCAGACGGTGATACTTCGTTTCGTCGCGTACGACGCGCCATTTCGGGTGGTAGCGATACTGCTTTCGGCCGCGCGCGTCTCGACCGACGGCCTGAAGATGACCGCGCGGGTCGACAGAGACCCACACGTCTTTCCACGCCGGCGGGATGACCAGCGAACGGATGCGAGCGAGTTCCTGAGCATCACGAATCGTCCGCCCATGCGGGTTGACGTATCGAAAGGACGAGCCGTGACGAAGCCGCTTGATGCCGGGCCGCGAATCGGTCGTGTAGTGCAGACCGGCGGCGATGGCTGACTCCCGTGGGTCAATCTGTGCAGTTCTGCGCTTACGGCCGAGCAGTGTGGTAGGCTTTCGGTGCCCCCCTGAAGGATTCTTTCGCATGCAATGCCCTGCGTGCGGTTCAGCTCGCGTATTCCCGTCGCGTTTGCGAAATGCGCTCGAGCGAGTGCGCCAGATGTGTACGGAGAAGCAGCCGTATCGCTGCCATCAGTGCGGCTGGCGCAAGTGGCGGGACGTGCTCATCAGCGACGATGGACCGGCGGTTCATCCCGAAGACCTCCGAACAGGTCGCGCAGCGGCGCCAGTATCTCCCGCCGACATCGACCAACTCGATTTACCCCGGTCCTAGGAAAGCAAAAGCCGCTCCGTCAACGCGGGCGGGGGATCCAGCCCGCGTTATACCGCACCCCAATCATCAATCTGACGACCGCATCGTAACTGGCGATGCCTTCGGCCACGCGGTTCGCCTTGAGATACTCATCGTAGACGCCTCGCGCGGTGCGGCGTACCAGCGGCGACGACCTGTTGTAGCGCGCAATACTGGCCTGCAGATCCTGCTTTGGGCCGTCATCCAACTCCTTGATCGACGAGCGATCCGCTCGAGCAACCGCAGCCAATCCGTGTTGGTAGGCGGCAAGCCAGCCGCTGTACCGCTCTGGCGCCTTGCCGCGCACGCAGGTCAGCCACGCGAGAAAGTTCGCCTCGGCTTCGTTGGCATATCCCGCCAGATGCGCCCATTCGTGCGCAATCACAAACGGTCGTTCGAACTCGAGTACGTCCGGGTTGACGATGATCTCGAGGAAGTACGGATCGGTCATCCCATCGATCGCCGCGCGACGGAAGTAGTAGTTCAACAGTGACCGCTTCGGCACGCCCGGCACCGCCAAACGCATCGCGCCGAGCGCGATTTGCGTGTCGGCGAACGAAGCATGGAGCGCGTCATTCGTGAACGCCGTCGCATGCGCCGCCGCGTAGCCCGCGTTGACCTCGGCGACGGCACTGTTTGTGAATTCGATTGCCGCCTCACGCGTCAATCGCGATCGGTCGTAATCGAGTTTTTCTTCGAGCGGCACTCGCCGGTAGTTGAGTCCCCACAGCGCGAGGAACAGAAGGTACAACCATGCCGCAGCGGCCACCGCCGTGGTGAGGTTCCGCGTGAAGGCGCGTTTCGGCCCGAGCGCGCGTGTTCTCGAGATCGCAAGTTCGATCCCGACGACCAGCAGGCAGGCGACGGCGATGTCGAGCCAGGCGATGGGGATCGTGTTGCTCGCAGTTGTCAGAACACTCTGAATGCGCAGATACCAGTCAGTCGAATACACCCGTTCAACTGTCTCGGCTGGAAACGGCGCAATCACGCAGACAAGCGCGATCACCGCGACTGCTGCGGTTTCGACCGCGCGACTGGTCACTCGCCGGTCTCGCGCATGTCATGGCCGGCAATCAATCGAATCGCTCGCTGGTAACTGAAGTACGCCCAGGCCCACTGGATGAGCACGACGATGCGATTACGGAAGCCAATCAGATTCAGGATGTGAACGAAGAGCCACACCAGCCACGCAATCCAGCCCTTGAGCCGCAACCATCCGAAATCAGCGATCGCCGATGCCCGGCCAATCGTGGCCAGGTTGCCGAGATCCCGGTAAACAAACAGCTGATAGGGCTGTCGTTGAAGCGCACGACGAATGTTCGCGGCGGCGTGCCTCCCCATCTGAATGGCGACCTGCGCCACCCCTGGCAGTGGTCTCCCATTTGGACCGGTGAACGACGCCAGGTCGCCGATCACGAACACATCAGCGTGACCAGGGATGGTCAAGTCAGGTTGAACGATCACTCGGCCGGCGCGATCAGTCGGAACGCCGAGCGTGAGGCCAACCGGAGACGCGGCAACCCCTGCTGCCCACAGCACCGTCGCCGCCTCGATTGACTCGTTGCCAAGATCGACCCGCCCGTCCACGACATTCGTGACGGCCTTGCCGGTGCGCACGTCCACGCCGAGTCGCTTCAGGTCCTCGAGCGCGGCTTGCCGCAGCATCTCGGGAAAAGTCGAAAGGATTGACAACCCCGCTTCGATCAGGATGATGCGCGCCGAGGTTGGATCGAAATGTCGGAAGTCGCGCGCGAGCGAGAGACGCGAGATCTCGGCAAGCGCGCCGGCGAGCTCAACGCCGGTCGGCCCGCCGCCGATCACGACAAATGTCAGGAGCGGTATGCGCTTGGCGGGGTCGCTCTCGCGTTCAGCCCGCTCGTAGGCGAGAAGCACCCGGCGCCGAATCTCCAGCGCATCTTCGAGCGTCTTCAGCCCGGGTGCCATCACCTGCCATTCTTCGTGGCCGAAATAGGCGTGCGTCGCTCCGGTTGCGAGGATCAGAAAGTCGTAGCCGATTTCGCCGTCAGCAAGAACCACGATCCGTCGTCCAGGATCAACGCGCTGGACATCGGCCAGGAGCACTTCAACGTTCTTCTGACGGCGGAGGATCCAGCGAATCGGCGAGGCGATGTCGCCCGGCGAGAGCGCGGCCGACGCGACTTGGTACAGCAGCGGCTGAAAGACGTGGTGGTTCCGGCGATCGAGCACCGTCACCTGGACGTCGACATGTTCCAGTGCACGCGCTGCGTACAATCCTCCGAATCCGCCTCCAACGATCACGACGTGCACTCTGAAGATAGTATCGGATCGCGGCCAGGAACGCGTGAGGCGCACCTCTGCCGGCGCCTAGGTCGGAACGTACTTTGCACGGATCCTGCACATGACCATCGCTCATCGAATCGCGAGTTGGGGAGGCGCGCGACTGTCGCGCCGGGTGTCGCGCTCGCTGCCGTGGATTGGCGCCGGTATCGCCCTGGTGACGGTTGCGTCGACGATGCGCCGGAAAGGCGTGATCAGCGGGGTGCTGGATACCGGATTGAACGCGACGCCGTTTGTCGGCGCGGCCAAGAACGCAATCGAGATGTTTCGCGGCCGCGATTTCTTTCCGGATCGTTACGGTCCGGGAGTGGTACCGCCGCGGCCGCCGCGGTGAGCGGTCCTGGACTCAACGTCCGACGATCTGCCACGCCGCCCAGTAGTAAGGGGCACGTGTGGCCTCGGCAGCGCGTATCTCTCCCAACGTGTCGTGCACGGCAACGTCCAGCGGCTCTCCAGTTGTGCGCACCGCGGAATAGATCGCCTGGACAATCGCTTTGGTCGACGGCTCCTCACTCGTCCACCGCGGTAAAACTATCGTCGGAACCCCGGCAGCGCGCCAGGCCCAGCTCACGACGTCTGTCGCTGATGCTGCGCCTCGCATCGCGGCCGTGGCGCCATCGGTAAACACCGTCACCTCTCCGTGCAAATCGAGGTTCATGAGTTCACGTGCTTCGAGTGCGCCATCACGGTCGGGCGCAGACTCGGCGTCGACGCTCTCAGGCGTGAGCAGGATCGATGAAAACAGCGGACTCGCGCCGTTCATCCTGAATGGCGCGGCGACGTGGAGCATGGTGGCTGCACCCGCTCGATCACGAAAGCTGGATTCGGTGGCCGCCGATCCGCTCAGAACTGTCGCAGTTGATTGGTCGAAGACAGCAGTAATCGCCTGGATCTCGCTATCCGGCGCCTCCGATGATCGCAGGGTCCACCCGGGCGCGGTTGCCTGCAACCGCTCGCGCGTTGATTGAGGAATCTCTGGCGCCGTCACCGCAATGATCGATAGCGGCAAGGGCTCTGACTGAGTGGATGGCGCCTGCAGCAGTGAGGTCGCAGAGCCGGCATAGAGGACGCGCGTACGATCCGCAAGAAACTCATCCCCGACGGCGAGTGCCTCGAATGGAACCCTCCATAACACATCGTCGGGAATCAGCACGACTCTTGGGGCCGCAGAAATCGCGGACCACGCGCCCGACGGAATCGACTTCATCAACTCGGCAGACGCCTGCCGCCACAGCGCCAAATCTCGAAGCGTTGCCGGATCGACCGCGCGCGAGATCTGCTCAGCAAGCGTCTGTCGCGGCACAGAGGTGAGATACGCGCGGCACGCCGGCCCACTCGCCTCCGGTGTTGCGACGAGCACGAGCAGGTCCTCATCGTCGATCACAAATTCTGCCAGCACTTCACCTTCGTCGAGTGCGTTCACCGTCTGATCGAAGCCGATTGCTGGCGTGAGACCGCGCCACGTGCCTAAATCCGGCAGGCGAGTAAACAATTCCTGCCGCTGAAGAGAGCGCTTTTGGACTGCCACATCCAACTGCTGCCGCAGGCGCTCGAGGCGAGCCGCGTTTGGTTTTGGAAGCGCCTTTTCATGGTCGAGCTGCGCCCGGACCGTGACAACGTCGGCGGCAAGTTGGCGCTCGGCGTCGCGTTCTGCCGGTGTCATTCCACGGGCGATGTCGCGTTCGTTCCGCGCCAGCCTGACGCGCAGCGCGTGCACGCGCTGGCGCTCGATCGAATCAAACGCAGCTCGTGTGTCGTTGGCTTCCGCCTGGAGCACGGCGAGGAGTGCATAGGCGCCGGTGCTGTCGAGAGACGGCTGGTCGCCGACGCCGTCCAGCGCCCGTGCGGCCATGCGCTCCACCTGAGTGACCGCACTCTTGGCGGCGGTCAACGCCGCCGTCGGATTGGTGAGGCGCCGCTGCGCCCGCGCGCTGGCAACCAGCGCCCTCCAGACGACATCGTCTACTCCTAACGCGGTTCCTTCCTTTTCGGCATGACGTGCGGCTATCAGGCCGTTGGCATAGTCGCCGCTTCCGGTGAGGGCCTGCGACAATCCAATCTCGGCACGTGCTGCATCTTCACGCTTCTTGAGCGTGATAAAAAGCGCGATCGCCTTGCGATACGACGTCACCGCCTCGGTGTGGTGTTGCTGCAGCGACTGGGCGAAAGCGATGCCAACGGTGGCGTGCGCAACGCATTCAGCGTCCGACCCTTTGGTGCAGGTGGACGCGCTGCGTGAGAAGGTTTCTTCCGCGGTGGCAAAGCGCCCGGACAAGAGATCGGTCCTGCCCATCGCCTGCCACGCGTGGCCGACGTTCGGATGATCTCCGATTCGCTCGAATTGCGCGCGGCTCTGATCGAACAATTGCCGCGCGAGATCGAGGTTTCCCAGCCGGATGTGCACGTCACCCATGCTCAGGAGTGCGCCCCCCTGAAGTCCGGGATTGTTGCGTGCCCGGCCTTCCGCGAGCACCGCGTTGAACGCATCAAGCGCCGCCGTCAAATCGCCCTGTGCGGCGAATGACCGACCAAGCCCGTCGAGCGCGCGTGCCTCGCCTCCCGGGTTCGATGCTTCGTGATAGAGCGCACGGCTCCGTCGATAGTCGACAATCGCGCCGCTGAAGTCCCCTTCGACATACTGCACGTTGCCGGTGCTGATCAGCGTTGTTGCAATTGCCAGCGTGTCATTCAGCCGTTCCTGAATGGCCAGTGCTTCCTTGAACGTCGTGTAAGCGTCGGTGTACTCGAATTGTGAATATTGAGCCGTGCCGAGACCGACCAGCGCCGTGGCAATGCCCTCGTCGTTCCCACGTTCCCGTTCGACCGCAAGAAGCTGCTCGTAGACCGGTTTGGCCGCGACAAAATTGCGCTGGTAGTACAGGGCGTTGCCAATGTTCTGCAGCGCATCGGCCTGCAACTTCTTGTCTCCGATACGTATCGCCAGATCAAGCGCGCGCTCATACAGCTGCTGCGCGCTCGGATAGAGGCCCCGCTGTGCCGCGGACGCCGCCTGCCGTGAAACGGCAGACACCAGCATCGGGCCGACGAGATCCGGCTCCTCGGTCAGCAGCCTTTCTCGTTCGCCAGCGTCACTCGCGGCAATGTAGGCGTCGGCGAGCGAATCAATCGCCGTGCCTTCGCGTATGAGCTTCCACTCGGTTCCTTCGCGCGCATACGTCAGCGCGGCGATGAAGGAGTTGTGGAACACCATGGGAGAACCGTCGGGACGGCGAACCGAGCTGGTGCGATCGCGCGTGACCGACACGCGGACGATGGTCAATGGTCCACGTGTGCGAACCGAGGTGATCGCGATTTCCGAGAACTTGTCGTCGCCGGACTCGAAGACGAACCTCAGTTGCTCCGGGCGCGGCCGCTCGGCTGTCGCCGACCAGAGCGACAAATAGGCATCCGCGTCCTCAGCCTCCTGGGTCGCATAGAAGCGTTCGACGGCGGCGCGCAGAGCGGGATCGACCGCGTCGGCCTGCGACGCGAACACGACAACGGCCACCGCAAACGGCAAACCGAGCATCAGTTCTGCAGTGTGAAATTCACGGTGATGGTCATCAGCACCGAAACTGGAACGCCATTCAACAAGGTCGGAGTATAGCGCCACTGCCGCACGGCGGTAATCGCGGCCTGATCGAGCAGCGGCATCGATCTCAGAACCTTGATCCGTCCGACGTCCCCGCGCTCGTCGATCACTGCTTCAAGGATGACGACCCCCTGCACGCGTGCGTTCCGGGCGATGGCCGGGTATTCGGGCGGCAGTCCGCTGATGCGCTTTGGCTCCTTGATGGCCCCGCCGGGTCTGAACAGTGTCTGCGCGGGTCTTGGTGGTGGTGGAGGCGGTGGAGTAATTGAAGGTGTGTCGGTGGCGGCACCAATCATCGACAAATCTCCAGCACCCGAACCCGGCGGTAAGTCAGGGACAGGTGGACCGAAGTATTCACGCGGCTCGTTCACCTCTGGTGCGATGCCGGTTGGTGCCTCGACATTCACTGGCGTCACGGTTCGCGCAGGAAGTGCCTGCGCGATGATCGTGTCGGGCACCGGCACCGTCTTCGTTGGTGCGAGAAACATGTGTATCGGCGCCGGTGTGGGCGGCGTCACCTCTGCGACAAGAGGTACAACGAAGACCGCGATTCCAAGAGCGATGTGAAGCGTGATGGACACGGGCCAAAAAGACCACCGCATGATGTCGCCTCCGTTGACAACTTTGACACCGCACGTGTCGCGCGGTTCCGACCCCGGCCGCGTAAGTTCCACTGGCACCTTGCTTGCTGTCTTCGCCGCGGAGGCGAACACACTATGGATGACAAGAAACGCGACCGTAATGACAATGAGCCGGTGCGTGAAGGCGACATTCTCGGACTGGGTGGCGCGCTGCCGCCGAAGAGCTCGGACGAGCCCAGCACTTCGTTCGAAGACGATCTGACGCGCAACTCCGAATCGATCCGGGACGAGGACGAGGACATGCGCGACGGGGACACCGCATACAAGCGCGGTTCCGGCGCAACGGGCATTGACATGGGCGCGGGCGGATCGGGAACGGACGTGGAGTAGCGGCAGAGACGCGGATCAACCCTAAGCGGGAGAAACGAGAGGAAAGGGAGTCAACCATGGATCTCTCGTTTCTCCCATTCCAGTCGCAAAGTGGAGTTTGCTGATCCACCAGCCACTTGCGATAATCGCGCATGGCCCGCACCATTGCCGCTGAATCATGGGGACATTCAACCGTCCGCACCGCCTGCCCGCTCGATTGCCCGGACGCCTGCACGCTCGACGTCACCGTTGAAAAAGGACGCGTCGTCAAGATCGATGGCGGCGATGTCAATCCGGTTACCCGCGGATACATCTGTGCCAAGGTCCGCCGCTTCAGCGAACGGCTGTATGGCGAAGATCGATTGCTCTATCCGGCGATTCGAAAGGGACAGAAGGGGCAAGGCACCTTCAGCAGAATCAGCTGGCAGGAAGCACTCGATCACATCGCCGAGCGGATGGAACACATTCGCGACACGACGGGCGCCGAAGCGATCCTGCCCTTTTGTTACGGCGGATCGAATGGGCTGCTGACGCAGGATACGAACGATGCGACGCTCTTCCGCGCATTCGGGACGTCGCGCCTGGCTCGCACGGTGTGCGCGGCTCCAACCGGTGCCGCCAATCTCGGACTCTACGGAAAGATGGCGGGCGTCACCTACGCCGACTACGTTCACGCGAAGTTGATCGTCTTGTGGGGTGTCAACCCCGCGGCCTCAGGGATTCACCTCATTCCGTATCTGCGTGACGCGCGAAGGCTGGGCGCCAAGCTTGTCGTCATCGATCCGCGAACCACGTCGCTCGCGCGACAGGCGGACTTGCACCTCGCGCCCAGGCCCGGCACCGATCTTCCCGTCGCCCTCGCGCTGCATCGATACCTGTTCGAACACGGTGTCGATGAGCGATTCCTTGCCGAGCATACAAAAGGGGCGGACGCACTTCGCGCCCGTGCAAACGAGTGGACCATCGAGCGGGCGGCGCAACAAGCGGATATCGACGCCGGCGCACTCGAGCGATTCGCCGAAATGTACCGGAGTTCCTCTCCGGCCCTCGTTCGATGTGGTTGGGGGCTCGAGCGGAATCGGAATGGCGGAAGCGCCGCCGCCGCGGTCCTGGCGTTGCCTGCGATCGGCGGAAAGTTCGGTGTTCGTGGCGGTGGGTTCTCGATGAGCAATTCGACCGCGCTCGGGATCAAGGCGGACGCGTGGATGAACGACACTCCCGAGCCGCGCACGCGACTCGTCAACATGAATCATCTGGGCCGGGCGTTGACGGAGTACACCGACCCACGCGTCGAGATGCTCTTCGTGTATAACTGCAATCCGCTCGCGACCATGCCCGATCAGAACCGCGTGCTCGAAGGACTCAAGCGCGACGACCTGTTCACGGTGGTCTACGAACAGGTCGTCACCGACACCGCTCGGTACGCCGACGTCCTGCTGCCGGCGACCACGTTCCTCGAGAACTATGACATCGCGAAGAGTTACGGACCGATCACTCTTCAACTCGTACGACCGGTCATCGAGCCGGTGGGCGAAGCCCGGGCCAACGCAGAAGTGTTCTCCGATCTTGCCGCGCGGCTCGGCATCGGCGAAGCGGAGGAAGAAACCGACACACTGCTGCGGATCGCGGGCCGCTTGCCTCAAAACCTGTCGGCGGAATTACTCGAGACCGGGTCGGCGACACCGCCTTTCGGCGGCACGCCGATCCAGTTCGTCGACGTCTTTCCATTGACGCCCGATCGCAAGATCGATCTCTTTCCGGCAGCGCTCGACGCCGGCGCTCCTGCGGGACTCTACGGCTATCAGGCCGATCCGGCTTCGGATAAATACCCGCTGGCGCTGATCTCACCGGCGAGCGAGAAGAGCGTGTCATCGACGTTGGCTGAACTCCGTCAGCGTTCGGCCGCCCTGCAGATGCATCCGTCCGATGCGCAGGCTCGCGGCCTGGCCACTGACGATCCAGTGCGTGTCTTCAACGATCGTGGTGAAGTGCAGTGCCCGGTCGCTCTGAATGCCGACATCCGGCCGGGAACCGTCTCGCTGCCGAAGGGGCTGTGGCGCAAGAGCACCTATAACGGATCGACGTCGAACGCGCTGGTGCCCGATACCTTGACCGATCTTGGCGGCGGCGCCTGCTTCAACGATGCACGCGTGCAGGTGGCATCGTTGGGGAAACACTGAAATTCAATAACTGAAGAAGAAGATCAGATCGATTCCCGCCCGTTCGATCCTGCGCTCGTTGATGCGGTTGGCCGCTCCCGTCGTTTCAGGGGAGGCGTTGGCGGCGGCGCGCAGGAATCGCGCAATCTCGTATTCCAGCTGAAACTGTGTCGCGGTGCGGGCGCCGAATTGCTGGTAGACCTTGAAGAACGTGCGTTGATTCACTTGTTGGCCGAGCGTGATCGCCGCACCGAGGTCACCGTTCTCGGTCGTCGTCGAGATCTCGAACAAGTCGAGGTCGAGTGCTTTGCCGATGGATTCACCGAGTGGTGCGGCGATAAAGCCGGTCGCGATCCCGCCGGCGGTTGCCGCCAGCGATGAACGCTCGCCGGTGCCCAGTTCGTTCACCGGCCGATTGAACACGATCAACGCCAGGATGTCGCTCTCCTCGAGCGGCGGATTGCTCGTCAGCTCGAGCTGCGGCGCCTTTGGCGTGCCGGTGATGTGGATGCGTGCCTCAACACCGGTATCGGGAATCTTCCGCGTCGCGCTGACGTCGAGGAGCGGGTTGATCGTCGGCGTCCCAATGAAACGGATCGTCCCGTCGCGCGTGAGATCGAACCGGCGGCCCTGAAAGTCGTATGTGCCGCGCACCGTGTTGACGACGCCGACAAGAGTTACCGGGCCGTTCGGCCGCTTTTGTACGTGCAGGTCGCCGCCAACCGTGATGTTGATATCGCCGAGCGCGGTTCCGGTCGGTCCGCCGGGGCGAAGACTTTTCCCTCGAAGGACCAGGTTATCGGGCGCAATCACGTGGACGTCCATCGCCAGCGCTGAGGCAGGACCTGCAGGCCCCACAGCTGCGGCCTCCTCCTGCGCCGCTTTCTCTTCGGCTCCAGGCGGCGCCGCCGACTCTCCGGCTTTGGTGAGCGCGGTCTTCGTGGCCTCTTCCGCGCTGCCGCTCCCTTCGGCCTGCCGTTCGGCGGAGACGACATCAGGCAGCGCTTCCTGCGAATACGGCGAGTAGAACAGTTGCAGAACCTTGTCGACTTCGACGCGTGCCGCATCGAGCTTCACGTCGCCGACCAGCTGCGGTCTGCGTAACTCTCCGGTCAGTTTGAGCGCGGTCTGAAGCTGCACGTCACCGAGTTCGTTGTTGATCACTTCGAAGTTGTCTGAATCGATGGTGACGTTGACCGCCCCAACGCGACGCTCGTGCATGGACAGCTCGCCAGCGACGCGCAGCCGCTCTCCGTGCCGATCGAGCAGCTCGAATGCGGGGATTCTCACAACGTCGGGTTGCAGCTCGATCCGCGTCGTCAAACCCGTGAACGTCTCGCCCGCGACCGGAACACCGAACGCACCG
>Ga0310902_10000273_pt1 | contig 13703 bp, 12 predicted proteins | sample C24D3metaG_FD_203748 | JGI IMG/M metagenome (GOLD analysis project Ga0310902, IMG submission 203748) | Lab incubated soil microbial communities from West Virginia University Organic Research Farm, Morgantown, WV, United States - C24D3 | ecosystem: Environmental > Terrestrial > Soil >...
GCAGCCGCGACGTCAGGCCGCCGCTCAACAGGCTTCGCGATCTTGCGGATATCGAGGCGGCCGCGGATACCGCTGGTGGTCTGCGCGAGGATCGACGGCGCATCGGCGACGAGCGCGAGTGCGATGACCGCCGCGAGTGCCTTCAGAACCAATACAGCACCTGTGCCGCGAACAGGGCGTCCTTGCGCACGCGGCCGCCGTCGCGGCCGTTCTTCTGCCACACGCCCTTGAACACGACGTTGCGCGTCAGCGAATAGCCGACGCCGGTTTCGAAGCGCCAGGTTTGCGCGTCCCACTCGGCGGGGCCACGCTCGCCGCGCACCTTGCTGAAGTCGAGTCGATCGCCGCGCATCGCGACGTAGAGGCCCGGCGTGATCTTGTAGCGGCCTTCGATCAGCGACGAGATCGCGATGAGCGGCTCACCCAGGTTCAGCGTGCCGAATTGCGGCATCTGCCACTCCACCCGGATCGCCTCGCCACGTACGAGGAACGGGCCGGCCGAATACTCGGCGTCGCCGCCAAACGCGATCTGCTGCGCGGTCTCAGCGCTCGCGCCGGCAACCGCGGTCTCGAGCGTCTCGTCGAGCCACGCGCCGCGCGATGCCGACACGCCAAACACCGTGGCCGCGGTCGGCCGCACGACGGCGCGGCCGGCCAGCTGGCGGCCGGCGTTGTTGTCGCGGAAACGCGGATCGGACAGCGATCCCGCCGTCAGCGATCCCGTCCACTCGATCATGCCCGTGACGCCGTGCGCCTGCACGCCGGTGTCCCACCGGCTGGTATTGACGAGCGGCAGCCCGGGCCCCGGCGCGGTGTTGCCGACGGGAAAGTTCGACAGCCATCCGCGGCCGCGCATGCGGAGCAGATCCTCGGCCGTCGCGGGGAGCGCATCGGCGTGAACCGACGTCAGATACTGATACGCGAGCGGCTGGCCGATCAGGATGTTGCTGCTGCCGTACGCGCTTCTCGACATCGCCCCGAATGTCGGCGGCACGCGGCCCGCCTGGATGTCGAAACGGCGCGCCGGCCACGGCCGCACGCGCACGTACAACCCGTACGCTTCGAGCAGCCGTCCTTGATCGAACCGAACCTCGCCGAGCACTTGAATGTGATCGTTGGCGCGGATCTCCGCCGACACGCCCATCCGCAGATTGCGCAGCGCGCTGAATTCGTAGCTGGTGTAGTTGAAAAAGCCCGGATCTTCCGGTGCGATCGTCGCCGTGACTTCGGCGCCGAAAACGAAGTGACCGCCGGCCAGCGAGATCGGGTGCTCGGGGAGCACCTGGGCCGAGGCGGATCCGGCCGCACCGGTCACCAACAGGACGAGCCACAGCCCAAGACGGCTCGCCGGCCGTCTTGTCCGCCGTAGCGCAGAGCGCGAAGGTGGAAGCGCGCAGCGCGAAGGCTGGTGCATATAGCGAAAGTATAATGCGCGCGTGTGGATCGTCCTTGCGGCCGCCCTCGTCGCCGGGGTGGACTTGTCCACCGTAGCGCGCAGCGCGAAGGTGGATGTCACCGACCGCCAGACTCAAACGATTCCGTTGCCCGCCGGCAAAACGTTGTCGATCGACGTCACGATCGGCACCGTCCGAATCGACGGCTGGGACAAAGCCGATGTCGAAATCGTCGTCGAGCGCCGCGCTCCCGCGCCGGCGCAGCTCGCGCGCGTGCCGCTCGTCATCGAAGACCTGCCGGCGAAGGTGAGCATTCGCGCGCTGCAGAGTGACAACACCACCGATCCGGCGCTGCGCGCCGATGTGACGGTGCGTGTGCCTCGCAACGCGGTGATCGAACGCGTGCAGGTGCTGGAGGGCCGCATTGCGATCGAAGGCTTCAGCGGCTCGCTCACCGCAGACATTCGCCGCGGCCCGATCGACGGCAAGACACTGTCGGGAACGTTGCGGCTCGAGGCCGGCATTGGAACGGTCACGCTCACCGATACGCGCTTGAGTTCGAACGGACTGCTGCGATTGCGATCGTTCAACGGCGACGTGCGCCTCACGCTGGCCGAGCGGCCCGCCGACGCGCGCATCATGGCGCTCGCGCTGAACGGTCACGTCACGTCGGACATTCCGTTGACGCATCGCGACACGTGGGGACCCCGATGGGGCGAGACGACGTTGGGGAAAGGTGAGCCGGTGATCTCGCTCGACGTGGTGACGGGGCTCATCGAGATCAAGAGTCCTTGAACTCTGAACCTTGAACTCCTGAACCTACTTGCGATTCACTTTCCTCTGCGCGTCGTTGTAGCGCGGCGATCCCGGCGGCACCTTCGCGTACGCTTCCTTGGCCTTCGCCGGATCGTTCAAGCGGCGCTCGTAGATTTCGCCGACGCGCCACCACAGGTCCGCCGGTACGCTTGGTCCGCCTTTGGCCGCCAGCTCCTCGAGCACGTCGACGGCTTCCTGGTGGCGATTCATCTGCACGAGCGTCTGCGCCAGCTGGTTGCGGAACATGAACGTCTGCGGCGCGTCGGGAAACTGCTCGATGATCGTGCGCAGCGTCGCGACGACCGCGGGACCTTCCTGCTTGGTCACCGGATCGATCGCGCGGAGGTCTTTGCGATCGCGCTCGATGCTCAACTTTCTCTGCAGCGCGACTTGCGCCTGCGGCGAGCCCGGGTAATCGCGCGCGACTTCGTTCAGCAACTGCAGCGACAGCGCTTGCGCCTTCGGCTGCCGCTGCCGGCCGAGGATCGCCGAGCGGCGGATCTTGGCGTCGGCGACGCGGCGATCGTTGCCGAATCGCTGCTCGAACTCGACGTACGCCGCCATCGCTTCTTCCTGCCGGCCGGCCTTATCGTAAATATCTCCCGCCATGAACGCCGCTTCAGCCGCGGCGCGCGAACCGGGGAAGTCGATAATGAGCTGCCGCAGGTCCGAGAGCCCTGGCTCGATCAGGTTGTTGGCGAGCTTCGCTTTCGCGACTTCGAGCAGCTGCGCGGCCTGCGTGTCTCTCGAGACCGGCGGCGCCACGGGAGAACCCGGGGCGAGGACGGGAGGCTTCTCGAGCTTGGGGCTGGGTTTCGCGGTCCCTGCAGTCGAGGCGGTCGCCGCCGGCTTTTCCGTGACGGTGCTGCCGGATGCCGGTGCGGACGGCTTCGTCGCCGGCGGAGTTGCATTGACGGGTTCGGCCGGTGCCGGTGGCGGCGCCGCGGCAGTCACCGCATCGACCGGCGGCCTTGCCGGTGTTGAAGACGCGGTCTGATCGACCGGCGGGGGCGTACTCTCTCCGCGACTCGCGAGGAACGCGCCGATGCCTGCGGCGATCGCGGCAATGGCGACGATGCCGGTGCCGACGCCCCAGATCCATGGCGTCTTTGCGGCGTTCCGCAGCACCTGCGATGCATCGCGCGGCGTCAGCTGGGCACCGCTTTGCGGCAACACGAGGGTCGGCGCGCTGCCGATGCCGGACGTCCCGCCAACCGCCGTTTGGGCCGCGGAGGGTACCAGGACAGTCGAGTTATCGGGGGCTGAGACGCCGCTCGATGCCGTCGACATCCCCTGGCGCGATCCCGAGTCGCGGCGCAGTCGCTTGAGATCGGCGCCCAGGTCGGCGGCCGTCTGGTAGCGCATGCTCTTATCTTTTTCGAGCGCCTTCGACACGATGCGATCGAGCTCCGCCGGCAGCATCGAGTTGATCGTGCTCGGCGGCGCGGGATCGCGATTGAGGATGCCGTCGAACACCACCGCGGTGGTGTGGCCGGGGAAACTCTGGCGGCCCGTCGCCATCTCGTACAACACGACGCCGAACGAGAACAGGTCGGTGCGCGGATCGATGTCGTCGCCGCGCGCCTGCTCGGGGGACATGTACGCGATCGTGCCGACGGTGGTGCCGGCGACGCTCGTGAAGTGTTCGGGCGGACTCGTCTCATTACGCGCGTCGAGGTGCCGGCCCGATTTTCGGTACTCGGGCGACAACTTCGCAAGTCCGAAGTCGAGCACCTTCACCGGGCCGCGGCGCGTGAGGAAGATGTTGCCCGGCTTCACGTCGCGATGCAGGATGCCTTCGGCGTGCGCCGCGTCGAGCGCGTCGGCGACCTGCGCCGCGATGTCGAGCATGAGCCGCAGATCGAGCGGCCGTCCCGACAGCCGCCGATCGAGCGGCTCGCCGTCGAGGAGCTCCATTGCGAGATAGAGCTGATTTTCGTGCTCATCGAAGCCGTAGATGGTGCAGATATTCGGATGATTGAGCGACGAGGCGGTGCGCGCCTCGCGGCGGAAGCGCTCGATCGCTTCTTCGCTCGAGGTGTTGCCCATCGGCAGGACTTTCAGCGCGACCTGGCGGCCGAGCTTTGTATCCTGCGCACGGTACACCACGCCCATCCCGCCAGCACCCAGCTGGTCGAGGATCTTGTAGTGCCCGAGTATTTGACCGACCAAAGATGTCGCCACAGTTCCGCTTAATGATTGCGGACGACCATCCTATTCCCGTAACGCCTTGACAGGGAAGGGGGCTGACGGTAGAGTCAGATATCTGAAACGTCGTTCCGCATAATGGAATCCGAACGGTCGCCCTCGAATCCCCGCCCGAATGGGGCCATGACATCGATTGATAAGGCGCTCGAGGTGTGCGAGGTGCTGAGCGGGGTGCCGCGCGGCATGAGCCTGTCGGACCTTGCCCGAGCGCTGCGCCAGCCGGCGTCGACGGTGCACCGCCTTCTCGGCGTGCTCAAGAAGCGCGGCTACGTGCGCCAGGACGACGAGACGCAGCGCTACGGCCTGACGCTCAAGATGCTCGACCTCAGCTTCCGATCGCTGGGCCAGTCGGAACTCCGCTTGCACGCGTATCCGATCATGCGCGAGTACGTGTTGCGCACGCCGTATCGCGGCTTCATCGCGATCCCCTCGAGCGGGGAAGTGACGTACGTCTGGAGCACCGGCCCCGATGACGTCGCGATGCGCACCGTGTACGGCAAGGAGATGCCCGGCCACTGCGCGATCTACTTCTCGCCGCGGCAGGCGACGCGGCGCTTGAGTTGCCTGCGTCTCGCCGCGCCGGCCGAGCTCAGTAAGCCCGAGGCGACCGTCGTGCGCCTCGGCCCGCCGCCGGTCGAGCCGGACGCGCTGCAGCGATTGTTCTGTGTGTGCGCGCCGGTGCGCGACTACACCGGCCAGGAAGTGGCGCGCGTCGGCGTCTTCGGCCACGGCGCGGACGATCGCCCGATTCTCAACGAACATCACCGCGGCGCGTGGGATCTGGCGCGCCGCATCTCGATGCGCCTGGGACATCTGCCAGCCAGCGCGCTCGAGAGCACGGCGTGACTGGCAACTGGTAACTGGTAACTACGAGGATTCAGCTTTGGCTTACATCATTACGGAACCGTGCATTGGAACGAAGGATTCAGCGTGTGTCGATGTCTGCCCCGTGGATTGCATTCACCCACGCAAGGACGAGACCGACTTCGAAGGCGCGACGCAGCTCTTCATTCACCCGGACGAGTGCATCGACTGCGGCGCCTGCGTGCCGGCCTGCCCGGTCGAGGCGATCTTCGCCCTCGATGAAGTCCCCGAAAAGTGGAAGAACTACATCGAAATCAACTCCAAACACTTTCAGAAGTAACACTTGCCGGGAAGGCGATTCCACGCCGGGAAGCAAACATTCCCGCTTGGAGGCGCCTTCCCGTCGGGAATCCGAAGTAGAATCGCGCCCTAGGGAGTTCCTCCCGGGCATCAGGCCGCGCCCCTGACGCATTGACTTGAAGCTTGAAGGAAGGGTGTATGCCACTTCGTCCTCGCTTGGCGTTGTTCGCGGCGGTCATGGTCACGGCGCTGGTTACCGGTGTGCAGGGGCGCGACGTCAACGACGCCTCGCTGCAGTTTCAGCTCGGCACGCTGCTGTTCGAAGAGACCCGGTATCGCGAGGCGCTCGAGGCGTTTCGCAAAGCGGTCGGAGCAGATTCCAAGACCATCGCCGTCCAGGCCCGCATCGGCGTCGTCAAGTCGGCGCTCCGCCTCGGTGAATTCATCGAGGCCCAGAAGGAAGCCAACACCCTCAAGCAGCAGGATCCGCGCAGCGCGGACGTGGTCGCGGTGCACGCCGACGCGCTGTGGTCGGCCGGGCTGTTCGACGAGGCGCACCAGGAATTCAAGGACGCCCTCGCGCTCGTGCCCGATCTGTCGCGCGGCCATCACGGCCTGGCCCGCGCGCTCGCGTCGCAGAACAAGCTCGATGAGGCGCTGAACGAAGCGCAGCTCGCGCTCAAGCTCTCGCCGCGCGACGAGGAAATCCATCACACCGTTGGCTCGATCTTCGAGCGCATGCGCCGCTACGAGCAGGCCGCGGCGGCGTACGGCAACTACGTCAACCTGCTGCCCAACAAGGATCGCAGCGACAAGGCGGCGTGGTCGCGCTCGCAGATCCGCTTCCTGCGCTCGTTCGGCGAGCGCGAGCCGATCGCCATCGACGAAAACGTGGCGGACGGTCTGCACACCGTGGATTTCCGGGTCATCGACGACAAGGTGATCGTCAAGGCGCGCGTCAACGGCGGCCGCGCCCAGGACTTCGTGCTCGACACCGGCTCGGAGCTGACGACGATTTCGCGCCAGACCGCGTCGAGTGCGGTAGTGCGCCCGATCACCTACACGCTCAGCGCCGGCGTTGGTGAAGTGGGATTGCGCGGCCTGCAGCTGGGCCGCCTCGACACGCTCGAGATCGGCACGCTCAAGTTGAGCAACGTGCCGACGTTGATCAAGGCGCCGGCGCTGCGCGGCATCCCGAAGCGCGAGACCGAGAGCTTCTCGCCGCTCGGCCTGGGCCTGTCGATGATCATCGACTACGCGAACCACAAGCTGACGATCGGCCGCAAGCTGCCCGAGGAGAAGGCGGAATTCACGATGCCGATGCGCCACCATCGCCTGTCGCTGGTGCGCGGCCTCTTGAACGACAAGCGTCCGACCTATTTCGTCGTCGACACCGGCGGCGAGGTCATCTCGATCAGCACGACGACGGCCGAGGAGCTCGATCACGACATCCCGCGCAAGATCGCGCTGCGCGTCTACGGCACGTCGGGCTGGGATCGCGATGCGTTCCTGATGCCGGGCGTCGATCTGAAGTTCAACAACATCAACTACAAGAACTTCGCGGTCGTCGTGCTCAACCTGCAGGCGCCCAGCGTGCTGCTCGGCTTCCAGGTCGGCGGCATCGTCGGGCACAAGTTCCTGAGCCCGTACCGCGTCGCGCTCGATCTCGACCGCAGCGAGCTGCGGATGACGAAGGCGTCGAACTAGATCAGGGATCAGGGATCAGGGATCGGGGATCAGGGACGATTGAAAGCGAAGCGCTGGCAGGATTCGACCGCCGAAACCGTACAGGTCGTCCTTCCGAACGACTCGAACCCGCTGGGTTTCATTCTGGGCGGCACGGTGATGCACCTGATCGACATCACCGGTGCGATCGCATGTCACCGTCACACCAACATGCTTGCGCTCACGGCTGGTGTCGATTCACTCGACTTCATTCATCCGATCAAGGTCGGCGATCTCATCATCCTGAAATCGCGGGTCACCTGCGCGTTCAACACGTCGCTCGAGGTCGAAGTCGAAGTGTTTTCGGAAGCTATCAAGACCGGCGAGCGCAAGCTGACGAGCAAGGCCTATTTGACCTTCGTCTCGCTCGACGACAACGGCCGGCCGACATCGGTGCCGCCGCTGTTGGTCGAAACACCCGAAGACGAGGAACGCTGCCGACAGGCGCGGATCCGCCGCGACGAACGCCTGAAACGCAAAAAGTCGGGCTAGGCTTCTCGCCTCGCCCGACTCCCTGCCTGCTGGCCGGCTGGCCCGCTAGCCTGCTGACCTGTTCTACCAGTCGTAGCCAATCCACATCGTGAATTTCGGCTTGCGGAATTCTTCGCTGCCGCCCTGCAAGTGGAAGGTGATGTCTTCCCACCTCTGGTTCATCAGCGTGCGCCAGGACCAGTCGAAGTGCACCGGGAAACCGAGCGCCATCGTCGACAGGCTGATGCCGTACGAGGCGCGGCCGTCGACGAGGCGAAAGCCGTCGACCGGGATCGCCGGGCCGTATTCGACTTCCTGATTCAGGTTGTCGTAGCCGACCACCGGACGCTCGAGGGTGGTGTTGTTCGTGTAGAACTTGAACGGCGCGCCTTCGAAGTAGGCGCCGCCGATGCCGGCAAAGAGCGTCGCGCGCACGCCGCCGAGGACGCCGATCGGCGTGGCCATCGCGTCGATGAGCGGGAAGCGCAGCTCGGCGTTTGCGAAGAACGCGTTTGAGCCGATGAACGACAGGTAGTCATAGCCGCGCAGCTCGCCGTTGCCGCCGAAGTAGGTGAAGTCCGGGCTCTCGCCCTTGCTCTTGAAGCCGCGGGCGCGCAGCGCGAGCAGGCCGGTGGAGCCGAGGCGGAAGTACTTGCGCGCGTCGCCGTCGAACGTCTGGCGCGACAGCATGCCGGCGAAGTCCGGCGCCATCTCGAACGAGAGCTTCATCGTGCTGCCCGAGAGCGGGCCGAACTCGCGGAAGATCGTCGTCTCCTGCACGAACGCGACGCCGAGCGGCATCATGTAGCCGTTGTTGAACAGGACGCGCCCGTACTGCTCCTGTTGATACTGGTCCGAGAATTCAGCGACGGCCGGGTCGTTGAAGCTCTCGTTATAGCGGGCGAATCCGCCGAACAGCTCGAGGCGGCGATAGCGGTTGAAGGGATAGATCGCGAACGCGGTGCCGCCCTGCTGCGTCCGGGTCGCGGTCGCGAGATCGCGATCGATGAACTGCGCCAGGTACGGATCGTAGAGCACGCCCTCGAGCTGGCCGTAATAGAACTGCGCCGAGTTGTAGCCCGTGACGGCCCACTGCAGACGCCGCTCCATGTTCTGCCAGGTGAACTGCATCGTGCGGTACTGCGACACCGACGAGATGAACAGGTTGAACTGCTGATCACCGAGCACGTCGGTGAAGGTCACCTGCGTGCCGCCGAACACGTCGCCGCCGCTGGTCACGCCGAGCGCGACCGGCGGACGGCCCTCGAGGAACAGCTTCTCGAACTTGCCCTTCTTCTTCTGGTTGTCCGGCACCAGCGTGTGCATCAGCGGCGCCTGGAAGTCGACGATCGGACCCGGCGATCCGAAGTCGGCCGACGCGACCTTGGTGATCTCGTCCTTGCGCTCGAGCACGTGCAGGCCGTACTCGCCCTTGAAGTAGGTCACGAAGGCGAGGCGGTTCTGCGGCGTGTCCTTGAGCACGACCGGCGACACGTTGCCCGACAGCGCATCGGTGTACTGCTTCAGCTCGCTGGTCTTCAGGTCGAGCGTCCAGATGTTGTAGATCTGCCCGTTCTTCGCGACCTCGGGCTCGATCGGCTCGGCGGGGTTGACGGCCGTCGATGCGAACACGAGCGTGTTGGCATCAAGGAACTGCGCGCCGCCCTCGTCGTGCGTGCCGAACGTCAGCTGCGTCGCGTTGGCGCCGTTCGCATCCATGCGGAACAGCTTTTCGTTGCCGCTGACGCGCACCAGATAGACGATCGATCGCCCGTCCGGCGACCAGGTCGGCGCGTAGTTCGCGAACTTGTCCTTGGTGAGATTGGTGATTTCCTTGGACGCGATATCGACCGTGAAGATGTCCGCTTCGCTGCCGCGCATGCCGGAGAACGCAATCAGCTTGCCGTCGGGCGAGAAGTCCGGCGACTCCGGCGCGTCGATCGTCGTCAGCGGGATGCGGACCTCGATCTTCCTCGAGACCACGTTCTGCACGATCAGCGAGCGATCCTTCTCCGTGCGCACGAAGTAGGCGAGGCGATCGCCCTGCGGCGACCACGTCATCCACGGCACCGAGTTCCAGCGGCCGCCGGGCGTCGCCAGGTACTCGAAGCCCATGCTCTGATCGAAGCCGCTCGTCAGGTTACGGATGATCGCGCCGTCCTTCGCCGAGATGAGGACGATGTCGTATTCGCGATCGCGGCCGTTGCCGGTCATGCCGGCGATCAGATCGCCCGATGGCGACGGCTCGATCGAGAGCACATTCGCGAACTTGCCTTTGCGCGGATCCGGCGCGAGGTCGCGGCCGTAGTCAGCCGGACGCTCCTTGTCGCGGAACGGCTTGAAACGCTCCTTCAGGTAGCGATCGAACTGCTGGTCCCACTCTTCCGGCGTGATCTGGAACGCTTCCTGGTAGGCATCGTCGCTGCCGCCGATGACCGAGCGGCGCAGCGCGAAGACGTAGGCGCGCACGCCTTCCTTGCCCCACTTCGATTCCATGAACTCGAACGCGGCGTGACCGAGGTTGTAAATCAGGCGGGGATTGCTGAAGCCGCCGTACTCTTCCATCTCGCTCATCTTCGGCACGATGTCCGAGACCGCCGCGTCGCGCACGGTCATGATGTCGAGCGGGCGCCAGTAGCCGGTCATGTAGTCCGACATGCCCTCGAACACCCACAACGGCATGTTGCGGCGGATCAGTCCGGTCGGGATGATGTCGAACTGGAATTGGTGGGTCAGCTCGTGGACGATCAATCGATAGAGCAGATCGGGCGGCTCGTCGATCGGCATGACGATGCGATAGCGCCCCGGCTCGGCGAACGCGCCGACGCCTTCCTGGGCCTGGCCGGGAATCACGTTCTGCTGCCAGAACTCGCTCGCCGTCGAGAACAGGATCAGCGGCAGCTTCATCGAGAGATCGTGTTTCAGCTCGGAGCTGACGTGCTGATACGCGCTCTCGGCATAACCCGCGATGCGCTCGAGGTGCGGCTCGATCTCGGGGTAGTAATAGATCTCGAAATGTTCGGTCTGGTAGGTATGCCAGTCGAATTTGTCGTAGCGGATCTGGTTCTTGCCGAAATAGGGGATGTAACCGGTTTGCGCCAGCGCAAGGCCGGGCGCGCCGGCCAACGCCAGCATCAAGAGAACAGCCGTACGCATAAGCACTCCTTCAAGCATCTTACTGATCCTGAGACGCCGCCGCCAATTCTGACCCTCTGGGAGCAAAATTCGATCCGCGATCTTCGTCCTATACTTGGGACGCCCGCCTTCGCCAAGGCTACGGCGAGGCAGGCGGCGGCGGCCCGCGCCGGTCCGGGAATAATCGGGCCCCGACCGGGGTTTCCACTCAGGACCGCCTGAATTCTGCATGCTTTCTGGGCGGAAACCATTGTCAACGAGAGATTCGGAGGGCGACGGGTTCCGGGCAGCCACCTTGGAGTTTTTGGATTCACTCTACGGCGCAGCGCTGCGATTGACGCGTAACGCGGACAGGGCACAGGACCTTGTTCAGGACACGTACCTGAAGGCGATTCGCGCCCAGCGCTCGTTTACCCAGGGCACGAACCTGAAGGCCTGGCTCTACACCATCCTCCAGAACACCTGGCGGAACCGGCAGCGCGACGGCGCACGGTCGAAAGTGGAGTTCGATTCCGAGGCGGTCGAGCGCAGCGCGGAAGGCGGCACCGCGCCGCGCGGCCGGGAGGAAACACCCGAGTCGCTGTTGATGCGCGACACGTTGAACGCGGACCTGCAGGCCGCCCTCGACGGGCTTGGCGAGGCGTTCCGCGAAGTCGTCTGGTTGCGCGACGTCGACGAGCTCACCTACCAGGAGATCGCCGACGTGCTGGAGATTCCGATCGGCACGGTGATGTCGCGCCTGTCGCGCGGACGGAAGCAGTTGTACGAGGCCCTCACAAGGCAGAAGGCATAAGGCAGAAGGCAGAAGGAAATGCAGTGTCGCGAGGTGGAAGAGAAGCTGGCGTCGTATGTCGATGGCGCCGCGAACGGGAATGCCGCCGCGATCGCGGCGCATCTCGCGACGTGCGACGCCTGCCGCCAGCTCGCTCACGCGCAGAGCGTCGCGCGCACGGTGTTGAAGGCGCGCGCCGCGCAGCTGTCGCCGATCGCGCCGCCGGGACTTCGCACTCGCATCATCGCCAACACCGCCAATCAACCGCAGGAACCGATTCTGGCGTGGACCGGACGTCTCACCGCGTTCGCCGCCGCGGCGATGTTCGTGCTCACGCTCGGCGCCGTGTTACTGCCCGTCGCCACCATCCGCTCGACGACGCTGCTCGCCGCGCAGCTCGCGCTCGATCACCTGAAGTGCTTCACGATCGAAGGCGATGCCGACGGCGCGCCGATCGCGAAACAGCAGGCCGAGGCCACGCTCAAGCAGGATTTCGATCTGATCGTGAAAGTGCCGGCGTCGCTCGCGGCGGAGAAACTCGAGCTGATGGCCGTGCGCCGCTGCCTGTATGGCGACGGACGCGCCGCGCACCTGATGTATCGTCTCGACGGCGAGCCCGTGTCGCTGTTCATCGTCCCTGGGATGTCGCGGCCGGCGGCGGAATTGTCGTTGTTCGGCCACGAGCAGGTGGTGTGGACGCAGGGGGATCGGACCTACATGCTGGTCGCGCGCGGCGGCGCCGGTGACGGGCTGGCGCGCGTGGCATCCTACCTGCGGAATGAGGCACAATAAAGGTATGGAACACCAGGATCAGCCGACGGCGGAGACTCCATCCGTCGCGTCAGCGGCGCCGTCCAGTAACATGCGCATGATTGCCGTCGCCGCGACAGCGATCGCCCTGCTCGGCATCAGCATTCCGTTCGTGTGGCAGCCGCACGAAGAAACGCCGGCAACCACGACCGCAACCGTGACGCCCGCCGCCTCGCACGAGACCACGCCGGCCGACGGCGAGGGCGCCTCGTGCATGGCCAACCCGAAGCCGGCGAACTGGGATTTCAAGTTGAAGGACCTGGACGGCAAGGAAGTCGCGCTCGCGTCGTTCAAGGACCAGGGCAAAGTCATCCTGCTCAACTTCTGGGCGACGTGGTGCGGCCCGTGCAAGGCCGAGATCCCCGGCTTCGTCGAGCTGCAAGAAAAGTATCGCGACAAGCTCACGATCATCGGCTACTCGGTCGACGACACGGCGGAGCTGGCAAAGAAGTACGCCGACGAATACAAGATGAACTATCCGATCCTGCTCGGTGAAGGGCGCGAAGATGTGCAGGACGCCTACGGACCGATCTGGGGCATTCCTGCCTCGTTCATCATCAGCAAGGACGGCAAGGTGTGCCGCAAGCACATGGGCATCGCGCCGAAAGCCGTCTTCGAAAAAGAGTTAGTTGCGCTGATGTGAAATTGACGGAAACCTGTACCGCCGAAGCGAAATCGCGAAGGCGGACTCCGTCGTGATGTATGATCGCCACATCATGTTGAAGGGATTCGTGAACGCGCGACTTGCCTGCGGATGCCGGCTCACGTTTCGTGAGGGCTTGTCCGGCAGCCCCGTCCTTGTCGTGCTCGAAGCGAAGTCCACGGGCTGCGTGAACCCGAAGCACGTGACCGGCCTGCCGCTGTACGACTATCGCGAAGCGCTGCGTCCGTCGACGCGCCTCGGACCGCCTGAAGAAGAAGAGTTCGAAGAAGAGAACTAGGAATAACGAAAAACGAATAACAAAAAGGGCCCTGCTAAACGCAGCGGCCCTTTTTGCTTTTGTTCTTCGTTACTTGTTCTTCGTTATTTCAGGAACGGGAAGAAGCCGACCGACACGTTGAACTGGATGTGGTGCGGACGCCATTCGTGGAGCAGCGTCTGCGTCGGCGTCGAGATCACCACATCCGGATCGGTGTAGGTGTATCCGAGCTGCGTGCGGATGCTGGCCTTCTTCCAGAAGAAGTATTCCGCCTTGACCTGCGGACGCACCACGAACGAGTTGTCGATGGTGTAGGTGACCGGCGCGCCCGCGGCAGCGAACGCCTCC
>Ga0310902_10000278_pt1 | contig 13589 bp, 12 predicted proteins | sample C24D3metaG_FD_203748 | JGI IMG/M metagenome (GOLD analysis project Ga0310902, IMG submission 203748) | Lab incubated soil microbial communities from West Virginia University Organic Research Farm, Morgantown, WV, United States - C24D3 | ecosystem: Environmental > Terrestrial > Soil >...
AGCGCCGGTGGCGGAAACGCCGGCCTCGCCGGATGCGCTCCCGGTCACCGCCGCGCCGGCAGCGCCCGCGCCTCCCACACCGCCGATGATGGCGGCCGGGATGCCGTCGCTGCCCGGCACGATCAGCCAGGCGCCGCTGCCGGTGCCGATGCCGAGCGTGATTGCCGCTGCCATGCAGCAGCCGACGCTGCCGCCGATGAGCGGGACGCCGCCGGCACAGCGCCAGTTCACCGGCGATCCCGTCACGCTCGACTTCCAGAGCGCCGATCTTCGCGCCGTGCTCCGCACCTTCGCGGAAATCAGCAACGGCCTGAACATCATCATCGACCCGAGCATCACGGGCACGGTGGATGTGTCGCTCCGCGACGTGCCGTGGGACCAGGCGCTCGACATCATCCTGCGCGCCAACAAGCTCGGCTATAGCGTCGAAGGTAACATTGTTCGCATCGTGCCGCTGAATGTCCTGGCGCAGGAAAACGAAGAGCGCCGCAAGCTCAGCGAAGCGCAGGCGCTGGCCGGCGAGCTGCGCACCCTGACGGTGCCGGTGAGCTACGCGAAGGCCGCGGACCTCGTGCCCGTGATCACGCGCAGCACGCTGTCGTCGCGCGGCGACGTGCAGGTCGACACCCGCACCAACACGCTGATCATTCGCGACCTTGCCGAACGGATCCAGGCCGCAGCGGACCTGATCCGGACGCTCGATCGCCCGCAGCCGCAGGTCGAAATCGAAGCGCGTATCGTGCAGTTGAACCGCAACAGCGCGCGCGAGCTCGGCATCTCGTGGGGTTTCAATGGCGCCATCGACCCGCAGTTCGGCACCAGTACGGGACTGGCGTTCCCGAGCAGCACCGGCGTGACGGCCGGCACCGGCGGCGTCAACCTCGCGAACCCGTCGGCGATTGGCCTCGCGCTCGGCTCGATCAACGGCGCGCTCAACCTCGACGTCAACCTGCGCGCGCTCGAAAGCGACGGCAAGGGCCGCATCCTGGCGACGCCGCGCGTCGCGACGCAGAACAACGTCGAAGCCGAAATCACGCAGGGCTCGCAGATTCCGATTCAGACGGTGTCGAACAACACCGTCACGGTGACCTTCAAGGACGCCGCGCTGACGCTCCGCGTGACGCCGCAGATCACCGCCTCGGGCACGGTGATCATGCGCATCTTTGTCGAGAAGGCGTCTCCGAACTACACGCAGACCTCGGCGGCGCAGCCGGTGCCGTCCATCGACACGCAGCGCGCGGTGACGACGGTGCTGATGGCGGACGGTGAGACGACGGTCATCGGCGGCATCTACACGCGCGAGGAGACCACCGCCTACGATCGGACGCCGCTGCTGCATCGCGTGCCGCTGCTCGGCTGGCTGTTCAAGACCGAACGCACCCTTGATGACAGCGACGAGCTTCTGATCTTCATCACTCCGCGGATTGCGAAGTAGGGCCTATGAGCACACGAACGATTCTTTCAACGGTTGGGCGGCTCGTCCTCGGAGGCGCCGTCATGATCTCCAGCGCGTGCGGCGGTGACCTGATGCGCACCGGCCGCTCGGCGGTGTTCCTCACGGTCGACAACATGGAGGCGGCCTCGGGCGGCTCCGCCGGGTCGGCCAGCGCGTTCCTGTTGTCGGATGTCCAGGTCCTCGTCGACCAGACGGTGAACGGCGTCACGGTCAAAGTGCCGACGGTTTTCAACGACACGCTGACGGCGACCATCCACTCCAACGAGAAGAATCAGAATCCGGATTCGCTCCTGACCATCATCAGCGCCGTCACGCTGACGCGGTATCACGTCGACTTCCGTCGCACCGACGGACGCAATACGCCGGGCGTCGATGTGCCGTACGGATTTGATGGCGGGCTCGGCGTGACCATACCACCCGGCGGCACGGCGGCTGTCGTGATCGAGCTGGTGCGCCATCAAGCGAAACTGGAACCTCCCCTCAAGAATCTCGCTGGCGTAGGCGGCCAAGGGTTCATTTCAACCATCGCCGAAGTGACGTTCTATGGCCGTGATCAGAACGGCAATGAAGTTGCCGTTACTGGACGGATCGATGTGCAGTTTGGCGATTTTGGCGACTCGTAGCCTTCAGGACCGAATCATCATGCGAACCACCACCTACGTCTCACTGCTCGGCGCCGCGGTCCTTGCGGCCGTCGCCGGGTGCACCGTCAAGGATGTCGATCAGCCGGCGCTGGCCGGGCCGTCGACGTTCGCGAACGCCATCACGATGGTGGCCGATCGCGACACGCTGACGCAGAACGGTGTCGATTTCACCGACATCCGCATCACGGCGCTCGGGCCGGACGGGCAGTCGATCAATCTGCCGCTGCGCGCCCAGATCTACGTGGACGGCATCCCGAGCGATTTCGGCATGCTCAGCACGAAGAATCCGGTCACGCCGACGACGATTCGCTATACGGCGCCGCCTGCGCCGACAAGCTCGAGCGGGCAGATCGCGCAGACCGTCACGCTGGTCGTGACGCCGGCGAACGCCGGCGATTTCCGCGGTGAGATGCCACGCCAGCTCGACATCCGGCTGCTGCCGCAGGGCATCATCCTGCCGTCGAACCCGAATCTTGTCGCCGCCTTCACGTTTACTCCGGGGTCACCGAGAATTCTTGACACGGTCACTTTTGACGCGTCGACTTCGGCTAATGGCGGTTCAGCCTGCGGAGCGAACTGCACTTACGTGTGGAACTTCGCGGACGGCACGACAGGAGCCGGTGTGGTTGTGACGCATCAGTTCCGGGTCGTAAGCACCTATCCGGTCACGCTTACTGTCACGGACCAGCGCGGTGCGCAGGCCACTCTGACTAAGCCGGTGCCCGTTGGGGCCGGCGCGCCTCCAACCGTGTTGTTTACGACATCGCCCGAAAACCCCGCACCTGGCAAGAACATTTTCTTCAATGCCAGTGAGTCGAAGGCGGCGGAGGGTCGAGTCCTGGTGGAGTATTTCTGGGACTTCGGAGACGGGACGACAGCTTTTGGTGCCGCCGTCAGTCACACGTACGATCTCGCGGGTTCGTATGTGGTCACTCTGAAAGTGACAGATGATGCACGCACGTTCGCCGTGGTCAGCCAGTCCATTACGGTAGCGGTTCCGGCTCCCTAAGGGCGTTCGCATGCGATGACACGCCGGTGACCGAACACGCACGAATTGTCGAATTGCGACGCCGGGTCCAAGCGGACCCGGCGTCGATTGCTTTTGCGCAACTCGCTGAAGAATGCCGGCGCGCCGGCGATAACGACCAGGCGGTGGCTGTCTGCCGCGCCGGCCTCGCGCATCACCCCGACTATCTCTCGGCGCGGGTGACCCTCGGCCGCGCGCTCACCGAGCTCGGTCGTCTCGACGAAGCCCACACCGAGCTGGCCATCGTCCTCGACACCGCTCCCGACAACCTCGCCGCCAACCGCGCGATGGCGGAGATCTTCCAGCAACGCGCGCAAATGCCGGAGGCCCTGGCGTACTACAAGAAGGCCCTGCAGCTCGCGCAGCACGATCCGGATTTGGAACACGCGGTCGAGCGCATCGAGAACGTCGTCGCGCCGCCTCCCAAAAAGGTTGAGGCCACGCCGACGTCGATCGAGGACCTCTTCGACTTCGATACCTTGCTGGCGCAACTGAGCGGCGGCACGCAACCCAAACCTGGCGTCACCGAGCCATTGATTCCGTTGGCGCCATTCCTGAACCCGCTGGCTGACGTCGAATTGCCGCCGGACGACCGCGATCCGTTCGCCCTGCTCGAGAAGCAGCTGCGCGAGAGCGAAGAGCCGCAGCCCCGCGAAGATCCTGAAGTGCTCGAGCAACTGCAGCGCGATCAGCACGTGATGGCCGACCTCGAAGACTGGCTTGCGGCGATCGTGAACGACCGCAACAACCAGGCATCGGCGTGATGCGCGTCGCGCCCGGACCGCTTCGTCTCGCCCGCCAGGCGGGTCTCCGCAGGCACATGCACGAGGCCGGCCTCGACGCGCTGCTCGTGACGTCGTTGTCGAACGTCGCGTATCTCAGCGGCCTGTTCGCATCGGCCGCCGCGATCGTGATCACGCGCGATCGCTTCATGTTGATCACCGACGGCCGTTACCTCGGCATCGCGCAAGGTCTCGTTGCCGACATGACCGGCGTGGAATTGGTCATCACGCCGGCGACCATCCCATTCGATCAAGCGCTGGCCGAGTCGTTGTGCAGGATTGAGAAGGGCAGGGCTGGTTTCGAGTCCGTGCACCTGACGGTCAAACGCTTTCGCGAGCTGCAGACGCGCGTAAACAAATTGGCGCCTGGATGCACGCTGGAGGGCACCGAGGGGCTGGTCGAACGATTACGAATCTTGAAGGACGCCTGGGAGCTGCAGGTCTTCACTGAGGCCGGCGCGAGACTTTCGGACGCCGCTAAGTGTATAATCCCAAAAGCCTTAGCGGGAATGAAGGAGCGGGAAGTAGCCGCCCTCATCGAAGCGGAGCTGCGGAAGGTGGGGTTCGATAAACCCGCCTTTGATACCATCGTCGCCTCCGGCCCGAACTCGGCCGTGCCTCACTACCGGGCCGGTGATAGGGTTTTGACCGCCGGCGACTTCGTTGTTTTGGACTTCGGGGGCATGTTCCACGGGTATGCCGTGGACCTGACCCGCACGATTACCATGGGGCCGGCGAGCGCGCGTCAGCGCCGGATGCTGGAAGACATCGCGGCGGCGCAGGACGCGGGCTTTGCGATGGTCCGGCAGGGTCTGCCGGCGACCGATATCGACCGCGCCACTCGCGAATCGATGATGGCGGCGGGGCTGGGCGAGGCGTTTGGCCACGGCACCGGCCACGGGCTTGGATTGGAAGTGCACGAGCGGCCACGGATCGCGCAGTTCCGGGCAGAACTGCCCGGAGAGCCACTGCAGCCGGGCATGGTGTTCACGATCGAACCTGGCGCGTATTTCCCCGAGTGGGGAGGCGCGCGAATTGAAGATGATGCGGCGCTGACAACGTCGGGAGCGGTTTGGCTCACCGACGTGCCGCGTTTCATGTGGTGACGATGACACTGGACGAGATCAAGCAGCTCATTGAATTCATCAAGACGCACGACTTGAGCGAGTTCGAGCTGGAACACGACGGCGTCAAGATTCGCGTCAAGGCTGGCGGCAATCACCATCACGTGGTGGCGGTGCCGCACATGGCGGCGACGCTGCCGATGATGACGGCGGCGCCGATGGCCGCGCCCGCGGCCGCTCCGGCGGCAGCACCCGCGGCGGCCGACGACGAAGGCGGCGAGCTGGCGATCGTCAAGTCGCCGATCGTCGGGACGTTCTATCGATCGGCGGAGCCCGGCGCCAAGGCGTTCGTGTCGGTCGGCGACACCGTGCGCAAGGGCCAGGTCCTCTGCATCATCGAAGCGATGAAGTTGATGAACGAGATCGACTCCGAGTACGACGGGGAAATCACGAGCATCTACATCGAAAACGGGCAGGCGGTGCAATACGGTGAGCGCCTGTTCGCGATCAAGCCCTCAAACTAGCCATGTTCAAAAAGATCCTGGTCGCCAATCGTGGAGAAATCGCGCTGCGCGTGATTTTTGCGTGCCGCGAGCTGGGCATCAAGACCGTGGCCGTCTATTCGGAGGCCGATGAGAACTCGCTGCACGTGCGCTTCGCCGACGAAGACATCTGCATCGGCCCGCCGCGAAGCAGCGAGAGCTATCTGAATGTGCCGGCGATCATCAGCGCCGCCGAGATCACGGGCGCCGATGCGCTGCATCCCGGGTACGGATTCCTGTCGGAGAGCGCCTACCTCGCCGAAGTCTGCGAGGCGTGCCACATCCGTTTCATCGGGCCCGATCCGAGCGTGATTCGGCTGCTCGGCGACAAGGCCAAGGCGCGCCGCGCGATGAAGAAGGCGGGCGTGCCGATGCTGCCGGGCAGCGACGGCCCCATCGAAAGCGAAGAGCGCGCGATCAAGACCGCCGCGCAGATCGGCTATCCCGTCATTATCAAGGCGGTCGCCGGCGGCGGCGGCCGCGGCATGCGCATCGTCAAGAACCCGGGGGAGCTGCCGCATGCGTTCAAGACGGCGCAGCGCGAAGCGGAATCCGCGTTCGGCGTCGGCGACGTCTACATCGAGAAGTATCTCGAGTCGCCGCGGCACATCGAGTTCCAGATCCTCGGCGATCATCACGGTAACGTGGTGCACCTCGGCGAGCGTGAATGCTCGATCCAGCGGCGGCATCAGAAGCTGCTCGAAGAATCGCCGTCGGTCGCGGTGAGCGAGAAGATCCGCCGCAAGATGGGCAGCGTCGTCGTCGACGCGGCGCGCGCGGTGCAGTACACCAACGCGGGCACGTTCGAGTTCCTCATGGACGAGAAGGGCAACTTCTACTTCATGGAAGTGAACACGCGCGTCCAGGTGGAACATCCGGTCACGGAAATGGTGACGGGCATCGACATCGTCAAGGAACAGATCCGCATCGCGGCCGGCGCGCGGCTTGGATTCAAGCAGAGCGAGGTCACGTTCACGGGTCACGCGCTGGAGTGCCGCGTCAACGCTGAAGACCCCGAGACGTTCGTGCCGTCACCGGGGACGATTCATGCGTTCAGCATTCCCGGCGGCCCCGGCGTTCGCGTCGACACGGCCGCGCACTCGGAGTGCCTGATCTCGCCGTACTACGATTCGATGATCGCGAAGGTGATCGTGCACGGCCGCGATCGGCAGGAATCGATCGCGCGGATGCGCCGCGTGCTCGAAATGTCGGTCGTCGAAGGCATCCGCACGACGATTCCGCTGCACCTGAAGATCCTGAACGATCCTGATTTCATCGCCGGGCGCCTGAGCACGCACTTCATGGAGCGCTTTGCCGCCAAGCCCAAAACGTCGGCTCTCGCTGAATCCGCCTAAGCAGCAGCGTCTTTTTGCCCCGCCTCCGGCGGGGCGGCTTTACGCGATCGTTGACGCCGACGTGTGCGCGGCCGCGGGCCGCGCGCCGATCGACGTGGCGCGCGCGTTTCTCAACGGCGGCGCCCGCTGGCTGCAGCTGCGTTGCAAGAGCCTGCCGAGCGGGCCATTCCTCGATCTGGCTCGAACAATCCTCGAGGATGCCAAGGCCGCGAACGCAACCGTCATCATCAACGATCGCGCGGACGTCACCGCGTTGTCGAATGCGCCGGGCCTTCATATTGGCCAGACCGATCTGTCGCCGGCGGATGCGCGCGCGGTGATCGGGCCCTCGGCAATCCTTGGTTTGTCCACACACACTCGCGAGCAATGGGAGCAGGCGCTGCGGGAACCCATTTCGTACGTGGCGATTGGTCCCGTGTTCGGAAGCGTGACGAAGCAAACCGGGTACGACGCGATCGGCCTCTCGACGGTTGCACAAGTGGCGGCCGCAGCGTCGGCCAAGGGCCTGCCGACGGTGGCGATCGGCGGCATCACGATTGAGAATGCGGTTTCTGCAATCGACGCCGGCGCTTCATCCCTGGCGGTGATTGGCGATCTTCTTAAGGGCGATCCTGAAAAGCGCTGCCGCGCTTTGTTGCGCGCGCTCGAGTAATACGCAACGGCTGAGCACTCTCCCCGATCCATCGGCGATGCGATCGGGGTCGGGTCTTCGGACGGAGTCTGCTGCTATGCTGCCGGCGAAGGCGTCGCGGAGCACGCGCATCGGCTCGGGAATCAGCGCCGCGACAGTGCCGTCACCGGCGGACGTCGTGACGACGTGCCAGTAAACGCGCGAGCGCGCACATTCGTGTGCGCGGTCGATTGCGCCCGTTCCATCGGGTATTCGAATGTATAATTCTGCCGCTACAGGCGCACTGCACATTCGACTGGAGGGACGTTGGCCGGCTCATTGTTTCGTCTCAAATCGATAGATAGCCTGCTCGAGACCGCCCGGGAAACCGGCGAGAAAACATTAAAGCGGACGCTCGGTCCAGGGGCGCTCATCGCGCTCGGCATCGGCGCCATCATCGGCGCGGGCCTGTTCGTCCGCACCGCCGACGCCATCGCGCAGCGAGCGGGACCGTCCGTGACGCTGGCGTTCATATTGGCGGCCGTCGGTTGTGCGTTTGCCGGATTGTGCTACGCCGAGTTCGCGTCGATGATCCCGATTTCAGGGAGTGCCTACACCTACTCATACGCGACGATGGGCGAGCTGGTCGCGTGGGTCATTGGCTGGGACCTGGTGCTCGAATACGCGGTTGGCGCGGCCACCGTCGCGATCGCGTGGAGCGAGTACGCCAACAGGGTCTTGCAGTTCGTCGGGATGGAGATCCCGTTTCAGTGGTATCACTCCCCATTTGAGACATCGCCAGACGGCGTGACGGGAATCATGAACATTCCCGCCATCGTCATCCTCGCGATTCTCTCCGGCCTGTTGATCCGCGGCATCTCGGAATCCGCGTGGGTCAACAACCTCATCGTCATCTTGAAGGTGTCGATCGTGCTCGCCGTGATCTTCGTTGGGTGGGGATTCATCAATCCGGCCAACCACACACCGTTCATTCCTGCGGTGACGACCTACACCACTCCGGAAGGAGTGATGCACCAGTACGGCGGGTTCATGGGGATCGTCGGCGCGGCCGGCGTGGTGTTCTTTGCGTTCATTGGCTTTGACGCGGTCTCCACGGCGGCGCAGGAATGCAAGAATCCAAAACGCGACATGCCGATCGGCATTCTCGGCTCGCTGGTGATCTGCACGATCCTCTATGTGCTGTTCTCCTACGTCCTGAGCGGAGTGGCGACCGTGGAAGACTTCCGCACCCAGGGCCGCGAGGCCTCGGTTGCCTTCGCGATCTCGAAATACATGACAGGCTACGAGTGGCTGTCGAGACTGGTCACCGTGGCGATTCTCGCCGGCTTCTCGTCGGTCATCCTCGTCATGCTCCTCGGCCAATCACGCGTCTTCTATTCCATGAGCCGCGACGGCCTGGTGCCGGCAGTGTTCTCCGATATCCATCCCCGTTTCAAGACGCCGTGGAAGTCGAACATCATCTTCTTCGTGCTGACGGCGGTCTTCGCCGCCTTCATTCCGGGGGACATCGTTGGCGAAATGACGAGCATTGGAACGCTGTTCGCGTTCATTCTCGTGTGTGCCGGCGTGTGGATCATGCGGGTCAGACGGCCCGATATTCAGCGCGGGTTCACGGTGCCGGCGCTGCCGCTGGTCGCCGTGCTCGGCATCCTCAGCTGTGGCTTGATGATCTACGGGCTGGGCTGGACGAACTGGGTGCGGCTGGCGGTGTGGCTGGTGATCGGCATGGTCATTTACTTTGGCTACAGCCGCGGCCATAGCAACCTCGAGAAGACCCGCGCATGATCGGGTGTCGATAGGACGTGCGGCGCTCGGCCGGGCCCGGCGAACGCGGTCGGTGGAGACGGCAGGGCCGCCAGGTGCTGTTGGTGGCCGTCGTCCTGCTGGGCGCGTACGTCACGTCGAGAATGCGTGTCGTGACCGTGGTTCGGTTGCTCGTGGCACTCGACTTCGGCGTGCTGATCTATTGGCTTTATGTTCGACCTAGACGAGTCGTGCCGCCGGGCCGGCCAGTGCCGCGCACATCGATGCGCGCGCTGGCCGATGTGATCAGCGTGGCCGGTGTGCTGCTGATCGTCAGTGCGCTGTGGATCACGATCCTGGGTGTGTTGACGCAGTTCGGGATTACGAACGAGACCACGGCGGATTGGCGTGCACTGGCGGCCAGCGGCTTCCAGGTGAGGCCCGATCAACCGGTGTCGTTTGGCGCGCGCGGCCTGGTCGTGGCTGTGGCGGTGTGGGTGGTTGGTTTCGGCCTCGCGAAGGCGTCGGGAGAAAAGGCATAGCGCGACGATTAGATGGTGTGGCGTGTGCGGCGCGCATTCGTGAGGATGTCGCGCCGCGCATTGCCGCGTTTCAGCAGCGTCACGGCCGGCCCCCCGGACTGGGCGTGGTGCTCGCCGGACAGAACCCTGCCTCGGAAGTCTACGTTCGCAATAAAATTAAGACGGTGGGCGGCGCCGGATGCCGTGCCGAGCTCTTCCGGCTCGACGGCTCGGCGACACTGGATGAGGCGCTGGCGCTGGTCGGCCGGCTGAACCGCGACGAGGGGATCGACGGCATCCTGGTCCAGTCGCCCTTGCCGGACGGCATGGGAGCGGACGCCGAAGAGCGGGTGTTCGACGCGATCGATCCGGCGAAGGATGTCGACGGGTTTCACCCGTATAACGTCGGCCTGCTGGTGCAGAAGCGGCCGGCGCTGGTGGCCTGCACGCCGCTCGGCTGCATCGAGCTGCTCGAACGCGAGGGCATCCCGATGAAAGGGAAGCACGCCGTCGTGATCGGGCGCAGCGACATCGTCGGCAAGCCGATGGCGATGTTGCTGCTGCATCGCGACGCGACCGTGACCGTGTGCCACTCGCGGACCGTCGACTTGCCGTCGGTGGCCCGAACGGCGGATATTCTGGTGGCGGCGATCGGGCGGCCGGCGTTCGTGACGCGTGAGTTCGTCAAGCCGGGAGCGACGGTCGTGGATGTCGGTATCAACACCCTGACGTCGAAGGCCGACGTCGAGCGGATTTTTCCGGAGGGCAGCCGCAAGCGCGCGGTGTTCGCCGAAAAGGGCAGCGTCCTGATCGGCGATGTCCATCCAGACGTCGAAGCCGTCGCCGGCGCGATTACGCCGGTGCCGGGCGGCGTTGGTCCATTAACCGTCGCGATGGTGCTGAGAAACACCGTCGCGGCCGCGGAACTTAGAGCATTGGGAAAGGCGGGGATGTGATCCGGAAGATTGCGCTGACGGGCGGAATTGCGACGGGGAAGACGTACGTCGCGTCTCGCATGCGCGCGGCCGGAATACCCATGGTGGACGCTGACGTCCTCGCCCGCGAAGTGGTGACGCCGGGATCACCGGCGCTGGCCGCGATCCGCAAGCGATTCGGTCCCGACGCGGTGCGGCGCGACGGCACCATGGACCGCGTGAGGGTGGCGCAAATTGTCTTCAAGGACAAGCGCGCCCGCCTCGATCTCGAAGCCATCATCCATCCCGCGGTCATCAAAGCCATCAGCGAGTTCTTCGCGGCGCTGCCCAAACGGACGCCGTTTGCGGTTGCCGATATTCCGCTGGTTTACGAGACCGGACGCGAAAAGGAATTCGATGCGGTCGTGGTGGTGGCCTGCCCCCGGGAGATGCAGCTGCAGCGGCTGATGGAGCGCAACAAGCTGTCGAAGGAAGATGCCGAGAAGCGGCTGGCCGCGCAGCTGCCGATCGATCAAAAGGTCAAGAAGGCGACCTATGTGATCAACAACGTCGGCAGCTTCGAAGACACCAACGCGCAGGTCGACGATCTGATCAAGAAGCTGACCGCGAAATAGGAAGAATCGACCAGCGACAGCAACAATCCGCCTGACGGCGGCTGCTACATCTCCACGGTCGCTTCCTTGGCTGGAGCAATCCGTTCCTCGACGAACGAATTCCATTCGTGACAATGCGGGCATTGCCACAGCAGATCGGTGCTGCGGTAGTGGCACTTGAGGCAGACGTGCGGGTCGAGGAAGAACACTGACGAGCGCGCCGACTCGATGTAGCGCTGCACCAGCGCGCGATTCAAATCGAGCTTCAGCAGCACATTCCAGATCGCCTGGTGCACGGTGAGGCCGTGCGGGTTCTGTTCGAGCGCCGCGATCAGAAACTCGAATGACTCGGCGTTGCGATCGCGCGCGGCCAGGTGCCGGCCAATGGCCAGGCGCGCGCGCCAGTCCTGCGGGTTGGCGGCGATCAGGCGCTGGCAGCGCTCTTCGAAGCGCTGCGGCTGCCCGTGTTGCTCATAGAGACGCTCGAGCCGATCGAAGGCGAGATAGGCCCGCTCGGGCGAACGCGCCATCAGGCCGTCCCATGCGGCCTCGGCGCCCCTGAGATCGCCCTCGAGGAAGCGCACATCGCCAAGATTCAGGTAGGCCGGCGTCGTATCCGGATCCTGCTCGATCGCCGACTGGAAGTGCCGCGCCGCGTGGCCGCGATCGCCGTGCCGCAGCGCCTCGGTGCCGAGCTCGTTCTCGAGAAACGCGAGGATCGCCTGGTTGCGCGGCTGCGTGTCGGGACCGCTCAGCGCGACCAGCTGCTTGCGGATGCGATGCGCGTCCGCCCACTGGTGCTGCTCCTCGTGGAGCTTCTGGAGGTAGAGCAGCGCGTATTGATTCGACGGATCCATGCGGATCACCTCGTTGAACGCTTCGAGCGCGCGATCGACGAACCCGCCGCGCTTGAAGTCGAGGCCGAGGCACAGCAGGATGTAGGCGTGCTCGATCTTGGTCAGCTTCGGCCGCTGCAACAGCGCCTGGTGCACCTGGATGGCGCGCGCGACCTGGCCGCGCTCACGATGCACGTTGCCGAGAATCAGGTGGATCTCGAGGGCGTCGGAGTCGACGCGCGCTGCCTGGCTCAGCTCCTCGATCGCCAGATCGATCTGGTTCGAGACCAGGAAGTTCAGGCCGAGCACGTAGTGATGGGAATCCTTGGCGCGGCGGCGATCGATCCACTTGCCGTCGCGCAGCTTGTAGCGCTCCCAGGCCTTGCCGATGGCGAGGCCGAGCAGCAGCGTGACCAGCGCGGCGAGCAGCGGGAGGGAATCGCCGAAGTTCACGGCGTCAAACCATTTCCGTGCGCCAGAGGTCGTGCAGGTGCACGACACCCTCGACGCGGCGATCGGCGTCGATCACCACGATCGACGTGATCTTGCGCTGTTCCATCATCGCCAGCGCCTCAACCGCCATCGTCGAGTGTGGAATCGCGACCGGGTTCGGGGTCATGACATCGCGGGCGGTCAACTCGCTGATGTTCGGCGTGACCCCCATCTTTCGCCGCAGGTCGCCGTCGGTGATGATGCCGGCGAGCCGGCCGTCCTTTTCGACGACCGACGTCATGCCGAGGCCCTTGCGTGACATCTCGTAGATCACGTCCTTCATCGCGGTGTGCAGCTGCACGACCGGCAGCGAATCGCCGCCGTGCATCAGCTGCTCGACGCGCATCAACCGCTTGCCGAGTTTGCCGCCGGGATGAAGGTTGGCGAAGTCTTCAGGCTTGAAGCCCTTCTCGACGAGTACCGTCATCGCGAGCGCGTCGCCCATCGCCAGGGCGGCGGTCGTGCTCGCCGTCGGCACCAGGTTCATCGGGCACGCTTCTTCGGACACGCTGCAATCGAGGGCGACGTTCGCCGCTTGCGCGAGCGTGGATTTGGTCGCGCCGGTCATCGCGATCAGCACCGCGCCGATTCGTTTCAGCGTCTCGAGCACGCGGGTGAGCTCTTCGGTCTCGCCGCTGTACGACATCGCGATGACGACATCGTCCGACTGGATCACGCCCAGATCGCCGTGCACGGCCTCGGCGGGATGCAGGAAGAACGCCGGCGTTCCTGTGCTCGCCAGAGTCGCCGCCAGCTTGCGGCAAATGATGCCGGACTTGCCCATGCCCGTGACGATGACGCGGCCCTTGCAGCGGACGATCAGCGACACCGCTTCGGCGAAGCGATCGTCGAGGCGGTCGACGAGCGCGAGCACCGCGGCCGCCTCGGTCTGCAGGACCTTGCGGGCGAGCGTGAGATCAGGCATTGCGGACGATCTTATCAAGGGCGACCAGGCGCCGGAGGAGGGG
>Ga0310902_10000286_pt1 | contig 13472 bp, 15 predicted proteins | sample C24D3metaG_FD_203748 | JGI IMG/M metagenome (GOLD analysis project Ga0310902, IMG submission 203748) | Lab incubated soil microbial communities from West Virginia University Organic Research Farm, Morgantown, WV, United States - C24D3 | ecosystem: Environmental > Terrestrial > Soil >...
ACCTGCCTCGGACTCGCGGAACGGCTACGCGCCGCGGGCGTGAAGATCTACGAGCGCAGTCCAGTGCGGCGCGTGCGCGGGTCTTCGCACGGAGTGAGGATCGAACTCGATAACGGGGAAATAGGCGCTGAGTGGGCTGTCATCGCAACCGGGTATGCGACTCGTGAATTCAAACCGCTCGCGGGGCGATTCCGAATGTCGAGCACCTTCGTCATTACCACGGCGCCACTCGATCTTGGCCTGCACCGCAGGCTGGGCGGTGGCGTGATGTGGTGGGACACGGAAACGCCGTATCACTATTCGCGGTGGACACCCGATCGCCGCCTGCTGTTCGGCGGACGGGACATTCCGAAGGTCTCCGAAGGCGCGCGCGCCAGTATGCTTTCGCGGCAGACGGAACACCTCAGAGCGGATCTCTCGCGTGTTTATCCAGCCCTCGAACATACCGCGATCGATTACGCGTGGGACGGGCTGTTCGCAACCACGAGCGATGGGCTTCCCTATATCGGCACGCACCGACACTACCCTCGTCACCTGTTCGCATTGGGATATGGCGGCAACGGGATGACGTTCGGCTTTCTCGCGGCTGAGGTGCTGGTCAGGACGGTAAGAAACACCATCACTGCCTCAGATCGTTTCCTCGGTTTCCACCGGATCAGGTAAAAGCTCAGCAAGTAAATGACGGCACAGCCGTAACTTCCACGGCTGAGCGGTTTCCGGCATGCACGATGCACTAGAGATACGGCGAGGTGCAACGTGCGTAAATTATTGTGTGCGAATACTTTAATTACAGTCGCACTGCCGTTTCTGACCCTCGGATGTGGCGGCGGTCCTACTGCGCCGACCACCAGACCATCGGGCCAGGTGGATGTCGTCGCAACCGCACCGGCTCCCGCGCCGAGTCCGGCTCCAACGCCCGCGCCGCCGACGCCACCAGTGCCAGCGCCGGAGCCGACCCCGGTGCCGACACCGGCACCGACTCCAACTCCTGCGCCTGTACCTCCATCGCCGGCGCCAAGCTGGACGTTCGATGGCTCGACGACTAATGCGCATTGGTTCGACGTGCCAAAACTGCCGGATCGTTTTCAGCTCGAAATCGTCAGTGGATCCGTGCGGGCGGGCAGCCAGACCTTCCCGATCCTGTCTCAGGCGCCGGGGAACGTCTACATCGTGGCGGGTACGCGAAACGTCGAAACGTTGACCTTGGAATACTACGGACCGACTGATGGATCAGGGACGTGGCGGTGGAGCTATAGCGGCGTGTCAGGACAGGCGACCGGCACCCTCGTCAGACGCCAGTGAGTCAGGCACGCATGGGAGGATGTCGAAGTGCTTCCTCCCATGCGTGCTGTCGAATCATTGTTGCGGCGCGGGCTTCGCGAAGATGGAGTCGTTCACGGGCGCATTGATTTTCACGTCAGTGAATTTCTCAGTGGTCACCGCATTCCACGTCGAGTGTTTCACGGTGAATGGGACCTTGACGCCGCTGACGTCCCGATAGTCGCTGTAATCAATCTGTTCCGCGAGCGCCAAAATGCCAAAGCCGGTCGTCGAACCAGATGTAACGGTCCGGCGCAGGAGCAATCCTGCATCCCGATCGAACGCGAGATCCTCGGTCACATTCGGATACGCGGTTCCAGTCAGCACCACCGCCTGCTTGCCATCAATCGTTTCGTACGCAGGCTTGACCGAGAGGTTCTGGTAGCGCTGCTTCAGATTGAGCGGCAAGGCGAAATCCGCGAGCCGGAATCCCTGCTGCACCTGGAATCCGGTGATGTCGCGCGCGTTCGCTCCGCCACCGAAACCGCCACCGCCGATTTGCCACGCGGCGGTGCCGTTGGTTGCGCGGATGGTTGGATTGGGCTGGGTTGCAATCTCGATTCGCGATTCGCCTGTGCTCTTCTCAGTGACCGTCACATTTGCCGTCGTCAGATCTCGATTTGTGACCGTGCCGGTCATCACTCGCGTTTTTGCATTCTGCAGCGCCTGCCCACCGAGCGCCTGCACGTACTTTGAGACGACTTGATCGACGGTCTCGGTGACCGCTGGTGGCGGAGGAGGACCTGCAGGGCCGCGGCCGGGTGCTGCACCAGCCGGCGCCGCACCGGGAGCGCCGCCAGCCGGTGGCGTTGCACCGGCACCCGGAGCGCCGGGAGCACCGCCACCGCCGGGACCACCACCTCGTCGTCCACGTGCCGCGGCCGCGGCGGCGGCTTCGTCCTGCGTCATGTTGACCGCCAGGGGTGTCACCTTTGACGGTTTCGGATGCCCGTTGTGGCACGACGCGCAGCTGATCGTTGGCTTGCCGGCAAAGAATTCCTTGTTCAGGTCCGCCACCATTTGCATCATTTTGCGGGCCGTCTTCTTGGTGTCTTTGTCGTCGCTCGCGTTATCACCCATGACGTGGCAGTAGTTGCACTGCACGCCGAGCGACGCCGCGACGTACTGCATGACAAGCTGCCACTGATCGGGCGGGACGTCTTTCAACACCTGCACGTTGCGCAACTGAAAGCCGCCGCGGCCACCGCCGCCTGGCGCACCCTGCGGCGGCGGTGCTCCCTGCGGGGGCTGTCCGCCTTGTGGGGCCGCGGGTTGCTGCGCAGACACGCCGGGACGTAGAACGAGCGACAGCATCAGCGTCGCGGCCGGGACCGCAATCAAAAAGCGACCGAGGTTACGTGCGATCACGCGAATCCTCCTCCAGAAGAACACGTACCCAAGACCATAAGATGTCGTGGGGGGGTCTTCAGACCCCGCCGCCGAATTAGATACGAATACGCCACCCTCTTGCAACGCGTTACATCGGCCAGAATTAATTCATCCTGGCCACGCGCATCGTTCGCGACTCGATATCGAGCTCACAGACGTCTCTAAGGCTGTTCCTTCGAATCCATTCCTGGACACGTTCGGGGTAGGTCGGCTCCTGTGGGTTGGTCAATTGCCAGCCTTCAGGGCCCCAGGCGCTATATCCGTTCAACGTTGGAATTCCGTGCTTCAAGGCAATGAACATCGCATCTCCCGCATAAACCGCCCACTTGTTCGGCGACCGCGACATGTAATCCGGCGAGGCCCCCTTGATGTAGAAAGACCGGCACGCCGGATCGATCTCGATAGGGGCCTCGACCCAACGTTCGAAAACGGCATCGGGCCGTTCATAACCCAGAACGTCGACACGATGGTCAGCGACAAGAAAGCACGCGCATAACCCACAGATGGCCGCGCGATAGCCAGGATGCTGCCGGAGTCGTGTCAGCAGCAGCGCGCCCGCCAGGATGACAGCCAGTTCGTACAGAAAGACGACCCGCGTCGGATCGCGAATGACAGAGAAGCCAGGAACGTGACGAAAGAACGAGAGCCAGATCGAGAAGCCGCCAACTTGCAGCGGCATCACAAAAACCAGGACTGACACCGCAAGCGCCCACAATACATACAACCGCGTCTTGCGATCGATTCTGAACCACGGCATCCACGCAAGAATCGCGACGAGAGCGACCAGTTTGAATGACCGGGTGGTGTCGTACGCGTTGAGATCGTGAAATATACCCGTCCATCCTTGCCACGTCCGAACTCTGATCTGGTTCAAAAGATCCTGCTCTGGAAAGCGAGGATGTTCGGAATACGCGGGGAGATAGCCCCACAGAAACACAGCAGCGCCGGCCGTCGCGCCCAGGGCGAGCGCTCGGGTCCAGGGCGACGATCCGAGCCGGGTGTTGATCACCGCCGTCTTCAAATCTAGGCGAAGGCGTGAAGCGCCTCGGAGCCAGACCAACACAGTCACACACAGCAAGCAAAGCACTGCTGGCCGGCGCCAATCTTGCGACGCGATCCTGATTCCGAGCATTCGCGTCCTGACTCCACCGCTTCCGACGAGATACGCCGCCCACGCTCCGCTCGCCGCTGCGGCTGCGAGTACGGCTTTCTCCGTCACTGACCATGAGCTCCATGGAGGCCGCCAGGTTGCACTCGAAACGTGTCCTTCGACCGAGACCCAGGCGATCCCGAACACTGCGGCGAAAAAGAACGCCAAGAATCCGCTGTAGAAATCATGCGGGAAGAGCAGCGTTGCCAGGAATCCCGAAAGCGCCGCAAGGGCGAATCGACGGCGACCAGGACGACCGCGCCACGAGAGCAATATCAGCAGAAGCATCGGCGGCACGAGAAAGACCGACGCTCGCTGCGACCACACACCAATCGTTCCGTTGATCACATTCGGCGAGCTGAAGAACAACACGGTCAACAGCAGTGATTCAACAAACGTGAGCTGCAGAAATCTGCGAAGAACGACATACAGGCAAATGATTCCCGTTTCGATGACCACCAGCAGGCTCAGTGAATAGGCCTGGAACGGATGGAAAAACACCCGGAGTGGAACGTAGAAGGGTGCGTAGAGAATCAGGGAATGCGAGTACCCGATCGTCTTCTGCGCCGGATAGAACATCGGCGGAGAAAACGGATCGCTGAGAGTCGAGAGTGCGTGATACCAGTGTTCGAGCAGGTAGTTGATGAAGTACGGATCGATCCAGTCGCCGAGACCCACCGTCCAGAACCGTCGGTGGAAGATGTCAAAGACGTAGAACAGGTACGACAGCGACACCACCAGAAGGGCTGACGCGCGCACTGCGCGTGGGCCCCTTCGACTCGCCGTGATCGTGCGCTCGCTCAGGGCAAGCCCCTGACGGTCTTACTTCTCTCCGGCATAGATCAGGGGCAGGCCATTTCTCGAATTCCCGACGACGATCACTTTCGAATTCTGGCTCTTCACCAGTTCCATCGTCGCTTCGATGCCTTTCCATTCGAGCAGCTTCTCACTGATGCCCTGCGTCACGATGTCCTGGAAATCCTTGATGCCGGCGGCCTCGACCCGTTTACGTTCTGCTTCCTGCTTTTCGCGCTGCAGGACGAATTCCATTCGCTGCGCTTCCTGCTGCGCCTGCTGCTTCGCTTCGATTGCGTGCTTGAGGGTATCGGGCAGTTGCAGATCGCGCAACAACACATTTTCTACGGTGATCCCTCGCGGCGCCACCTGTCTCGTGACGTCTTCCAGGATCTGACGCGCGATCGTTTCGCGCGCATCCGAGTACAACGATGCCGCGCTGTTGCCTGCCGTAATCGCGCGGATCGCCGATCGGAACGTGGGCTGCAACAGTACTTCGGCGTAGTTGGGGCCGATCTGTTGGTAGACCTCGGCGGCACGCTTCGGATCCAGGTGATACAGGATCGATGCTTCGAGTCCCATAATCAGCCCTTCCTTCGACGGCACTGATGTTCGTTCCTTTTCTTCCTGCGTCTTGACGCTGAGTTGGGTAACGGTCGCGGCCGGATTGACAATGTGAATCCCCTCGCCGAGAGTCTGGCCGGTCACACGTCCGAAGATGCTGACGACGCCGACGTGCCCGGTGCGGACGCACGACGTCGATGAAAACGCGAGCACGGCAACGACAATCAGAAGAAGGAGTGTTCCCGCGCCTCGCAGGAACGTTCGTCCGCCGGGCGTATGTTCGATGGTGAACGGTTCGCGCATGGTTTCTCCTTTGCTCATGCCCGGAACGCTGGCAGGTCGTGTTTCGAGCTGAGCTGATGGAAGGAGAATACAACAGCGCTGTTTCGGTGCTGTTTCCTGTGACTTAGCGGCGCTTCACATCGTTCCTGTCCTCGCCGGTGATGACCGTCGTTGCAACGGTGACGAGATACTAGCGCAAGCGACCTTGGCCAGCGAGCGGGCATTCCTCCGTGTGTTTGCCTAAAGTGGCTAGTCTTTTTCATACAGAACCTCGCGCCGCTGGCGATCTCCTCGCTATTTGCGTCGAGCTCTGCGGCACATGACTTGCTCCCGTCGCGTCGGGTTCAGGCGCAGCGAACAACCGTGGCAACCGTAAGCCTCAGGGGCCCCTCTCTTCCATTCACAGCGTCAGCGACGCTCGTCATCGCCGCGTTGGTCGCCTCCGCCTGTGGATCTTCCTCTCAAACCGAGAGTCTCACAGCGCCATCCTCGACGAAATGCGCTTTGCAGGCGACTGCAGATAATCCGTCGGTTCCTGCATCGGGCGGCTCAGGTTCGGTACGGATCACGACGAATCGCGATTGCCAATGGACGGCGAAGAGCGACGCATCCTGGCTGACGATCGCTGCGCCGACGGAAGGCCAGGGAGAAGGATCGGTGCGGTTCTCGGCGGGCGCCAACACGGATCCCGCCTCGCGCAAGGCGGCGATCGCGGTCAACGATCAGCAACTGGAGATTTCACAGGCAGGAAGCCCGTGTCAACTGACGGTGTCCTCAAATCACGAGTCGGTAGACGGCGCCGGCGGTGATCTGAGCGTCAACGTTCGGGCGAGTGCAACCTCGTGTGCGTGGGCTGCCAGCTCGAGCGTCCCATGGATTTCTATCGTGACGGGGCGTGAGGGTCGCGGCAACGGCACCGTCACCTTTCACGTCGATGCCGTCACCGGCCCTCCGCGCACGGGGAACGTGACGATCGGCGGACAGAACGTGCAGGTGGATCAAGGGACGGGATGCAACTACGCAATCGGCGGAGATACCTTCAGCCTCGATGCGGCGGGTGGAGATCGACAGGTTGCCGTCACCGCGCCCACGGGCTGCTCGTGGACCGCGCAGAGTCAGGCGCCGTGGATCACGATCACGAGTGCCGCAACCGGAAGTGGTCCTGGAATCGTCGGCTTCCACGTCACGCCAGCTGACGGCCCGGGCCGCTCCGGTACGCTGATCGTCGCCGGACGCACCATCACCGTCACGCAAACGTTTGCCACGTTTGCCTGCACTTACGCCATCGCACCATCAAGCCTCAACGTCCCTGCGTCGGCAAGCGGCAACGCCGTTCAAGTCGAAGCCGGTGGCGGTTGCGCGTGGACCGCAACCAGCGGCGTCCCGTGGATCACCATCGCAAGTGGATCGAGCGGGTCCGGGCGGGGTCAAGTGCAGATTGCGATCGCAGCCAATGAGGGTACTGCGCGATCGGCGGCGATCACCATCGCGGGGCGCTCGTTGACGGTTGCGCAGGCCAATGGCTGCACCTATTCCGTCCAACCATTGTCGCAGCGCGTGAACGGCGAGGGCGGCACCGTCGTCGTCACAATCACCACCGGCGCCGGTTGCCCATGGAGCACCAGTTCCAGTGTCGATTGGATTACGATTTCCTCACCGAGCGTCGGCGATGTCACGCAGGTCACTCTGACGGTGATGCCGAACGCATCGGCGGCGCGTACCGGAAGTGTCACGATTGCGGGGCAGACAGTCACGATCACCCAGCCATCGTTGTGCCGCTGGCTGTTCGCGCCTCCATCGCACGAGTTCCCAGCGTCGGGCGGCAATGGCAATGTCCTGGTCTTCGTCGTTGGCGGCGCATGCAGTTGGACAGCGGTGCCCAACGTCTCGTGGATTCAGATTACGGCTGGTGGCACCGCCACGGGCGGCGGGCTGCTTCAGTTCGTGGTCCCGGCCAACAGCGGGCCGCCGCGAACGGGTCTCATCGCCATTGGTGACGAGAACTATGTGGTCCGCCAGGGCGGCAGCTAGGATCTGGGCAGATCACGTCAGTCGCCGTACTCAGAACCGGTGGACGACTGCAGCGCGGTGAATGATCCCGATCAAGTAGACGACGCACCACACAAGCGCGACGGCGGGTGCAACCGCTCGCCGAAATGAGACACGAGCGAGCAAGCTGGGCGAGGGATTTCCCTGTGACCGCATGCGCAGTCGAGTATGGCAACGTCGCCGTAGCGCATCGCGGCGGCGGTGATGCACATCATGCGTCTTCAGCGCGGCAATCGCGGCAAACAGCGGATCGTTCTCGATTCCATTTGACGTCATGTCCCGTATCTCCTCTTCGCGTCTGGCATCGCGCCTGGCAAATCGATCGTTGCCGCGAGCGCGGCACGAGCCCGCGATAGTCGTTGTCGGAATGCTTCGGGCCGGATGCCGCACACGTGCGCAGCCTCACCGGGTGTCAGCCCCTCATGCGCCACGAGCAACACGGCCTCGCGGTACTGCGGCGGCAGGACTGAAAGCGCCGCCTCAACCCGCCGCTCGAGTTCATCCGCGACCGCGAGATCGAAAGGAGATGGCCACGTCATCGACGACGGCCACAACCCGATCAGCTCGGGAGCGCTTGCTTCTTCCACAAGCGAGGCGCGCCGATGGCTCCAGTACAAGTTCCGCGCGACCGTGAATAACCATGCGCCGATGTTCGTGTCAGGCGTGAGCGCTGGCGCGTGTCGGACGAGACGCAGCCACGTTTCGTCGAGCAGGTCCTCGGCAAGCGTCCGGCTGCGGCTCATTCGCAAAAGAAAGCCGAAGACTCTCGGACGATAGTCGTCGTAGACGCGATCGAACGCAGCCACATCGCCGGCGCGCAGCCGCGCCACCAGCGAGCGGTCATTTTCCGAACCCATCTTTGTCATAACGCGTGAGCCGGCCTGGCGTGACACTGTCACGACAGCAGCCCACGAGAGTTGTACCAGCCGTCAAGGAGGATCGGTGGACGTCATCACTCTCTTTCGTGAAATCAGTATTTTCGCCAAGCTCACGATAGCGGTATCGATCGTCACGTTCGGTCTCGGTGTTTGGTATGCAATCCGGCCGACCGAGCGGACGCTTCTGTTGATGCGCCCGATGTCACTCTCCGCGATCTTCGCGGCCGTGAGCGGACTTGCGTCTGGCTGGGCCATCGTCCTCGCGGGTGTTGCCGCGACTCCGGACGGGCACCTTCCAGTCCCCGCACTGTATCAGGGCATCGCGGAAACGCTGACGCTGGGCTTTCTTTGCTTTGGGTTTCTCGCTGCCGCCTGGCTCCTGGCAGCGGTTGGGATGCTGCGCCGCAGTGGCGCGATCGAACCGTGACTTGACACCGCTTCCACCGGGTCTTCTCTTGATCGCGCTGACGGCGAGCGCGATCGTGTGCGCGCAGAACGTCCTGTCACTGACCGGATTCAGCTGGGCGACCAGAAAACCAAGAAGCTATGCCTGGCCGAAGTCAGGACGAAGTACATCAGTGAGGCCGATTTCGTGTCCGCACTCGCCGCGAACCGAGACGTTCCCTTGCGTGTGGTCGTGAGTTTGTCGTCGTGAGCGGCGGCCGCTGCCGCCGCCCACGGCGATTGCTGGTTATTCCGGTCGAGCGAAAGTCAGAAGCCGCCGCGATTTCGCCGTTATCGCGAACCCGTGGGGCGACGGACCGTGGTCGTTGACGTCGTACCAACCACGATCTCCGGCATCACTGTCCCTCCTGCGATCGCCTGCTTCGCCTGCCCGAGGCTGAGCGTCGACGCCGAGTTGGTGGCGAGCTCGGATCTCACAAGTTGCGTCGTCCCGTTCGGCAGCTGCTGCGTGCGATAGACAAGGTGTGTGACCGGATCCACATAGGTGCCCGTCATGAGCACTTTCAGCAGATCGAACGAGTAACCATGGTTCTGGACCATGTTCGTCGCGGCATTGAGCTGCCCCTGGTTCTTGAACCCGTAGGCAGCCTCGAACACTGTGCCGGTATAGCCGGCCGCCTGCAACTTCGCCTCGATCTTGGAGCGCAGGGCGCTGTTCTTCTCGAGCTTCTGCCCGACGGACGTTGAGGTGAAATCGATGATCGTCGGCGACGTCTTCGAGGTCGAAGTGCCCGAATTCGTGTAAGTGTTCTTTCCCTTTGCGCCCTTTGCGGTCTTGTCCACCGTCGAGATTCTGGTGTCGGACTTTGCAGACTTCAGCGACTTCCCTGACGCCTTCGGACTGCCGCCCGCGACTTGCTTGGGAGTTGTCTTCGCCGGCTTGAGCGACTTACTGCCTGAAGGGCTCGCGACCTTCGCTGTCGAACCCTTCGAGCCTGACACTTTAACGGTACCGGGCCTGGTGGTGCCGCTCTTCGGCGTCTGCACCTTGGTGGTCGTCGGCTTTCCCGCGGTCGGCCGATTTGACGTCGGCTTGGCGGCCTCGCTCGTCGAAACCGCGATCGCGATTGCAAGCGCAACGAAGAACGTCAGTCGTCGCATTTTGCCCTCCATCCCTTCACCAGTGTGCAACCGCCATGCCCTTGGCTACAGATTTGTAAGTGTCATGCTATGAGCGGATTGCGAGCATCGCGCATGTAGTGAAACACCGAGGATCGACATGGGAATTACAGGGCTGACTGTGTCGACATCCGGCTGGGCATTCATCGACCGGAGCGGCCAGATATTAGGATGTCGCCATGTTCAGTTCGGCATTTGTGATTCTCGCGCTGTTGGCGTTCGGTCAGGCCGCGACGTGGCGCGACCCTACGTGTGCGGTCTCCTCATCAGGCGCTGTTGTGCGTCACAGCCGACGGCGTAGGTGAAGCCTCGCCGTTTGCAGCCTTCCGTCTCGCTCGATCTGTACCGTACATGTTTCGTCGACTCGATTGAAGACATCTTGAATCTGCCCAAGGTTCATGTCCCGCGCGGGTCGGCCGTCCACTTGCTTGAGAAGATCACCGACGTGAAGCCCCGCGATTGAGGCGGCTGAGTCGGGCGCGATTGCGACGATAGCAAATTCATGGGCTTCGGTCGGCCTTAGTTCGATGCCGCTTGCATCAAAGGGCTGTGGCCCGGTGGGCCGTCCGTTCGGCCTCAACCATAGCTGCTGCCGGCCATAGTCGAATGTCAGTGTGAACCGCCTCAGAAACCCCGTTCCGAGCAGCCCGTCCACGCTGAATGTTGCGCCGGAAGGTGTCGCGATTAACGCCGCGACCGGCCCGGTGATCTCGAATGGCCCGAGGGTGACCGCTGACGCGCGACCGGCTCCGAGCGTCATGCCAGGCGAATCGCTGAACCGCGGCAACACAGCGCCGATACGGTCGCCTACGCGGTTCGCGTCCACGAATGGCTTCAATAGGACCAGGTCGTAGTAAGACGCGCCGGTGTCGATCATCAAGGTGGCTTCGACTGGATCAGTGCCACCGAAGCGAATGCGCACCTTCGCTGACGGCGTGGCAGACCGGTCCATCGTGATGGGAATTGCGACGGCGCCTGCGGGGGGGCGGAACCCGGATGCCGGAATCAGACGCACCGAAGGCGTCAGATAATCGAATTCAATCGCGTAGTCGGGAAGGAGTCCCAGGCCGAGGACGCAATCGATGTCGGGAACGACGGTCGGTCTGTTCACCAACACGAGCGTCGCATCGTGCAGAACGATGGAGCCGATTTCGACGGTCACGCCACGGACGCGCTGGTCGCGGCTGACCTCTGGCCCGACGCCCGCGTTCGTCCCCGTGGCATTCGCCTCAAGACCCGCATTCAGCGCTTTGGTGAGATCAAGGGACAGCACTCGGCTGCCGCCAGAATCAGCATTGCACCAGAACGTGTGTTCCTTGACGCGGACCGGAATCAGCATCTGCGACGCACCTTCTGCGTCCAATTTGGCTGGCAGCCTGACCTCACCTTGGTGATCGGACTGCACTGCCGCAGACGACGCGAGCACACTGACTGTGATGACGAGCGGCGCGAATACCGTGACGGCAAACAGTGACCTTGACATTCGCTGTCTCCGCGCACAGCATGTCACATAGACATCTATGAGACAAGGCAAGGACAAGCTGCAAGGCACGCTGGAAATGCTCGTGCTTCGAGTGCTCGCGTCCAGCGGCGAACTGCACGGCTGCGCCATATCCGATCGCATTGCGGACATTTCGGCCGAGGCACTGCGCGTTGAGGAGGGGTCCCTCTACCCGGCACTCCACCGCATGGAGGAGGCCGGCTGGGTCACGTCCGACTGGCGAGCGTCGGACAATAACCGACGTGCGCGCTTCTACAGCATCACGCGCCGCGGACGAAAGCGCGTCGACCAGGTGCAGCGAGATTGGTTGGCGCACGTAGAAGCGGTGACGCGAGTCTTGAAGCAGGCCTGACGTGGGCGCCTTCCGACGTTTCGCAAGTTTGTTTCGCGCGAGGTCTATCGAGCGTGATCTCGAAGATGAAATTCGCTTTCATCTGGAGGAGCGCGCCCGCCGCAATCTCGTCGCAGAGATGGATCCCGCGGCAGCCGCGCGCCGGGCGCGGGACCGGTTTGGAAGCATCGATCGTGCGAAGCGTGGTATGCGTGCGGCGCACACCCCGACGGCCGCTGACGCAGTGATGGTCGCGATGTCGATTGGCGCACTGGTGCTGGCCACGGCCATGTATTGGCGCGCAGCGACCCACGTCTACGATTTGGGGCCCGGTGTCACGCCGCCAGTTCCCCTTGCCCGTTTGACGCCCCAATACACCATGGCCGCGCGACAAGCGAAGATTCAGGGCACTGTTCGTGTACGGTGCGTGGTCGTCAAGAGCGGCGTGTGCAGGGACGTGACGGTTATCCAGTCGGTCGACCCATCACTCGGGCTCGACGGCGCGGCTGTACAAGCCCTCAGTGCGTGGCGGTTCAAGCCAGCACGCGTCGAGGGGAAGGCGGTTGCATCGCGGGTATTCGTCGACTTTGCATTTGCATTGCGTTGACCGAACCGAGCGCATCGTTCAGCTTTCGCTCGCGCTCGCATCGACGTGCCTAGGTCGTTGAATTTGGTTGCTGGTGCGGAAGAAAAGGATATGAACCTTCACGACCTTGCGGCCACAAGCTCGCTGACGGCAACGGCCGCCACTTGGCGCAGGATCTAAGCTGGGGCACCGGTTTGAATCGTTTTTCCAGCCAAACGCGATGCCCATGACCTTTGAGCCGATGGAGCCCGATATTTCGCCCTCCTGTATGGAGAGCATCATGAAAATATCCGGGTCGATCCTGCTGGGTTCGTTGCTGTCGCCAGCGATCGCGTATGGACAGCCCGCGCAGCCCACCCTCGCGTTCGTTGAGAATGAGGTCCGTCCCGGGGAAACACTCCTGGTCACAACCAGCGATGGAACGCGGATGACCGGCCGCCTCCGCGTGTTGACGGCCGCATCACTGGCGATCGAAACGGCCGATGGAGTGCGAACCCTGCGTGCCGAGCAGGTCCAACGTATTGTCGTGAAGGACTCCATCCGCAACGGTCTCCTGATTGGACTTGGCACGGGCGCCGCCATCGGCGCAACGGGCGGTCTCCTGGTCAACGCGGTCTGCGTGAACGAAACAGGAGCGTGTCCCGGTGTGGTGCTCTTTCTCACCGGCATTGGCGCCGCAGCCGGTGCAGGGCTTGGAGCGGGAATGGACGGCTTGCGCCATCGGACCGTGCTCGACCTCATGCCTGATATGCCGCACGAATTCTCTCCGGAGATCGGCCTCAACCTCGGTGTGGCGCGATCGAGGATGTTCGGCGCTGGCCTCATCGGCCCACCGAGCACTGGGCGCGGGATGGTTCATACAGCACACGTCCGGTTTCGGACTAGCGCTGGACGCAACTCGAACGGTCGGGCGTGCAACGCACACCGTCTCGTGTGCGAACGCCAGTCACCAGCAGGCGCCGATCGCAAACTGCGTCGGCGACGGCGAAGAAGGCGTCGTCGACACCACGATCGCAACCGCGAAGGCGCAGTACTATTTCATG
>Ga0310902_10000287_pt1 | contig 13464 bp, 10 predicted proteins | sample C24D3metaG_FD_203748 | JGI IMG/M metagenome (GOLD analysis project Ga0310902, IMG submission 203748) | Lab incubated soil microbial communities from West Virginia University Organic Research Farm, Morgantown, WV, United States - C24D3 | ecosystem: Environmental > Terrestrial > Soil >...
GGGCATGTCCATTGTCCGTGGCCGCGACTTCGATACGGGGCATCGTGAGGATTCCGCAGCGATCGTAATCGGCGCGGCAGCGGCGAACCGCCTCTGGCCTGGCGCCGATCCACTTGGTCGCCGCCTGGTGAGCTTCTCGCCGACACGCCGAGGCAGCACCTTCACGGTTGTCGGCGTGGTGGACGAACCCGGCACCGGACGCAGTGACAACGGCGACGAGATTCGCGTGTTCGTTCCGGACGTCCGGGTGACCGGTCACTTTCTGATGCGGATGCAGACTCCGGCGCAGCCGATTCTGCCGACAATCCGCAGCACGGCGGTGAGCGCAGCACCTGATCTGCCAGTGGTCAGTGTGCGGACCCTCGAGTCGATCGAATCCGAACGTCGCAATTCATTGACACGAGCCCTCGCCGCCACGCTCGGTGCGGGCACGCTGGCATTGTTCCTCTCGGGGATCGGTCTCTATGCCGTCGTCGCATTCGCCGTGCGGCAGCGCGCGCGAGAGATCGGCATTCGCACCGCTCTTGGCGCCAGTCGTCGGCAGGTTGTCCGCTTGTTCCTGATGCGCGGTCTGAGACTCAGCGTCGGCGCGATGATGCTGGGTCTGACACTGAGTGTGATCGTGGTCAGGCTGATGGCTGCTTTGAAAGGCGACGATCCGCCGTCCGGCCTCACTGGATTGGCCATATCGATCGCCGTCCTCGCGATCGCGGTCACGGTGCTTGCGACCTGGATTCCGTCGCGCCGCGCCGCGGCGATCGACCCGCTTCTGGCGTTGCGCATCGAATGAATAGCGGCGCAGTGCTTCCGATATAATCCGCCGCACACCAATGTCTCTCCAGGCAGGCTCACGTGTCGGCCCTTATGAAGTTGTTGCGCCGCTCGGCGCCGGCGGCATGGGCGAAGTGTATCGGGCGCGCGACTCGCGGCTGCGTCGCGACGTCGCGCTGAAGATCCTGCCGGCGAACGTCGCCGTCGATCCGGATCGCCGCGCACGGTTCGAGCAGGAGGCGCACGCAGCCGCGGCGTTGAATCATCCCAACATTCTCGCCATCTTTGACGTCGGCGGCGCCGCCGATGTGTCCTACATCGCCTCCGAACTGGTGAATGGAACCACGCTCACGACGGTCATCGAACGCGGACCGATGCCCGTCCGTGCTCTGCTCGACATCGCCGTCCAGATCGCCGACGGCCTGGCGTCGGCGCACGCGGCGCGTATCGTGCACCGCGATTTGAAGCCGGCCAACGTCATGATGACGAGCGACGGCCGGATCAAGATTCTCGATTTCGGACTTGCGAAACAGACTGGAGTCGCGTCAGGCGTCGACGAAACCATCGCGACCAATCACACCGTCCCGGGAATGATCGTCGGCACCGTCAACTACATGAGTCCGGAACAGGCGTGCGGCAAGCCTGTCGATCATCGCTCGGATCAATTCTCGCTCGGGCTCATGCTCTACGAAATGGCCGGTGGCAAGAAGGCGTTCGACGAGCCCGAATCGGTGCAGACCCTTGCGGCGATCGTGAGCAATGAGCCGCCGCCCCTCGACGTGCGTGTTCCCGCGCCGCTGCGCTGGATCATCGATCGCTGCCTGGCAAAGAATCCGGAACACCGCTACGAGTCGACACGCGACCTGTATCACGAGTTGAGGAACGTTCGCGATCACCTGTCGGAGCTCTCGACCGAAGTCGTCCAGCCGATCGCTGCGCCGACCGTTGCGAGACGGAGCGGCGGATGGCGCCTGCCGGCTGCATTCCTGCTCGGCCTTGCCGTGCCGGTGGCATTCGCTCTCGTGTGGGTTGGTCGGCCATTGCCGGATCCCTCCACCTACCGCTTTACACCATTCGCGTTCGACCCCGGAGGCCAGAGCTGGCCCGTGTTCTCGCCGGATGGGAAAGCCGTCGCCTATGGCTCCCGTCAAAGAGTGCTGGAGCCGTATGACGTCTATGTGCGCTATCTTGATGCGCCGGCCGCCATGCAGCTCACCCATCAAAAACTGCCAGCGCATCCGATTGGGTGGAGTCCGGACAGCAAGCGTGTGTTCTTCGTCACGATGGGAGACTCGCCGAACGTGTGGTCCGTTGCGATCGTTGGCGGCGAACCACAACTCGTCGCGTCGCTACCCAAATCTCTCGCGTTTACGGGGCCGTTGGCGATCACACTGTCGGGAGACAACAAGGTCGTGGCGTTTCTGGGGCGGTCTGAGGACGGTACGTACGGTATCTCGACCATCGCATTGCCGGCCGGCACACCAGGCCGATATTCGATCGCGCCCTACGCCACCAAGACGGGCTATAACAGTCCAGTTCTGAGATTCTCGCCTGACGGAAAACAACTGCTGCTCATCCTCAATCGCGGGAGCGGAGAAGAAGCATGGGTACTCAAGTTTCCAGAAGAAGGCAGCGCAGGTGTGCACCGGATCGAGCCGCCGCTGCGTACTTTCTCTGGAACGCCGACAGCGGCGTGGATGCCTGACAACCGACGCGTCGTCATGGCGCTACAGGACGCGCCTTACGGAGCTGAGCAGCTCTGGACCGTGGACACGAAGTCGGGCGAGCGCCACGCGCTGACCAGCGGCACACGAAATACGTCAGGACCGGCGGTCGCACCAGACGGCAACAGGATCGTCTTTCGCGAGACGAGTGGCAACTACGACATCGTGTCAGTCGACCTCTCAAATGGCGCGGCGAGCTCGTTGATTGCGACCGAACGAAACGAAGAGATGCCGGCGTGGGCTGCGGCAGAGAATTCGCTGGTCTATGTCACCAATCGAAACGGACCTGAGGAAATCTGGCTCCGGCAGAACGGAGTCGCAGATCGACCGATCGTGTCGACCCGCGACTTTCCTCCGGATACGACACTGGGTTTCATGGCACCTGCACTGTCACCGCGTGGCGATCGCGTGATGTACACGCGGATCGAGCGCGGTGGACTTGCGCGCCTATGGATCTCTGCAGTCGCCGGCGGGATACCAATTCGAGCGACTCATGACGACGATCGGCGCGGCGAGTTCGCCGGTTCGTGGTCACCCGACGGCACGTGGTTCGTCTACTATGCCCCGACAGGCGACAAGCAAGAGCTGCTAAAAGTGCAGACGACCGGCGAAGGCGTGCCTGTGCTCCTCAAAGCGGCGATTCCCGAAACCCGGGACGTGCCGACCTGGTCGCCATCCGGGGAATGGATTCAGTTTGCCACCTCGTTGATATCTCCCGACGGAAAAATGGAACGGTCACTTCCTCAGAGTGCGCCGGCCTATTACGCGTTCTCGAAAGACGGCAAATTGCTGTATGGGTTACGCGCCGAGAACGAAAAGCAGTTGCTCTTCTCGATTGACATTGCCGGCGGTGCAGAACGCGCGATCGGCTCGCCGAATACGTTCGAGCCTCGCAGCCCTTTTTCACCCTCGATCCGTCTCAGCCTCGCGCCTGATGGCAAGAGCCTGACTTACGGCACGGGCATCATCCGAAACAGCCTCTGGATTCTGGAAGGGTTCAACCCACCTGATGGGCTCGCCGCGCGGCTCGGCCTGCGCCGCTGATCACTTCTGATCGTCGCGTTCGTCGGTCCGGAAGAGCGACGCAGGAAGTCCCCACTCGTTGACCAGGTTGCCATCGGGATTGTAGTCCCACGCGTACCGCACCGATCGGGGGTTCGTTACCTCGGGGCTGGACACGACGACTGTTGCACCATCGATCTGCGCGGTTGCGGCGACGTACTTGCCATCGACGCCTGCAATCTGAAAGCCGGTCACCGGTCCATTGCCTCGCGCCTTCAGCGTCTTACCTGCATTGTCGAACCAGATGCGGATCGCATCGCCTTCACGAGTGAACTGACGATAGAGCGGACTCGCACCTTTATTCTGTGCAAGCATCGCGAGGCGGCGGCCGACGTCCTGTTTGTTCGTGGGATGAATATTCGTCGGATTACCGATGTCGTTGATGATGGCGATTCCGGTGTTGCGCAGGGTCGTGGCCTTGACCTGGCCCTCCTGAACGCGCATCCAGTGGCCGTTTTTCGCCGCGTTGCCGTAATTGGCGAGTTGCACCCAATAGAACGGGAAGTCACCTTGCCCGAACGCGCGTCGCCAATCGCCCACGAGCGTCATCAGCGCCTCACCGTAAATGTCCCCCTGCGCGCGCCCCGCTTCTGTTTCTCCCTGGTACCAGAGCGCACCTTTGATGGTGTACTTCACCAGCGGCGCCATCATCGCGTTATAGAGCGTCGTCGGCTCATGCGCATGGCCCGGCCCGAGCGGCGCAGCGGGACGAGCGCCCTGCGAACCACCGGCTTCCCATTTCTTGAGTGCCTGCTCGTAGCGGCTCTGGTTCATCGGGTATTGAAGGATGGCGTTCTGCCAGTACGACAGAAATGGTTCAAGCGTTGGATTGGCTGCCAGCGCCGGACCACTGAGCCACGATGCGATCGGTGTCCCGCCCCAGGATGAATGGATCAATCCGATTGGCGTCTTCAAATCCTGATGCAGCTGGCGACCAAAAAAGTAGAGTACCGCGGAAAAATCCTTGATGGTTTCCGGCGAACACACGACCCAGCGGGCGTCGACGTCTTCCACCGGCACCGGCGATGTTTTCCGCGGAACATAGAAGAGTCGAATCTGCGGAAACTTCGCTGCGGCGATCTCCGTCTCGGCGCTATCCGATTGCGACACCGCCCACTGCATGTTCGACTGACCAGATCCGATCCACACATCGCCGATGAGCACATCAGCAATCGTGATCGTGTTGGTTCCCTGCACGGTCATCGTCGATGGCGCCCCGCCTGCCAAAGGTTTGAGCCAGGCTTCCCACCGCCCCGTTGCGTCGGTCACCGTTCGCACGGTCTGCCCGCGGAAGGTCACCGTCACCGGTTCGGCCGGCGCGGCCTTGCCGAAAATGCGAACGGGCATGTCCCGCTGCAGCAGCATGTGATCGCTGATGATGCCCGGGAGCTGGACATCCGCGGATGCCTGACCAGCCAGCGTGAAAACCAATGTGAAAAACGTCGCCGCAATGCGAGTCTGCATGGGCGCCATTTAATCACTAATTGCTCGTCGCTGATCTGTATCATTACGCGTTACGATGGGCGGCATGATCGCGCCTTTCCTCGTCGCTATCGCCGTCACCGCCCAGACCGCTAGTCTCACCTTCACCAAACCACCCGCGTGGACCGATCGAGCGGCAGGCAGTTCGATGCGCGTCGCGGAGTTCGTCGTGCCGCGAGCGCCGGGAGACACCGAGGATGCCGAGCTGATCGTCTATTACTTCGGCGGGGGCGGCGGCAGCGTCGAGGCAAACCTGGCGCGATGGACCTCGCAGTTCGAGTCGACGAAGGAGCCGGCGCGGACGACGGCAACAGTGAATGGTTTGAAGCTGACGAGCCTCGACATCAGCGGGACTTACGTCGCGGAAATGCGTCCCGGCTCGAGCGACCATCACAACAAACCGGGGTACCGAATGCGCGCGACGGTCGTGGAAACGCCGAAGGGCCCGTACTTCATCAAACTGACAGGGCCCGCCAAAACGATCGAGAGCGCCGGCGCTGCATTCGGACAGTTCCTCAACAGCCTGGCGTTCAAGTGACGCACGTAGTGCGACATGTCGAAGATTAACCGACGGCGCTTTTGCCAGTCGCTCGCTGGGACCAGTCTTCTGTCGCGAGCGTCACTCACCTCGACCGATCTCCTGCAAGCCACGGTCGCAGCCCCAGACAGTCCACACATCGGCAATCTCTATCCGTTCGTGCAGAAACAAGCGGATCGATCGCCATTGGAACTGTCGTTCCTGCAATCCCGTTTTCGCGATCTCAAATCGTGGCAGGATGTCGCGCGCGCGCGAGTTCTCGACCGATTGTGTTATTCGCCGGCAACCGTATCACCCGCCGCAGAGGTGATCCGCCGCACCGATCGTAACGACTACATAGAGGAGTACCTGACGTTTCAGACGACCCCGGATCTCCGTGTCCCCGCTTACGTGCTGATCCCCAAGAACTCTCCGCTCCCGGCGCCGGGACTGGTCGTCCTCCACTGCCACGGCGGGGCGTATGTCTGGGGCAAGGAAAAAGTCGTTGCCACCACGAACGAACATCCGGTGCTGTCGGAGTTCAAGAAGGGACTCTACGAAGGCACAAGCATTGCGAACGAGCTGGTGCGCCGCGGTTATGTGGTGATCACGATTGACATGTTCTATTGGGGCGAACGCCGCATGCTGCTCGACGATGATCCCGCTTCGTATCGCGAGCGGCAGAGCATGACGTCAGAAGAAGTCCAGGCATTCAATCGTCGATCGAGCCAGAACGAACAACTGGTGGCGCGCACGCTGATGACGGCTGGGATCACCTGGCCCGGTGTCGTGTTATGGGACGATCTGCGGACTCTTGACTACCTCGCCAGCCGGCCCGAAGTCGATCGTCGGCGACTCGGCTGCGTCGGTCTCTCGGTCGGCGGCTATCGAAGTTTCCTGCTCGCCGCCCTCGATCAACGGATCAAGGCCGCAGTGGACGTCGGCTGGATGACCTCTTACGGCTCGAACCTTCGTCGCCACGTCATCAACACCGTCGGCTTTACCTTTCACATTCCTGGTTTGTATAGGTACCTCGATCTCCCGGATCTCGCCGCGCTCATTGCGCCTCGCTCGATCTTCGTCATCAACGGATCGAAAGACGCATTGTTCCCGTCAGATGGTGTTGAGAGGGCCTTCAGAAAGATTGAGGCCTGCTACCGAAAGGCAGGTGCGCCCGACCGGCAACGTTGCCGTTTGTACGATGCGCCCCACCAGTTCAATCGCGAGATGCAGGCCGAGGCATGGGAATGGCTCGGCACGAACGCCCGATAGGGCTGGATATTTGGGATATTGAGGCGTAATCTACGGGGCTCAACACCGACCAAGTCGTGGAACTGGCAACAGGTACCCAGGTTGGTCCTTACCTGCTCGTGGAGCGCTTGGGCGCCGGCGGGATGGGAGAGGTGTACCTGGGGCGCGACACCCGGCTCCAACGAAAGGTCGCGCTCAAGTGCCTCCTCGCCTCACGGCACGACGGGGAACAACACGCGCGCATCCTGCACGAAGCGCGCGCAGCCGCCCGCATCAATCACGGCAATGTCGCCACCATCCATGACGTCATCGACGAAGGGGCCCGTGCGTACATCGTCATGGAGTTCGTCGAAGGAGAGAATCTCGCGGCACGCCTCAGGCGTGACCGAATTCCACTCCGTGACGTGATCGGGATCGGCCGCCAGTTGCTGTCGGCTCTGGCGGCGGCGCACGCCGTCGGAATTGTCCACCGCGACTTGAAGCCGGCCAATATCCAGATCACGCCGGAAGGCATCGTCAAGATCCTCGACTTCGGCGTCGCGCGCGCGACCGCGCCGCTCCTGGTGTCGGCGTCAGCGCTCACCGAGAGCAAGGCCACCGAGACGGACGGGAAAGGGTCTCGCGCCGGAACGCCAGCCTACATGGCGCCGGAACAGATGGTCGGCGGAGAAACCGATCACCGCGCCGATCTGTACAGTCTCGGCGTCGTCCTGTTCGAGCTGGCGGCGGGCCGTAGACCGTACGAGTACGTGGACCCGATCGAGCTGGTCCAGATGCCGGACTCGCTGGCGCGCCGCGCCAACGACGTCGATCCGTCTCTGCCGGCCAGCCTGGCCGACGTCCTCGGCAAGGCGCTCAAGTGCGATCCGCGGCAGCGCTTTCAGTCGGCGCGGGAATTTGACGATGCGCTCGCGGCAGTGTTGCGTGAGCTGGATCGGCCCCGCATACTCACCCGCCGGCAGTCCATCACGCTTGGAGTGGCTGGTGTCACCGGCGTCGCCGCCTGGTTGTACTGGCGCGATGGCGGTCAACCGACGCCACTGCCGCAGGTGATCCGATCGATCGCAGTGCTGCCGTTCGTCAACCTGTCGGGCGATGCGGCGCAGGAGTACTTCGTCGACGGGTTGACCGATGGCTTGATCAACGCGCTCGGCTGTATCAGTGCGGTGAACGTCAAAGCTCGAACGTCGGTGATGGCATTCAAGGGGCTGAAGCGCAGCATTGCCCAGATCGCCCGCGAGTTGAAGGCCGATGTCGTCATCGAGGGATCGGTGTCGCTTCGCTCGAACGGCGTCGAGGCGGTTCGAGTCGCCCTCAATGTGATCAATCCGGCGACCGAGACACAGATGTGGAGCACCGCGATCGAGCGCGGCCTTCGCGAGATCCTCACCATCTATCCGCAACTCGCGCGCGAGATTGCGCAGAACCTGCACCTGCCGGTCACCGCCGACGAACAGCGGCAACTCGATGCGGCGGCGCGGCCGGTGGATCCGGAGACGTTCAAGCTGTACTTGCTCGGCCGCCAGGAATGGGCCGGACGGACGGTGCCGCAATTGCAGCGCGCGCTGACGTTTTTCAGGGACGCGGCGGCTCGAAGTCCAGATTATGCGCCGGCGTATGCCGGACTGGCGGACACCTACGTGCTGCTCGCCGGGGATTTCGCCGCGTTGCCGCGGAGCGAAGGGGCCGCCCTGGCGATCGCCCATGCATCACGGGCGTTGACGATCGATCCGGGCCTGGCCGACGCTTACACGTCGCTCGCGTTTGCGAATTTTTTCCTGCTCTGGGAATTCGCTGCCGCCGCCAAGCAATTCGAGAAAGCCATTGAGCTGAACCCGAGTTACGCGACGGCGCATCAGTGGTATGGCAATTACCTCTCTGACATGGGACAGGAGGATCGAGCGCTCGTTGAGATGCGCCGCGCGCTCGATCTGGATCCGCTGTCACCGATTATCAGCCGCGACGTGGCGTGGCCATTGTTCTTCAGCCGCCGGTACGATGAAGCCGTTGCGCAGCTGGACGTGACGCTGGCGGCATTTCCCGGGTATTTACCGGCCGAACGCCTGCGCGCGCGTTCACTGGCGATGCGCGGCGAACACGACGAGGCGATTCGGCAATTCGAGGAGCAGAAGGCGCGCGGCGACGGAGCGCGACCGCGATGCGAGCTGGCGTGGGCGTATGCGGTCGCCGGCCGGCGTGAGGAGGCGCGCGCGGAACTGCGCCATGTCTCGGCGCTGAAGGTGCCGGTCTACCCGTACGACGTTGCCCTCGTCCACGCCGCCCTCAATGATGCGCCGGCCGCGCTCGACGCACTCGAGCAGGCCTTTCGCGATCGGGATCCCACACTGGTCAACCTGCGGCACGATCCGCGGCTGGAAAGCCTGCGGGCGAATCCCCGCTACCGGCAACTCGTCGCACAAATGCGGTTTCCGCAACTGTAGTCGGAGGACAATGATGGCGAAGAAATCGAGCGGACGTCGGATCACACGAAGGGATGCAATCACCCTCATCGGCGCTGGTGCGATCTCTGGCACGGCGTCCCCTGCTGAGGCTCAGCCGCCGCATCCATCGTGCGACCATCCTGGAGCGGTGACTCACTACAAGAAGAGCGCCAACAACGCAATCGTCTCGCTGACGTGCTGCGAGGAGACCAAGAATGCCATTCTGGTCGGTGTCGAGGAACAAGGCAAAAAAGCGACGCTGCGGGGGAAGACGCACCTGAAGCCTCTGAGGGATCGCCTGGTCAACGATCAACTCCTCGAGTACTGCTTCATGCTCTGGGGACTCGATCAAAAGCAGGCCCAATCGTTATTCGACCGGCTACCCAAGGAACTCGGGCTCGAACTAGAAAAAGGCAAATGAAAGCTCGCCTGAAGGTCAGGCGCAGCGGTCATCTCGTTTCGTACTGGACGGACGAGGGCATGGTGATCACCAACTACGCAACCGGCGCGGCAGTGATCGCGGATGCTCTCGTCTCCCACGTGCTGGGTTACTGTTCCGACTGGATTGACGCACAACAGCTGCGTGAACGGTTGCCGGGCATCCCGCCGGCAACCATGACGCGGCTGGTCAAGTCGATGATCGAACAGCAACTTCTCGTCAGTTCGAACGGCGAGACAGAACCGCGCATGCGGGCACTCGACACCTGGCACGCATGGAATCCAGCCGCCGGGTTCTTCCACTTTTCAACAAAAGACGTGGCCAGGGCGCGCGATCCCGAGCACCGGGAGAGAGTTCTCCGTCAGAGTGCCCGGGCCCAGGGTGTGCCGCCGGCGCGCAAGACATATCCTCGCAGTCGGTCGCTGGCACTGCCGCCGCCACGCACCACCGGCGCGTTTCCGGAGGTGTTGCTCGCTCGACGCACGTGGCGCAGCTTCGACTCGGAACCGGTGACGCTCGACGACATCAGCACACTGCTCAACCTGACGTGGGGAGTCCAGCGCGTCGTCGACGGCGGTGAGCTCGGACCGGTTCGCCTCAAGACATCTCCGTCATCCGGCGCCCGACAACCGCTCGAAGCGTACATGCTGGTTCGCGCGGTGGACGGACTCGAACCAGGTCTCTACCACTACAGCGGCGACGATCATTCACTGTCGATGATCAGGAAGGGGGCAACAGGGAGAACCATTCAGCGCTACGTCCCCGGTCAGTGGTGGTACGAGACGGCGGCAGCACTCTTCCTGATGACCGCCGTGTTCGCGCGAACTCAGTGGCGCTACCCTTTTGCCCGCGCCTACCGTTCCGTCCTGTTCGAAGCGGGACATGCGTGCCAGACATTTTGCCTCGTCGCAACCTGGCTCGGGCTGGCGCCGTTTTGCACCGGCAGATTCGCCGATTCCCATGTCGAGCGCCAGCTGCGCATCGACGGCATCACTGAGTCTTTTCTTTATGGCGCCGGGGTCGGCCGGCGGCCGCCTGGCGTTGCCTGGGCACCGTGGGCGCTCGACAGCTCACCCTCTCACCCGCTGCGCCGACGCCGACGGTCCAGCGACGACCAAGAGTAGGGCCGGGTCTTTAGACCCAGCCGGATGGATGACGGCACCGATGGTGACGATTCGAGCGGCAACGATCACGGATTTGCCGGCGATCGTCGCGATATACAACGAAGCGGTGGCGCAACGTTTCGCAACCGCCGATCTCGACCCGGTCACGATTGCCGATCGATCGCAGTGGTTCCACGATCATGATCCGGCAAGCTATCCAATTTTCGTCGCCGAGCGTGAGGGAACCGTCGCCGGATGGTGTTCACTCAGTGCGCATCGGCCCGGTCGCGCTGCGTTGCGCCGAACGGCCGAAATCTCCTACTACGTTCGAGCGGCTGATCGTGGTCGCGGCGTCGCCACGGCGCTCGTTCAGCACGCCATCGATCAAGCTCCACGATTGGGCAAGCACGTGTTGTTCGGGATTCTCCTCGAGCGAAACGATGCCAGCATCCGGTTGCTGAAAAAGTGCGGCTTCCAACTCTGGGGCCGTTTGCCTGACGTCGCGCTAATCGAGGGGGAACTGGTCAGCCATGTCTATTACGGGAGAAGCGTTTGACTGCGTCATTCACCGGCCGCCCGGTAGGGGCACGTGAACCGGATACGCTTTCTCGCCGGCAAGAATCTTGACCGGCAATCGATTCTCACGAAGCGGAATCGGGCAGGTCGTGTTCGGGTTGAACGCGCACGGCGGGTTGTAGGCCTCATTGAAATCGAGCACGGTCGTACCGTCGTCGCGAAGATCGGAGTAGAGGAACCGCGCGGTTCCGTATGTCTCCTGTCCGCTCGACGCGTCCCGGAAGACAAAGTAGAGCCGCTTCGGTCTCGTCGTAAACGGCCGCAGCCGCACCGTCTGACCCTCGATAGTGAATTCCACCACGCCTTCCGACTTGTAGTCGTCGACGTCGCCGTATGTGTTGACGACCTTCAGCAATTGCGGCTGCGAATCGCGAATCATCCGGCCGGTGACGCGGTACTTCGCGTCGATCGGAAACCACGAGAAGCCAAGGAACCCGCGCGCGAGCGGTCCGTTGGGATCGCGGACACGCACCGACCGCCGTTCGCCGCTCACGTGAATCACCAGGCGGACGTCCCCGATGGCGAGTTCGTCCTCTTCCGGCTCGCGGTCGTCGCGAAGATCGACAGCTTCCGTTACGAGCGCGTCCTCGAGAGTAATGTGGGCATCTCGCGCAGGCTCGAAACGTACCTGCTGTCCGGTCATGACGAACCGTCCAACCGTCGCCGGCGTTGATGACGGGAGGACGATGTCGTTTGTCGGCGCGCTGCCGGCGGTGTTGACGCCAGGTTTGAGCTCGTGGAGGCCGGCAATGCTGACCCAATCGCGGCGGTAGTCCGCTTCGTGTTTGGCCTGCCACTTCGCGGCGGCCTCATTGGCCGCTCGCTCGTCGGTTTCCGTCGAGCGCGGCGACTCCGTTGATTTGGCGCAGCCTGCCGCCAGCACAAGCACTGCTGCGATCACGATTCGGAGCGGATGGGGGGACGCTCGCATCGACGTCCCCTCCATTGTTCACGATCTGCGTGTTGCGTGCTGAAAATGCGGATTTCTGGGCTTACCTGTCGGCCGCTACGACAACGGTCTTCATGACCGCTGCGGCTCCATCGGTACGACGGTCGGCTGCGTCTCGCTCCGCCCTGGTCAACGGCAGATCGAGGCGTGATGTTCCCTCCAAGCGGATTTGCCGCAGGAAGTATTGATCCCCGTAACGGTGGAACACCAGTGACGGCGGTGTGTCATCGCGGGCCATCTTCACTTCCGCCACGCGCACGAATGCACCGCTTCGCTCGCTGCGCAGCAGCAGCATCTCCGGGTGTCCGTTCATTTGCGACAGGCGATAGGTATCACGTGGCAGGGTCGTATCCCCGACAGCGAATTCGAACGGTATGCGCGCAATCACCCGTACGTCCTGCTGCGCCTGTACCGTCGCGACAGTCGCCAACGCCGCAAGGGCGGCGAACGCTGTGACGAGTCGGTGGTAAGTCTTCATATGAACTCCTTTCTTAAGTTCATACGAACGCCGTGTGGCCAAGGTTGTCCATGAGTGTGAAATTGATGTGACGAAAGTACTGATGGCGGGCATGAATCGCTAATCACTGATCACTGATCGTCAATCCACGAATCCCGAATCGCCGAATCCGAGGATTAGGGATTCGAGGATTCGAGGATTCGAGGATTCGAGGATTCGAGGATTGGGGATTGGGGATTGGGGATTCAACGATTCACGATGAGTGATGAGTGATCAGTGATTCATTAGCGTGCGCAACAGGCGCTGCATCTCTTCGACGACTTTTGCCCGGTCAGGATCCGAGGCCAGGTTGCGCAACTCCGACGGGTCCGATTTCTCGTCGTACAACTCGACGCCGCGCTTGCCCTCATCCCACTCGGTGTAGCGCCACTGTTCCGTTCGAACGCTGTAGCCCATGAAGAACCCGTTCGCGGCATTCCCGCGACGGACTTGCGTGAATGCCGGATGGTCCCATGCTGTCGCCGGATCTCGCAGGAGTTGCACCAGCGATCGGCCGTGCAAACCTGGTGGAGGGGCGATCCCGGCAAGATCCGCGAGGGTTGGGTACAAATCGACAAACTCGACGATTCGTTGAGACGACTGCCCTTTCGCACTCACACCTGGGGCGGCGATGATGAGCGGCGCGCGAGCAG
>Ga0310902_10000290_pt1 | contig 13453 bp, 15 predicted proteins | sample C24D3metaG_FD_203748 | JGI IMG/M metagenome (GOLD analysis project Ga0310902, IMG submission 203748) | Lab incubated soil microbial communities from West Virginia University Organic Research Farm, Morgantown, WV, United States - C24D3 | ecosystem: Environmental > Terrestrial > Soil >...
ATTATAATTACTCATGCTTTGAACTTACCCTAAATTTAACAATTTCCGGGTCAAATTTATTTTTGACATATTATTACTTTCTAGAACTATGTCTGCGAAATATACTGGATCGGTATCAAAATAAGATTTTGTACTTCTATTATTTGCTTTTTCAAAGTCTTTCTCTTTTTCTTTTAACTTTTGTATCCACTTTTCCAGATTTTCGCTTATCTGTAAATACAAAAAATTGGATGTAATTACATGATATTTATGTCGATCAGACCATATCAGGGAAGTATTGTACTTTCTTAAAATATTATAGGTAAGGTCTTGATACCAAGATTGATGTTCAAATTCCATTGCGATTGAATATTTAAACTGTTTACAAAATCCTAAAAGGCTATTCAACCATTCTCTATCTTTTGCTAAAGTAAAAGTTGATGGCACTTTTAACACTATTGCTAGAATCTTTTTTTGAATTGGTTCAAGTTCTTGAAGAAATATTTTTAACTTATCATGGGTACCGATATTAATTTCTATATACTGTTTTGGGACCATTATAGAGAATTTAAAATCAGTAGGGTCAAATTCTGCCCATTCTCTAAGCGTTTGTCTAAATCTAGGTAAATATGACAAGATCTTCTTATCCTTGAAAATATCGAAAAAATCAATTTGTACAAAGTTAAAAAAGTGAGGATAATGCCATAAATAATCTTGTGATTTAAAAGTTGTCTTGGAAAGCTTTTCGATTATATCTTTTCGTTCTTTTTCTTGTTTATTAGATGGAACCGTTATCTTTTGCCATCCCATGAAACCTACGCTGTATTTCAAGATTATATTATGCCCTCCTCTAATTCTTTATGGAATATTCAATTTTTAATCTTTTATTCATAATTGTATCTTTTCTATGTGGGCTTCTGTCTGCGTCATTTCGTAGTAATCTGTCATATTAGTTATACCTACCATGGTAATTCTTGGTGGAAAACATTATATTAAATTAAAGGTTTTCTTAACGCTTTGAGGAATAAACGATGCCAATATAATATTAAATGATTTTTAATTCGTAAGCTGTTAAAGTTATTTAAAAATTTGCGCTAAAATCAGTTTATTTGAATGTTATCATTTTCATCGTTTAAAAATACAGATATTATGTATTTTGTTTTAGGTACTTATAAATGAGGTTTAACCTATTTCTTTTTTCGTTCACAGGTATTGTCAATCTTTTTAATATTTAAAAAGTATTACAAATTATTTATATCTAGATAGATTATCATTAAAATACAGATTGCAAATAAAAGATAAAAAAGATATAGAATTTGGACTAACTATTCCACAAGGTTGGAGAGGTGGAGATCTACCATTAGAAGAAGAAAATGATCCAATTAAACAATACGAGTTTTCGAAAAAGATAGCCCTTGCTGCAGAGCAGACTAGTTTCAGTTCCATTTATGCCTATGATCATTTTATCCCGCATTTTAGAGATGATGTTGAGAAAAATATTTTTGAATGTTTTACACTGATTTCTTCAATTGCACCAATAACACAGAAAATTAAGATTGGACAGGTTGTCACGTGTAATTCTTATCGCAATCCCGGTCTTCTATCAAAAATGATTGCGACCTTGGACATAATTAGTAATGGTCGGGCTGAAGTGGGATTGGGTGCTGGATGGTATCAAGAAGAGTATTTGTCGTACGGATATGAATTTCCATCTAACGTTACACGAATCTCTCAATTGGATGAGTCTTTACAGATAATGAAAAAAATGTGGAAGGATGATAAGACTTCTTTTCTAGGTAATTACTATAAAATATCAAACGCAATATGTAACCCTAAACCTATTCAGAAACCTCATCCTGTAATAATGATAGGAGGTTCTGGAGAACAATATCTTCTTAAAGTTGTGGCAAAACATGCTGATAGATATAATCTTTTTTTCGGATCTCCAGAGAAGATGAAAAGGAAAATTTCCATTTTGAAAGGCTGTTGTAAGGACATAGGAAGAGATCCCGAAGAGATAGAATATTCTATCGTACTTCCCTGTCTTATTAGAGAATCTGAAGATGAGATCGATAGAATCTTGATCAAACATAAAAGGAAGGACAAAAGCATGAAGGAATATATGGAGTATCTCGTAGATGGCGTTACAATAGGAACTCCCGAAAAAATAATTAGAGGCTTGAATGAATATGTGAATGAGGGAGTAAGTCACTTTATAATGCATTTTTTAAATTTGAATGTCAAAAGTTTAGAATTATTTCAATCACAGGTGATAAAAAAACTATAGACTATAACATTTTCTAATCGCAAATACACAACTAATTATCTTGGGTAGGATTAGATAGCTGGATTTCATTCTCTTATTTTTGCTTTTAAATATAACGAGATCAATACTTAATACTTCTTAGAGCTCTGCTTCTACCATCGAGAACGTTATTTCATAAATCTAATCGATTATCAGTATTCTGTAATAAAAAGATCTAATTGACAGAAATAACACATCGATAAACTGGCAGTATATTTAACCCAACAACTGTAAAGGTGCTTTAAAACTTGGGTATTACATTTCAACTTTAAATTTTTTACGTTAAACTAGAATTTAGCTAAAATAATTAGTTCAACTTTTGATAGTTCCTTCTAAAGGTGTTGTTTGTACAGAAGAGATTCCTAATGACAATTCCATATAATTAAGTAGTAAATAGGATTGAACAACAGTTATATGGTTCAAAAGAAAAAATGAATTTGTGGGGGGCTCATCTAATTCTCTCATATGTGTCTATGAATTTTGATGTTAGTCGTCAGAATTTTGTGAATTTATGTTTAAATTGAAACAATGTGGAAAGTCAGTATTAGGAGATGAGAATACTGTCTCACCATCAATATTTACATTTTTGTTTATGCACACGTCTTTTTGGACATTTATATGTTTTTTATATTTATAATCCTCATTTGCCTGCACGTTTGCAACACTAGAAGATAAGGTCATTCCAACTACCCCCACAACCAATATTGCACTTAAAATTACACTATATTTTGTTATATTCATTAGTTATCTATAATACTTATAGATATATTTGAGCTCAGGTAGATTATTAAAGATTTTTTTAAGAGAATTTCTATTAGTTAAATTATAAAAAATGTTTTCTATAAATAAAATATAATATTTTTATTCTAATTTTATAGCGTAAAAAGTTTATTATATTAAATCATCGGTGAAGTCTCTTATTAAAAGGATTTTTTTGTGTAATATGGTCATATCAAAATTTTAGACTAATTTGGAGCTTACATTTTAAGAATAGAAAATAGTAGACAGACAGTATTAAATTATAGGATAACATCCTGATGTTGACAATTTGATAAAAATAATTGTCAAGTCAAATTCCAGAGTGAGACGTTGTCTAGAGATGAAATATTATTTAAGTAAAGTTTGTAGCCTTTTAACATATTATCTTTGACGTATCTCTTTTCGACAAAAGCAAAATCTTTTTCACAGTTGGTTATAAGCTCAGGCTCCTCCTTAAAGAACGAATTTTTTATGAAGTCTAATGCATCCTTCCATCTGTAAGCTTTGATTCTTCCAACAAATTCACTATTATTAGAATTTTCTGTATATTCATAAACATCAAAGTAATCTGCTAATTTAATACAATTATCACAAAAGTTATCCTTCTTTCCGGTTTTAGAACAGTCAGGACACTGAGTTATCATGTTATGAGATTTATATAATAAATTCATATTTTAATATGTTTACTTTGATCGTTAGACTAGGATGAATCTTTCCGTCGATAAATAATATTTGAATTTATCGAATAGACTAGACGATCTTCTTAACTACACCCTTGTGTATATTTCTGTTGATGTCACATTTTTTTATTCTAGAATATATTTTGCTTGTAAAAAGGTTATCAGGTATTTGTTTTTCAATACTAATAAAATTAATTATGTCTAAAAAACGTTTGATAAATAATTTCTTAATTTCTACACAATTGTTATAATATAAAATTGACCAAAATAATAAGATCAAACATAGTTAGTTAGGTAATTACTTATAACGTTATTTTTAACACTCATCATACACAACACATTTTTTATGGAATAAGTGTGAATAGAATGAAATACAGTAAAGGCAGACACTCTATAATATTTAGCAGAAATTTTTGATCATACAAAATATAAGATAAGGTATAAGAAATATGCTTATCATGCTACAAAAAAACAATGTATCTATGAGATTGAATATAAGAAAAATGATTGCAGCAATAAAATTGTTTGATCATTGCGAAAATGCAAACACAATGTCAATATATGAATGTCCTCAAGGCTATTAAATCGCTAGTTGGGAGATCCATTTTAATCATTCAAGCTAGACAAAAGATATAAGTTTATCAAAATTCTTCAATTCTTGCTAAATATTTTAATAATGTATCATCATTGATATTGGCATTTTCAGGAAATGATTAAATCCTAAATTTCCAAGATAGTTTTAGGTAAAGGATATCCATCAAATTGTTCATACCCAGTTTGGAAAAGACGCCTTTTCTTTAGTGCAAAAGTTAGATTCTTGTAGGCAACCAAATGCTATCCTTTTCGATTCTTGAATCTCTATTGATGATACAAAATTTTTCATGTATTTATTTTAAAATATATTACAACAGATACAGCCACAGACAATTTCCAGTTGTTCAGAATAATCAATAATCAGATAATAGTATTAGTATGCCATTCCTGTGATGTTTATCTCAAATTAGTCTAAATACCAAAAAATATATCCAAATCCATTTTTGAAATTGTTTATATGCACTACAAACAGCATATAATTTATCTAATTAAACATTATTACCTTTTTTTCTCAGTTAATATGTAAAAAAAAAGTAGTATTTTTTTATACATGCAATAGTTGTATATTAGTATGATAAAGGCGTATATTTTGATTATCTGTGAACCGGCTAATAAGTATAGGATTGCCAATAGTCTTAAAAAAATAGACAATGTGATAAATGTTGACATTATTAACGGCGCATATGATCTAATCTTGGAAATAATGGTTAAAACAATGGACGATTTGAGAGAAAAATTTCAAAACGATATTAAAAATATAGACGGATCAATATCAACTTTGACTTTAGTTACGTCGGAAGATTTATGAGAAGCCATACAAATGATTGGCAATTTGAAAATACTCTATCATATAGAAAATAAGGACCACTTTATTTCAAATTATAGTATATTTATTCTATTTCTAATCGTTCAAATTTAATATTTATAATAAATAAATAATATTAAACCTAATTTTTTTTGTAAAATGTCTACTTTACCTACATTGTGTTTCTAAAAATTTATTTGATTTGAATCGTAAGCAATTCTTTTCAGGTAAAAATCAAAAATCGCCAAAACCTCCACCATCAAAGCCACCAAAATCTGCTTCGCCACCACTTGTATCCATATCACTCGCACCAGCATCGCCAGTATCTGTCGCTGCTCCTTCAGCCCCTGATTGGTCTATCTGTCCTTCTGTCATTGAACTTTCAGTTGGGTTCATTCCCATTCCCATAAAAGACATCATAGAAGCAAAAAACATCATATTCATAATTCCTGAGAATAACATCATCGGTATCCACATTCTATTAGAATCCATAAAGCCTTGCATTTGAGTTTTGTCGCCAGTTTGGTATAACTGTTGAAGACGTTCTGATTTTTCATACAATTCTTGTTTTTTTGTATTAAGAATTTCTATTCCAGTTTTGGCGATATCAAGTTCCACCTTCTTATTACCAAAGAAACCCTTTTTTACACTTTTTACTATCAATCTCTGGCTAATCAGATCATTGACAATTAACTCCACTTCAGCCTTAGAAAGTTTGGTAACCTTAGAGATGGAGTCTATCTTTTTCATTCCTCTCGATATAGCGTCCAAAACCATAAAGTGGTTTGGACTTTCATTAAATCCACTATTTGAAGACATTACACTATTTCATACCTAAAAAGAATATTTAAATGAAATGGTGACAACATTGCAAAATGACAAATATACTTTCATACGTAAAGTTTAAAATTAAAAATTCATTTATATTTTACAAACATTAAATAATTGAAATAATAAATCACAAATTGAAAAATTGATAATTTATCTTTATTTTGTCTTGAAGATGGTTAAAGAGCAAGTTATATTACTTGCAATTCCTTGACATATGTGAAAAAATAGTATGAAATCTAAAATATACTGATCCATTTATTTATCTCCAGCATAATCAATATGCACATGGGAAATGAAACTACATTTTTGGTATTTTATAGATTCAGACCATTAGATTCTGAAGAAAAGAGCATAGCAAAACACAAATGGGACGAAATAAAGAGTAGCTTACCTAAGGATATAGCACTTATTGGAGAGTATGATCACGCTTGGGGAACAGAATACAATGGATTTCTAATGTTCCAATCAAATACAAGTGATCAGTTTTTGGAATGGTGGTCAACTTTTAAAGATGAAATCAGATGGTATGTAGAGAAAACTCACACTATCGTAGCTCGTAAACGTTAATGTCCTTGTTTAGGGTACATTTTATTTTTTGATCTATTTGATAATAATAGTCTGTGGATTACCAGGAACCGGGAAAACATTTATAGCTAGGAAACTATCAAAAAAGATCAACGCAGTATTATTGTCCACTGATAAAATAAGAAAGGAAATCATTCAAAAACCCAAATACAGTTTATGGGAACGGGCTCTAGTTTATAATGTACTTTTTCTAATAGCCAAATACTTACTTTCTGCAGGGACTAATTGTATTTTAGATGGAACATTCAACCGGAAAATATCTAGGGATGAAGCTATTGAAAAACTAGATTCGGAAAGAAATGATATATATATTATTGAATGTATCTGCCCAGAAGATATTATATTTTCAAGACTGCAATCTAGAAAAAGGGATTATTCAGATGCAGATATTTCTGTATATCTGAAGATGAAGAAATTTTATGAAAAGATGTCAGAAAAGCATTTGACTATAGATACATCTAAATCTTTAGAAAAAAATCTTGAAAAAATATTGAACTTTATTGGTCAAAAAGAAAATTGTCAAAGAATATTAAATTGAGATTAATTGTAAATTTAATTCGATTCTTGTTGTGTCGTCTTAATATCATTTTACAACTTATTCAAGGCCAATTTATCAAATCAACAAGATAAATAAGAGTAGATTAATTGGTATAGAATTATACAATAACAATATGATAGAATAATATCTTACCTTCCTTTAATAAATATAATCAAATCTAATTATTAACGCTTTTTTATGTTCTTTATGAAAATGTTCAAAATGACACAAAAAATAAGATTTGAAATCAATCAAATGAGAAAGTTTCTAAAATCTAATTCAACTCTTGTTGCTACTCGAAATTTTCTCATATTTTAATAATAATTTGTATTCGATTAAAATACTAGTGATACAATAGTAAAGGAAAAATAGTGTATTTTTATTGATATTGAAATTTACTAATCATGATGAAAAATTTTAACTTGGACATACACGCAGGAAATGACAACAGGTTGTTTACAGAACTTGACAGAAAACTAAAAATAAATAATTAATATAAAATCAAACTGTATTATATCCTGAATTCCTCATAACAATTTATATAAGCATATTTTGACTATTGAATAGATGTTATCATTAAAATTCAAGACAATTAATCCCACTACGGAAGAAATTGTTAATGAATATGAGAATATGTCATATGAAAATATTGATAAAACTGTAATTAAAGCTAAGAATGCGTTTAATACTTGGAAGGAAAATTTTAAAAAAAGAGATATTTATCTGCATTCTTTTGCTACTGAATTTAGGAAGAATAAGGAGCATCTAGCTAAGGTTGCGACAATGGAAATGGGAAAACCGATAAAAGAAGCAAGAACAGAGATAGAAAAATGTGCTTGGACCATGGAATATTATGCTGATAACGGCCAAGTGTTTATGACTGACGAGATTGTTAATACTGATGCAAGAAAGAGTTTTATAACTTTTGAGCCATTAGGCGTTATCGCAAGTATAATGCCATGGAATTTTCCTTATTGGCAAGCTTTGAGATTTGCTGCTCCTTCGTTAATAGCAGGAAATACCATAGTACTTAAACCCGCAAGCGCAACTGTCCAGTGTGGCTTGGAAATTGAGAAAATATTTAACAAAGTCGGATTACCAGAAGGAGTGTTTCAAACAGTAGTTGGAAATTCCAATATCGCAGAATATTTGATAGATTCTGACAATGTTAACGCGGTTACATTTACAGGAAGTGTTCCGGTTGGTTCCAAAGTAGCACAGAGAGCGACATCTCAGCTAAAGAAAACAGTATTAGAGCTTGGAGGCAGCGACCCGTTTATAGTATGTGACGATGCTGATATTGACAAGGCATCCGCAGGAGCTGTGAAGGGGCGTTTTATAAATTGTGGTCAAAGTTGTATTGCAAGCAAAAGATTCTTTGTAGTAAAAAAAGTAGCAGATGAATTTATTGAAAAATTTACTCAAAATACAAAAAAACTCCATGTTGGAGATCCACTTGACGAAAATACCGACATAGGACCATTGATAACTCTCCAGAGTCTCGAGTTTATACATGAAGTAATTCATAGTTCTATAAAGGATGGAGCAGAACTTTTATTGGGTGGAGAAAGATTATCTAGAAAGGGCTATTTCTATGAACCGACAATACTAAAGAATGTTACTCCAAAAATGCGCGTTGCAAAGGAAGAGACTTTCGGTCCAGTAGCACCAATAACAATTGTAGAAAACGAAATGGAGGCGATTAAATTTGCCAACGAATCAGAATTTGGACTTGGAGCGAGTATATGGACACAAGATCTAGATAAGGCCGAACGACTATCTAGACTGGTGCAATCCGGAATTGTGACTGTCAACAGTGTAGTAGTATCAGATCCGCGAGTCCCATTTGGAGGTATAAAGAATAGTGGGTTTGGTAGAGAATTATCAAAATATGGGTTATTTGAATTTGTAAATATAAAGTCTGTGAGATTCTATGATCAGTTGATACGTAATCACCATGTAGAATAAGATTTGAAAAGGTAATATAAAATTCAGGAAGAAAGCAAGAAATAACTTATAGGAAAAAAATTAAAACAACAAAAATAAGAACCAACTTTTTTAATTTGAATCTGCCTCGTGATACGTTTCTATTTGAATAGTGCTATGAGAGATATTGAATTTCTTGTCTAATAATGACATTATTTCTCTTAATATTAAATCTGATTTACTCTTATCACTTATAACCACATGAGCCGTTAACGCATCCAGATTTGAAGATATTGTCCAAATATGAAGATCAAAAACGCCTGTCACGCCCTTGATTTCCAAGATAGATTTTTTAACCTTTTCATATGATATATTTGTAGGAACACCTTCCATCAATATATGAATCGACTTCTTAACAAGTGACCATATACGAGGAATTATAAATAATACCAAAATAACACTGACAATTGGGTCTATTAAAGAAAAATTTGTAAAAAAAATTATAATTCCAGTTATTATTATACCGGCCGAACCTATCGCATCTTTAATAACTTCAAGATATGCTCCTTCTATATTCAAGTTAGTTTTGGCGTCTTTTTGTAATAACGATATTCCAATAAGATTTATTATCAAACCAAATATTCCAATAGAAATTATCGATATTGAATCTAATGTCTTTTCAAAATAAAAAAAGTTACGATAAGCCTCGTAAATAATATATGATGATAAAAGTGATACTATTATTCCGTTTATTAGTGCAGCTAGTATTTCAAATCTATAGAATCCATAGGTTTTCTGCGGTGTAGGAGGTCTTTGTGAAAACTTTATGGCAAACCAAGCTAGAAACAAACCACAGATATCAATAAACATATGCCCTGCATCGGCTATCAAAACTAGACTATTTAATAAGAACCCGGCTAAGACCTCAACAGAAATAAATGAGCTGGTTAATATGAGAACTAATTTTAAATTCTTTATCTGAGATCCATTAGAAAAATGAAAGTGCACGACAATATACTAGGGATATGAAAGAATATCTGGCTTTCTAATTTCTTAATTAATTTCATTCTAGGTTTATCCATTCCTTTTCAGTTATAATGGAACAAAAAAGTAATTGATGAAATATATTTTAATGATTTGAGAGAAAATACTATTCATTTCATTCAGTATGGATGGTACAATCTATAACACAGAACGAGCAGTTACTAATCACAATACGATTGCTCAAAAAACGAATTAATAAAAAATAAACTTTATACGAACAAATATTACAAACGATTATTAATTTTATAAATCTCTAAAATGAATGTAATTATGATTTTTATTAATCCAATTAATGCTTTACTATGGTCAATTAGACGAGATCAAAGAGATGTAATTAATTTGTATAATGTTCTATCTCCACTAATGTACATTACCACAGGAAGTACTATGTTGAATTTTGGATATTGGTCTGATGAAATTAGAAAGCCTGATGAAGCTCAAATGAACCTATGTAAAATAACTGGGGAAATGGCAGAACTTGATACAGCAAGAAATCTTGTAGACGTGGGAAGTGGTTTATCGTCCCCTGCCATATGGTGGAAAAATAGATATAACTCTTTAGAGCTCTGTTGTATAAATATCAATTATAATCAACAGGTACTAGCTAATAAAATAAAAGATAATTTTTTTAATTCAAAAAAGTCAAGAAGATATTCCAAGGATATTTGTCTAATTAATAGTTCTTCTCTTAGTTTACCATTCAAGAAGGAATCGATTGATAGAATAATTTGTTTAGAGGCAGCACAACATTTCAAACCGTTAACTAATTTTATCACCCAAACAAGATACATCTTAAAACCGAAAGGAATAATGGTTATAGCTCTACCGGTTATTACAAAATTATTCAATCCGGTAAAGAATTTATTAAAACTAGGTATTTTATCTTTTAGTTGGGCATCTGAGCATTATTTATTAGATTATATTTCGTCGGTTATAATAAATGAAAAATTTAAAGTAATTGATATTGTTAAAATAGGTCCTCATGTCTATTCTCCATTGGCTGAATTCTATATTAAAAACAGAAAAAAATTAAAGTATAAAATTTGTTGCGAGTACCATCCTGTTCTAGAATATATTCTATACAGATCTATATTAAAGATGGATAAACTATCAAGAGATAAAATTATTGAATATGTTATAATCAAGTGTGTCAAATTGTGATTCTTTCATTATATGTGCCTAGTACCATATTTAACGCGTTTCGAAAAAAATATTTTATATCCCGTGGCAATCACAATAACAATCATTAGAAGATTAAATACACAAATATGCAGATTGAGGTAATATTAGGTTAACAATATACTTACCAACTTTTCTTGATCTTGGGTAAAGCATTCTATTTTAACTAAATTAGTCATTCTAAAAAACTATAAAAATATAGAAATAGTCGTAAATATTTTATCATATATGAGTATTTATAACAAGGGCATACAGAAAATATTTTCGGAATACTTGTTCAGAGATTCCCATAAAAAGTGATATCTTCTTTTCAAACAGACTGTTAGGCTATATAAATTATAGGCATTTCACAGATTTGTCTTAACTATTTGCATAAGTTTATAAAAATTGTTTTTTGAATAAAACTGAACGCTACATCCTAATGTAGGTATAACTTGTCTTGTATAACTGACCTTGTATTAGACAAGTTCATATAGACATACCAACCACATAGATCAATGAACGAAAGTACGAAATTGATTGATGAAATTGCTCAAGTCTTATCTCCTCAGGCCATTACATGTAACAGAAAATGCATAGGAGGGAAATAATAAAATGGAAAAAACATTTTCATTGATAAGACCGTCTATCGAAACAAGTAAAAAGGCAAAATTTTGCGTAACCTGTGGTAACTTAGCTACTCAAGAAGCATTTTTCAATGTAGGCGATGGGGCTATTCTTATAGAAAGATATTGTGATATGTGTGCGGACAAAGAGATTCCGTAATAGTCACAGGGTCATTTATCGAAAATTTAAGATTGCTCCAGCATAACACAATCATTATCGTTTCTAAATTATGATGAAATATAACAATTACTCAATAATCATAAATAGATATTTTGGTTGTTATTAATTTTTACCTTTTTTAAAGAAAAAATAATAATTGTAACTAAGAAAATTCATCATAAGAAAAGTAGATATTTAGTATAAGAGTATTATCATGTATTAACCAATCTTCAGCAAAGAGTTTGATTGAGAGGAAATTGTTGAATAAATAAGATAATAAATTTCGGAAGAAAAGATGGAAACTATAATATAGTAATATAAACAATACACTCTCCAATTTAACGATAGTATAAATTAAAATCTCATCACAAATGTTTCATTTATATCACATATATTAATATAATGATGAAACAATTTATATTCCCTAAAAATATTTTGTTTACTAGAATTATATCCGATTTTTAGTATTTTCTTAAATGTTTCTAATTGATATTTCATCATTATCATACCAATCCCATTTCTACCCAATCTTATTTCATTTATTATTTCTAAAGGAATTCTTTTGACATATATTCTAGAAATAGCTGATGATAATACTTTTTTTATTTTATCATTAGTTATGATATTAGATTCACGCCTCATAATAAAATTCGATTCGTTTTGTCTGATTACTTTAACCTTAGTGGGAGTATTTAATAAAACCTGAAGTACTTGTTCTGTAGTGCCATTATTCACTAACAAGACTTTTTCATATATATTTAATTTAGTGTTACATGCTTGTTCAAGTTTAGAAATATCATTCAATGTAACTTGATAAGGATCTGCTATGTGTAAAATTTTTATCATATATTATCTACTATTTACTGAAATTTAAAATCTTATAAAAAGAAAATTCTGTAAATAACAAGTATTATGCAAATTGAAATTGTGGAGGCACTGAGAAGTTTGAGACGTGACTCTAATTTCCTTGATTTTATATTATCACGATTTTTTCTTTTAATTTCTTTGTATTCTCTGGAATATCTTATTTCAAGAAAAGAAACTAAAAACGTAAATAGAGCTAAAATTAATGGCAGCTCAGAAATAGTATTTGTCTGCATTATATAACCTGCTAATAAGGGTAGACTTCCCCAAGATAAGGCAAACCAAAAATTGTTATGAAAAATACCTCTAAAAAGCTCGAAATTATAAGCAAATAAGAAAAAACCTTCTATGATTCCAATAAATAATAACAAATTTACCCAAGTTATTACATAGTAAATTCCAATAATATATGCAATAGAAAGACCCACTATAACCATTATTTTTAGCTCTAACTTTGAAAAGTAATTACCCCATGGTTTAATTTTTTTTGAACCGAGATTGTCTGCCGCATGAGCTGATATTCCTAGTGCCAAAAAGTATATTGTAAATATAGCTACTACTCTATCCCAGTATATCGTAGGTGAAAGCATAGATCCTAT
>Ga0310902_10000294_pt1 | contig 13392 bp, 13 predicted proteins | sample C24D3metaG_FD_203748 | JGI IMG/M metagenome (GOLD analysis project Ga0310902, IMG submission 203748) | Lab incubated soil microbial communities from West Virginia University Organic Research Farm, Morgantown, WV, United States - C24D3 | ecosystem: Environmental > Terrestrial > Soil >...
GCAAGCGCTTCGGCAAAATTGGTGAGCCCGGTCACATTGCCGCCCGGGTGTGACAGGCTCTGCACAAGCCCGAACCCGACTGGGTCGGCGCCGGTCGACATCACGATTGGGATCGTTTTAGTGGCTTGGTGAACGGCCATATTGGCCGGCACCGGTGCCGAGACGATAATAGCCGGGTTGAGCCGGATCATTTCCTCGACGAGGCGGGGAAGGCGATCGAGGAAACCATCGGCGAAGCGGAATTCGAACCGGATATTGCTCCCCTCGACATAGCCGAGCCGCCTTAGTTCGCTGCGAAAGGCTTCGTAGCCCTTTGCCGTGGACGCTGCCGAGCCGGCGTTGATGATGCCGATGAGCGGAATTGCCGACTGCTGCGCGCGGGAGGGAATCGGCCACGCCGCCGCCGCGCCACCGAGAAACGCGATGAACTCGCGCCGCCGCATGTCCGTCCTCGAAGCTAACGACAGGGCATCGTACCGGGAAAAACTAGTGCACTGGAAGGGGCCGCCGATGTCCCCTTTGGGTCAGAAGCGGACATTTGCGCCGCAACAAGTCATGTCCGCTCTACCAACAGCGACCGCGAAAGCGGATTCCCGCAAAAGCTCATGTCTGCTTTTCACCCCCGAAAACAGACGTGCGCGGCGCAAAAGCCCATGTCCGCTAAGGGCCAGAAGCGGGCATTCGTTCGAGCAACAATTCGCGGGCGCGTGCCGTGACCCGCAGCTGGTAGAGCTGGAACCGCTCGCCCTTGTAGGACGTTGCATTACTGTGGCCTTTTGTTAGGTCAAGCGGGTTACTTGTGAGCTTGCGTCATGAGCCAGGATGAAAAAGAATCCCTTCCTGTGAGTGTCACTGCCCTGCGAGCGGATGCTTACTCGACAGATGGCAACGTAGTCATTTCATTGCGCACGAAATACTCCAGCGCCGAACGAAAGTATTCTGTCCCGATTGAATGCTTCCACGATTTGATTGTCGACTTGCAGCGGCTGAATGCTTCGCGGGCCCGCGAGCCGTCTGAGCCATTGCTTCCGCTAGAAGAATCCACAGTGGCTGCTGAATAGCGTCCGCGCTGATCGAGCACCCGCACCCGCGAATTGTCGATTTGCTGATGTCCGCTTTACTCCCGAAAGCCGACATGTGCAGTGCAAAGTGAGATGTCGGCTAAGGGCCAGAAGCGGACTCATGCAGCGCAGCAAAATATCGTCGACGCCCTCTTCCGTCTGCCCAGAAAGCTCATGAGGTCGCCGAACTATTGCATCGGCGCGCCCTCTACCGCGTATATGCGGAACTTCGCGTACTTCTCACCGATCTGAACGGCCGCCTGAAATGCTGGGGAATTGAATGCTGCTTGCGCCTTCTCAAAGTTTTCAAAAGTGAGCAAGACTATGCGCTTGGGCGGCTCGCCCTTGATTGAGGCGGTCCGGCTGCCGCGCGCGAGATATTTCGCACCATTGTCCAAAAGTGCTTTCGAACTCGGCGGGAGGTATTCCTTCACATAGCCGTCTTGGTTAGTCACTTCGATTTCCGCAATTGCATAGGCCGGCGGATTTGCCTGGGCGTGGAGGCTTTGAACGGCTGCGGCGCCAAGTCCAACACCAATGAGCAACGCCAGAGCTACCGCGTACTGACTTTTCATGAACTGCCTCCGTTTGCGAACAAGTTTTGAATCAAGAGCAGACACTTGCAGCGCACTAGGCATGTCCGCTTTACCCCCAAAGGCGGACATGTGCAGTGCACCAGCTCGTGTCTGCTTTGGGCCAGAAGCAGACATCGTCAGACTATTCAAAAGTCTCGTTGGCGCGCGACAGCAACGAAGCCGGTACGGCAAGGCCGAGCGCCTTGGCTGACTTTAGATTGATCACGAGTTCAAATTTGGTCGCTCCCTGCACTGGCAGATCTGCGGGTTTTTCGCCCCTGAGAATACGATCGACATAACCGGCCGCTTGTCGGTATGGATCGATCGAGTCCGGCCCGTAACAGACCAAACCGCCGGCGGCCACGAAAAAGCGGAATGGATAAACTGCCGGCAGGCGGTGGCGCGCCGCAAGCGTGATGATCAACTCACGATTGTTGACCGTCAGCGGAGTTGCCACCGAGATTAAACCGCAATTCGATCCGCGTGCAAAATCACCGATGGTGCGTTCAATATCCTTGGCGTCTCGCCCGCCAAGGGCCGTCACCTCCACTCCAAAGGTGCGTGATGCGGACTGGACCGCGGCGAACTGGCCGATGCTTCCTGTTATTGTGGGGTCTCGAATAACGCCGACCCGTTTCACCTGGGGAGCAATTTCTTTTAGTACCTCCAGCCATTTCGCGCCGATCTCATAGTCGATATTCGTAAATCCTGTAATGTTGCCGCCGGGTTTCGCCAGGCTGTTAACAAAGCCAGCGCTGACGGGATCGGCGACCTGCACGAACACAATCGGTATCGTTCGCGTCGCCTGCTGCATTGGGGCTGTAGCTTGCGTGGCGCTTACAAGGACGACGTCCGGAGACAGCGCCGCCAATTCCGTTGCCGCCTTTCGTAGATCGCTGGTTTCCCATCGATACTCGACTTGCAAGTTGCGGCTTTCGGTCCACCCCAACCGGCGCATCTCACTAAGGAAAGCACCGACACGCGCCTGACTTTCCGCGTTGTCTTTGGCAAATGGCATGAGTACGCCGACACGCCGTACCCGGCCGCTTTGCTGGGCGCGTGCCCCGAGCGGCCACACCACCGCACCGCCCAAAAACGAGATGAACTCGCGTCGTCTCATCGCCACCCCGAAACACAGGACGGCTATCGTAGCGGCTCAAACCTGCACGGGGGAGCCCCTCCCATGTCCGCTTTGGGTCATAAGCAGACATTTGCGGTGCAAAAGGGCATGTCCGCCTTACCCCCGAAAGCGGACATTGATCGCTGCTCGGCGCTTGTCCGCTAGCGAAATTCAGCGCAAACCTCGGTAACCGTCCCATTTTCATGAAGAAAGTTCGCTGCTGTGTGAGCGACCTCACATACGAGTCGCAGCACGGCCAATACATTATCGGTAATACGAATTGCCATGCGACCGATTAAAGGGAGCGTCAAATGTCACGCGAATTCGATTCCGGCCGCATTGAGCAAGCTGTCATGCTCGCCGGGTTGGCGTTGTTTCTCGTACTTGCCACCTTCATACCCGCCTGACCCCAAGGCTTGGAAGCGGACATGGTTGGGCCGGGCTTGGCGGTCGACTTAGGAGAAAGCATCGCGAGGCTGGCCAATGTCCGCTTTGGGTCAAAAGCAGACATCCGCACTGCACAAACGGATGTCCGCTTTACCCCCAATAGCGACCGCAAAAGCAGACATGCCGCAATGGTGATGTCCGCTTTGCCCCCGAAAGCGGACGTGTGCGGCGCAAACCGTCATGTCTGCTTTGGGCCAAAAGCGGACATCGTCTCGGCTGTTCGATCACCTCGTCACACAGCGACCAGCCGCCGCGCTGCACAAGACGATTGTGTGACATTGTCCCTAAGGACAATACGGCGGTGTCTTAATAAACGGGTAGAGTGGACCCATGCCGGGTGGGAGGACTGCCCATGACAGTACGAAATGACCACGACTACCGTTCTGATTTCGAAGCGCGTCAACTACCGCTTTTTTTCGCGGCGGCATTTGTGCTTTTGATCTGCGCGTGGACCTTCGTCCAATAGTGTGAATGTCCGCTTTGGGCCAAAGTGCACCTGCCAAGGAGCTACATCGGTACGTGATTTGTAAGACATGGTTCAACAGCCGACCCGCGACTTGATATTGATGTTCCCTATCAAGGACGAGCTTTCAGCTTGGCTAATGAGCATCAAGGCTGACTGTCTGTTCCAAGCTGGGGCCATCAGCGAGGCCGAAATGCAGCAGGTTCAGGCGCAGACAGCGGAAATGATCGATCGCAAAAAAGTGGCCTAGTTGGACGGATGAACAAGCAAATGGCGATCAGATGGTCAAAGCACGCGCCATTGTGTTGGCTGTCGTTTTTGCGTTAATTGCCGCTTTTTTTCTCACGGCTATCGCAGACAAAATTGAGTTTAGGAGTGGAGTCGGCAGTATCGAAACCAAAAGCGGGGCTATCAATGACGACGGCGACATCTTTAACTGCTCTTCGAGACCCGCCGCTCGAAAATTTAGTTCGCGCAAAGAGTGCGAAGACTACCGTATCATCTGGCAAATAGATAAGGCCGAAACTAACCAAGAAAAATAGCCGCGTGAACGTCAGGCAGCTTTTGCGGTGGCAGCTGAATAGACTTCGGAACCCTTACGTATTTTATCCTTCGAGATTTAGGCGAGGCTCGAAAGTATCTGTGATGCCCATGTTGGCCCGCTATCCGGCGGCAAAGGGGCCCCTGCTTGCGATGGGAGTGTCCCGGCCCGGTTCGTTTAAAAGTAATTTCTGTCCTCCGAGCGTTCGGAAATGATTTAACACGAACACGCGGACTGCAGACGAGAGATTATTGCGACCTCGACCACTGGCGATCGTTGCTACTAACTCCGAAACCGTCAAATTTTTGTGCCGCGCAACCTCATGCAATCCATCCCAAAACTCATCCTCAAGCGACACACTTGTCTTATGCCCGCCGACATCAACTGACCGTTTCATTGCGTTTACTCGGGCCGCATGTTTCTTCCCTGCTGGCGTCAGCGTAGACATGGCGTTCCTCATCAAAAAAAGATCATGCAATCTATGGCTTAAGCTCCGCATACTCTGTTGCACGTTCGGTGCCTCCTCTTTCCGCCGCCTTCTCGCAGTCTCAGCATGAACCGCTCCTCGAGAAATTCCGCCACAAATAATTACGGCCCTTGGACTGCTAAGCCTTTGATATAGGTCAACAGCTCAACGAAGTTGCCGACGCATGTCCGCTAAGGGTCAGAAGCGGACATTTGCGCTGCAATAGGTCACGTCCGCTTAGCTTCCAATAGCGACCGCGAAAGCGGACTCCCGCAAAAGGCTATGTCCGCTTTACCCCCGATAGCGGACATGTGCGGTGCAACAGCTCATGTCGGCTTTGGGCCAAAAGCGGACATCCCGTAATTCGTTTGACCACCGCGTTGGTAACAGCAAGCCTGTCAATTCGCCAACAAGACGGGCAAAGCTGCATTCGCCAAGACGTGTTGCGTTGCCCCGCCAAATATCCACTGCCGCAATCGGCTTTGCGTGTAGGCACCCTTGATTAGAAGGTCGCAACCGAGTGATTGAGCCGATGCCAGGATCGCCTCACCAGTGCTTCTCCCATTAAGCTCAACTCTCTTCGATTCCGCGACAACCCCATTGCAGCGCAGGTATCGGATCAATTGTTCAGCCGAGGGTCCCGACACTCCCGTTCCGCCAATGACCGTCAGAACCGTAACACGATCAGCTTTCTGAAGAATCGGCATCGCAAGGGCAATGGCTCGTGCCTGCTCTGTGCTGCAGTTCCATGCGATCAAGACGTTGGTTGCAATCTGGCTTGGCGGCGATGGTGGAGACAGTAGTATCGGTCGCCCGCTTTCGAACAGGCCAGATTCAATCGCTCTATCGTGCATGGGGCCTGATTTTGCATCGCGCCGGTTCATCACAATCACGTCGAAAACGCGGCCATAGCTGCCAATAAAGCCTTCCCCCTCTGCCGCATGGTCCAACCAGCCGAATGACACCGATCCTGTCGTCTCGGCTGCGCGCGGCACGCCGTGTTCTTGCATGAAGGTTTCAAAAATCTGTTTTGCTTTCTTCGCTTCTTCTTCAACGTCTTCTTTAAACCTATCCAGCGGTAGTCCACCCATTGCATCGATGCCGGTAACAAGCTCGACGACCTGCCAGCGCAACGCGAAGCCTTCTATGTAGCTGTTGTTTCGTTGACCCAATAGCAGCGCGGTCTCCAGTGCTGACCGCATGTCATGGTTTTCCATCGGAACCAAGATCGTCTTCATGCTCATCGTCGCCTCCCATCCCTGCAACCTGTTAGGCGGTTTGGTTTTGACGCAGCGATTTTGCTTCCCTTGTCGGTATTTACAGCCTCGTACAACACGCTCAACCTTCCCATTTAAGCTGAGGAGTAGAGGCCACCGAATGTCCGCTTTTGGTCACAAGCGGACATCAGGACGATTACGAGCGTTCAGGGAGTAAGGCGGCTACACGCGGCAAAATCACCCTGATTTCGGTGAACTCGCCGGGCTGCGTCTCAACCTCGATTGAGCCGCCGTGCTGTTTGACAATGATGTCGTGGCTGATGGAGAGCCCAAGCCCTGTTCCCTCTCCAGTTGGCTTGGTCGTAAAGAACGGATTGAACATCTGTTCTTTCACGTCAGACGTCATCCCGGTGCCGTTGTCGCGGATTCTGACTTCCACACGATCGCCAAGGTTTTTGGTCGAGGCTGTGAGGGTCGGCTCGTACTCTCCACCATTAGCCTCTGCTCTGCGTTTGGTCGCGGCATAGAAGCCGTTTGAAATCATATTCAGAAGAGCCCGCCGGATGTCCTGCGGGAAAATGTCTGCGTCACCGGCAGACGGGTCAAAGGATTGCTTGAGCTTGATCTCAAAACCTTGCGCCTCGGCCCGCGCTCCATGCCATGCGAGATTGAGGCTTTCCTCAACGAGCGCATTGATATCAATCACCCGATGCTCGCCAGAGCCTTCGCGCGAGTGCTGCAGCATATTCTTCACGATGGCATCGGCGCGCCTGCCATGATGCACGACCTTATCGAAATTGCTCTTCAGCGTGTCGGTGAGTTCGTTGATTTCAACTCGGGCCCTATCTTCGAGCGATAGGCCCTTCAAAGTGTCTTGCAACTCATCAATCAGTTCGGCAGAGATCCCTGAGAAATTACTGACGAAATTCAGTGGGTTCTTGATCTCATGCGCAATGCCCGCAGTGAGTTGCCCAAGCAAGGCGAGCTTCTGTGTCTGCACCAGGCGATCTTGCGTGGTGCGCAATTCGTCCAGTGATTTTGCCAGTTCACGTGTGCGTGCCTGCACTTCCTCAAACAAGCGCACGTTCTCGATTGCGATCAACGCCTGGTCGGCGAAGGTCTCCAATAACTGAACTTGCCGGTCTGAATATGGGGTTGGCTCAGCTTTGCCAACTGAAAGGGCACCCACCGGCTCGCCGTCGCGAAGTAGAGGAACCGACAACACGGCCCTCCATCCGCCGGCTAGCGCCAATTCACGCGAGTACTCGGAATCTGCAAGCACGTCGTGCACATGGATGACTGCGCGATCCAAAATGGCCCGGCCGGCGAGATGTGAACGGTCCGGCCGCTTCAGCTGCTGCATCTCTTGAATTTTGCTCGTCGCCGCGGGGGTGAAGTTGCTGGTTGCTGCGATGCGCATGCGATCGTTGTTGTGTAGATAGACAACGCTGAAAATAGCACCGCACAGGCGTGCGGCACTTTGAACGATCGCGTCGAACACTGGCTGGGCGTCCGCCGGTGATCGCCGGATGATGCTTAGCACTTCGCTGGTGGCTATCTGCTGCTCAAGCGCCTCGTCAAGCTCACGGGTGAGCCGCGCAACATCTGTTTCTTTAGGAGCAGAGAGGGAGCTGTGACCGCGTCCGGCCTTTGGCGCATTGCGACAGATAACCGTCTTGCGGCGTTGTGTTTTAACCGCTTTGCCACCTGTTTTGGAACGCCGTCTCATTGCTGGCCCGGGGCTCGGACCACAAATCGTAGCAGCTTCTACGGGTGCTCAGAAGGGGCCCAATGTCCGCTTGGGTCAAAAGCAGACATATGCGGTGCACCAACCCATGTCCGCTTTACTCCGATAGCGACCGCAAAAGCAGACTTCGGCAAAGGGGCATGTCTACTTTACCCCCGAAAGCGGACATGTGCAGCGTAACAGCTCGTGTCCGCTATGAGCCAAAAGCGGACATTGGGCCGACCTCAGACGAACACAGCGACGCGTGGCAGAATAACCCTGATCTCAGTGAACTCGCCCGGCTGAGTATCCACTTCGATTGAGCCGCCATGCTGCTTCACGATGATGTCGTGGCTGATGGAGAGGCCAAGCCCGGTGCCTTCGCCAGCCGGTTTCGTCGTGAAAAACGGATTAAATATTTTTGCCTTCACGTCAGGCGGAATACCGATGCCATTATCGCGGATGCTGATCTCCACGCGGTCGCCGAGGTTCTTGGTCGCCGCTGTTAGGGTTGGCTCGTAGTTGTCTCCATTCGTTGCCGCCTTGCGCTTGGTCGCCGCGTAGAAGCCGTTTGAGATGAGATTCAAAAGCGCCCGTGTAACCTCCTGTGGAAAGGCGTCAATCTCACCGGCACTCGGATCAAACGATCTTTGCAGCGTGATCGTGAAACCCTGCTTCTCGGCGCGGGCACCATGATAGGCGAGATTGAGGCTCTCCTCGACAATGGCGTTGATATCGACGACGCGGTGTTCGCCCGAGCCTTCGCGCGAGTGCAGTAGCATGTTTTTGACGATTGCGTCGGCACGCTTGCCGTGCTGGACGACCTTGTCAAGGTTACCCTTCAGCGTGTCCGTCAGTTCCTTGATGTCAGCGCGGGCTTTATCGTTGAACGGCATGTCCTTCAGGGCGTCCTGCAATTCGTCAATCAACTCGCTGGAAACCACCGAGAAATTGTTCACGAAATTGAGTGGGTTCTTGATCTCGTGCGCGATGCCCGCGGTGAGCTGACCAAGCGAGGCGAGCTTCTGCGTCTGCACCAACCGGTCCTGAGTGGTGCGCAGGTCCTCCAGCGAGGCAGCCAGTTCGCGCGTACGGGCTTCCACGCTTTCGAAAAGCCGCACGTTTTCGATTGCAATCGCGGCTTGGTCGGCAAAGGTCGTAACCAGCTCGATCTGCTTTTCGGTAAAGGGACGCACGTCCTTGCGCGTCAACGCCAGAACACCGATTGGTACACCCTCGCGCAGCATTGGAACACCGATGGCTGTGCGGAATTCACCCAAATCCAGTCCCGGCGAAAACGTGTATTCGGGATCAGCCTTGACATCGGCAATGTGGACGACCCGTCCTTCCACCAGTGCGCGCCCAGCAACAGAACTCCGATCCATCAGCACCGGTGTTTTGCGGATGAAGTCCGAAAGCTCCGACGAATAGCCGTAACTTGCGGCTCGGAAGAATGCGCCCTCAATCTCGCGGGTAATGGACCCTTGGTCCGCATTACACAGATGGGTCGCCGTTTCAATCAAGGCATCCAAGACTGCCTGCAAATCGAATGTCGAACGGCTGATGACCTTAAGTACATCGGCGGTCGCCGTCTGCTGCTGCAGCGATTCTCGCAGCTCGTTGAGCAGCCGCGTGTTCTCGATGGCGATGACGGCCTGCGCAGCGAAGTTTTGCACCAACTCGATCTGCTTGTCAGTGAACGGGCGCACCTCTTGGCGGTATATCCCGATTGCTCCGATTAGCTTATCGTCCTTGAGCATTGGCACGACGACTATCGTGCGCGTCCCAGCGAGTTCAACGAAGGCTCGGGTTGGCAAATCGCCATCGACGTATGCCTCATCTATTCTAAGGTCGATGATGTGCAGCAACTGCCTCGTTTTGGCGACGCGGAAAAGCGGGCTCTTCGGGCTGGGATGGATGATTGGTTCACGCCCACGTTTCTCAGCGAACTCGGGGGGCGCGCCATGCATCGCCGCCATCCGAAATGCACCATTTTCATTTTCATACAAGACGAGGTTGCCAAACCTCGCTTCGCAAATGCGCGTCGCGTTCTCCAGCATGGCTTGAAACACCAGATCCAGCTCACCGGGCGAACGGCTAATGACCTTAAGTACGTCGGCCGTGGCGGTCTGCTGCTGCAGCGACTCGCGCAGTTCGCTGAGAAGCCGGGCATTATCGATTGCAATAACTGCTTGGGCGGCGAAATTGGAGATCAGCTCCATTTGCTTCTCGGTGAACGAGCGGGTTTCCTGCCAATAAATGGCGATGGCTCCTATCAAGTCTTCGTTGTTAAGCATCGGCACCACGAGAAGGCTGCGTGCACCGACCGTGTCGACTAGTGCCCGGTAGCGCGGGTTACCTTCGATATACGCGCGCTCCTTGGTGAGGTCCGAACTGTAAACGGGCTGCTTCGTGTAAACGATGCGAGTTAGCAGATTGTGTGGGTTCTCACTCACGACATGTGGTTGCTCTATTGTGTGCGTCGGCGGATCGCCGAGCCATGACGTCGCTCGGAATACGCCGTCGGCATATCTGAACATGATGCCGAACTTGGCTTCGCAGAGTTGCAACGCTTTTCCCAGCATGGCCCGGAACACAGGCGCGAGGTCGCCGGGCGAGCTCGAGATCACCTTCAGCACATCGGCGGTCGCCGTCTGCTGCTGCAGCGATTCTCGCAGCTCGTTGAGCAGCCGCGTGTTCTCGACGGCGATGACGGCCTGCGCAGCGAAGTTTTGCACCAACTCGATCTGCTTGTCAGTGAACGGGCGCACCTCTTGGCGAAAGATCGTAATTACGCCGACCAGCTCGTTCTCTTTTAGCATCGGCACGATGAAAAGCGTCCGAGCACCAGCCAAATCCACCATTGCGATAAACGATGGGTCTTTTTCAAGATAGAGCGGCTCTGCTCTCATGTTGGCGATCTGTAACACTTGTTTCGAAGTGGCTACTCGGGCAAGCGGGTGACGTTGGTCGGCTTTAATTATCGGATGATGGTGGCGATATTCCGCGTAAACTTCGGGGACGTTATGGGTCGCTGCTAAAGGGAAGTCGCCATTATCATGAAGATTCAATGTGCCGAAATTTGCTTGGCAAAGACGCGTTGCATTTGCCAGCATGGTCTGAAATACGGGAGTGAGCTCGCTCGGCGAGCTCGATATCACCCGCAGCACCTCCGATGTCGCGGTCTGCTGTTCTAATGCCTCCGAAAGATCGCCGGTGCGCTGGCGCAGCTCGTTAAGCAGGCGCGTGTTTTCGATGGCGATGACGGCTTGAGCCGCGAAGTTTTTTAATAATTCGATCTGCTTGTCGGTAAAGGGGCGGACCTCCTGGCGGTATATGCCGATTGCTCCGATTAGCTTATCGTCCTTGAGCATTGGCACGACGACTATCGTGCGCGTCCCGGCGAGTTCAACGAAGGCACGGGTTGGCAAATCGCCATCGACATATGCCTCATCTATTCTAAGGTCGATGATGTGCAGCAACTGCCTTGTTTTGGCGACGCGGAAAAGCGGGCTCTTCGGGCTGGGATGGATGATTGGTTCACGCCCACGCTTCTCTGCGAACTCGGGGGGCGCGCCATGCATCGCCGCCATCCGAAATGCATCATTTTCATACAAGACGAGGTTGCCAAACCTCGCTTCGCAAATGCGCGTCGCGTTCTCCAGCATGGCTTGAAACACAGGCTCCAGCTCGCCGGGCGAGCTTGAGATGACCTTCAACACTTCCGAGGTTGCCGTCTGCTGCTCCAGCGATTCCGAGAGATCGTCGGTGCGCTGGCGCAGCTCGCTAAGCAGGCGCGTGTTCTCGATGGCGATGACGGCCTGCGCGGCAAAGCTTTTGACTAACTCGACCTGCTTATCGGTGAAGGGGCGAACTTCTTGGCGATAGATGGCGATGGCGCCAATTAGCTTGTTCTCCTTGAGCATCGGAACCATGAGCAGCGTCCGTGCGCCAGCGTCATCGGCCAACACAAGGAACGCAGGGTCTCGGTCGAGATAAGCCCGGTCCTTCCTGATGTCGGCAATGTGTTGCAGCTGCTTCGACGCGGCGACGCGGGCAAGCGGATTCGTTGGTCCGACGCGGAGCACTGGGGTGCGCCGCCGTTCTGCAGCGTAGGCCGGTGGCGGCCCGTGCATGGCCACCACGCGATAGCCGCCTTCCTCCGCTCGAAGCATCGTCCCGAACTTGGCCTCGCAGATGCGTACCGCGTTTGCCAACATGGATTGAAATACGGGTTCCAGATCGCCCGGCGTAGAGCTGATAACCTGCAGCACCTCCGAGGTTGCTGCCAGCTGCTCCAGTGCCTCGTCGCGCTCGCGCTTTAGGCGATCAAACTGTTCTGGTGAGTGGTCAGTTGATAGGTGTGCGGTCGGCGTTTTGCGAGCCTTAGAGCTAACAGCGCTATGGCCCCGCCCCTTGACCGGCTGGCCGGTTGCTCTACCGCGCTGTTTCATGACGCGCCCCCTGGGCGGTTCACGATGAGCCTCAATTTTATCAATTTCCAGCGGTCGCGCTATGTCCGCTTTGGGTCAAAAGCAGACATGTGCGGTGCAAGAGAGCATGTCCGCTTTACCCCCAATAGCGACCACAAAAGCAGACATGCCGCATTGGTGATGTCTGCTTTACACCTGAAAGCGGACATGTGCGGTGTAAACCGTCATGTCTGCTTTGGGCCACAAGCGGACATTCGCCTTCATTCGATCACTTGGTCGGCGCGGCCGAGAAGTGATGGCGGCACGCTGAGGCCGAGCGCCTTGGCGGTTTTCAGATTGATGACCAGCTCGAATTTTGTCGGCTGAACTATGGGCAGGTCGGCGGGCTTGGCGCCTTTCAAGATCTTGTCCACGTAGATTGCAGCGTGGCGATACATGTCGGCTTCCGCGAATGAATAGGTCATTAGTCCGCCTGCCTCGGCAAACGCACGAATAATCCCAACGCTGGGTATTCGGTACCTCAGCGCCAGCTCAGCTACGCGTTTGGCCGGTAGACTCGCTTGAACGATGATAGCATCGGTCCGCTTTTGCTCCATTGCCGGAAAAGCCACCTCAAGCTCCTCAGCGCCATGAATCATTGCTGCATCGATGGTGACTCCGGTGGCTCGGCCACCAAGCCGGATTTGATCGAGAAACGGTCCTGAAAATGGATCAGGTGCATTGGCCAGCGCCGCCACGCGTCGAGCCGACGGCAACAACTCTTGGATCAGTTCTACACTTTTGCTGGCCAGCTCCGCGGCGACACCCGACATACCAGTCACATTTCCGCCGGGCCGGTCGAGGCTCTCGACAAGTCCGTTTTCAACCGGATTCCCCGCCAACGCTATAACGATTGGAATTTCGCGCGTCGCATGCTTCGCAGCGAGTGCAGGCGGCGTGAACCAGGTTACGATGACATCGACTTTGAGCCGCACTAACTCTGCCGCCAATTCGGGAAGGCGATCTATCTTTCCTTGGTCCGATCGGAGTTCATATCGAATGTTTTGCCTCTCGACGTAACCCAGCTCACGCATCCCCTCTCGAAATAGCCGCCAGAATTGTTCAGAACCCGGAGACCCAACCACCAGAGCGCCGACGGTTGGTACTTTCGGCTGCTGTGCACGTGCGGCAAGCGGCCATCCGACTGCCGCGCTGCCGATGAGCGTGATGAATTCTCGCCGCTTCATTGCCGCCCCCCGAGGCTCAGGACAGGCATCGTCGGCTGAAACTAGCATACTGAACGAGCGCTATCGAATGTCCGCTTTGGGTCATTAGCAGACGTGTGCACTGCACTAACCCAAGTC
>Ga0310902_10000300_pt1 | contig 13245 bp, 8 predicted proteins | sample C24D3metaG_FD_203748 | JGI IMG/M metagenome (GOLD analysis project Ga0310902, IMG submission 203748) | Lab incubated soil microbial communities from West Virginia University Organic Research Farm, Morgantown, WV, United States - C24D3 | ecosystem: Environmental > Terrestrial > Soil >...
ATCGACCGCAGTCACGTCCGACAGCCCGAGCGCCTCGGCGATCGCCGAGGCGACGAACATTGGATTTCGAGTGGCGGCCAGCGGAGCAAACGCCACGCGGCTCGAGCCCTGGTCCGCGACGGTGCGTGCGAGTTCCAGCGCCAAACGGGTCTTCCCCGCTCCTCCTGGCCCGGTCAGCGTGATGAGGCGTGCGGTGGGATCGGCGAGCCAATGCCGCAGCGTCTGCACGTCGGCATCGCGGCCGAGGAGGGCCGTAAGGGGGAAGGGCAGCGAAACGCCGCTGAGTTCATCGATCGCCGCCTTAGCGGGCGCCCGCGCGCTCTGCAGCAGCGCGTCGCGGATTGCATCTGTCAGGTCTAGTGCGCCGCAGAGCGCGCGCACCGTCTCGATATGAGGTCGCCGGCGTTCTCCGCGCTCCAGCGCGCTGACGCCATGGACTGAGAGCCCCGCAATCGTCGCGAGCTCCGCCTGTGTGAATCCCGCAGTCTCGCGGAGCGCCTTGAGCCGTGCCCCAAATGACCCCGGAGCGCCAGACTTCATGACCCAGGCATTCTACTGCCACGGCCGTACGGGCGTCGTACGGGCTCTGTGCGGGTGTTGTCGGTGGGCGCTACTGCGTTCGCGCGGCACACTGGCCGGATGACAAGCGACATGCGGACCACGACCGTTGTGGCTGGCGCGACAGAAGGGCGTCGCGATCGACCGGCCACAGGACCTGGGATCGGTGAGACCTTTGATGAGGTCGTCCTGCCCCATCTCGACGCCGGCTATCGGTTGGCGCGCTGGCTGATGCGGAATGAACACGATGCGGAAGACGTCGTGCAGGAGGCATCGATGCGGGCCTTTCGATACTTTCGGACATTTACGGGCGGAAACGGGCGGGCCTGGTTCCTCAGAATCGTTCGCAACACAGCGAACGGCTGGCACGGCCAAAGCTTGCGGTCACCAACCGAGCCCTTCGATGAAGAGCGGCACAGCAGCGCTCGATCAGACGACGATCCTGAAACATTGGTGCTTCAGACCGATGACGTGGTGTTGATCGAGCGGGCGATGAGGAACCTGCCGGCACGTTTTCGCGAGTTGCTCGTATTGCGCGAGCTGAAGGGGCTTTCGTACCAAGAGATCGCGCAGGTGATGGGCATTCCCATCGGAACCGTCATGTCGAGCCTGTCGCGCGCCCGTCAGAAGTTCCGCGGGGCGCTGGACAACCAGTTGGAGCGGGACGGCAGTCGACAAAGTGGCCTTCGTCAACTTGAGACAGACGAGACTGAAGAGGCCGACGAAGTACTGGTGTGAGCCGACTCTAGAGATCAAGAACGTTCTTGGTATCGAGCGAGGTCGATCGCATGTAGACGCGCACGGCCAGCAGTAAGCGGCAGTAGAATGGAAGCCCCATGAAAGGTGGCCCACCGGGGTTGTTTGGCGCGCAGCTCAAGGCGCTCCGCGAGGCTGCCGGTTTCACGCAAGAGGAGCTCGCAACGATTGCGGGTCTTTCGGCTCATGCCGTGAGCGCGCTCGAGCGTGGCCAACGACGCAAGCCGCACGTCGAGACCGTTCGGGCGCTCTCCGCCGCACTGGATCTGTCGAATCCGACCCGCGACGACCTCCTGGCGCGCGCGCGCGCAACAGCTCACGATACGGCGGCCGATGAACTGAGCGGCACGCCGCTCCCGCTGTTGCTGACAGCCTTTCTCGGTCGCGATGCCGATGTGCGGACGCTGCGCCAGTGGCTGGCTGATCCCGGCGCACGTCTCATTACGCTCACAGGACCAGGCGGATCCGGAAAGACCCGGTTGGCACTGGAGGTCGCGCGTGCGATCGCGGCCAAAGGTCAAGGCCGTGTGGCGTTCGTCGCATTGGCCGCCATTCTGGATCCCGCGTTCGTCGCGTCCGCGATTGCCGAGGCGCTCGGCCTATCGGACGTTACGGCCCTCGACCTGCCGCGGCGCGCACGTGCCGCCTGTGGAAATCAAGCGACACTGCTCGTGCTCGACAATTTCGAGCAGATACTCGACGCGGCGCCGCTCGTCGCCGATCTTTTGGCATCTGTTGCGTCATTGCGTGTGTTGGCGACCAGTCGCGCCCCACTTCATGTGCGCGGCGAGCGGGAGTACGCCGTTGGACCGCTGGCCCTCGACGTGGGCGAGAATGCGATATCGCCCGCAGACCTCGCACGTGCTCCCGCGGTGCGATTATTCGTGGAGAGAGTTCGGAACGTGCAACCTGAGTTCCGCTTGACTTCCGCGAACGGCGCCACGGTGACGGCGATTTGCCGACGACTCGATGCGCTGCCGCTCGCGCTCGAGCTTGCGGCGCCGTGGATGAAGACGCTGACGGCTGAGGAACTGCTCCGCCGATTGGCGGACGATGTATTGGTCTCGACACTCGGGCCTCGCGATCTCCCTGAGCGCCAGCAAACGATGAACGCGACGGTTGCCTGGAGCTATCAACTGCTTGGCCCGGGCGAACAACGCCTGTTTCGCCGTCTCGGCGCATTGCCGGGGCGGTTTCCGATTGAGGCCGCCGCAGCCGTTCTTGCCGGTCGTGCCGACGCATCTGTCGGCAGTGACGAGGTACTCGGCTCGGTGGCCGAGCTGATCGATAAGAACCTCCTCCTGCGCGTCGAGACCTCCGTGGTGACGCGTCCGTTGTACGACATGCTTCAAACCGTGCGCGCGTACTCGGCTCTCGAACTCGATGCAGCGGGAGAGCGCGACGATGCGATGGAAGGGCTGGTGCGCTATTGCACCGGTGAGGCATCCGTCGCCGCGGCGGGGCTGGTCGGACCCTCGCAGGCCGAGTGGTTGGATCGCGTGCGTGACGACCTCGAGAACTATCGAGCGGCCCTCACGTGGTTGATCGACGGCCGTCGTTCCTCGCACGCGGCCGACATCGTGTGGGGGCTGTACTGGTTTTGGGTAATCCGAGGGCACGCCGCCGAGGGCCTCCGGTGGTATGAGCTGACGCTGACGTTGGGAGCATTGCCTGCAGCCATTGAGTCGAGGATGCGCACGGGCGCCGCGGCGATGTTGTACACGCAGGGAGATCTCTTACGGGCCCGCGATGCGCTGACCAGCGCGCTGACGCTCGCAAGCAACACGAACGACAGCGACTCGGTCATGCATGCCGAGTGGGTGTTCGGGCACGTCGAGTATGCGGCTGGCAATCTCGACGTGGCGCGCGAGCGGTTCACCCGCAGCCTCGAAAGGTTTCGGACTTTGGAGCAGGCGTGGGGCACCGGACATGTGTTGACCGGGCTCGCATGGGTTGCGCTGGCCGCTGGCGACTTCGAGCGCGTGGAAAGTCTGCTCGATGAGGCCGCATCCGCGCTTCGATGCGCCGGTCCGTGGTTTCTGGAGCTCGGGCTCTATATCCGGGCCGTCCTGGAGGTGCGCCGCGGAAACGCGGCCAAGGCCATCGCGTTGGTGCGCGAGAGCCTCACGCGCATTCGCGAGCTCGGTGACAAATTCGCGTTCGTGTACGCGCTGGTTCCTCTGGCCGCCGCTGCGGCGCTCAAAGGCGACGACGCGTGGGCCGCGCGGATTCTGGGCGCTCGCGATGCCGTCACCGAGCGCACGGGCGTCACCGTGGTCGATCATTCCGTGTCCGACCTCCGAGATCAGGCCGAACGGCGGGTACGCGCTCGCCTCGGTGAGGCTCGGTGGGCGCACGCGTATGCGGCGGGGCGTCGCGCCTCCATCGAGGCGCTGCTCAGGGACATCGACGGCGTTTCGCACGCTTGAGAACGCAACCACAACAAGACGGCCAGCAGACAGTCGCCTCCACAACACATAATCCGCCGGCCCCATCTCAAGCGCAGGATTAAGATGAGGGGCCATGAAACCGGGCGCCCCGAGGTCATTCGGCGCGCAACTGAAGGCGCTTCGCGAAGCCGCAGGCTTCACCCAGGAAGAGCTCGCCGCGATTGCGGGTCTCTCGGTTCATGCCGTGAGCGCGCTCGAGCGTGGAGAGCGACGCCGGCCACATGTCGAGACGGTGCGCGCGCTGTCCGCGGCTCTTGATCTGACGGGCTCGACCCGGGACGCACTCCTGGCGAGCGCGCGAGCGTCTGTTCACGCCACTGCGCCTGACGAACTGAGCGGCGTGGCGTTGCCGGTTCCTCCGACGGCCCTGCTCGGCCGCAAAACCGATATGGAGACGCTCGAGCGCTGGCTCGACGATCCCGCCGCACGCCTCGTGACGCTCATCGGACCTGGAGGGGTCGGGAAGACGCGTCTGGCGCTGGAGATTGCGCGCACCATCGCGGACCAGGGCTCGAGCCGTGTGCTGTTTGTGCCGCTGGCTGCCATTGCCGATGCCGGTCTTGCTGCGTGCGCGATCGCCGAGGCGCTCGGGCTGGCGGACGTCACGGGTCACGACTTGCCGAAGCGTGCGCGCATCGCCTGCGGCAGTCACCCGACGGTGATGGTCCTCGATAATTTTGAGCAGGTGCTCGACGCCGCGCCGCTGGTCGCGGAGCTCCTGACGTCGGTCACTGTCCTCCGATTGCTCGTGACCAGCCGAGCGCCGCTACGGGTGAGGGGAGAGCGAGAATACGCCGTCAGACCGCTTGCACTCGCCGCGGACTCAGCGGCGACATCGCCCGCGGATCTGGCGCGCGCTCCCGCCGTGCACCTCTTTATGGAACGGATTCGAGACGTGGAGCCTGACTTTCGACTCACAGCAGAAAATGGGCCGACCGTGACGGCGATTTGCCGACGTCTCGACGCCCTGCCGCTCGCGCTCGAGCTGGCAGCCCCGTGGATCAAGGTATTGACGGCCGAGAATCTGCTCCATCGACTCGAGCACGACGCGTTGCTGTCGTGCATCCCTCCCCGCGATCTCCCGGAACGCCAGCAGACAATGAACGCGACGGTGGCGTGGAGTTATGGGCTGCTCAACGAGGACGAGCAACGCGCCTTCCGACGGCTTGGCGCCGTGCCGGGTCCTTTCTCGATCGACGCCGCGGAAGCGGTCCTTGCCGGCCGTGAGCGTCGCCCAGTTGCCCGCGATGGGGCGATCCGCGCGACGGCCGGCCTGCTCGACAAGAGCCTTCTGTTACGAGCCGATCAATCGGTGACGGTAACGCGTCCGATGTACTTCATGCTCGACACCGTGCGTGCGTACGCGTCTCGTGAACTGGCCGCGACGAGTGAGCGTGAGGATGCGATGGAGGGACTTCTGCGCTATTGCACCGACGAAGCGCTCCTTGCAAGGGAAGGCTTGGTCGGACACCTGCAGGTCGACTGGTTGGATCGTGTGCGCGGAGATCTCGAGAGCTATCGGGCCGCTCTGGCGTGGCTCGTCGAGCGCGGGCGCGCCACCGAAGCGTCTGACATTGCGTGGGGGATGCTGTTCTTCTGGCTGATTCGCGGGTACGCAGTCGAAGGCCTCGGGTGGTACGAAGCGGTGCTCAAGCTCCCGTCCCTACCAGCCACCGTCAAGTCGCAAGCGTGCGTCGGAGCGGGCCTGATGCGGTACGCCCAAGGGGAACACGAGCGCGCACGCACTGAAGTCACGCCGGCGCTCACGCTTGCCCGCCGCGCCGGCGACATGGACATCGTCGCGCAAGCGGAGCATCTCTTGGGTCACGTTGAGTACGCGGTTGGCAACATGAACGCGGCTCGTGATTGGTTTACGCGCAGCGTCGAGGGATTCCGGGGACTGTCGATTCCGTGGGGCACCGGATATGCGTTGAGCGGGATGGCCGAAGTGGCGCTCGCCACTGGCGATGCAGACGAAGCGGAACGCCTGCTCGATGAGGCGGCACCGGCGCTTCGAGACGCCGGTCCCTGGTTTCTGTCGCTGGCCTCATACGTTCGCATCGTCCTCGCGCTGCGGCGCGGGGAGCCGGATCACGCGATCGCCCTCGCGCGTGAGAGCCTCACACGGATCCGCGCGCTGCACGACAAATTCGCGTTCGTCTACACGCTGGTTCCCCTCGCCACTGCGGCGGAACTCAAGGGCGAGGACGCATGGGCGGCACGGGTTTTGGGCGCCCGAGACGCCCTTGTTGAACGGACTGGCGTGACCCTCGTCGATGCCCGGCTGCCCGACTTCTTCCGTCAGGCGGAACAAGAGGCGCGTGGCCGCCTCGGCGCGGATCGTTGGGCGCAGGCGTATGCGGAGGGGCGTCGCTGGTCGATCGATGCACTACTCAAGGACATCGATCGGCTCATGAGCTAGGGAATCACCGCCCAGATTGCGTTCCTCCCGACTCAGCCTGGAATAATCGACAGCCTCGAGAGGTTCAGTGACGTGTGGCGCCCAGTGCCACCGGCCAACGCCGAATCAACGGTGTTGCGAAGAAACCAACTTCGCGTGGCCGTGCAACCTCACTTATGGAGCACGACAATAATGCGTCACGTATCCTCGCTTTCCCGTTCCGCTCTGTCCACTGTGTCTGCGGGCCTTCTGGTCGCCGTGCTGGCCGTCGTCCTCGGCCGGGCCCACCCAACGCAGGCGGCAGTCGTTGACGGTGGTGTCGGACCTCAGCTTCTGATCGGATTTGATGACGACAACATCAACAACACCGGCATCCAAGCCGGCGCAGCGGCGAATCAATCTTTGAATCGCGCCGACGTCATCACGGGCGGGCCGGGCAATGATGTCATCTTTGGACTGAACGGCGACGACGTGATCGACGGTGGGCCCGGTCGCGACATCATTCTCGGCGGCCCGGACGGCGGAGCAGCGCCCGGCGGTCCTCCGAACAGCGACATCATGTTCGGCGGACCGAACAATGATGTGAATCTCTGGGCGGCCGGCGACGGCAGTGAGGCATTTCTCGGCGGCCCGGGCATCGATGCCCTCGTGTTCGGCGCGACCGATCGCGAGGCCGTGGCCGATCCGCGGACGGGCGTTCGGCTGCCGACCCTCTTGTTCGGCGTTACCGATTTTCCGCAAGGTATTCCCACTGCGGACGTCAGTGGTCAGCCGCAGCACTGTTCCGTCGAACGGAGTCTCCTACCGGGTTACGACTTCCTGGTGCGGTTCCGCGGTCCCGCCAACAACATTATCGTGACGGTGCGGGTGCGCGACGTTGAGCAAGTGTTCTGCACCAGCGAGCACGGGGGAGCGATTGCCTTCGCCGATCTGACGTCTCCCTCGCCCTTCTTCGCGGACATCTCGCGTCAGCAGACCGAGACGCTGAACCCGCTGGTTGCGGCGATGATTCGGTAAGGGTTGTGCTCCCCCCAAAGAGAAACGTGATCATCCTTCTGCTGGCACTCTGCGCGTCGGCGGTGGGGGCGCGGGCGCGACAGGTGATGGGCGGCGGCGAGGTCGAGGGCGTCAAGACGATTGACGTCATCGCGTCCCGGTTCCAGTTCGAACCCGCGGTCATTACGGATGCGGAGGGGGACAGAGGCCGGCTCCGCCTCCACTCCGCCGACCGTACCCACGGCTTCGCGATCAAAGCGCTCCGGGTGAAACCGCCCGGAGCCGCCGCTTCGCCGGCAATGAGCGCCATGATCGCAGCCATTCAGGTGTCTCCGCAGGCCTCCGAGCTCAAGGACCGCCCCGCCCTCGTCGATCGTCTTCGGGGTACGCCTCGCGGCTACTTCCGCTTCGTCGCCCGGCCGTTCACTCAGGCCGTCTGCGCCATGTTTCACGATGCCCGCAGCGATTTTCCCGACGTGAACCTGCACGGCGACGCCCACCTCGAGCAGTACGCGGTGACGAGCGTCGGTCGTGGCCTCACAGACTTCGACGAGTCCGCCCGCGGACCGGCCTTCATCGACCTCGTCCGCTTCGGTGTCTCCCTCGAGCTCGCCGCCCGCGAGAAGGATTGGCCGGGTGAAGGTCGCCGCGCCTTCGGTGCGTTCCTCGGCGGCTATCGTGAGGCCCTGAAGAACCCGGACATTAACGGCTCGTCTCCTCTGGTGGTGACGCGCGCCAGCGACGGGTTCTCCCGCGATCACGGCCTGGCCCTCCGTCGCGCCGACGCCATGATCGATGCCGACCCAGTGCCCGCGTCCGAAATCGAGGCCGACTGGCGGGAATATGTCAGGCGGATGCTCGCAGATTGGGCGGGAATGCCCGTCGCCTTCTTCAATATCAAGAAGGCGGGGCGGCTAACGCTGGGAATCGGCAGCGCGTCCGACGAGAAGTACCTCTTCCGCATCGAGGGTTGGAGCACGGAGGCCGACGACGATCAAATCCTCGAGGCCAAGCTCGTTCGCCCGCTCTCGGGCGTCGATTGCGTCCGCACCAAGCAGGGCCCCGAGCGGGTGCCGCTCGGGATGGCACTCATCGCCTACGCTCCTTTCCGGTTCTCTGGGCTCCTCACTCACCGCGGCCGCACGTTCTGGGTCCACGGCTGGACCGACGACTACGTGGAGCTCTCGGTCGATTCATGGATTGACTCACCCCAGGATCTGCGGCAGGTCGCCTACGACGTGGGGGTCCAGTTGGGGCTGGCCCATCCGAAAGAGGTCGCGGCAGACGACTGCCGTCCCGATCTCCGAGGCATCCTGCTTAAGGCTACGCGCAGGAACGAGGACCGGATCCGTAGGACGATCGACGAGCTGGCCGAGGCGACGGTCGAAGCCTGGATGGCCTTTCGCGAAGCAGCGGCGCCGAAGCGGAGTTCGAAGGCCGTCCGACCGCATCGTAGCGAGCAGGAGCAAGAGCACAAGAGTAAAGGCTCGTCATCCGCTTGAGGGTCTGTGATATGAGGGTTCTAGCCGTCTGCGGCAGCCTGCAAGCCAAGTCTAGAAATCTGGCGCTCTTGAACGCGGTCGCTGCGTCGATGCCACCAGGAGTGGAACTTGTACTGTTTGACGGCCTTCGAGACTTGCCGCACTTCAATCCCGATATAGAGGCGAGTGGCGTGCCCGAGAGCGTGACGCGATGGAGGCTGGCGTTGAGCGAGAGTGACGCCGTCCTTATCGCCTCTCCGGAGTACGGTTTCAGTCTGCCGGGTGTACTGAAGAACGGCGTCGACTGGGTGATCGGCTCTGGCGAGCTCGAGCAGAAAATCGTCGCGATTACAGCGGCCGTCGCCGGGCCGGGGCGCGGCCGGCGTGGATTGGAGGCACTTCGAATGACCCTGTCCGCAGTGCGCGCGATCATCGTGGGCGGGGAGCCGATTGCAGAGGGGCCGGGAATGGAGGCCCAGGTCGCGGCACTCGTGCGCGTTTTGGTCGAGGCCGGCGGCCCCATCACGAAATGACTCGCGTCGATCACGATTTCACTGGTTTGTGGCTTCGCCGACTCTCAGTCGGCCGATGCCCTGTCCGAAGGACGTCATCAATGTCCTTTAGCAACGCTTCGATAGAACTCCCGCGCCCCGCAGCATACGCCCGGGTCCACCGATCCGGGCCAAGGCGGGCACGCACCTCGCGTTCCGCCAGTTCTTTGCGATCGTCCAATGACTTGTCGACAACCGTGACACCCGTGCGTTCGGTGACCGCATCTCGAGCGCCCAGAATCCGTGCCGCCCGCGTGTCGTCGCCTTGGAGTACCGCTGCAGCCGCGAGAGGACCCAGAGCGTACACGAACGCGAACTTGTCACGGAGTTCGCGAATATGTGTGAGGCTTTCACGCACCACCGCGATCGCCTCATCGGCGTTTCCGCGCCGCACTGCGAGGATGGCGCGAACATACAGCGCCAAAGACAAGAACAACGGAGCGCTGTGTCGAAGCACCGATGTGGCTTCCTCGATCAGGCGTTCCGCTTGGGCCGCGTCGCCGGTCGCCACGGCCACCGCCGCCAGCCCAGTCAGTGCATTACCAACACCCCAGCGGATCGATAGAGCCTGAAACGCTTCAAGACTGCGGGTGAACTGGTCGCGGGCTGCGTTCATGTTGCCAGCGCCGTGCTCTACGTGTCCCAACAGATTCTCAGCCTGCGCCACCAGACCGATGTCGCCGACGCTCCGTCCGAGCGCGACTGCCCGCCCGAGTGCCGTGCGTGCACGTCCGAGTTCTCCTTGCGTGTAGCACATCAGACCTGCTGCGTTGAGGACTCTGGATTCGGCAGCGGGCGGAATAGACGGCAGGTTCAGAATCTGTTCGCACCACGAGAGACCTTCGGCGGCATGCCCCCGGATCGCCCAAAAGATCATCAAACCCGATGCGATGTCGCACGCTTCGATGGGGCGGCCGTGATCGATGAGCCACGCCAGGGCGCCGCGGTAGCTCTCGAGGTCTTCACGCACGCGTTCCAGCCACTCAACCTGCGCAGGTCCGACCAGCCCCTCCAGGGCGAGGGCGGCTTCACCCGTGCTATAGCGCGCCAGCCTTTCTAGCGCGTCGTCGCGTTCACCCGCCGCAGTGAGCTCAAGCACCGCGTACGCCCGCACGGTTTCGAGCATCTGGTAGAGCGGGCGGGTCGCGCCCGAGGTTTTAGCTCGCAGCAGGAGGCTCTTGTCAATCAAGCCGGCGACCACCTCGAGCGCTTCCGCGCTCTTCGGCAAAGAGCCCTCACCGGCGAGGACTGCGGCAGCTGCCTCGATTGAAAAGCGTCCCGGGAGTGTGCCCAGGCGCCGGAACGCACGCTGCTCCTTTGGGCCAAGGAGTTGGTAGCTCCACGCAACGGTCGCATTCATTGTCTGTTGGCGCTCGGGGACGTCGCGGGGAACGGCGGTTGCGGGGAGGATGTTGTCCTCCAGGCGGCGGAGCAGGTCCTGGGCTGCCAGCACCTTCATCCACGGAGCCACGAGTTCGAGGGCGAGTGGCAGGGCATCGAGGCGTCGACAAATCGCCGCGACGGCGGCGCCGTTCGCGGACGTGAGACGAAAGCTAGGTCGGACGTCCCGAACTCGCTCCACCAGCAGCCGCACCGCTGGAGAGCGTGCGAGATCCGCGGGCGACATCGCGTCCGAGTCCACATCGAGTGCGAGAGGTCCGACCGCAAACTCGCGCTCCCCCCGCACACGGAGCGGGGCGCGGCTCGTGACCAGCACTTTGAGCGGCGGCACTGACGTTAGGAGATCCGCGATCAGCGGCGCGGCGTCCAGGACCTGCTCGAAATTGTCGACCACCAACAACGTGACCTGATCGCGGCAGGCGGCGCGTGCGCGCTTTGGCAAGTTGACGGCTGCGACGTCTGACAGTCCGAGGGCCGCCGCGATTGCCGAGGCCACGAATGCGGGATTCCGAATAGCCGCCAACGGCACGAACACTACGCGGGCCGCGCCTTCTGCGGTGATGTCGCGTGCGAGTTCCAGCGCCAGACGGGTCTTCCCAGCTCCTCCTGGCCCAGTGAGCGTAATCAAGCGTATGGCGGGCTCCGTGAGCCAGCGCCGCAGCGTCTGCAGGTCAGTCTCGCGGCCGAGAAGGGCGGTAGGAGGGAGGGGCAGCGAGACGCCGATGAGTTCATCCACTGCTGCGTTGTCAGCAGTTGCCCGCGCGCTCCCAACAAACGCGTCACGGGCTGCACCGGTCAAGTCCAGTGCTGCGGAGAGCGCGCGCACGGTTTCGACGTGAGGCCGCCGTCGTTCACCGCGCTCCAGAGCGCTGACGCCATGAACCGAAAGGTCCGCAATCGTCGCCAGCTCCTGTTGTGTGTAGCCCGCAGCCTCGCGAAGCGCCTTCAGTTGCGCGCCGAATGATCCCGGAGCGCCGGGTTTCATGACCACGTAATCCTACACCCCGCGTGTACGGGCGCCGTACGAGTTCTGTGCGGGTGTTGTCGGTGTGCGCGGCTTCGTTCGCACAGCACACTGTGCACATGGCAACCGACATGCGGGCGACCACGTTTGTGACTGGAGCCGCCGGATTCATCGGTTCGGAGCTGGTCAAGGTCCTGGTGGCCAGTCGCCATCGGGTATTCGGTCTCGCGGATTCCGTGGAGGCGGCTGAGCGCGTCCGCCGCGCTGGAGGGGTCCCCGTCATGGGCGATCTGCTCGAGCCGGGTTCGTGGCAGGACGAGGCCGCAGCTGACTGGGTGTTTCACGTTCCTCCGCACGCCGTGTATGGGCCGCGCGTGACTCGGCGACGCGCCGCATCCATCGCGCGGGCCCGGGTGTTGATGGATACGCACCTGCTCGACGCCGTGGCCGCAGGCGCGACGCGGCGGATTGTGTACGTCGCGGACACGAGTTGCTACGGCGCGACGGGCCCGCGTCCCATCACGGAGGACACGCCGCCGCAGCCCTCTGCCTGGGGCCGCTGCCTCACACCCGCGCTCGAGCGCCTTGAGGGATACGTCGTCGCCGGGCAGCCGATCGTCGCCGCGTTCCCCGGGTGGGTCTACGGCAACGGCGGGTGGTTCCGTGAACGAGTGATCGAGCGGGTCATGGCTGGTCGCCGCGTGGTACTGTTTGGGAAGACCGGGCCATGGCTGTCGCCCATTCACGTCGAAGACTGTGCCCGTGCGCTGGTGCATCTCGCCGAGCACGGTGAACCCAGCGGCCGGTATTTCGTCGTGAACCGCGATCCCATTCGACTGCATGAGTTCGCGGGAACGTTCGCCCGTCTCGCTAACCGTCCCCTGCGCGCCTTTCGAGTGCCCACGGCGGCCATTCGACTCGTGGTTGGTTCGGTTCTGGCCGACCACCTCCAGGCCGATGCCTTGTTCTCGAACATCCGACTGCGTGGGATCGGTTTCCGCTACTTGTATCCCACGCTCGATCAAGGACTCCAGCAAGTCCTGGGAGCCTTCCATGAGTAACGGACTCGATCGACCGGCAACGGTCCCTGGAATTGGAGAAAGCTTTGACGCGGTCGTCCTTCCGCATCTTGATGCCGCCCATCGGCTGGCGCGCTGGCTGATAACGTCGCTGGACACCGAACTCCCGCAGCCCGGCATCTCACGGAGGCCGCAGGCTCGAGAACAGGAGGCAGACGCGGCACTGGTGAGAACCGCGTCGGCGTTCGTGAAGACGTTGCGTCTGAGATCGGCCAACGCACGCAACGCGGCTGGCCTCGGCGTCCCTCCTGGCAGGCCGGGAGTTCGCGTGAGTCTCCTCGCGACAATCGCATTTGTTGCCATCGTCTCTGTCGTTAGTACGACGGTCTACGCGCAGGCGGCTCAGGGCAGTACCGTCGTCGTCGATCCGGAGGCGTCAGATCGCAGGGTCAGCTTGACGAATCTCGTCATCAATCTCGACCCGTTCACCTTGCCGCCCGCGAAGGGAGCGAGCCCCGCGACCAGGATGGCGATGCGCTCGGACCGGTCACTACAAACACCCACGAGCACTCCATCAGGAGCTCGCGCACGATCAAAGAAACGCATTGTTACTGGCGCCATCATTGGCGGCGTCGGCGGGTTTTTCGCAGGGGGATTTCTTGGTGCGC
>Ga0310902_10000302_pt1 | contig 13217 bp, 13 predicted proteins | sample C24D3metaG_FD_203748 | JGI IMG/M metagenome (GOLD analysis project Ga0310902, IMG submission 203748) | Lab incubated soil microbial communities from West Virginia University Organic Research Farm, Morgantown, WV, United States - C24D3 | ecosystem: Environmental > Terrestrial > Soil >...
CTCGGCCTTGGCCAACGCGAGGGCGGCGGCGTCTGCATTGCCCCGCGCGCCCTCGGCTTGCGTCAACCACGAGGCGACCAGCATCACCCAGCCCGGCGGAAGCGACCCCGCCATCGTCCACAATGACTTGCTCAGCGCCTCACACGCCGACTCCATCGCGCCGCGGGCGAGGGCGATGCGGCCCGCCAGGGCGCTGACAATGGCTTCCGCCTGCGGCACGCCCGAAGTCATCGCGGCATAGCGCGCGCATACGCTCTCCGCCGCGTCGAGATCGCCCGCGCCGATGAAGCCGAGCACCTCGGCGAGACCCAACGAATAGCGATGCGGACCCGACTCACAGTGCTCGGCGGCCCGGATGCCGTACTGGGCCGCATCTGACACCTCGGCGAACCGCCCCGAAAGCGCTAGCGCCCCAGCGGTGGCCATCGCCGCCCATACCGTCGCCATGGGCATCATCTCGTCGGCGAGGGCCTTCATCCCGAGGGGTATGGCAGTCGCCAGATCGGCCCCGAAAAACGCTATCGAGACCTCCATCGCGACGACGATGCTCAAGAGCGACTCGGGCACTCGCTCGCGCACCTCCGCAAGCACGGCGCGGGCCTCGTCACCTCGCCCACAGCCGAAAAACAGATTGGCGGCCCGCAGGCCGCCCCAGCGCACCGTCATCAGCTCGTCGGCGCCATGCGGCTCATGCGCCGCGAGGAGCGCCTCGGCCTCCCCTCCGCGACCTTGCCAGCTCAGGGAGTCGGCGAGGGCGAGAGCCGCGGCACAACCAGCTCCGCGCTCCAGGGCAAACCGCGCAAGTTCTTCTCCCAGAACGAGATTCGCCGCCGTTATGGCGCCTTCAGAGGCACGAACTACGACGTCGAGGTCAGGCGCGACGTCACTTCGCATCATGAATTGCGCCAGCTGGATGTTGGTCCGCATATCTGGCTGCGCCCCATTGACGCCGTCCTTCTGCTGTCGCAAGAAATCTGAAAGATGTTGCGCCAGTCGCGCGTTGAGTTGGCGGGTGCGTGCGACACCGCAACGCTGGCGGGTCACCTCACCGATGACGGGATGCCCGGGCCGGACCAGCGTATCTGACCCGTCGGTGACGAATTGGATGGCACCCCGCCGCTCCGCCCGCGCAATGGCATCGGGATCGCAGAGCGTGCGCAGCATGTTCCAGTCCACGACCTCTGCGGTGGAAACGATTTCGACCACGTCCAGCTCGTCGGGCGCCAGCGCGGCCAATCGCGTCCCCACCAGGTCGATGAGCTCCGTGTCGATCCGCAACCGACCATTCATGCGCCAGCATCCGTCACGCTCGACGAGCGCACCGTCGGCGAGGGCAGCCGTCAGCAGACCGCGAAGGAACAGCGGGTTTCCCTCCGCCATCTGATGCAGGCGGTCAACCACACTGTTGTCGACGTCGCCGTCGAGCACACTTCCGATCAGCTGCCCGGCCTGGGGACGGGTGAACGGCTGGATGTCCAGGCGCAGGAGCAGGCGCTCCTTCCACAGCGCGGTCACCGCATCCGGAACCTGCTCGCCGGACCGAATGGTCACGATGAAACGTGGCGATCCACTCAACGCCAACTGCTGGACCAGCAACGCCGACAGTGGGTCGAGGAGGTGGGCGTCGTCGACGACGATGACCAAGCGGTCGTCGGCCGCCAGCGCGCGGTACGCGGCACCCAGCATGACGGCAGGCTCGTGGGCCGCCTCGATGGCCACAGTGCGCTGAAACGCCCCCAGCGGGACCGCCTGCCCGGTCTCAGTGCCCAGCACGAACCGCGCGTTCAAGCCCTCCGACTCGATGGTCTCGGCCATCGCGCGGCCGAGCGTCGTCTTGCCGACGCCTGCTTCACCGCACAGCGCGACGCCTCGCAGACCCGAGTCGGCGCGCAGAGCCGTCAACCCCTCGACTAGCTCCTCGGTGCGTCCGACGAACGGCCAACCCGACACCGGCAACACTCCTCGCCCCCCGCGTACCGGCACACCGGATACGCACAGTGGCAAGATGCTACGACACCGTCAAATGAGTTCGCGCAGAAACACGCCCACCGATGCGCTAAGCACAACGCTTACCGCAAGGCTCGCAGTCAGACGGTGAATCCGAGCGCCCTCAGCTGCTCGCGGCCGTCCTCGGTGATCTTGTCCGGACCCCACGGTGGGTTCCACACCCAGTTGATCTTCAGATCGTTGACGAGGCCGCTGCCGATCAGCGCGGTGCGCGACTGATCCTCGATGACATCGGTGAGCGGACAGGCCGCCGAGGTGAGCGTCATGTCGATCAGCGCGACATTGCCCTGCTCCCCTTTTTCGACGTTCATGTCGTAGACGAGGCCGAGGTCGACGACGTTGATCCCGAGTTCCGGGTCGACGACGTCGCGCATCGCCTCTTCAATGTCGGCGAGCAGCGCGTCGTCAGGTGCGGCCGTTTCGCTCATCGTCCACCTCCGTTAGAGCTTCCGTTGTGTGATGCCTGGGCCAATGCATCCTTGAACGCCATCCACCCCAGCAGCGCGCATTTCACCCGCGCCGGGTACTTCGAGACACCGGCGAATGCGATGCCGTCCCCGATCACATCCTCGTCGCCCTCGACGGCGCCACGCGAGGACACCATCTCGGTGAACGCGGCGACGGTCTTCAGCGCGTCGCCCACGCTCTGGCCGATGACCTGATCGCTCAGCACCGAGGTCGACGCCTGGCTGATTGAGCAGCCCTGCCCGTCATAGGAGACGTCGTCGATGTGCTCCCCGTCGTCACTCAACGCCACCCGCAGCCTGACCTCGTCACCGCAGGTCGGGTTGACCTGATACGACTCGGCGCCGAACGGCTCACGCAGCCCGCGATGGTGCGGGTGTTTGTAGTGGTCGAGGATCACTTCCTGATAGATCTGCTCAAGCCGCACTGTCAATCCCTGCCAAAGAACTCGACTGCGTGCCGCACGCCGGCGACCAGCCGGTCGACTTCGTCGATCGTGTTGTAGACGGCGAACGACGCCCGCGCGGTCGCCGCGATGCCGAATCGGCGATGCAGCGGCCACGCGCAGTGGTGACCCACCCGTACCGCAACGCCGTCGTCGTCGAGCACCTGGCCGACGTCGTGCGCGTGGATGCCGTCTACCACGAATGCCACAGGCGACCCGCGGCCGACGAGAGAGGTCGGCCCCACGACACGGACACCGGGCACCGCCGAAAGCCCTTCCAGTGCGGCGGCGACCAATTCGGCTTCGTGCGCCTCGACGGCGTCCATTCCGATCGCCGTGAGATAGCGGGCGGCCGCTGCCAATCCGACCACCTGCGAGGTCATCGGTGTGCCCGCTTCGAACCGCTGCGGCGCTGGCGCGTAGGTGGTTTCCTCCATGGTGACGGTCTCGATCATCGAGCCACCAGTGATGAACGGCGGCATCGCGTTCAGTAGCTCACTGCGACCGTACATCACCCCAATGCCATTGGGACCCAGCATCTTGTGGCCAGAGAACGCTGCGTAGTCCACTCCGAGCGCGTGGAAGTCGACGGGCTGGTGCGGCACCGACTGGCAGGCGTCCAGCACCGTCAGCGCCCCAACTGCCTGTGCCCGCGCTACCAGCTGCGCGACCGGGGCAACCGCCCCGGTGACATTCGAATGATGGCTGAATGTCACGACTTTGACGTTGCGGTCCAGCTCGAGCGAGTCGATGTCGATACGTCCCTCTGGGCTGACCCCGTACCACCGCAACGTCGCCCCGGTGCGACGGGCCAGTTCCTGCCAGGGGATCAGGTTTGCGTGGTGCTCCAGCTCGGTGGTGACGATGACGTCGCCGGGTCCGACAGCATGCTTGAACCGGTTGTCGCCCAGCACGTAGGCGACCAGGTTTATCGCCTCGGTCGCGTTCTTGGTGAACACCAACTCGTCCGGGTCGGCGCCGACGAAGGCCGCGATCTCTGCGCGACCCTGTTCATACGCGTCGGTGGACTCCTCCATCAGCTGGTGCGCACCCCGATGCACCGCGCCGTTGGACGTGGTCAGGAAGTCGCGCTCGGCGTCGAGCACCTGAAGCGGGCGCTGCGACGTCGCACCGGAATCCAGGTACGCCAGCTGTTTTCCGCCGCGCATCACCCGTTTCAGGATCGGGAAGTCCGCCCGGATCCTGGTGAGATCCAACGCTTGCGCCGACGCGGTCATGTCAGGCTCCGACAGCTTGGGTGAAGCGCTCGTATCCGTGTGCGTCGAGCTCGTCGGCCAGCTCCGGGCCGCCGGACTCTACGATGCGGCCACCGACGAAGACGTGGACGAACTGCGGCTGGATGTAGCGAAGGATGCGGGTGTAGTGCGTGATCAGCAGCAGACCGCCGTGCGCCTCCTCGGCGTAGTGGTTCACCCCTTCGCTGACTACCCGCAGCGCATCGACGTCAAGGCCGGAGTCGGTCTCGTCCAGGATCGCGATCTTCGGCTTGAGCAGTTCGAGCTGAAGGATCTCGTGCCGCTTCTTCTCGCCGCCGGAAAAGCCTTCGTTGACACCGCGTTCCGAGAACGACGGGTCGATATCAAGACCCGTCATCGCGCCCTTGACCTCTTTCACCCAGTGCCTCAGCTTGGGCGCCTCGCCGCGGACGGCGGTGGCGGCGGTGCGAAGGAAGTTCGACATCGACACCCCTGGCACCTCGACGGGGTACTGCATCGCCAGGAACAGTCCGGCACGGGCGCGTTCATCGATGCTCATCGCGAGCACGTCCTGCCCGTCCAATGTGATCGAGCCCGACGTCACCGTGTACTTCGGATGGCCCGCAACCGCATACGACAGCGTTGACTTTCCGGACCCGTTCGGGCCCATCAGGGCGTGGGTCTCCCCCGAGTTCACGGTGAGGTTGACGCCCTTCAGGATCGGGATGTCGGTGCCGTCTTCAGCGGAGACGACGCTGACGTGTAGGTCCTTGATTTCCAGTGTGGTCATTATCCAGTGATTCCTTCGGTCAGTTCAAGTTCGTGCTCGATTGCCTCGGTCAGGCGTTCGCGCACTGCGGGTACGGAGATCTTCTGAATGATCTCGCCGAAGAAGCCGCGCACGACCAGCCTGCGCGCCTGGTGTTCCGGAATACCGCGGGCCCGCAGATAGAACAGCTGTTCGTCGTCGAAACGTCCGGTGGCACTGGCGTGCCCGGCGCCGACGATCTCACCCGTCTCGATCTCCAGGTTCGGCACCGAGTCGGCACGCGCGCCATCGGTGAGCACCAGATTGCGGTTCGTCTCGAACGTGTCGGTCCCTGCCGCCTCGGCCCGGATCAGTACGTCGCCGATCCACACCGTGTGGGTGTCGGGTCTGTCGGAGTCCGGATCACCTTGCAGCGCACCCTTGTACGTGACGTGCGAGCGGCAGTTCGGCTGGGCATGGTCGACCAGCAGCCGCGACTCGAAGTGCTGGCCGTCGTCGGCGAAGTACAGGCCGAGCAACTCGATGTCGCCGCCGGGCGCGCAGAAGCGGGCGCGCGCAGTCAGCCGTACCAGATTCCCACCGAGGGTGACCGCGGCGTGGCGCAGCACGGCGTCCTTTCCGAGCGTCGCGTGGTGCATGCTGACGTGCACGGCATCGTCGGCCCAGTCCGCGATCGACACCACCTTCAGCGTCGCGCCGTCGCCGACGACGAATTCGATGTTGTCGGCATAGGTTCCGCTGCCGCGCTGGTCGATGACGACGACAGCCTCCGCGAGTTCGGCAACCCGAATCTGCAAATGGCCGTAAGCCGTCGCACCCTCGCCGGGTCCGGTGATCACGATGTCGATCGACTCCCCAACCTGGGTGTCCTTACCGACGGTGACGATCGTCGCGCTGTTGAACGACGAGAACGCCTGTGCGGCAATCCGGTCGGCGGGCGCCCCACCCTCACCGAGCCGCTCGTCGCCGCGACGCACGGTTTCCACCGTCACACCGGGGCGTTCGGTCACCTCGATGCCTGCGCTGCCGGTCGCGGGAGCCGAGCCGTCATGCAGGCCGCGCAGCCGCCGCAAGGGGGTGAACCGCCAGAGTTCGTCGCGGCCGTGTGGCACCTCGAAGGCATCGACGTCAAAGGAGGTGAACAGCTCGCCCTTGTTGGTGCTCTCGACGGCTGTCGTCAGGTTCTGAGTCACTAGCCGACAGCGCCTTCCATCTGCAGCTCGATCAGTCGGTTGAGCTCCAGCGCATACTCCATCGGCAGTTCCTTGGCGATCGGCTCGACGAAGCCGCGCACGACCATCGCCATCGCCTCGTCCTCGGTCAGGCCGCGGCTCATCAGATAGAACAGCTGATCCTCGCTGACCTTCGACACTGTCGCCTCGTGGCCCATCGTCACGTCGTCCTCGCGGATGTCGACGTACGGGTAGGTGTCGGACCGGCTGATCGTATCGACAAGCAGCGCATCGCATTTCACGCTCGACCGCGATCCGTGCGCACCCTTGTTGACCTGAACAAGGCCGCGGTAGGACGTCCGGCCGCCGCCGCGGGCCACCGACTTGGACACGATGTTGCTCGACGTATTCGGCGCCAGGTGAAGCATCTTCGCGCCGGTGTCCTGATGCTGACCCTCGCCTGCGAACGCCACGGACAGCACCTCGCCCTTGGCGTGCTCGCCGGTCATCCACACGGCGGGGTACTTCATCGTGACCTTCGAGCCGATGTTGCCGTCGACCCACTCCATGGTGGCGCCTGCCTCCGCACGGGCGCGCTTGGTGACGAGGTTGTAGACGTTGTTCGACCAGTTCTGGATGGTCGTGTAACGGCAACGGCCACCGGGCTTCACGATGATCTCGACGACCGCCGAGTGCAGCGAGTCGCTCTTGTAGATCGGCGCGGTACAACCCTCGACGTAGTGCACGTAGGCGCCCTCGTCGACGATGATCAGCGTCCGCTCGAACTGGCCCATGTTCTCGGTGTTGATCCGGAAGTAGGCCTGCAGCGGGATGTCGACGTGCACACCCGGCGGCACGTAGATGAACGAACCACCCGACCACACAGCGGTATTCAGCGCGGAGAACTTGTTGTCCCCGGCCGGGATCACCGTGCCGAAGTACTGCTTGAAGATGTCCTCGTGTTCCTTCAGCGCGGTGTCGGTGTCGAGGAAGATGACGCCAAGCGCCTCCAGATCCTCGCGGATCTGGTGGTAGACCACCTCGGACTCATATTGCGCTGCGACGCCCGACACCAGGCGCTGCTTCTCGGCCTCGGGGATGCCCAGCCTGTCGTAGGTGTTACGGATGTCCGCCGGCAGGTCGTCCCACGTCGCGGCCTGCTTCTCCGTCGAGCGCACGAAGTACTTGATGTTGGCGAAGTCGATGCCCTCCAGGTTGGAACCCCAGTTCGGCATCGGCTTCTTGTTGAATGTGCGCAGCGCGCGCAGCCGGCTCTCGAGCATCCACTCCGGCTCGTTCTTCTTGCCCGAGATGTCACGCACTACCGCTTCGGACAGCCCGCGCTGTGCGCTGGCGCCCGCCTCGTCGGAGTCCACCCAGCCGTAGCCGTACCGGCTCAGCGAGGCGATGGCCTCATCCTGGCTGAGCGGTTCGCCCACCTTGTGGATCTCGGGGGTGGTCGTCATGTCGACGCTCCTTGCTTGCACTCGGTTGTTTCAGGTGTCAGCGGGACGTGGGTGGTGCATGCGCAGTCGCCGTTGACGATCGTCGCCAGCCGCTGCACGTGGGTGCCGAGGATCTCGGCGAACGCCTCCCGCTCGGTCTCACATAGTTCGGGGAACTCCTCCGCGACGTGCGACACCGGGCAGTGGTGCTGGCACAGCTGGATGCCGTGGATCGGCCCGCTCACCGGTGTAGTGGTCGTCGCGTAGCCAGCCTTTGTCAGCGCGGTCGCAACCCTATCCGCCTTAGCTTCAACGTCGCTCGGCCCTTCGCTTACTCCCGAAAGGATGCTGTCGATACGGCTTCTCGCGAAGGTGCGGACGGCGTCGTCGCCGCCGATCTCCCGCAGCTGGCGCATCGCGGCAACCGCAAGGTCGTCGTACGTGTGCTCCAGCTTGGCCCGGCCTGCGGCCGTGAGCCGGTACCGCTTGGCGGGCCGTCCCCGGCCGTTGTGCTGCCATGCCGCGGCGGCGCTGGATTGTGCATCGCCGACGTCCATCAGCGCGTCCAGGTGTCTGCGCACGCCTGCGGCGGAGATGCCGAGCCGATCGCCGATCTCGCCCGCTGTGATCGGTCCGGACTCCAGCAAGAGCTGGACGATCGCGCCACGGGTGTGGCGGTCGCTCACGTCCGGACGGAATTTCACAACACTATTGTGACGGAATTCCAAAACTCGGTAAAGCAAGGGTGCCCTTAGCGTGACGGGCACCATACGGATGACGGCTACGCTGCTGGGGTGGCGCTCCGCCTACGGTCCCTCAGCACGTCGATTGCCGGTTGGCATGGCGACGAGCGGGCCGTCGGCTCCCCGCTGAACGACGCCGAGCTCATCGCACTGCGGCGGACACGGTTGTTCGGCGCCACCGGCACGGTGTTGATGACCATCGGCGCGCTGGGCGTCGGAGCGCGCCCGGTGGTGCAGGACCCGACGTTCGGGGTGCGGTTGCTGAATCTGCCGTCACGCATCCAGACGGTATCGCTGACGATGACCACCACCGGCGCGGTGATGATGGCGCTGGCGTGGCTGATGCTCGGCCGGTTCGTGCTGGGTGACCGTCGCATGACACGCAGCCAGCTCGACCGCACGCTTTTGCTGTGGGTGTTGCCACTGCTCATCGCGCCGCCGATGTACAGCAGGGACGTCTACTCGTATCTGGCGCAGAGCGAGATCTCGCTGCAGGGCCTCAACCCGTATCGCGTCGGTCCTGCGCCGGGTCTCGGCCTCGACCACGTGTTCACGTTGTCGGTGCCGAACATGTGGCGCGACACCCCGGCACCGTACGGCCCGTTGTTCCTGTGGATCGGCCAGGGCATCTCGGCGCTGACGGGCGAGAACATCGTCGCAGCGGTTTTGTGCCATCGGCTGGTGGTGCTGCTCGGCGTCGGCCTCATCGTCTGGGCGGTGCCGCGGCTGGCCCGCCGCTGCGGAGTCGCCGAAGTGAGTGCACTGTGGCTCGGCGCGGCGAACCCGCTGCTGATCATGCATTTGGTGGCAGGCATCCACAACGAGGCGCTGATGCTCGGGCTGATGCTGGCGGGCACCGAGTTCGCCCTGCGCGGCGTCGACGCCGCAGGCCCACTCCTCCCGAGACCACTGGCGTGGCCACACTGCCGCGATGAATGGGCACGATGGCTGCCACTGGAGAATCTCGTCCTCGGCATCGTGTTGATCACGATGTCCTCGCAGGTCAAACTGCCGTCTCTGCTTGCGCTCGGCTTCGTGGCGATGGCGCTGGCGTGCCGCTGGGGCGGCACATTCAAGGCGTTCGTGATCGCAGGCGGGTCGCTGAGTGCAGTGTCGTTGGCGGTGATGGCGCTCATCGGCTGGGCCAGCGGTCTCGGATTCGGCTGGCTCTACACGCTGGGCACCGCCAACGTCGTCCGCAGCTGGATGTCGCTGCCCACGTTGTTGGCGCTGGGGACCGGCCAGGTCGGCATTTTGCTCGGGTTGGGCGATCACACGACGGCCGTGCTCGGCCTGACCCGTGCGATTGGTGTGCTCACCATCGCGATCATCGTGACCTTCCTTCTGCTCGCGGTTCTGCGTGGCCGGTTGCATCCGGTGGGCGGGCTCGGTGTCGCGCTCGGCATGACTGTGCTGCTCTTCCCTGTGGTCCAGCCGTGGTACGTGCTGTGGGCAGTGATCCCGCTCGCGGCGTGGGCCACCCTGCCGCAGTTCCGCACCACGACGATCGTCGTCACGCTCGTGGTCGGCATCTTCGGCCCGACCGCCAACGGAGACCGGTTCACGCTGTTCCAGATCCTGCTCGCGGTCGTGGCCAGCACGATGATCGTGCTCATCCTCATCGGCCTGACCTACTACCGCCTCCCGTGGCGCAAGCTGCCCGACGCCGGTGTGCCGCAGGCCAAAGCGCCTCCGATCGTCGAACCGTCGATACCGGCTCCGCAGCCTGCGCCGCAGCCTGCCAAGCCTGGCGCTTACGCTGAATCCCCGTGACCTCCTCCGACTCTGGTGCCGTCGGCTCACGCGAGCGTTCGTCGGCCGTGCCCGTGCGTCTGCGCGGGGTCAGCAAGCGGTACGGGTCGACGACGGCCGTGTCAGAACTCGACCTCGACGTCCACGCGGCGGAAGTGCTCGCGCTGCTTGGCCCCAACGGCGCTGGCAAGACCACCACGGTGGAGATGTGCGAGGGATTCATCAAGCCCGACGCGGGCAGCATCGAGATCCTCGGATTGGACCCCGTCGCCGACAACGCCCGCGTGCGTGAGCGCATCGGGGTGATGCTGCAGGGCGGCGGCGGATATCCCGCGGCGCGGGCCGGCGAGATGCTGAATCTCGTTGCGGCGTATACCGCCAATCCGCTCGATCCGCAGTGGCTGATGGAAACGCTCGGCCTGACCGAAGCGGCACGCACGACCTACCGGCGGCTGTCCGGCGGGCAGCAGCAGCGGCTGGCGCTGGCGTGTGCGGTGGTCGGTCGCCCGGAGTTGGTTTTTCTCGACGAGCCCACCGCGGGCATGGACGCGCACGCGCGAATCGTCGTGTGGGAGTTGATCAATGGGCTGCGCCGCGACGGCGTCACGGTGGTGCTGACCACCCATCAGCTAACCGAGGCCGAGGAGCTGGCCGATCGAATCGTGATCATCGACCACGGCGTCGCGGTGGCCACCGGCACGCCGGCCGAGCTGATGCGCAGCGGCGCCGAAAACCAACTGCGGTTCCGCGCGCCGCGGATGCTCGACCTCGCGCTGCTGGTGTCGGCGCTGCCCGAGAGCTATAAGGCGACCGAGACCGCGCCGGGTGAGTATCTGGTCGAGGGCCACATCGACCCTCAGGTGCTGGCCACCGTAACAGCGTGGTGCGCGCGACTGGATGTGCTGGCCACCGACATGCGGGTCGAGCAGCGCAGCCTGGAGGACGTCTTCCTCGATCTGACAGGGCGGAAGCTGCGGTCATGACCAATCTTTTTGCACCAGGGACATTTTCGCCGGATCCCCGGCCCGCGACGGTCCAGAAGATGCTGGCGGCGCAGTTCGGGCTGGAGCTCAAGCTGCTGCTGCGCAACGGTGAGCAGTTGCTGCTCACCATGTTCATCCCGATCACGCTGCTGGTCGGCCTGACGCTGCTGCCGCTTGGCTCGTTCGGGCCGAACCGCGCTGCCACGTTCGTGCCCGCGATCATGGCGCTCGCGGTGATCTCGACGGCGTTCACAGGGCAGGCCATCGCGGTGGCGTTCGACCGTCGTTACGGTGCGCTGAAACGGCTCGGCGCGACCGCGCTGCCGGTGTGGGGCATCATCGCGGGCAAGTCGCTGGCTGTCGTCACGGTGGTGTTCCTGCAGTCGATCCTGTTGGGCGCCATCGGTTTTGCGCTGGGCTGGCGGCCCAACATACTCGGGCTGCTCCTCGGGGCGGTGATCATCGCACTCGGCACCGCCGGCTTTGCCGCGCTGGGTCTGCTGCTCGGCGGCACGCTGCGCGCCGAGATCGTGCTGGCGGTCGCCAATCTGCTGTGGTTCGTCTTCGCCGGGCTCGGCGCGCTGACGCTCGAGGGTGGGATGGTGCCGCACGGCGTGCAATGGGTGGCCCGCCTCACGCCTTCGGGTGCGTTGACCGAGGCACTGACACAGGCGATGACGCTGTCCGTCGACTGGTTCGGGGTCGCGGTGCTCGCGGCGTGGGGCGCGGTCGCTGCGCTATGCGCGCTGCGCTGGTTCCGCTTCACCTGATGCCGCAAGGGCTGCCGCCACGTCAGCGACAGCCCCGAGGAAGCGTTCGCGTTCGTCCGAACGCGGCGCGACGATGCGCAGGGCGTCGGGGTTCGCGCCGTGCGCCGCGCCGAGCACTCGCACGCCGATGCCGTGATTCCGGAAGATCTCGGCGACGTCTTCCGCGCGTTGACAAAACGCATACTGGAAATGGACGTTCGCATTGCGATGAGGCCGCAGTCCCGGAATTCCCGACAAGACGTCGGCCAGCCAAGCGCTGTCGCTCTGCATCCGCGATCGGGAGTGCGCCGCCCACCGGAAGTCCCGCACCGCCCGCATGCGACGTGGACATCGACGCCGGAAAGGCCCCAGTTCTCCTGCAGGCCGAACAGCCGCTTGAGCTGTTCGTGGTCAGCGCACCAGGCCATTCCCGCTCGTGTCGCCGCAATACCGTAGAACTTCGATGTCGACTGCAGCACAACCAGATTCGGAATGTCACAACCAAGCGTGGACCAGCCGACCGGATGAGATGTGAAGTCGATGTACGACTCGTCGACGACGAGCGTCGCGGCGGGATGAGCATCGGCCACCGCTATCAGCTCCCGTGGGTTGAGCAACGTTCCTGTCGGATTGTGTGGATTGGAGACGATGACCAGTGGACCTGCGCCGAGCGCCGCGTCGACCTGCTCGACGGTGGGAATCTGTTCGCCCGACACAGTGAATCCGCGCCCGGGAAACGCCTTGAGGTAATCGGTGTACGCGGGTAGCGGGACCTGGACATCGGCATGGTCGAGTTCGCGGCCCATCGCCCAGATGAACTCGCTTGCTCCTCGGCCTGCGATCATCGCGCCGCCATTCACACCGGTCGCCCAGCGGTAGACCTCAACGAGTCGCTCGGCGGCGTCGTACGGGTGGAGCAGGATATCGGCGGGGGGTATCGAGTGCAGCGCCTCAACCGCGGCGGGCGCAGGCCCATAGCGGTTGACGCACGTGCTCAAGTCCATGTCGACGCCCCGGCGGGGGTCTCCACCCTGGGCGCCGAAACCGGCCTCGGATGGCCGCCGTTGTGCGGCAAGCTTGGCTTGTCGCACACGCCGCATCTCGATTGCCCGATAGGGCAACGAATATCGCTGTGAGGCAGGAAAAAATGGCATGTTGTCCCCCCGGATGATCGAGTCCCGAATCGATTCAATTCAAAGCTAGGTCGCGCCACCGACCGGGAACAGCGTGATGGACTACTCATTTCACGCGAGCAACTACTCCAATCCGTTAGCTTCGCTACGTGTTCGCCGGTTCAGCTGACGACTTCAGCTGCGGCAGCAGGTATTCCAGCTGCCCCACTTCCTCGATGTTGTGCTTCACCCAGGCCCGCAGCATCTCATCGGAAAACCGCCGACAAATCACCCCGTTGATCGGCGCGAGCAAGCCGGAGCGCGCCCCGATGTCCATCACCGACACGTAGTGAGTGGC
>Ga0310902_10000303_pt1 | contig 13216 bp, 9 predicted proteins | sample C24D3metaG_FD_203748 | JGI IMG/M metagenome (GOLD analysis project Ga0310902, IMG submission 203748) | Lab incubated soil microbial communities from West Virginia University Organic Research Farm, Morgantown, WV, United States - C24D3 | ecosystem: Environmental > Terrestrial > Soil >...
ATTCTGACACTGAAGATTCATTCGTCAGTTCTGGTACTGAAGATTCATTCGTCAGTTCTAGCGTTGCGGGTAACAATACTAGTGGGGAGAAAAGCCAAATTAAATTTGGGACATCCTCATATTCTATCTCAAAAGAAGATCAGTCTATCCTCGATAAGCTACATAAACTTGCCGATGCTGCTAATAAAGAAGGCAATATAAAATTCCAAGTAGCGGTAAACGAGTTTATCATCGATTTGTCAAATATGATACAGTCAAATCCTAACGATCCTTCCCTTAAAATAGCACTTCATGCATTGCGTGTTTGGAACGAAGACCCCGGAAATAAATGGGGAAAAGGTAATATTCTCGGAGTATTAGGCAACGGAAAAAGAATACATATGAGCGATCCAAATTACCCAAGTATTCCCGCTTCATCCAACAAATGCAATATTTATGTTGCAGAAGTCCTTTATACTGCGGTCGGAAAAGAATTTAAAGTTTATACTGCAAATATGTTTAACCCTGGAAAGTCTCTTCCATATCTTGCCGCTGATTGGGCTCATATCTCTCAATACATTCGAGGTTTTGAGATTGTTAAAAACCCTCAAATAGGAGATGTATGGTCTAACGGAAAACATATGGGAATTTACTTGGGAGAATATAACAATGTCAACTTATATGTTAGTGCCAGAGATCCAGCCGATGCAATAGGAATACGCGAAGGTGCACAGCAGGCACACGGTATTCATATTAAGGAGTTAACTCCCTTATCTGGAGTATTTAGGCATTATTGTCCTGGTTGTTAGGCATTTTCAAATTTGTCCAATTCTACGGAGTGATATTGAATTAGAGTCCGCGTATAACAGTTGGAGGTTTATGGGTGTTTGAAGCTCGGTTCTTGATTAAAGTTTTCTTCAAGTCGATTTGCTTCAGAATATAAAAATTCCAATCTCGAAATTCCTAGTATTATATAATAATCTCGCCTTGGCTATCAATTAATAGATGTAGTAAAATCAATACGAAAATTAATCTGCAAATTCTGTAGATATGTCTAAATATTTATTACCTTACAAGTTCATGTGAAAAGACTTATTGATTTAGATCAGTTCTTGAATATTCTGCCATATTCCAGCGAAATATTTGGTATTTATCAACCTTTGATTGGGTGGAAGGGATCAAGATCCAAGAACCGTGCAACTCAGGGTACCATCCAAGGATATTCCTCATTATTTGACCAGGTAGTAAAGAGCATTCAAGGCGACTTTACATTGAAATCTTCTCCACAAGGTAACGGGTTGCAGATTGACAAGATAAAGCCAGCGAAAATTGACTCCCGTCCGAAATTAGGAAGTATATTGATGGAATCCATTGCTGCGAAGTTGCCTCCTCTTCGTAGGTATGACGATTCCATTTGGGATAGGGCCCTTGATTCAGATTTTATTGATACCTTGTTAAATAATGATGTTAAAAAGAAAGCGAACGAAATGTACGAGGAGATGTCTGCATTAGAGAGAGATGGTCAAACATCAGATTCTCAACAAATCTTGCGAAATATAGTCAACCGCGAGTCAGCTACGGCTGGTGTGTTACTTCAACTACGTAAGGACAAAGCATATGAACCGCTAAAAAGTCTTTTCTATCAAGAAGTAACAAGTTCTACTCTTGAAAAGATGAGCTATATCAAATATCAAGATCCGTTTGAACGTATCAAACTTACTGAAGAAGGACTGAACCGAGTTGCATTGTCACCAATAGGTCTGGCACATCTATTTAGGCAATACTTTTATGAGTTTGATACATTTCTTGGCCCTGCGGTAGGACACGTCTGGGTAAGTCCTTATACCACAGTTGAGTTGCTCGAGGTAAACACTAGAAAAAACATTGTAGAGAGGACACTAGAAAAAGAGATAGAGTCAGTAGCGAAGAGTGAAAAAAGCATTACGGATCAGGAGGAGCTATCTGAAGCTGTCAAGGATGAAAATCGAAAAGACACAAAACTCGGTGCAACTGTTACCGCTAATGAGAGCTGGGTCTGGGGAAGTGCAACCGAAACAGGAAGCATAAGTCTAGAAACTACACAACAACACGCACGAGAACAGGCTCATAAGCATATGAGACAACAGTCCGAAAAGATTTCCACTGAGCTGAAAGAAAATTTCAAAACTACGTTTAAAGTTGTTACCGAAACAACTGAATTATCAAGTAAGCGTTACGTATTAAATAATCAAACACCCGATCTTGCAAATTTTGAAATACGCCGTAAAATGAGGCATGTAGGAGTACAAGTCCAAGATATAGGGACATACCTCTGTTGGCAAACATACGTCGACGATCCAGGTGAAGAACTAGGGTTGGCCAATTTGGTACACATCTCGTCACCTTCCGATCTGCGCAGTGATCCGGATCCTTCAGTAATCCCGCAGCCAATGCCTTTCGAAGGAGAATCCTTTACTGATGAAATTTGGTATTACGGTGCCACGTATGGAAATTATGTCCATCGAAAATATCCAATTAATCCTCCAAAAACGGATTTTGTCTTTGACAAAGCTGAAGTTGTAAGGACATCAGGTACTCCTTGGGATGTTACCTATGAAATATACGAACCAGAGGATTTGCAACCAATAGATGACGGAGAGGGCGGCAAGGAAATGAGTGTAAAGTCCATAAATATTGTCATCCCGCCGGGAGAGGATGGAGGTATTGATGGGAACGCATTTTTGTATTACAAATGTACTATTTTTTACAAACCATCAAAGGCATTGCTTGCTAAGGTGGCTAAGCAGAATGAAGACGCTAAGAAAGAAGCAGCAGATGCTGAAGAAGTCAGAGCCTTTAAAGAACAATATATCAAAGCGGCAAAAGAAAGAATTAAACTTGCGAGTAAAATAGAACCCCGCAGATTCGAAGATCTAAGGGAAGAGGAACGCATAGTAGTTTACCGCAGGTTAATACGATCTTTAATGGTTCCGGAAAAAAATATCACCGATCCTGATGACAGGACACGCCACGTTGTTGCTGAGCTGTTAAACTCTATTTTTGATGTAGATAAAATGCTGTACTTTGTAGCTCCTGAGTGGTGGCGACCGCGTCTCCATAGAAGTCAAATGTCTATTGGAAGTGAGAGTGCGACTACGAAAGACGCTAGTGGAAAGATTGTGACCAAGTCTAGTGATCGCACCGTCATTTCTGACGAGAATATTGTAGGTTGGGGCGGCAAAGCGGAACGCCGTCAGGATGACTATTACATAACTGAGGATTCTGTGGCTGCTAAATTCGGGAGTTCTTTGGGATGGCTAATGCAACTAGATGGTGATAATATGCGGAATGCATTTTTAAACTCCCCATGGGTAAAAGCAGTGATACCTATTCGTCCTGGAAAGGAAGATGCCGCTCTTAACTGGCTAAAACAAGTCGAAGGCAAGGAAGGCATAGGCGATGACGATGAATACAATGGGCTAGACGAAGAATTTAAGGGGATTAATCCTGACACCGGTAGAGCATACAGACTTATCGAAGTTCTAAAAATACTAACCACAAAAATCGCAAAGAAACATGAAGCATCCTTAACCGTAGATTCTTTGCCTCATGGCATACCCGATCCTAAGGATGCTGTAACTTCCACTCCCATTGATTGGGTATATGAACACGGATTCTATCCTCTTGTTGGAGGATTTAGAACTAAAACTCGAAAAGGCAAAGAAGATGAATATCCATTTGAAGTCTTTGATCAATGGGTGGAAGTTGTTCCAACTGATCAGGTGGCAGCAGTGTCGGTAAAATATGATCCAAAGACAGGAAGACAGATATAAGGTACGGACAACTTTTGAATAGCCCCATTAAGTTCCTAATAGAAGGAACGTTCACCATTTCAGTGCATCTTTGAGACGAATAGTGATAAAATGGCACCACGGAACACGAATAGTGCTTATTTCGTCGATGAGCAAGACGGAAAAGTATCACCTGAAGGAGGAGGATTTTTAAATAAGTTCAAATGGCACAATGTTCAGGGCCCTAATGCTTTAGAACATCCAATAGGTTGTGATCTGTCGATTCCAGCAAGAAACTATCTCGATCCCTTTTGTGTTATAGACGAGGGTAGACCGGAACTAAGGGTGAAATTGCGACAGCCACAAGTGTTTATTCCCGTTAAAAACAGAAATCAGCGAGGACCAATTTGCTTATACATAGGTTCCAAAACGTGGAAAAATATGTTAGATGCGAGAGCAGATGGTAAGGCACCTCCTCAATTAAAAATATCATTACTCTTCGGTATTGGTAACGATGTGGATAACCTTGGTTTAAGGTATTTTTTTGAACAAGTAAATGATAGAATACTAATTAATATTCCAGGAATAGAACAAGAACCCAAATGGGGTATTGGAATTACTGGTCTCAAAAACTTGGAACGGAACATTATTTCAGACCAGATAAACACCGTGATAAACTTTGCATTCGAAAATACTGTCTTCAAAGCCGTGCGATACAAAATCGCGACACTTGCCGCATACAGTACCGGATATAGGGGATTGAACCAAACGGTCAATGAGGGACTGATCCCTTTAGACGATATAGAAACGGTGGTTTATTATGACTGTGTATATAGATCTGACAATCCGAAACCTGCAAAAGACGACGATGATCCACCAGAGTCGCTTACAAAAATTGAAAAAATGCATAAGAATTGTGTCGACGAATCAAATGAAACCAGTAAAGATTCTGCATACAATACTAGGAGAGCACTTACGAGAATAGACCACACCTCGACTAAGAAGGTAAATTTTGTGGCTTACATGTCGACTCCTAAAGGAAGTCCCTTATATCCATCGATATATCCGTCGAATAGCCCTTCCAAAGACTACACTGTTGACTTTCCTACCAAAATTGATCTGCGAACCTCTGAGAATCAAAACGCTCTGTTCGCGATAGCCATAACGCGTTGCCTGCGCTATGCCCAATTAGACGGTCAGATAAACTCTACCCAAGTTCCATCCGAATTCAAGGCTTTAGAATCTGATCTTCCAGGGCGTGGCACAGTTGCATCGTCGGATTTGACCTACAAACCGAAAAATGGTTTCACCCCTCAGAGGACACTACATGGCTATTGGACAAGTCACAAAGATAAGATACAACTGGCTTTAAAGGAAGGAAAGGGGAGCCCGATGGGAAAAGCATTTCAGCTTATATCTGGTCGTGAACTGATATACAGGGGTGGCTATCCTAGTCCAGGAAATGAGATGGGAATTTTGCACTTCGCATTGATCCCCGAATTTGGTTGGGAATATTTACTTTAATATTAGAAATCAAAAGTGTAAAATTAAGTTCATTTTCTAAAACGATGCAAATTTTCTAGCGCTCGATATTATTGGATTTAGGGCTCATGTGGTCAAAAACTGATAATCAATATGACAATAACCATCTACATACTTGACGGTTATGAGTACCGAAGCAAGCGAAAGAGAAACCAAACAACGACCCAGAATGGTAACATCTGAGATTAACTCGTCACATAAAATGCGTTACCATTAATATAATAAACATGGTGTGCATTAAACATGGTGTGCATTATATCCACTGCATATAAGCAATAAGCGTTACAAGGTAGTATCGCAACAATTTCCGTATTGCAGAAATGTTTATACATCATCACCAAGGTTTTTCTATATTGGTAGTTAGTGGGACTCTTGTACTTAGTCCAGATGTTGTGAAGGAGGGAGACAGGATTATCCTGGAAGGCTCAGGCTGGTGTGATTGTCCGCTAAAAATAAACATTGATAATGATATTGTCAAAGATATCCGTATTGTACAGGGTCTTCCAGTTGAAAATGGTGTAATTCCAGAATTGGGTGGAAGGTTTGTAGTTATACTGTCTACATTAGGCATAAAAGCTGGGAAACATCACATTACGGTCACTTCTATTCATCAGACAAATAAACAGCGAACCAATAGACGGTTTGAAGTACAGCAGCGACAACTGTTCAAACCAAATGGAAAAGTAGCGGATAAACCATACAGACGTGCCCTTGATTTCTTCAATCGTCGGTATGCTAATATTGGTTTTGTGCCACCTGGAGTTAAAGAAACACAAATGCGTGAGATCCAGATGTTACGCACGCGTGACCAGACTTTATTCTCTATGCCCGTCACTGCAATTTGTAACTGGAATCCTGTAGGTGCAGGACCAGTACCAAATGGTACTGACGTGGGTAAATATCCTGCCCTTTCGGGGCGAGTGACAGCCATTGCTATAGATCCCAATACCCCAAGCACAATTTACATAGGTACAGCTAGTGGTGGAGTCTGGAAAAGTATTGATAATGGTCTCACTTGGTCCCCAAAAACAGACTACCAGAATAGCTTAGCAATAGGTGCTATAACAATAGATCCATTCCATTCTTCCCGAATCTTTGCAGGGACAGGTGAATATAACCTTTGGTGGAATGGTAACTCTTGGGATGGATATGGCATACTACGATCTGAAGATGGTGGTGACAAATGGTCAGAGTTAGCTACAGGTATTTTTGAACGCTCCGCAATTTCGCGAATTGTTTTTGATCTAACTGACCCCACTTCAAAAAGAATGTTTCTCTCCTCCAGCCTAGGCGTTTATGAAAGCATTGATAGCGGTGATAACTGGAGGGTAATTCGTCCCGGCGATGCTAGTGATTTGGTAATGATTGTTGAGTCGACCGGAGGATCAAAATCCATAAAATTAATAGCTGCATTTAATAGCTCCGGGCTATGGACTTCTGCTGGAGAACTGCATAAGACCGGATATAAATGGTCTAAATGGACACAATTTACAAGTACTGACATCCCTACTTACTTCGGCCGCATCGCCCTAGGACAGTCTAAAAATAATCCTAAAACAGTCTACGCGTTATTCGAATCTGATCGCAGGATCGCAGTATTATTGAAAACAAGTAGTGGAGGGAAGGACTGGAAATCTGTACCCGTAAGATTTAACGACACTCCTGCTTCTCTATCTAATCCATCTGAGTCGTCGAAAGTATTAGGACATACTCACAAGCTGTCAATTCCCGCATCAGACATGACAGCTGTTCCTATTCCGCGTTCGTATAAGACATCTTCGAGTGGAACGCCATTGCATACTCATAAAATATCATTTACAGGTAGGGAAATTGAACAGCTTGCAAGTGGCAGAGTCGTAGAAAAAGAAACAGATTCTGATAGTTCTAAACATCGACATACATTCAAACTTGGAATGTGGATAGACCAAGCTGAATATAATCTGCACATAGCAGTTCATCCTGATGATCCAAAAATTGTATATTTTGGAGAAATTCGTCTTTGGAAGACTGATAAGGGAGGAGGGATATTCAATGACATTACTTCGGGTCCACCGGCCACCTCCCCTTCAGCTGGAACTCCAGAGGCGATTCATGTGGATCAACATTGCTTCGCATTTGATCCCAAAGATCCTAATATAATATGGGCCGGCAACGATGGGGGCATATATCGTTCTATCGATGCAGGAAAGCGATGGGCTCATCGTAACCGTGACTTAGCAACATTTCAGTACGTTACTATATCATTGCATCCTAAATGGGAGACTATAATGTTAGGAGGTACGCAGGATAATGGTCTTCATCGATATACTGGCACTCCTGCATGGGAATTTTCTAGGGGCGGTGACGCTGGTTTCACGGCCATTGACCCTAGAACCACCTATCCTGGTGATCCTATAAGATGGTATCAAGGTTATATTCACAATTGGATTCTTCGGTCAGATAAAGCTGGGGATAAAGGGACTTGGGATGGCAAAACAGGAGTAGTTACTGGAGATGTAATCTGGTATCCTCCATTCTTGTTGGATCCCTCAAATCCAAATACATGTTATTTTGGTAACGAAAAACTTTGGCGAAGCGAAAACAACGCAGATAATTGGTACTCTATCACCGAAATTCTAAATGGTATGATCACTGCCATAGCTGTCCATCCGATGGATCCTACTACGATTTATGTCGGGACCCATCTAGGAAGTGTATATAGGATACTGAAGAAAGGCACGAGTTGGGACCTGACTAATGTCAAAACTAACGATCTGACTAAAGCACCACTTCCCCCTCTTGGATATATATCAGATATTGCGATTGATTCATCTGGGTCTGTCTGGGTAACCACTTCCTCACTCCTCCGAGACGCAGCTGGCAAATTTATTAATGATTATGTGTATTGCTTACAAAATACAGGGCTTGATGTCTGGGAAAGTCGCTCTAATGGTCTGGCTAAAGCTAATCCTATTCACACTATAGCAATTGATCCCTCAAATAGAAATCGTCTCTTCTGTGGCGGAGATGTAGGTGTGTTTCGTACAGAAGACGGTGGCCTTAAATGGAGTGTATGGGATCAGGGCCTACCAAATACATTTGTGATGGACCTTGCGATACATGGTCCTCGTCGATTACTTCGTGCAGCAACCTATGGAAGAAGCGTGTGGGAACGACCTATTGAAGCGGGTTTCTGTCCATCCGTGGATCTGTATGTCCGAGATAATATCCTTGACTCAGGACGTGTACAGCCTGCACCATCTGACCAACCTCACCCATTTAATCCATCGATTAATGTACATTGGTGGCAGAGTCCCGATATCAAGGTAGATGCAAAAGAGCCACAATTCCAAACGCCAGAGCCTATATCTGATTATGTTGCATTTGAATCTGACTTGATACATCGTAAATCTAGACGCAATAGCGAAAATCGATTCTATGTACAGGTACATAACAGAGGTCCAAGAAAGGCAACTAATGTTCAAGTACGAGCATTCTTTACTAGGGCTTCAGCAGGATTGCCAAAACTACCGACAGATTTTTGGTCTGGTGGTAGTCCATTTAAAAAAGATCCATCTGCAACAGACTGGAGACCTATTGGGCCAACAAGAACGATTTCTGAATTGGAACCAGGAGAACCTGGAGTGGTTGAATGGGACTGGATCGTCCCAAATACAGCTGCGCAGCATTCATGTCTCATGGCTTTAATTACCAGTGAAGAGGATCCGTTAAAAATTAGTGACATTTATGATGCTGGCCTCTTGGTAAGTACTAGTAAGCATGTAGCACTCAAGAATTTACATGTAGATAATCCTATGCTTGGCGTGACCTCCCCTGATTTTGGCCATATAATCGAGCTTCACGATCTAGAAAAACGAGAGGCAATAGTTGATTTGGTTTTTAATTGGGGAACCGTCCCACAAAATAGCAGCGTTTTTGTAGTGTTTGAACTTCTACAAAATAATGAGCCTGCAGTGAAAGTTGAAATAGATTCTTTGAAAAAATACGGTATCAGTGTCCTACATAATGCGAAAGAAAAGAATCTTTTTTACAACAGGCTAGAGTATGGATGCGGTGAGATAAAGTATTTCAATTTAAAGTGTATCTATCAGTTACGTATAATGGAGAATGGCAAAATACCGACTATTATCCCATCCGTGAGGATTCCAGAAGGTAGACCACTCTTAACAGCAATTAATATCGTTCTTCCTAAGGACATGGAGCAGGAAGAAGTACAATTTGATGTCATCCAGCGATCCGGTCAGCGTATAATCGGAGGAAGTACTTACGTGTTACGTCCTAGGAAAGATTAATAAGATTTTTTCTGTATTCACTTACTATTTCTTTGATAGTATACAGCATAATCTAGGTTCGACAAGATGATAATCTTCGACCTAAGAATAAAGATTTTTAAATTATTATAAATTATGCATGTCATGCAGGTCTTAAAACCCATTGAACTCAGTATGTTTACAATTATAATTTTGATTGGAATTATTGCACTTACTACGGAACTGACTGAATATGAAGAAATAGCCAAAATCGTAGTAATCCCTTCGTTAATACTGCTTATTGCAGTTTCACTCTATAGTCTACTCAAAGTATCTCGACCAACTCATTAAATTCAAGTTTTCTACGTATAGAAAAAATCTGTTTTCATTATTACATGGTTTGATGCTGTTATGTATGAAAGCCTTTCCACATGCAGAGCGAATATAGTAGGATACGAACAACGAGGATTATATACTGGTGCTGAACAATTCAAACTGGCATTATCATACTGTGAGCCTACATAAGGTATTTTTTTTATACGGTTTGTTATACGCGGGTATGAGCCAGAAAATTCTAAAAAAATCTGCGTATTAATAAATAAATACGGTTTGGTTATCAATTAATTACTATCGAACGGAAATAGAACCTTTTACTAATAAAATAAAAAAAATTAAGGTTTGGAGTCGAATACTTTCTCCACACATACTTTTGCGTCAGCGTTATTGACACCCAATATTACTGTCTTTATCGCTTCGACTTTTGTTGCATTGGTCTTGGCAACGCCAATCATGTCATTTACTTCGGCATCTCCGTCTTCATTTAGTTTTGAAACACAATTCTTGTCGTCTAGGACTACTCCATGTGAGTGCCATTGAGTATCGTTAGCCACTTCTGAACTATCCTCGGTTCCATGTGATGTCACAGCAAAAATACCCTTATCGGTAACAAAAACATAGGCAAATATCTGACTTGCATTTTGTGGTTTAGATGCTCCGGCCTTTCCCTCGACGCTTAACCATGGTTTTCCATCTTTAATGCCGAAATCTTTTATCTTAAAGTCCGCCTCGTTAAGATTGCTTTGGGCTAATGCACTATTTGCTCCTGCGATTAGAATAGCGCTCATAGCGATGAGAGTTGCTGCTAAAGGAAACGTTTTCTTCGAGTTTAGAGAATTCTTCATGTCTAAAATTTCGTTATTACTATACTATAAGAAATTTACTTATCGTTGGATCACTTATTGGTTGATAAGCAATAAATAAACTCGATAAGTTAATTGCAAAAGTATAATTATTCTGCGATTTTTTTCATAAATTTCTAACTGTAAATTTAAATATATTAGTGTTCGTTACTCTTGCGTTGAACAAAATATCAACGTACTTATTTGCGTCAATAACCGTCTTGGCAATAATGGCCATAGTGTCATCGCCGATCGGTATTGCTAATGCAGCAGACCCGAAAAATGGATGGGGAAAGGCAACTTCAGAAGAGGCAGGAGAGGAGAAGCAAGGTAAAGAACTAGGTGAACATGCTTCAAATCCAGATGGAGACTCGACAAAAGGAAATGATAACAATGTCGACGACGGCGACAACAGTCATCGTTCTGGACTTGGTAATCTGGCCAACCCTAATGACTTGGGCCCATTCCTCGACTGTGTTGACGGAGACGACGCAGGCGACGGCGGAAGCGTAGAGGCCTGCAGTTAAAGAGTAAGGATCCTCCTTCCAATTTTTTTAGTATTAATATTCAACCCCTTCAAATTGTGTCTTATCGTGGACAGTGTAACGTATTGTTGTTTTATACTTGATAACTTGACCAAAATGCATGAAAATTCCATCTTAAAAAATCACTAAAAATTAACTATTTACCTTTATAAATATCTGGTATTAAATGCAGTTAGAATGGTGTTGACGATGCTGGATAAAGTGAATTTGTTGTGTCTACAAACAATAGAATCGTTAGTATCGTAGAGGATGACCCGAGTAGCGCTCTGTTTTTTCATGAAGCTTTAAAGAAGTTTTCTGGAATAACGATCTTTTCCTTTACGGACCCCGTCTTGGCGCTCCAACATTTCCAAGACTTTGAGTATGCCTATGTCCTTGTCATATCTGATTTCAAGATGCAAGACTTCGATGGCTTTGAATTGTTGAAAAATATCAAAGACGCAAATCCGTTTGTAAGAACGATACTAATAACGGCGGCATTTAGATTCGATAATATAATATTTCAAGAATATACTAAAAAGAAAATTATTAATGGTTTTATTCAAAAACCAATAAGTTTACACGATTTTCTTAAGGAAGTAGATACTCAGTTGAAGTTGTATGAAATACAAAAAAGATACCCTCTCAATGAGGTCATATAAGTTTGGAAATATCACTAGTGATATACCTGTTTCGTCCAGGTGCCAAATAGATTCCAATAATTTCGTGGTCATGCGCAGTCGAAATAACTTACGTGTTATTAAATATATATCTCTTGGCTATCAATTAATAGATTTGCTGGACATTGATTCATTTGTGACTAAAGAAAGGTAACATTTTGTTGGAAGATTATTTCTCCTTATTAGCATGTTTATTTTCCTTGTCCTTGTCCTTGTCCTTGTCCTTGTCCTTGTCCTTGTCCTTATCCTCGCCCTTATCCTCGCCCTTATCCTCGCCTTCCTCATCGGTGTGAGGATTTCTTACTTCATTTATTTCGTCCTCTGTAACTAACTCATCACGCTGAATTCTGTCTTGACTGTAGTTTATGCCACCTATCAGAGATTCTCCTTTTTCATAAGCAGATATCAAGGCATTTTTCGTTATCATTTTCTCGTTAAATTTTATTATTGCTAAATTGAGTTTCCTCCACGCATTTCGAGTATTATTTGATTTGGCTCCTAGGTTGAATGCTGTCAATAATGATATCGAAAGGGCGGCTATAAATCCAAATATTCTGCTATACTGATCGTCGATATATCCTATCATTGTAGCGGTCAATAAGGAAAAGAAAGTGCCGATAACGCCAAGTGTAATATGCAGGATCCATAGTTGGTTTGTGTTGGAACCCCATAATTGTAGGTGAGTCAACATCTCAGGAACCTCCCTATCTACACGTGTTCCCTTGTAAGCATTAGTCAGGTCGGGTATTGGTTTTAATCCCCAGAAAAATTTCATTATATTGGTTAAAATTGCTTACGTAATAAGGATATCATTGTAGTTTTGTCTATATATAGAAAAGATATAGTTGTATTCTTGTTTATGAAAAAGTTCAGTGAAATTCTAAACTCGAAATTCTTAATATTATATAATATATACCGCTTGGCTATCAATTAATAGATAAATAAATGCTAGACAATCTTCGCACTAGTCTCGGAGCAGCTTTAAAGAAACTAGTGGGTGCTTCTGATGTAAATGAGGAATTAATAGATTCTTTGTGTAAGGACGTACAAAGAGCTTTACTTCAATCTGATGTGAATGTTAGGTTGGTTCTAAGTATAACTCAGAATCTGAAAAAGAGATCTATGGAGGAGACACCTCCCAAGGGATTGTCACGAAAAGATCATATCGTTTCGATACTATATGATGAACTTTCTAGATTGATGGGAAACACAGGAGATATAGCTGCCCAAAATAAACAACCTGAAAAACAAGTCATTTCATTCACACCAGGAAAAATGAATATCGTACTGATG
>Ga0310902_10000318_pt1 | contig 13027 bp, 10 predicted proteins | sample C24D3metaG_FD_203748 | JGI IMG/M metagenome (GOLD analysis project Ga0310902, IMG submission 203748) | Lab incubated soil microbial communities from West Virginia University Organic Research Farm, Morgantown, WV, United States - C24D3 | ecosystem: Environmental > Terrestrial > Soil >...
ATTCGACCTCCTGATTTCCGACATCAATCTCGATGCCCAGCAGAATGGGATGGACGTGCTTCGCGCCTTCAAGCAGTCGAACCCGCGTGGACACGTTGTCCTCATCAGCGGCTTTGGCACCCTGCAAACGGCGATTGACGCCGTTCGTGCCGGTGCGTTCGATTACATCAGCAAGCCGTTCAACATTTCGGAAGTGAAGGCAACCGTCGAGCGCGCGTTGTCCGATGTTGGTGTGCCAGCGGCGCCGCGGCCGTCGCTCGACGTTCCACCGCCGGGCCTCATCGGGCGAACCGCGGGAATGTTATCCGTCTATAAACAAATCGCCCATGCGGCCAATGCCGTCGCTCCCGTCTTGATTATCGGCGACAGCGGCACTGGCAAAGAACTGGTCGCGCGCGCCATCCACGCGCATGGCCGGCGCTCGGCGCGGCCATTCGTTCCGATCAACTGTGGCGCACTCACCGAGAGCGTTCTCGAATCAGAGCTGTTTGGACATACCCGCGGCTCGTTCACCGGCGCCATCGCCGACACCAAGGGAATATTCGAGCAGGCAACGGGTGGCACGGTGTTCCTGGACGAGATCGGCGAGACCTCGCCTGCCCTGCAGGTGAAACTGCTGCGCGTTCTGCAGGAAGGAGAAGTGCGACCTGTCGGAGGAAGCCGGCTCGTCAAAGTCGATGTCCGCGTGGTTGCCGCCACCAATGTCGACCTCGAGCGCGAAGTGACCGCGCAGCGTTTTCGCCAGGATCTCTTCTATCGTCTGAGCGTCATCGTCATTCGTGTGCCGGCATTGCGGGATCGCCGCGAGGACATTCCACTCTTGATCCAGACCTTCCTGGGCAACGCGTGCGCCCGCGCCGGCCGGAGAGTCGAGCTTTCGCCCGGAGCGATTTCGGCGCTGACGGCGTATCGATGGCCCGGCAATGTGCGTGAACTTGAAAATACGATCGAGCGCCTGGTCGTCTTCAGCCGCGGATCGGTGATCGATGTCGCGGATCTGCCGTTCAAAGCGACAGGACCCGATCTTCACGAGCGGCTCTTTGCCGACTTGCCGTCACTTGACGAAATCGAGCGACGGTATCTGCTTCACGTGATTGAGCAGGTCGGCGGCAATCGCACACGCGCGGCTGAGGTGTTAGGGATCGATCGGCGGACGCTCTATCGGATGGCCGAGCGTTTCAGTATTGATTTGAAGGAAGACATTCCGGGCAGCGGCGCAGCGTAATTTTCACGCCGCTTCCCATCTCCTCGCAAGCAGCCGCGCAAGCGACAGGAAGACACCCGTCAACGCAGTGAGAACGAGAAGTTGCGGCCAGAGCTGCCAGATCGCGGCGTGACGCCAGAAGACTTTCAGATACCCGTCGAGTGCCCACGCGTTGAAGGTCAGCAAGCCCACCTTCTGCATCCCCTCACTCATGAGGAATCGCGGAAACATGCTGCCGCCGAGCGCGGACATCGTCAGGATCAGAATCGTCGAAAAACCCGAGAGCTGCGCCCGGCTTTTCGCCAGCGACGCGAGCACGAGACCGAGCGCCGCGGCCGCGGCAGCGGTAAAGAGCGTCATGACCCCGAATCCGGGGAGATGGGAAAACAGCGGCAAGCCAAACGCCACTCTCCCCCACAGGAACATCACCGTGAGTTGCAGACATCCAATCAGCGCCAGCAGAATCCACTTACCGACGAGCACGCCCGTCATGCCAGTGTTGGTCGAGAGCAGCCGCTCGAGCGTTCCAGTTTCCGCCTCGTCCAGCAGCGCGCCACCCGCGCCCGCCACAGAGGAGAACAGCAGGAACATCACACCAATTCCCGCTGCGTAGAACGAGATCAGCGACCCCCGGCGATTATCTGTCCGCATCACGTCGACCACGTCGACGGTGATCGGCATGGCGCCACTGGCCGGGGCGCTGCCACCGCCGCCCGCTTGTCCCTGCGCTTTCAACTGCGGCAGCCACTGATCGACGGCAGTCTTCTGTTGTGGCGTCATCGCCCCGGCGTATTTCTCGAACTGACGCATGCCTCCCTGCATCAGCAGATCAGGCGCCGCGGTCATCGCCACTTTTTGCAGCAGACCAAGGACCATTTGCGGCGCGATGCGATCCGACACGTCGGACAACAACTGAACCGGCGGGCCGCCACCGGCAAAGCCATTCGTCGAAAACGCGGCACCAAGACCAGCAGGGATGACGACCGCAACCGGCACATCACCGTCGCGAACCAGCCGCTCGGCAGCAGCGCGATCCAGAACGGCGCCCGATCCCGACGCGTCTGCTGTCGTCTGTGTTCGCAGACTTTTCTCGGTGCGCAAACCTTCGATCAGACGAGCACTGACTTCGCTGTGGTCCTCGTCGACTACGGCGATGCGAATTCGCGCAGTTGCCGCATCCCCCTGGCCGCCGAAGACGCTGGCGAAGATCGAAAAGAACACAATCGGAAGCAGAAAGGTGAGCGCCTGCGCGACGCGGTCGCGCCGCAGGTTCGTCCATCCGACCCACATCAACGTTCGCATTACTCGCGCAGCTCCCGGCCGGTTAAATGAATGAACACCGACTGCAAACTCGGGCCTCGCACCTCGACGTCGTCCACCGCGCGACCCGCGGTCCTGATGCAATCGAGGAGTGGCGGCAGTTCAGAGGCCACATCCTGCATCCGCGCTTTTAGAACCCGACCATCGCCATCAACTCCCGACCCATTCGTGCGTCCGGCAACCTTGAAGGCCGTCTCTCCGTCGAGCGGTGCGTCGAGTCGAAGCGTCACCAGGCGGAATCGCCCGACGGTCTGGTCGACCAGTTCCGACATCGTCCCGGCCGCGATCACTTTCCCGTGATCGATGATCACCGTGCGTGAGCACCGTGCTTCCGCTTCCTCGAGGTGATGCGTGGTCAACAGCAGCGAGACGCCCGACTGCGCGAGTTCCGCGAGCATGTCGTAAATGCGGTCGCGACTTTGCGGATCGACACCCACGGTTGGTTCATCGAGAAGGACGACCCGAGGACGGTGCAGGACGCCGCAGGCAATGTTCAATCGGCGCCGCATGCCGCCCGAAAACTGTTTGACCAGGTCAGTCGCGCGATCGAGAAGACCAATCCCTTCAAGTGCCCAGTCGACCCGCTGCGCGAGGTCTTTGCCGGTGAGTCCGTGGAGCCCGCCGAACGCCTCGAGGTTCTCGCGAGCGGTCAATAGCGGATACAGCGCAATTTCCTGGGGCACGATACCGAGTTCCGGGGCGGTACGCCTGCCGTCGAGCACGCGATCGAACAGCTGAATCTCCCCGCCGTCGAGCCGTACGCGACCGGTGATGGCGCGAATAAGCGTGGTCTTTCCCGCGCCGTTGGGACCGAGGAGGGCGAGCAACTCGCCATGCCGCAGTTCGAAGGTCGCACCGTTCAACGCGGCGACGTTGCCGAACCTTTTTCGCGCGTCGCGAACCGAAAGAACGTTCATGCCGGTAGCTTACGCCGGATGATCAATGGTGTTCGCGGTTCCCGGCGAATGGCGGGTGCCGGGCGGCGGATGGCGAATCAACCGTTTCCCTTTTCCCTGATTCGCTTCTGCGCCGCTTTCGTCAACACCTTCCAGCGGCGCCGTTCCTCGATTTGCGCACGCTGATCGACCTGGCGGGCCTGAAAGGCCTGCTCGTTCTGCAGCTTGTGATAGCTCTCCAGACGTCCCTGCGAAAGTGCCCCCGATGACACCGCGTCGAGCACCGCGCAGTCGGGTTCTTCGCGGTGGCGACAGTCACGAAACTTGCAACCGGTTGCGAGTTCCTCGATATCGCCGAACGCATCGCGCACATCCCCGCTGTCCCAGAGCTGTAGTTCGCGCATGCCGGGAGTATCAATGAGCACTCCCGACTCGGGGAGGACGATCATTTGACGCGCCGTGCTCGTATGTCTCCCGCGGCTGTCCGACTCGCGCACTTCGACAGTCTTCAACAGGTCGTGCCCGACGAGTCGGTTGACGATCGTTGACTTCCCAACGCCGGATGACCCGAGCAACGCTCCGGTCTGACCCGTGCCGAGATACGGACGGAGGACATCGACACCTCCGGGCACCTGGCAAGACACGACGTGGACCGGAATAGCGCCGACCGACGCCCGGACGATGTCTGCCATGGCATCCGGATCCGCCGCGACATCAGCCTTGTTCAACACCACGACCGGCGACGCGCCGCTCTCGACCGCGACCAGCAGGTAGCGTTCGATCCTTCGTGGATTGAAATCGCCGTCGAGACCAGCAACGAGAAAGACGGTGTCGATATTTGCCGCGACAACCTGCTCCTCGGTCGGATCGCCCGCGGCCCGGCGGGAGAAGCTGCTACGTCGTGGCAACACGGCAACAATTCGGCTGTCACCCGAATGTTCGGGCGGCTGCACGGCCACCCAATCACCCACCGCAGGAAAATCCGCGCGAGTCGCTGCGCGGTGACGAAGCCGGCCGGATACGCGCGCGAGCGCCTCTCCTGACTCCGTGATGACGCGATAGATGTGGGTGTGCTCGAGCGCGACTCGACCGGGCAACAAACCTCGAGCCGCAAAAGGGGCAAATGAGTCGGCCAGTGCGGGCGTCCATCCGAGACGGAAGAGCGCATTTCTCACGCGAGTGTCTGCGATGATACCCGTTCCGGGGGCTCCGGGATCCGTTGTGCGGGATCCGGGATACCGGGTTCTCGTGGGTGCGCCGTTGTTTTCAGCAGGCACCGCAGCACTTCCGCGACGCTCCATGCTTGCGCGATGCACCCGCGGGGGACGTACGGAGCATCGGCGTCAAAGATCTCGCTGATCGAACCGACACACGCCTGGTTCAAGTGCGGGTCGAAGCCGAGAAGGAGGTTTCTGGCCCCCTCGCGATCGTCCGGATAGACCTTCAGCCACGCGTCAACCAACGGGCCGATCAACCACGCCCACACGGTGCCCTGATGATAGGCGGCATCGCGGGATCGCAGATCGCCAAAGTATTTGGACTTGTAATCAGGATGCCCTGGCGCAAGCGAGCGCAGACCGACAGGCGTCAAGAGCTGATCGCGAATGACTTTCATGACCGCTGGCCAGTGCCGGCGATCGAGTACCGGGCTGTCCAGCGAAATTGCGAACACTTGATTCGGCCGGCACGCAGAATCGTCTCCCTGCGGTCCGTCGACGACATCGTACAGATAGCCGCCCTTTCCATACCAGAATCGATCGTTGAAGGCGCGCTCCGCGCGCAGCGCCCTCCCCTCGAGATCGAGGGCGGCCGCATCTTCAGACGCTCCAAGCTGGTTGATCCAACGTTGAATCAGACGAAGCGCGTTGAACCACAGCGCGTTGATCTCCACCGCCTTGCCGCGGCGCGGCGTGACGACCCAGTCGTCGACCTTCGCGTCCATCCATGTCAGCTGATAACCCTCAGCGCCCTGTCTCAACAGACCATCGTTCTCGTCAACGCCAATGCCGAACCGCGTGCCCTGGACATGACAGCGAACGATCTGGATGAACGTCGGCAACAACAGCCGCAGTGTGTCGTAATCCTCGGTCACTCGAACGTAACGATCAACCGCGTGAAAGAACCACAAGGTGGCATCGGCGGTGTGGTACAGCCCTTCACGCGCGCCGTCGGGGAACATGTTGGGAATAAGCCCATCTCGAACGTAGTGGCCGAAGGTGCGCAGGATGTAGCCGGCCTCACGAAACCGCCCTGTCGACAACGTCAGTCCCTCGAGACTGATCATCGTGTCGCGGCCCCAGTCGGTAAACCAGTGGTACCCGGCGATCACAGTACGGACGTGTTCGCCTGCGGCGCGTGCACGTGCCGCTTCCTCTGCGCGCCCGGCGGGCGTGATCACGAATTGATCCGCGGCAAGCACCAGCTCGCACGCGAGCTGTTCCCGGGGCGGGCCGGCGATCTCGAGCAGGTGGCGACGGCGATCGAGTTCGGCCTGCGCGGCGTGCTCTGGGCTCAGGGCTTCGATAGACTCCCATGGTTCGCTCGAAGCGATCAGCGTCACCGGCTGGTTTTCGTCCAGGTCGACGCGAAAGTAGCCAGGGCTCCACAGTGAACCAATTGACTCGTAGCCGCGCAGCTTCTCCATCGTGTAAGGCACGTCGGCCGTGCCGACTTCATCGAGCGTGAGCGCGGAACGTTCGCCATGCAGCCGAAGCCGCAGCACCGGAAGGCCAGGTCCCGCGCACACCTCGTAGCGGTTCTTCACCGCATTGACCGTGTACGGCAAGGACCCGCCTTCGGTGACGGGTGCTTCGTAGGAACGGAAATGAATGGACGGTCGCAGCGTCAGACGTACTGGGCCGTTGCCGGCCAACAGACGGTAGGTGAGATGTGTCGTGTTGTGGCCGTGCGGCATGAGCAGCCGCTTCTCGATTCTCACGCCCTCGAAGTCATGAACCCAGACCGGCAGACCGAGATCGAGACGAAACTCGATGAGGCGACCGCCGCGATCGGCGGCGTTCGTTCCGGCGACTTGACTCTCGTCGCCGAACCAGGCGACCTGTCCACTGCCGAACCGAACGCGCTCGAGAAGATGATTCAGCAGGACCATGCGCCCGAGAGGCGCCGGCAGAGACGATACGAGTAGTCCGTGATAACGGCGCGTGACGACTCCCGCCACTGTCCCAGAGGCGTATCCACCAAGACCGTTTGCCACGAGCCATTCGAGCCGCGGCATCGGCGCGTCGGCGTCCCGGTCCTGCGGGTGTTCGATTCGTCGGGTCAATTCAAGCGCTGGCATGCGCAGTCGAACCTTTCAGCAGGACAGCCGTTTCGCCGGGAAGCCTCCATTCCGACTCCTGGTTCAATGGTGGAGTGCCATTACCACCATAGGCAATCGACTCGCTGCTCCACAGAAGCGACCAGCCATCCGGTCCCGGGGGCGCGATCAGCGGTTCCGGAGCCGGATTCATCTCCAGATCGCATCCAAGATTGACGATCAGGAGATAGTGCTCGCTTCGTCCAAAATACCGAAGCGCCATGGCGGTGCTCCGCAGAACGGCACCGTCGATGCGTTCGGGACTCGCGATCGTCGCGTGGTCGTGCCGCAGCCGCAATAGATCGCAATGGAGCGCATACGCCCAGGCGTGTGTCTTCCGCTGATTCAAATCGAGCTTGCACTTCTGAAAGGTCACTTCGTCAACCGGTGACGGCATTGATGGACCGACCGCTGGATCGGACACACTCGCGAACTGCGAAAGGAACTCGCGACGCCCGTTGCGGATCGGCTCGCGAAGTTCGTCCCGGTGATCGGCAAAAAACAGGAACGGCGCCGACGATGCGAACTCCTGACCTTGAAACAACAGTGGCGTCGCAGGCCCGAGCAGTGTCAGCGCGGTAATCGCGCGGTATCGCGCTGGAGACGACAACTGGTGCAACCGGCGCCCGAATGCGGAGTTCGCGACCTGATCGTGATTCTCGATGTAGGCAACAAACGCATGCGAAGGAAGATCCAGCCCAGGCGTGCCCCGTCGCTTCTTCTGCCACACGTACCACTGGCCCTGATAGAGATAGCCGTACTTCGCGCATGCGATGAGTTCCGCCACCGAGCCCGTGTAGTCCGTGTAGTAGGCTTCGCGCCGGCCGGTTAGCGCGACGACTGCGGTGTGGTGATAATCGTCGTTCCACAACGCGTCGAGTCCATATCCGCCCTCGGCCGCGCGGCGAACGACTTTCGTCTCTTGCGGTTCGTTCTCGGCAATCAGATAGATGCGCTTCTCACCGGCCGCCTCCCGGGCGCGGCGAGCCATGGATGCGAGCACGTGCTCGCGCGATGCGTCCTTGACGTCCTGAGTGGCGTCGAATCGAAGTCCGTCAAAATGAAACTCATCGATCCAGTAGCCGGCGTTCTCGACAAAGTAGGCGCGCGCCGGTTCGCAGTCTTCGAAATTGATCGCGCGTCCCCAGTCGTTGGTGTATCGATCGGTGAAGTACTCCCTGGCGAACTCTTCCAGGTAGTTGCCGTCCGGGCCGAGATGGTTGTACACGACGTCGAGGATCACGCCGAGCCCGATCGCATGCGCACGATCGACAAACGCGCGCAGATCGTCTGGCCTGCCGTAGAGGCGCGTCGGCGCGTACAGATTGACGCCGTCATAGCCCCAGCCGAAACGGCCGGCAAAGTCGCCGACCGGCATCATCTCAATCACGGTGATCCCGAGATCGGCCAGCGCCTCGAGTTCCTGCGCCGCGGCCGCCCACGTCCCAGCCGTCGTGAACGTGCCGACGTGCATTTCGTACAGGACCTGACCTTCAGGCCGCACGCCCGCCCACGCCTGATCCGTCCACGTGAATGCGTTGGGGTCGACGACTTCGGAAGGACCATGCGGTCCATCAGGCTGAAACCGCGATACGGGATCTGGCCGGAGCCGATCGCCGTCCAAGCGGAACCAGTACCTGCTACCAGCGGAAACGCCCGCGACCGTCGCCTCGAACGTGCCCTCCTCGTCGCGTGTGAGTTCGTGGCTCTCACCGTTATCGATGACCAACTCCACGCGGCGGCAACGAGGTGCCCACACCCGCACTTCTGCGCTTCGCGAACCGATCAGTTCGACGCCTCCCGATAAGCGGCGCTTCGACGGAGAAATCGGCACCGCTACGGCCTCGCGCGCCGGCGATCACGCCTGGCCAGACGCGCGATTTCCGCGGTGAGCACAGCCGGTTCCACCGGCTTTGGAAGATCGCAATGAACCTCGGAAATAAGACGGCCCAAACGAGGATCGCTTCTGCCAAGCGCGGTCAGCGCCAACGCGGGAATCCGGCCACCGCGGTCTGAATCGAGCGACTCGATTTTGCCGACGACTGAATACGAGTCATGACGCGGTGAGGCCGCGTCGCTCACGAGAACATCCGGTTGCCACGCCTCGAGCGATTCGAGCGCCTCGGATACGGATTCAGCTGTCTGCACTTCGGCGCCGCGCTGATGTAAGACAGTCCGCAACAGCTCACGCGCCTCCACATCGTGATCGACCACGAGCACGCGCATGCCATGCAAGGAATCGGTCGCAAACGGACCAATAGTGGATATCTGGCGATGCGATTGAGATCCGGTGAGCTCGACCGACTGCGCGGGAAGTCGGATGATGAAGATGGCCCCTGCACTCCCGGCGCGATTCGTGGCCTCGATTTCGCCGCCGTGCAATTCGACGAGTTGCTTGACGAGCGCGAGGCCGACCCCAAGGCCGCCGGACACGCGGGTCAGCGAGGCATCGGCCTGCGTGAAGCAATCGAAAATGCGCGGCAGAAAACTCGGGTCGATGCCCGGACCACTGTCGGTCACCTTCACGATGGCCTCGTTGCCTTCGGTCGCGGTCACGACTGCGACCCTGCCGCCACGCGGCGTGAACTTGATCGCGTTCGACAAGAGGTGCCACACGATTTGGCGCAGACGCGCTGGATCGCCGAGCACGACGATTGGCGCGTCAGGAATGTTCAAGTCCACGGACACGCCCTTGGCCTGCGCCGCGGATTCCGCCGCGGAGGCCGCCTGCCGAGCGGCTTCTCCAATGGTTGTCGGGTGACATTCAAGCTGCAACTCGCCGGTAAGGGCCTTTGAGACTTCCAGCAAGTCGCCGGTGAGTTGAGCCTGCAACTTGACGTTTCGCTCGATCGTCTCGAGGCCGCGGCTCGACATATCGCGATCGAGCTTGCCGGTGCGCAGCAAATGAACCCATCCGAGCACGGCATTGAGCGGTGTTCTGAGTTCGTGAGAGACGGTGGCCAGGAACTGGTCCTTCATCCGGCTGGCTGCTTCACCTTCCCGCCGCGCGGCTTGCGCCACACGCGTTTGCCTTTCGGCGGAGCGCCGCGCCGCGCGAAGCTCCGACACGACTGCCGTCAAGAGCAGCCCTTGCAAGACGAAGAGAGCCAGATGAGTTGCGACCTGTGAGATGGTCGCCGGCTCATTGGCGACACCGACCCAACCCAGCGCGGCGCCAAGGATGATTGCGGCCAGCGCCGGACCCGTTCCAGCAAACCACGCGCTCGCGAGCACGGCCGTTCCCAAGAGGAGGAACTTGCTGACCTCATCCAGCGCAGTCCTGGTCAGCGCATCGGTAATGAAGACGATCGACACAGCCGCCATCGCGATTGCGAACCGCAGCGGCGCGGGAAAGGTCGGAAACGGATAGGCGTCAGCCGGTCGACTCATAAACGGTTCAGCAGGCGTGTTGGCACGTCACCGCTATCCCGTGCATCAGTCGCAACGGGCATGCCACGCTTGGGTCAGTTCGTCGAAATGCGGGGCGGACGTTCGGCGGCGGCGATCTGCGAGTTGTCGAGCGTTTCCGCTGCGTCTGTCGCCGTGCTCGCCGACGTCTCTGGTTGCTCGGGTCGAACAGCGTCGGCGGGACCGAGAACCTCGTCAATCAGGCCATATTCCTTGGCGCGAGCCGCATCGAGATAGAAATCTGTCCGTTTGGTATCGCGAATGATCTGCCGAAGGGGCTTTCCGGAACGGTCGGCAAGGATCCGATAGATCTGGCTCTGCATCTGCTTGAGTCGATCGAGATGCTGAGCTGCGGCTGAAGTGGATTGCCAACCTGCCCATTTCGCCGGCTCGTGAATCATGATCCACGAATGTGGAAATGCGAACCGCTTTCCCTGGCTGGCAGCCTGCAGGACAATCGATCCCATCGAATAGGCCATACCCTGGACGACGATGGTGATCTCGTAGCCGGTAGAGACGAGAAATCTAATCGTGTCGTGGAGCGCCAGCCCATCGGTGACGTTCCCGCCAGCGCTATTGATGTAGATCGTGATCGGTTTGCGATTCTCGTTGGCCAGCTCGCGAAGCCGTTCGATCGCCTGGCGGGCCGTGTCTTTCTCGATATCACCGACCAGATAAATGTCACGAAGCCGGTCGGACTGTTCTTTTTTAACAAGATCTTTGACTGCGTCGACCAGTTCATTGAGCAAACGATCGCTGAATTCGCTCATAAGTTTTTTGTTCGCATGAGCCGTGCCGAGCCGTGCCGACTGAGCCGTGACATTGCTTAATGACGATCGGCACGAGGAATGACGAATTTTTCAGCCGTGTGCGTCTCCGAGAAACTCACAACTTTCACATCGACAAGGCCGGCCTTCTTCCCTGCCGCCATCACTTCGGATTCCGTAATGGTCTTCGATCCTTTTGGCCTGATCACCCACAGCGCGCCATTCGGTTTCAAGGATCGCTTGAACTCAGGGAGTTCAGCCAGCCTGTCACGGTGCGATGCACCATAGAACAACAGATCGACGCCGTCGCCCGGAGCGACCTTCACGGCGCGCGCCCCTCGCGACTGTATTTCCCGCACGAGATCGGTATGCCGGTCGCCGGCAATCAGCACCGTCATCGCTTCCTTCACACCAAGTTTGTCGAGCCTCGAAGGGGGGTTGGTGATGCGATCCGCCCAGCGGCTGGCGACGGTTCCAATATCGAAGATCGCGGTCGTCTTACCAAACCGCACAACCAGCGAACCGTCATTGGCGACTGCAGACCGAATAATCTTCAGCGGGATCGCGAGTCGCGTTGGACCGCGAAAGATCAAATCGTGCTGCTCTAAAACGGCTTTCCCTTTTGCGACTTCGCCGCCGAGCCGGAGTGTACACTGTGCCTCGTACCCCATCGATCAACTCCTCGTCCGTGACCCGATCAGCCGCTTCTCCAGCGATGACAGGTACGACTGGATCGTGCCTTCGTAGCCGAAAATGAATCGCGCCATGAATCGGAACAGCGGGTTATAGATCTCACCGTTTTCGGTAATCGTGAGTCGGCTTCCCCCTGCGTCTGGCGTGATCTCGTAAGTCCACGTCCCTCCAAACGGCAGTTTCGGATCCGCGATCCGCGCGACGAGCACGCGCGGCGGCTCCATACGCTCCACTGCCATTGTCATCTTTCCTGATCGCCCCTCCTCCATCCAGACCGGATACCCGTTGCGATCCGGCAGCCGTTCGACGCGCGTCACACCTGCGCGCCAGGACGGAAAGGCCGCGACATCTGTCATCGCCGACCAGATCACCTCCGGGGGAACCGGAAATGTCTTCGACACCGACGTACGGTGCGACTGTCCGAGACGGGATCCAATCATCGCGGCAAGCGCGACGACGAGAACAAGCGCGAGGACCGTTATCAGAACCCACTTCATAGTGGCTGCTCCGTCATCGGTTCGTGCGGAGCCGACGGCTGCGGTCGCTGCGCGGCTGCCGCGAGAAGGGCCAACCCGTGAATCGCTGCGGCACGCTCCGGTTCGGTCAACCGCGCGAGAAGCGCCTCAACCCGGGAGGGATCCAACACTGAGGTGGCTTCGCGAATGCGTACTCCCGCCGACGTCAGTCTCACGTGAACGCGCCGGCGATCGGCACTGTCGCGGGCGCGGGCGACGTAGCCCTTGCGTTCGAGTCGGTCGACGGCGAGCGACATGGTGGCCGGCGTGACGCCCATGTGGCCCGCGAGGTGGTTGACCGTTGTCGGATCGAGTTCATCGAGATGGTCGAGGATGCTCGCCTGATGGCGGCTCAGGAGCCGCTGGGAATCGGGATCGCGGACGTGCCGAGTGTGGCAGGCGAAATAGATCTGCGGATACAGCGTCAGCACCTGTCGCACGGAGTCGAGCATCAACGACATGGCAGTGGCAATAATATATTGTTTTGTCAAAATAAAATAAAATAGTTGCGAAAGTCCTAAACCACACCGTCTGCGAATCCGTCCAATTGCGCGTTACTTCTGCGTTTGTTGGCTCTTGCTCCTGGCTCGTGGCTCTCGACTCATAGAAGCCCCAGCAGCCACGAGCCGAACAGCCAAATGGCAACACGACGAAGGTGACTGTTCGTTTCCGGGACGACTGGGTTCGCAAACGGTCATCCTTCAGGCATGCCGACCTCGGGGTCATGTGAGTAATTAGCTGATATTCAACGTGTTAGCCGGCACTTCTGCAGTGGCACTCGATTTGGACTGACTGTGCACACGACTCCGCCTTCGCGCGAAAGACGCGCGTGCGGCGAGACGGTTCCAAGGCACAGAGGCAATTACATGGTCGACATCGCAAGATCACCCGAATTCAAGCGGAAAAAG
>Ga0310902_10000324_pt1 | contig 12975 bp, 7 predicted proteins | sample C24D3metaG_FD_203748 | JGI IMG/M metagenome (GOLD analysis project Ga0310902, IMG submission 203748) | Lab incubated soil microbial communities from West Virginia University Organic Research Farm, Morgantown, WV, United States - C24D3 | ecosystem: Environmental > Terrestrial > Soil >...
GCCGGTCGTTGGTCTGCGCATTGGTCAGGGTGATCGTGGCGCTGGTCAGGTTGGCGGCGGCCGCGTTGAACACCGAGCTGTCGCTGTCCGCGATCGATACCGCGGCACCGTTCTCGGTGTAAGTCGTATTCCAGCCGTTGGCGGCGAGGTCGACCGTGGTGACGGTCGTGACGCTGGTCGCGGTGTTGTTGACCACTACGTTGTCGACGGCGATCTGGTCGCTGCCCACGCCCGTGGTGCCATTGCCGAAGCGGAACGACAGCGCGCCGTTCGCGGTGACCGGCGTGTTGAACGTGAGCGTGAGGCTCGACAAGGTGCCGGCGACGGAAGCCTGCGCCGCGACGGTCGTGCCGACCGCGACCGAAGCGGTGACGCTCGCGCCGAAGCCGGTCCAGGAGCCGTTCGTGCCTCCGGCGACCCCGGTGTCGAAGGTGCCGAGCAGCACGCCGTTGTAGTAGACAGTGAGGCGGTTGTTGTCGTTGTTGTCGTTGTTGACCCAGAGGTAGTCGAACGAGATCGACGTGATGGCGTTGGTGGTAACCGTGCTGGTCTCGGTGAGCTGCGTACCGCTCGACGAATACGTGGTGACGGTGCTGGTCGCCGGCACCGTGATGTTCTGGTTCAGACTCGCGCTCTCGGCCCCAGTGCTGGCCGCGGTCCAGGCGTAGCGATTGCCGCTGATGCCGCCCTGGCCGGTCGCGCCGCCCTCGGTCCAGCCGGCCGGCGTGGCGCCGTTCGCGCCGGTCATGTTGCCGGTGGTAACGAGGTTGGTGACCGCGTTGGACGGTGACCCGGCCACCGCGCCCGGCGTGGAGTTCAGGTCGAGGATGTTGTTCGGCAGCACCGTGATCGACACCGAGTCGGTGTCGGTGAGCGTGCCGCCGGTGCCGGTCGCGCCGAGGTCGCTCGCGGTGATCGAGATCGACGCCGCGCCGGTGTAGCCCGCAGTCGGGCTGTAGCTCAGGCCGTCGAGCGCCGCGTTGACCGCGGCCTTGGTGCCCGAGAACGTCATCGTGGCGTCGGCCGTGCCGTCGCCGGCGGTGAAGGCAAGTCCGGTGAGCCCGGAAAGCGTCAGCGTGCCGTTGGTCGAGGTCAGCGTTACGCGCACCGTGGCGGCATCGCTGTCGGCGACACTCAGCGCGTTGCCGCTCGCGCTCGACAGTACCAGCGGCGAATTCATCACCGTCATCTGCGCGGCCGGCACGGTGTTGACCGGAGCGTCGTTGACCGCGGTGAGCGTGATCTTGCTGACCGCGGCATTGCTTTCGTTGCCGCCGGAATCGCGCACCGTGACCGAGATCGCGCGGGTGGTCAGCGTGCCGAGCGCGGTCGGATCGTCGCTGGTGCTGAGGTAGCGGATCGAGTCCAGCACCGCCTGGTAGTTCGCCTTGGTGTCGGTTCCCGACAGGGTCAGGATGCCGGTGGCCGAGTCGTAGCTGCCGGTAATACCGGTGCCGCCCGTCGAGTAGGTCAGCGTATCGCCGGCGACGAAGTTGCCGATCACCACTCGCGCCGAGCCCATGTTGGCGCTGTCCGAGTCGGTCACCGACGCGTTGGTAGTGGCCGCGATCAGCACGCCGGTCGCGTCGCCCTCGGTATAGAGATTGCTCGAGCCGGTCGGCACGCCGGCGATCTGCACGTTGTCGACGTAGAAGTACTCGGCCGCGCCGGTATAGGCCGCGGTTCCCGAGACGCGGAACCGGATCATCGTGTTGCTCGACTCGTAGCCCGACAGGCTGACCGAGTCGCTGGTGTAGGCCGCGGCCGAAGCCGAGCTGCCGGTGTACGTTTTCAGCAGGGTCCAGTTGGTGCCGCCGTTGGCGGACACCTCGACCACGACCGAGTCGGCGGTGGCGAGGCCGGCGGAAGTGACATAGCTGTAGCTCAGCGTCGAAGCCACGTAACCGGACAGGTCGATCTCGCGCGTCGCGCCGGTGAACTGGCCGGCGGTGCCGCTGTTATTGAGCCGCAGGCCGTAGTCGGTGCCGGCGGTCGGGGTGTCGATCACCTGGACCTGACCCGCGACCGCGCTGCCGCCGGCGGTGGCGTCGGTTTCCACCCAGTTCGTGGTCCACGGGATCGCCCCGGAACTGCCGGTATAGGCTTGCGTCGCGAAGCTGTCGCCCGCGGTCTGGGTCGCGGCCGAGGCCGCGTCGAGGTCCACCACCGGCGGATTGGTGGTCTTGCCCATGAACGTAATGTCGTTCAGCACGACCAGCGTGGTGTTTGCCACGCCGTTGTAGGTGAACGAGACCGACGTGATGTCCGTGGTGTTGAAGTAGACGTAGGTGTTGCCGTTCGGCGAGGTCGTGCCCGCCGCCCCACCGCTGCCGGTCACCGTGGTGCTGGTGCCCGAGGTCGCGGTCACCGAGTTGAAGGCGCTGGTCGCGACCTGGGTGGGCGCAATCGCACCGACGCCCGCCTTGTTGGCGGTAAAGACCGCGAACTCCGTATTGTCGACGTCGTAGAGCGCGAAGCCGACGTTGGCCACGCTGCCGCCGGGCTGACCGGAGAAATCGATGGTGATGGTGTTCGCGCCGGTCGGGCCGAGGGTGAACTGCAGCGCGTTCTGCGCCGGCGTCACGCCGCCGGTGTAGTTGTTGTTGAGCGCCGGATTTCCGTTCAGCGAGCCGCCGTAGCTGATGGTGACGGGAGAACCGTCGACGGTGTAGGTCTTGCTGGTGCCGGCAGTCCAGGCCGCGACGGTGTCGAAGTCGAGGGTGTGCAGCGCCAGCACGTCGTGCCAGGCTTCCTGCGCGAGACGTCCGACCGCGAGGTCGCTGTCGATCGCTCCGGTCTTGAGCTCGAGGTCCCAGTTCGCGCCGCGCGACGCATGGCCGGTCGCGTCGGTGCTCGCGGCGACGTCGGCGCCGGTGAGCTGCGCCAGCGCCTGCGCCGCGGCCTGGCCGTCTGCGCCGCGTCCGAAGTCGCAGCCGTAGACCAGGAAGTCGGCGTCCCGGCTCAGATGCTCGCCGATGGCGGCAAGCGCATCCGCATAGGTGCCGGACATCGTGATGTTGTTCAGCACGCTCGAGCCGAGGTCGAGCTGGCCTTCGCTGCCGTGCGAGATGATGTGCACCGCATCGACCGACTTGTATTGCTTCAGGACCTCCGCGACCTGCTGCACGCCGTCGCGGTTCGGGTCGAGTAGCACCACGCGGGCGTTGGGATTCTCGATGCCGTCGATCAGGGTCTGGAAGTCGCGCACCGTCGGGTCGACGAACACGATCTCCTGGCGCGCCGGCGTGCCGACCAGCTCCACGCCGCCGTCGTGGTCGATGTCCACCACGTCGGCGCTGGTGAGCAGCGCGAGGCGGTTCGCCGCAGCCGCACCGGCTTCGCCCTTGCCGAACTCGGTGCCGTGCAGCAGGATCGCCGCGTCGTTGGTGAGGTGCTCGCTGATCGAGGACAGGCGCTGCGCGGCCAGACCCTGCATCGACTCGAGCGTCAGGCTGGTGCTGCCGAGCTGCAGCGTGTCCGCGCTGCCCGACGCCACGATGTGGACCGCGCTGACGTCCTCGAGCTTCGACAGCACGTCGGCGATCTGCACCACACCGTCCTTCTGCGCGTCGAGGTAATAGACGGTGGCGTTCGGCCCGACGCCGGTGAGCTGCGCAGCGTCATTGCTGGCGCGCGAATCGACAAATACGATCTCGTTGCGCCCCAGCGCCTCCGGCGCGATGCCCAGGCGCTCGGCGGTCTTCTCGACCGTGCTCTTTTCCGTTGGAGCTGTATTTTGTGCGGCGCTATCTCTTGGCGCGTCGGCGGAGGCCGGCGCGACGGTCTCCGCCGGCTGGGCACCCGCATCGCCCTGCAGCGTAGCGGTGGCCTTGGCGCTGAGATCGACCCCGAGCGCGCCGTCGAACAGCATGCGCGGCTCGAGGGCGATCATGCGCGTGCGGCGCGGCGCGCTCTTCTTCGCGGCTGCGGATTTCTTCGATTTAGGGTCGGGCTTCTTCGCCATGGCTCAGATGCCGCTTTCGCGGATCAGCACCGAGAGAATCCGGTACACGAAGTTTTCGACCAGGAAACGCAGCCCGGTCTCGATGCGCACGCTGCCGTGGATCAGCGAGTCGGGCTTTGGAATCTCGCCCACCGGACGCACGATCACGCGAAACACCGCGTCCTGCGCGACCAGCGTGCCGTGGTGGTCCTGCTTCACCACGATGTCGCCGCCGTGCAGGGAGGCGAGCAGCGGCCGCGAAATCTGCTTCTGCGGCGAGCGGTCGACGGCGACCACCTCTCCGCTGATCACCGGGCGATCGGGAAGATGCGGGAAGAAGCGCACCGTCTGGCCGGGCACGATCGCCGCCACCTGGCGTTCGCCGACGTAAGCCTCGATCAGCGTCGCGTCCTGCGACACCACGCGCATCAGCAGCTGGCGCGGGCTCACCCAGCGACCGACGACCAGGTCCGGCGGCATGTCGCGCACCACGCCGGGCTGGCCGGCACGCAACTGCTGGCGGCCGAACTCGTCGAGCACCGCCTGCTTCTCGGCCAGCGCCTGCGCCAGGCGTTCCTGCATCACGCCGTAGGTTTCCTGCAGGCGTACGCTCGCCGGCATGCGGGCGAGCTCGGCGCGCGCCGCGGCGATGGAGATGTCGGCCTTCTTCTCGCGCACCTCGAGATCGAGCCCCTGCAGCGTGAGCAGCTCGGTGTCGGCACCGACCGCCTGGCGGTCGGATACGCGCACCGCCGTGACCTTGGCGGCGAACGGCGCGTAGACCGCGTACTCGTCCTGCGCGCGCACGATGGCGGGTGCAGTCACTTCGTAGGAAACCGGAATGATCCAGACGAAAGCGGTGATCACGGCGAGCACCACGATCGCCGGGCGCCACGCCATGCGCACCTGGCTGCGCGCCTTCCAGACGTAGGCGAGCTCGGTCCAGACCGGCTTGGCGATGAACCAGATCAGCTCGACGAACATCAGGAAGATGCCGAGCAGCTTGAAGGCGATGTGGTAGACGAGGAGCGCGATGCCGAGGAACACCGTCAGGCGGTAGGCCCACGTCACCCACGCGAACGCGATCAGCGCTGCGCGCTGGCGCGGGCGCAGATCCGGCTCGGGCTGCGCCTCCTCGAGGCCGAAGAACGTCTTGCGCATCCACCAGCGCGCGCACGCGCCGGCGCGCTCGTGCAGGTTGGGGAAGCCCAGCAGGTCCGACAGCACGAAGTAGCCGTCGAAGCGCATGAACGGGCTCAGGTTGATGCCGAGCGTGACGATCCAGGTGGTGCTCGCCAGCACGAACAGCACGTTCTTCGCGCCGCCTTCGGGGGCGAGCGCCCACAGCAGCGTCGAGAACACCGCCAGCACCAGCTCCGCCGCCATGCCGGCGCACGCCACCACCAGCTGCTTGCGGTGATCGGCGAGCTTCCAGCTCTCGCTCGTGTCGGTGTACAGGAACGGCCACAGCACCAGGAACGCCACGCCCATGGTCGGCACGCGCACGCCGTAGCGCCGCGCGGCATAGGCGTGCGCGAGCTCGTGCACGATCTTCGAGAACGTCACCGCGATGGCGTAGTAGAGGAAGGCGCGCGGCGTGAGCATGCGCGACATCGCGTCGGTGACGCTGTACCACTCGCGCGAAATGAGATAGAGGTCGAGGCCGACCAGCAGCAGCACCAGCGCGACGAAGCCGCGCGTGAAGAACACGTCGGTCAGCGCGACCGTGCGCGCGAGGAAGCGGTCCGGCCGCACCAGCGGCAGGCGGAAGAACAGATAGTGGTGCAGCAGCTGCGAGTACCAGGCGTGCTTGGACGAGTCGCTCATCCGGCGGGCGAGCGTCCGCTGCGCCATCGGGCTTTTCGGCGAGAGCAGCTGGTTGACGGCGAGGAACTGGATCAGGTCCTGCAGCTCGTCCGCTGACGGCCGCAGTTGCGTTTCCGCGGCGACCTGGGCGAGCAGCGCGTCGGGGTCGCGCTGCGTACGCCAGCGCGCCAGCAGCTCGAACTCGAGCCAGCCGATCTCGAAGAAGGAATTGCGAACCGGGTCGAGGATGCGCCAGCTCGGCGAGCCGTCGCGCTGCGTCGGCCCGGGATACAGGCGCAGGTCTTCGCGGATCGGCGGCAGCGACGGACGCTGTTCGCCGGCCCCAGACTCCGCTGGCGCCTTCCCTTGAGCCATTCCCCGCTTCCCCTTCCCGGTAACTTATCCAATCGTCCTGACTTGCCACTGAAATTGTGGCCCGCCATGCGCTAAACGATTGATAGCGTTCGTTACGACGAGGCAATTTTTGGTCAGTGCGGAGCTCTGCGGCTCCCGGCCTCGCCCTGCCGTACAGTTTACTAGAATAGCGCGCAGCAACCCCCCGCGCCAGCAGGGAAATTTATAGTCAGATTTGTAGGAAATGCCTGACCTGACAACGATGTCAGGTCCGCCGCCAGGTGGTCTTGCCGCCCTTGTCCTCGAGAGCGATGCCGCTGTCGGACAACTCCTTGCGAATGCGGTCAGCGGCGGCGTAGTCCTTGCGCTTCCGGGCGGCCTCGCGCTCGGCGATCTTGCCGCTGATCCATTCCTCCGAGACCCCCGCCGGGCGAGCCTGCAGAAAGCTCATCGGCTCGCGCTGCAGCAGCCCGAGTACTCCCCCCAAACCCCGCAGCTGCGAGGCGAGCGCCTTTTCCCCGGCATTGACGCGATTCGCCAGGTCGAACAGCACCGCCACCGCCTCGGGCGTGCCGAAGTCGTCGTCCATCGCTTCCTTGAAGCGCCGGGCATGGGGCTCGTTCCAATCGACCGCGGCTTGGCCTTTCGAATCTTTCAAGGCCGTGTAGAGCCGCGTCAACGCCGCCTTGGCGTCATCGAGATGCGCATCCGAGTAATTGAGGGGGCTGCGGTAGTGCGCGCGCAGGATGAAGAAGCGCACCACCTCGGGGTCGTATTTCTTCAGGATGTCGCGCACGGTGAAGAAGTTGCCGAGCGACTTCGACATCTTCTCCTCGTCGACGCGCACGAACGCGTTGTGCATCCAGTAGTTGACGAACTTCCTGCCGCTCGCGCCTTCCGACTGCGCGATTTCGTTCTCGTGGTGCGGGAATTGCAGGTCCTCGCCGCCGCCGTGGATGTCGAACTGCTCGCCGAGCAGCTTGGCGCTCATCGCCGAGCACTCGATGTGCCAGCCGGGCCGGCCGTCGCCCCAGGGCGAAGGCCACTTCGGCTCGTCCGGCTTGGAGCTCTTCCACAACACGAAGTCGAGGGGGTCCTCCTTCGAGCGGTCGACGTCGACGCGCTCGCCGGCGCGCAGCTCGTCGAGCGACTTGCCGGACAACTTGCCATAGCCGGGGAAACGGCGCACCGCGTAGTTCACGTCGCCGCTGGCGGCGTGGTACGCGAGGCCTTTCTCCTGCAGCCGGCGAATGATTTCGGTCATCTCGCCTACGAAAGCGGTCGCGCGCGGCTCGTGGTCGGGCTTCTCCACGCCGAGCGCGGTGAAGTCCTCGTCCATGGCGCGGATGAAGCGTGCGGTCAGCGCCTCGATCGGCTCGCCGTTCTCGTGCGCCCGGCGGATGATCTTGTCGTCGATGTCCGTGATATTGCGCACGAAGGTGACGCGGTAGCCGCTGGCACGCAGCCAAGCCCTCACCATGTCGAACGCCACCATCATCCGGGCGTGGCCAAGGTGGCAGTAGTCGTAGACCGTGATGCCGCAGACGTACATCCGGACTTCGCCAGGACGCAGCGGAACGAATTCCTGCTTGGCCCGGCCGAGGCTGTTGTAGATCTTCAGGATTACTCCGATTGTGAAGCGGCGGGGCTTAGTCTAGAATGCTGCGCTTCGTAGGGCCTTGAAAATACTAGCACAATGTTGAGTTTGGCCATTCGGTTGGCAGGCATCGTCTGCGCACTCGCAATCGCGCTGCCCGCGCTCGCCGACGACGTGCAAGACGCAGCGAAGCTTCTCAAAGCCGGTCAGCACAAGCAGGCGCTCGAGCGCGTGAACAAGGCGCTCGCCGCGAAGCCGCGCGATCCGCAGGCGCGCTTCCTCAAGGGATTGATACTCACCGAGCAGGGCAATAGCAAGGAAGCGATCGAAATATTCACCAAGCTCACTCAGGACTATCCCGAGCTGCCAGAGCCTTACAACAACCTTGCAGTGATCTATGCATCGCAGGGTCAGTACGACAAGGCGCGCGCGGCGCTAGAGCAATCTATACGCACCCATCCGAGTTACGCCACCGCGTACGAGAACCTCGGCGACGTGTACGCCAAGCTCGCGAGCCAGGCGTACGACAAGGCGCTGCAGATCGATTCGTCCAACGCCGCGGCGAAGAACAAGCTGTCGCTTACGCGCGAGCTCGTTGGCCGGCCTGGTTCGTCGGTCGTCGCGGCCGCGCCGGCGCCAAAGGAAGCGGCAAAACCAGAGCCCGCTCCGGCTGAGAAACCAAAGCCGGCTGCGGAAAAACCGGCTCCCGTTGTCGAGAAGCCTGCCGCGGACGCCTCCGCTGACGTTCTGAAAGCGGTAAACGCCTGGGCCCAGGCGTGGTCCAAGAAGGATGCCGACGGCTACCTCTCCTATTACGCCAAGGAGTTCAAGACCCCTGGCGGCGAGGCGCGCGATGCCTGGGAGAAGACGCGCCGCACCCGGATTACCGCGCCCAAGTCGATTTCCGTCGGCGTCGAGGCGGCCAAGGTGACCATGGACGGCGCCGACCGGGCCACCGTCACCTTCCGCCAGAATTACCGCTCCGACGTGCTCAAGTCCAACAACCGCAAGACGCTGGTGATGGTGCGGTCCAGCGGCCGCTGGCAGATCCTGGAAGAGAAAAGCGGCTGATGCGCGTCGCGCTCTTTGCAGTCCTGCTTTGTGTCGTAGGTGCCGTCGCCGCCGCCCCTACTCCGGAAGATCGGCTCTCGCGCGTGTTCGAATCGATCGAGGCCAACAAGCTCGACGAAGCGATGACGCGCGTCGATGCGCTGATCCGCGAATACCCGAACTTCCGCCTCGCTTACCTGGTGCGCGGCGATCTGCTGCTGGCGCGCGCGCGTCCGCTCCAGACCTTCGGCAACGTCGAAAAGACCGTGCCATTCGAGAAGATCGAAGGCTTGCGCGACGAGGCACACGCCCGGCTGCGGGCCCTGCGCGAGCGCCCCGCCGAGGACCGCCTGCCACGCTCGGTGCTGCAACTCCACGCCGAGCAGAAGCACGTGCTGATGGTCGATTCGAGCCGCTCGCGTCTTTATGTGTTCGCCAACGCGAATGGGCGCCCGAAGCTGATCGCCGACTACTACGTCACTCTGGGCAAGAACGGCATCGACAAGGCACGCCAGGGCGACCAGAAGACGCCGCTAGGCGTGTACCACGTCACCGCCAACCTGCCGCGCAAGAAGCTCACCGACTTCTACGGCGCCGGCGCCTTCCCGATCAACTACCCGAACGAGTGGGACCGCCGGCAGGGCCGCGGCGGCCACGGCATCTGGCTGCACGGCGTGCCGCGCGAGGTCTACAACCGCGCGCCGCGCGCGAGCGACGGCTGCATCGTGCTCTCCAATCCCGACCTCGAGGCGGTGGGACAGCATGTGCAGGTGGGCCTGACCCCGGTCATCATCGCCGACGAGATCGAGTGGAGCGACGCCGCCGAGGTGGAGAAGGAGCGCGCGACGCTCGCTGCGGCAGTCGAGCAATGGCGTGCCGACTGGCAGAGCCGCGACACCGAGCGCTACCTCGCGCATTACTCCAGCCGCTTTGCCGCCTCCGGCCAGAACCTCGCCACGTGGTCCGCGCACAAGCGCAAGGTGAATGGTGCCAAGCAATGGATCAAGGTCGGCCTCTCGCGCGTGGCCATGTTCCGCTATCCGCGCGAGCGCGATTTCGTGGTCGTCACCTTCGATCAGGACTACAAGTCGAGCGGGCTGTCGAACGTGATGCGCAAGCGCCAGTACTGGGTGAAGGAAGGCGCCGCGTGGAAGATCATTTACGAGGGAGCAGGATGACTTTGAAGCAGTTTTTTGTCGTTTCTACTATGGCCATTACCCCAAACGCTCTTGCCGCTGATCCGCAGGTCGACGTGCGCACCACCGCCGGAACCATCCGCCTGGAGCTTTACCCGGCGAAGGCGCCGAAGACGGTGGAGAACTTCCTGCAGTACGTGCGCGACGGCCACTACAACGGCACCATCTTCCACCGCGTGATCGACGGCTTCATGATCCAGGGCGGCGGCTTCGCCGGCAACTTCAAGCAGAAGCCGACGCGTGCGCCGGTGGTGAACGAGGCGCAAAGCGCGGTGAAAGGCGGGCTGAAGAACGAAGTCGGCACTATCGCCATGGCGCGCACTTCCGACCCGAACTCCGCGACCGCGCAGTTCTTCATCAACGTCTCCGACAACTCGTTCCTCAACTGGGGCGACCCGCGCGGCGACGGCAACGGCTATGCGGTGTTCGGCAAGGTCATCTCCGGCCAGGACGTGGTCACCAAGATCGCCAAGACGCCGACCGGCCCCGGCGGCCCGTTCCCGAGCGACGTGCCGCGCCAGCCCGTCGTCATCGAATCGATGACGCTGGTTCCCGCCCAGAAGTAGTCAAGGGAAGGGTTGAGCACCCTCCTCATCTCGGATCTGCACCTGACCGAGGAGCGGCCGGAGGCGAACGAGCGCTTCATTGCGCTGCTGGAACAGAAAGGACGCGCCGCCGACGCGCTCTACATCCTCGGCGACTTCTTCGAATACTGGATCGGCGATGACGACCTGGCCGAGCCGTTCAACGCCGTGATCGCCAGCCTGCTGAAGGACCTTGGGAAGCGCGGCGTGCCCGTGTACCTGATGCACGGTAACCGGGACTTCCTGATCGGCGAGGGCTTTTGCACCGCCACCGGAGCACGCCTGCTCCAGGACCCGACCGTGTTGGACATTGCAGGGATAAAAACGCTTCTGATGCACGGCGATACGTTGTGCACCGACGACGTGGACTACCAGGCCTGGCGACGCAAGGCGCGGGACCCCGCGTTCCAGGCGGCATTTCTGGCCAAGCCCCTCGACGAGCGCCGGCACCAGGTTCACCAGATGCGGGAGAAGAGCAAGCAGGTGGTGCAGGAAAAGACCGCGGAAATCATGGACGTGAACGATGAAGCGGTCCGCCGGGCGCTGCGCAGCCACGGCGTGCGCCGCCTGATCCACGGCCACACGCACCGCCCCGGCCGCCACGCGATCGACGTGGACGGCCAGCGCTGCGAACGGTGGGTGCTGCCCGACTGGTACGGCCGCGGCGGCTATCTCCAAGTCGGCAGCGGCGAGCCGAAGCTCACGCAGTTCTAGGCGGTACGGCGTTTGCTCGCGGCCGGGGAGGATTACTTCCCGAAAGGAAATGGCCGTGCCGCGCAGCCGCACCAAGACCAGTACCGACGCCATCGACCTGCTGAAGCAGGACCACGACCGCGTCGAGAAGACGTTCAAGGAGTTCGAGAAAATGGACCGGCAGGACGCGGAGGCCTGCCGCGAGCTGATCGGGCGCGTGTGCGAGGATCTGACGGTGCACACCACGCTCGAGGAGGAGATTTTCTACCCGGCAGTACGCGAAGCGATCGACGACGAGGACCTGATGAACGAGGCCGCGGTCGAGCACGAGACCGCGCGCATGCTGATCGAGCAGCTGCAGAACATGGGCCCGGACGACCCGAATTACTTCGCCACCTTTACCGTGCTGGGCGAGTACGTGCGCCACCACATCAAGGAAGAGCAAGGCGAAATGTTTCCCGCCGCGCGCAAGGCCGGGCTCGACCTGGCGGCGCTGGCGGAGCGCATGCAGGCGCGCCGCGACGAGCTCCTTTCTCAGGAAGATACGGTCGTGCGCTGATCGGCGAGCGGCAGCACCAGCGTGAAGGTGCTGCCCTCGCCCGCGCGGCTCGCGAGCCTGAGCTCGCCGCCGAGCAGCCGGGTGAGCTCGCGGCTGATCGACAGGCCGAGGCCGGTGCCGCCGTACTTGCGGCTGGTCGTGCCGTCGGCCTGCTGGAAGGCCTCGAAGATCAGCTGCTGCTTGTCCGGCGGAATGCCGATGCCGGTGTCCGTCACCGCGAATGCCACCTGCCCCGCACCCTCGGGCGAGACCCGCAGCGTGACGGCGCCTTTCGGCGTGAACTTGAACGCGTTGGCGAGCAGGTTCTTCAGCACCTGCTTCAGGCGCGCGGCGTCGGTGCGCAGCGACGGCGGCAGCGCCGGGTCGAGCGCAATGGAGAACTGCAGGCCGCGGTCCTGCGCGACCTGCCGGAACATGCGCTCGAGGTCGTCGCGCAGCTCGCTGAAAGCGGCCGGCGCGACGTTGAGCGTGGTGACCGCGCCCGATTCGATCTTCGCCAGGTCCAGCAGGTCGTTGATCAGCGAGAGCAGGTCGAGGCCCGAGGCCTGGATGGTCTGCGCGAACTTGATCTGCTTCGCGGACAGATTTCCGCTGGCGTTGTCGGCGAGCAGGCGCGCGAGAATCAGCAGGCTGTTGAGCGGCGTGCGCAGCTCGTGCGACATGTTGGCGAGGAACTGCGACTTGGCCTCGTTGGCGCGCTCGGCGGCGACCTTCGCCTCCTGCAGCTCGGCGGTGCGCTGGCTGACGCGCGATTCGAGCTCGCCGATCGCTTGCTCGAGCTGGCGCAGCACGGCGCAAAGCACGAGCCCGGTGAAAACCAGGGTGGAGATGAACAGCAGCAGCAGGAGCAGCGACTCGTGCATCGGCTCGCTGGCGAAGGGCCCGCGCTTGAGGGCCAGGGTGTACCAGAGCGCCATGGCGCAGACCGCGGCGACGGCCGTGGTCATGCCGCGCTGGCCGAAGCGGAATGCCGCCCAGACGATGAACGGCACCACCAGGAAGGTGCGCGCGCCGCTGCCGTGGAACACGATCTGCGTCGCGCCCAGCAGCAACACGGCGAAGGCCGTGATCTCGGCGAGCCGGCGCGGTTGCCAGCGGATTCTTTCGCTCCAGCTCAGGATCAGCGGCATGAAGATCAGCACGCCGCAGGCGTCGCCCTGCCACCAGGTCGACCAGTTGCCGAGCAGCTCGCT
>Ga0310902_10000325_pt1 | contig 12966 bp, 6 predicted proteins | sample C24D3metaG_FD_203748 | JGI IMG/M metagenome (GOLD analysis project Ga0310902, IMG submission 203748) | Lab incubated soil microbial communities from West Virginia University Organic Research Farm, Morgantown, WV, United States - C24D3 | ecosystem: Environmental > Terrestrial > Soil >...
GGTGATGTAGCCGCGCGCCGTGCCGCGTACCTGGTTCGTGCCGCGCTTGACGACGAAGTTGAGGCCGACGCCGCCGGTCGCCTGCTTGATGTCGTTGCCGCCGGTTGAAATCTGGATTTCATCGAAAGCGTCGTAATCGAAGTACGTCGGTGACGCACCCGCCGTGGCCATATCCGTGATTGGCACACCGTCCATGGTCCACACGGCGTCACCCTGACGGCCGCCCTTGGAGACGAACGAGGCCTGCTGGCCGGTTTCGTTGCCGGCAATGTTCACGCGATCCACCGTGACACCGGGAACCGTGCGCAGCAGCGCCCATGGGTCACGCGAGTTCGGAACCCGGCTCAGCTCGTCCTGCGTGAAATTGGTCGCGGTGCCCATGGCCGTCGCATCGACGATCGGCGACTGGCCGGTGACCAGCACTGACTCCGCCACCGCCGCGACGCCAAGCGCCAGCGGCAAGGCCACATTCTGACCGACCGCAACGACCACACCATCGCGGACGAGGTTTTGGAATCCCTGCAGGGACACCGTTACTTTGTAGGTGCCCGGCGGTACGGCCACGAATCGAAACTGACCGTCGGATTCAGTCACGAAGACGCGACTCGGTCCCTGGCCCTCGAGCGTCACGGTCGCACCGGGAAGCGCGCCACCTTGCTGGTCTTTCACTGCCCCGGAGATCACGCCGTTCTGCACCTGTGCGGACGCGGCTCCAACCGTCGCGACACACATCAGAGCAACCAACCAAGATCGAACTGTCATCAATATCCTCCTGAAGAAAACCGCCCCAGTGGGTTGGCGCCAGTCACGATTCGGCGCAATTTCACACCTGGTTAATGCGGTTCCGACCCGGATGCAGCAGCTTCTGTGCCACTGGTTTGGACCCAGCGGGACCGGCCGTTTCCTGTGTTTTTTGCCCCGGATTGCTCTGGTCGAGCCTCGGATTCAATGGGGCGTAGAAAGGCAATCCAAAAAATCGAACACTTGGTCAGTTTAGGTGGCAGCCGTTACCAGTGAGCGCTGATGCCGACACGACCCACGCGCGGAGCGACGATGCCACTCACCGTATTCGCATTGGCTGCCGCCTGCTGACGGTTAATCGCCAGCACCGTGCCCGCGTTCGTCAGGTTGAACACGTCGAATGCCGGGACGATCCTGACCGTGCCGATGCGAAACGTGCGATCGATGCGCACGTCGATCGTGTGCAGATTGTCGTAGCGCACCGCGCCCATCGGATCGAGTTGCACTTGCGCGGTGCCGCCGCCATTGGCACGGTCGGGCGTCAAAATCGACTGTGGGAAAGGGAAGCCCTGGCGACCCAAATAATTCGCTGCCACGTTGATATCGAACGGGATCCGAACACGGCCATTCAGTTTCATGAGCCACTTGGAATTCTGAAACACATTGCCGATGCCGCTGCCCTCCGATTCCGGGGCGTACTGGAAATCACCCGGGCACGTTTCGGCGTCGCACGTCGGATCTTCGAGCGCCGCAGTGCCAAAGTGTTCGACCGCGTTGTTGTACGCGTAGCTCGCATTCATCGACCAACGTCCGGCGGTGCGCCTCCTGAAGGTGAGCTCGAACCCGTTGAAGTTGCGATGGCGATCGCGACGGTTCGTGTATGCATTGGTCGACGGCAACTGGCTGGTCGGCTCGTAGTAGGTAATGGGTTCGCAGCGGGCGCCGGCGGGACACCCCGTCGGGGCGTAATTGACCGCGCGATAGTTCATGCTGGTCCACGCATCGCGATCGTTCCAGATGAAGCGGTCGTACTTGCGCCAGATGTAGCTGCCGCCGATGGTCGCGTGTGATCCGATGAGACGATCGAAGCCGAGGATGAATTCCCGCGTGCGATCGGCTTTTATTTCCGGATCGACACGGGTCGGCGACGTCGTGCTGGCCGGATGCTCCGGGTCGTAGTCGACGCTCTTGCTTAGAAACGGCACCGACGTGTTGACCTCGCCCGGCTGGACGAATTCATCGCGGTTGACGTCGGTCCAGGGATAGCGAACGAACACCGCGCCGGTCGCGGCGAGCTGGCTCGAGAGCTGGCCTGGCGCCATCTGGCCGTAGTAAGTCGCCAGCGACGCCGAGAGCACGGTCTGGCCGTCGCCCTTGAGATCGTACGTGACGCCGGCTCGCGGCGATATCTCGGTCCACACCACGAGCGCATCCGCGCCCTGGAAATCGATGGCGGGCAGCAATCGCGGAAAGAACGGGTTCTCGATCACGCGCGTCGGCTCGGCGGAATCATCCTGGCGATCGAGACGCATGCCGAGGTTGATGGTCAGGCGGTTGCGGGAGTAGTTGTCCTGCAGGTAAACGGCGTGCGTATCCAAATGCGATTCGGAATTTTGATCGCGCCAGAGGTCGGCGGCGGTGGCGACGCCATTGGTGAACAGCGCATCGATGAAGCCGCCGCGATGGTTCAGGATCGTCGAGTGCGAATTGCGCCAGCGATAGCCGAACTTCAGCGAGTGGTCGCCGCCAATGCGCGCTGGCAGGAACAAAGTGCTGACGACGTCGAAACTATTGGTCGGCCGCAGAAACGTCGAGCCCTGGAACGAGCGGCCCCACTTCTGCGTGGTCGTTTCCTGGCGCGCCTGTACGTCATGCAATCCGTCGTCATGAAAGTCGAGCGCGAAGTTGTTGCCGAGGTGGGCCGTCATCACATCAACCAGCCACCGATCGCTGATCACATGCTGGTCCGCAATCTTCCAGAAGGGATTGGGACCCGTCAGCCAGCCGAAGGCGCCAAGCGCGCTGGACACGGCCTTCTGGCGATAGGTGGTTTCGATGGGCCGGGTATCGCTCGCGTCACGAGCGTTCCGCACTTTTTCCGCCCAGGTATTCTGCAGGTTGAACTGGTTGTTGCTGAAGGGGGCCCACGTGATCTTCCAGTTGTAGTTGTTGAGCGTGGTCAAATCGGATTCAAGGCAACTGCGGAGCAGCGCTCCGTCGCTCGTGGCCGGGTCCAATGCTGCGCAGGCCGGATCGCTCTTATAGAAGCCGACGACGCCGGTGGTGATGGCTTGCGTCGCGTAACTGCCCCAGAACCATGCCCTGCCTGCCTTGACCGGACCGCCGGCGTCGAACCCGTAATCGCGGATGTTGTCGATCGGCGCGCCGGCGCCGGCGCCCTGAGCTTGCAGCGTGTCGCTGATGTTGTCGCCTTCAAGCGCTTCGTCGGTGACGAGGAAGCGGGCGTTGCCCTTGTGCTGATCGGTCCCGCTCCTGGTCACGAGGTTGATGCCGACGCCGCCGGTTTGCTGCGTCACGTCCGCGCCGCCCGTGGTGACCTGCATCTCCGCCAGCATGTCGAAGTCGTAATAGATCGGCGACGCGCCGGTCGCGACCATGTCCGTGATGTCGACGCCGTCAATCGACCACTTGTTATTGCCCGTGCTGTCGCCGCGGGAGACGTAGTTTGACTGCTGACCTGACTGGTTTCCGCCGACGTTGACCCGATCCATCACGATGCCGGGAGTGCGCTCGAGCATCACCCAGGGGTCGCGTGCTGACGGGATGTTCTGCAGCGCTTCGAGGTCGAAGGTCGTCGTCGTGCCCGCCTCGCGCGAATCGACGAGCGGACTGCCGTCGGTCACCGTGATGGCTTCTTGCACGGTCGAGAGCTCCAGGGTCGCGTTGACCTGGGCGCGGAAGCCAATCGTCACGCGGATGTCCTGGAAGGAGACCGCGCGAAAGCCGGTAAGTTCGAACGTGACTGAGTAGGTGCCAATCGGCAATTCCGGGATGCGGTAGGTGCCCACTGCGGACGTCACCGCCACGCGCGGCTTGAACAGCCTGGGGCTGTCGACGGTGACGGTGGTCCCTGGCAGCAGCGCGCCGGACGTGTCCGCGGCGCGTCCGTAAATCTCGCCCGTTTGCTGCTGTGCCAGGGACCTCGCCGGTCCCACGAACACGAGCAACAACGTCGCGAAAACGATCGTTCTCGACGCCATTTTCAAGATTCTCCCCGTTTGAACGGTCGTCCAACAATACCCGATGGAACCGTTCACTTTGTAGACTCGTCTACAAAGCAGGCCATCAGGCCATCAGGCCATCGGGCAGTCAGGCAGTCAGGAGCCATGGGTCGAAACTTTCTCGGTGAATTCGAACAACGCGTGCTGCTGGCGATTCTTCGCTGCGATGCGAAGGCGTATCCGATCGAGATCAGAAAAGAGATCGCGCGCGCGTCCGGACACGATCCATCGCGCGGCGCGTTCTACACCACGCTCGATCGACTCGAAGCCAAGCAGCTCGTGCGATGGACCGCCGAAGGCGGCGATGCGGGACGCGACGGCTTGCCGCAACGCAGGTTTACGGTGACGGCCGCGGGCGTCAAGGCGCTTCGGGCATCGAGAAAGGCCCTGCTCGAACTCTGGCAGGGCCTTGACGACATTCTGAGCGAAGCATGAACAGGGAACAGGGATCAGGGATCGGGGATCAGGGGGGACCGCCTCGCTTAGCGGACTGGATCCTCAAGCGCATCTTGCCCGTCGGCAAACGCGGCGAGAGCATTCTCGGAGATCTCCACGAGGAATACGCCCTGATCCCTGGTCCCCGATCCCTGATCCCTGCGCTTTGGTACTGGGGACAGACGATTCGCTTGACGCTGCGCTACGCGGCGAGCCGCTCTCCTCAACAGTCGTTGACGTATCGAAGGAGTAACTCCATGTGGCTCGATCTGAGCGGCGACCTGCGCACGGCGTTTCGCATGCTGCAGCGGAATCCAGGCACTTCGTCATTGATCGTCGCGACGCTCGCGCTCGCGATCGGCGCCGCGACGATCGGGTTTGCGTTTGCGGATCTCGCGCTGTTCCGCGGGTTGCCCGTCGACGACAACTCGAAGGTCGTCACGATCTTCGCGTCGGATACGCACGGCTCCACGTTTCGAGGGCGCACCTCGGCCCCGGATCTTCTCGACTACCGCGCGCGCGCCAGCACACTCGAGCATCTATCGGGCATGCGCGGGGGCCGCGCCGCGCTGATCAGGAACGGCCAGTCGCTGACGCTGTCGGTCAACTACGTCACGGCCAACGTGTTTGCTGCGATGGGGCAGACGCCGCTCCTCGGCCGCGCCTTTCGAGAGGGTGATGACGTTGCGGGCGCCGTGCCCGTCGCCGTGCTCGCGCATCACTATTGGCGTGACGAGATGGACAGCCGGCCCGATGCGATCGGACGTACGCTGCAAATCGGCCGCGAGATCGTGACCGTGGTCGGCGTGCTCAAGCCGGACATGGAGTTCGGCAATCTCGCCGACATTGATCTGTGGCTGCCGCAGCAGCTGAACCCGGATGGCCCGCGCGATCTCAGAAGCTTGCGCTTCATCGGCCGCTTGCGCGCGGGCGTCACGTTCGATCAGGCCGCCGCCGAAATGGCGGCGATCGGCGACGCGCTGGCGAGCGAATATCCGCTGACCAATGGCGGCTGGAAGATCCGGCTGATGCCGATCCGCGCGATCACCGGCGGCGACGGCTTCTGGGTCGTCATCTTCCTGTTCATGTTTTCGATGGGCCTGCTCATCGCCATCGCGACGGCCAACGTCTCGAACCTGATCATGGTCCGCGCCGCCGCCCGCGCCCGCGAGCTGGCGGTGCGCACCGCGATGGGCGCGAAAGGCGGGCGGCTGTTCAGGCAATTCCTCGTCGAAGGCTTCGTCCTTGCGGCGATCGGCGCGCTGCTGTCGGTGCCGGCCTCGTGGACGGCGTTGCAGCTGCTCGTGTCTGTGGAGCCAGTATTCAGGCAGATCGTGATCGATGAACACGAGCTCGCCTTCGTCGCCTCGCTCGCGCTCGTCTGTCCCGTCGTGTTCTCGCTGGCGTCGTTGCGCTTGATCGTGCGCCCCGATTTGCGCGAAGTGCTGGCCACGCAAGGCGGCCGCGGCTCGACCGCGAAAATGCGCGGCCGTGGCGCGCTCGTCGTGGCGCAGGTGGCACTGGCCGTCGTCATGCTCACGGCGTCGAGCCTGGCGGCGAAGAGCGTTCGCGCCGCGTTCGGCCGGCCGCTGGGCTTGACCATCGATCGGCTGGTGATCTTTGGGATGGAGTTCAACGAGGCGTTATATCCGGATCCGCCCAGTGCCCGGGCTGCGGCCGATGCCACGCGCGAGGCGTTCGCGGCAATGCCCGGTGTCACCAGGGCGACGGCGGTGAACGCGCTGCCCGTGCTTGGCGATTTCGGCCCGATCGCGATCACGGTCGACGATCGAGACGCGGCTCCAGGCGAGCCGACGCCGCTGGCCGTCGTCACCGGCGCCCGCCCGGATGCGGCCGCGACGTTGGGCGTCGGCCTTCGCGGCGGCCGGTGGTGGACCGATGGGAGCACGAACGAGGCGGTGATCAGTCAGACGACGGCGACGCGCTACTTCGACGGCGTCGATCGCGCGGTCGGCCGTCACTTCTCGTTCCAGTCCGATGACACGCGCCTCGTCTTCCAGGTGATCGGCGTCTCGACCGATGTTGCCAGCACCGATCGCACGTCGCAGGCGCCCGCGCGGGTGTGGGTTCCCATGCCGCCGTCGACGCGACGGATGACCTTCATCATCGCAGGACAGAATCCCGCCGCGCTCGCGAGCGGCGTTCGCGGTGTCGCCGCGTCAGTGGCGCCGGCAGTCCCGATCGAGGATCTGCGAACCTTCACCGAGGCGATGCAGCGTGCCCAGGCGACCGACTATGCGATCATCGCGACGCTGGGCGGTTTCGCGTTCGTCGCGTTGTTGCTGGCGAGCGCGGGCCTGTTCGGCGTGGTGTCCTTTTCGGTGTCGCAACGCACCGCGGAGTTCGGCACGCGCATGGCGCTTGGCGCGTCGGCCGGCGCCGTGGTCGGGCTGGTGGCCCGCCAATCTGTTCGTTTTCTCGTCATGGGTCTGTCAGTCGGACTCGCGGGCGGCGTGGCGGTCGGCATTGCGATGCGGGATATGTTGTTTGGCACCTCGCCTGCGGATCCGGCGACGCTCGCGGGTGTCACGGCGCTGCTCATCATCGTGTCGTTGCTCGCGACGGCGTGGCCCGCATGGCGCGCATCACGAATTGATCCCGTTATTGCGCTGCGTACTGAGTAGCCGCGGAGACGCGGAGGCGCGGAGAATTGTTTTGCAAACGCCATTGCCGCTAAGCAGCACTGGCGTTTACAAGGATTTGCTCCGTGTCTCCGCGCCTCCGTGGCTAACGTACGTGACGGGCGTATAATCTTCGCCTTGGCGACCCATACTTTGCTGCGGCAATTCGCATTATTCACATTCATCACTGCGTTCAATCTCATTAGCAGCGCGCAGCAGCCGACCTTCCGCTCGGGCGTTCGCCTCGTCAACGTGAGCGTGATCGCCCACGACAACGCCGGTCAGCCCGTGAAAAACCTGGCCGCCGCCGACTTCCGGATCTACGAGGACGGCAAGGAACAAAAGATCGAAGTCTTCGCGATCGAAGCCGATCGCCTGGCGCCGACGCCGAGTGCGGCGTCATCACCCACACCCTCGACACCGGGCGTCTTCTCGAATCGTCTCGCTGAGCGGCCTTCCGGGGGCGTCACGGTCATCCTGTTCGACCGCCTGAACTCGACCTGGGAAGATCAAAAGAACGCGCGCGATCAAATCCTGAAGCTGCTCGCGAATATCCGGTCCTCCGACCGCGTCGCGCTGTACGTGCTCGAGTCCGACACCATCACCGTGCTGCACGACTTCACCAGCGACTCCGGTCGGCTGATCGCGGTGCTCAATCGTTTTCTGGGCACGACGTCGGTGGAGTTGTCGCGATCGGAAGAGAGAGCGCCGGACTTCGCGAGGAGCGGGGTCGCCTCGGAAGACGCGGACACCGAGGCGTGGCTGGCCCGCACGACGATGATGGTGGCGGAGATGTATTTGCGGCGCCGCGCCGAGCTGACCACCGACGCCCTCGAGAGCATCGCCAATCATCTCGCCGGCATTCCCGGACGGAAGAACCTGGTCTGGGTCTCGGGTGCGTTCCCGTTCGTGATCCCCAGCGATCACGGCCCGCAGATCATGAATAAGGAAGTCAATCGCGCCACCCGCGCGATCAACAGCGCTGATGTGGCGGTCTATCCCGTCGACATCCGCGGCTTGATCGGCGCGTTCGTGAATCCGAGCGCGGCCACGGCTCCCGTCACCCGGGGCGCCGCGCCGACGGCGCCGGTCTTCACGACGATGGCGTATACGCATCCGAATCAGGACACGATGCGCACGATCGCCGAGGCGACTGGTGGCCGCGTCTATCTGAATACGAATGCGATTGGCGAGGCGATCCGCAAGGCCATCGATGATTCACGTGTGTCGTATGTCCTCGGCTACTACTCGTCCCGTCCTGACAGCGACAACAGATTCCGCAACATCAACGTCAAGGTCAACCGCAGCGGCGTCGAGCTCCGTCATCGCAAGGGCTATCTCGCGGCGCCCGTCGCCGTAGGCAATTCGCGAGCGCGGCTCGCCGCGCTCGGCCGCGTGATGCTGAGCCCGATCGAGGCCTCGGGCATCAGCCTCACGGCGGAAGTCGCGCGCGCCAGGAACGAGGGAACGATTGTCGTTCGCATCGATCCGCAATCGTTGACGTGGGAGCAGAAGAACGATGTGCGCGAGGCCGCGATCGACGTCGTGATCGCGCAGAGCGTCCCCGGCGGAAAGTATTTCACGATCAAGGAGACGACGGTGCGCCTGACCGCCGATCCGGAGCGCTATCAGCAGATGATCGAGGACGGGCTGACGTTGTCGAGCAACTTCACGGCATTGCCGGATGCCTACCGACTGCACGTCGTCGTGTCCGACGTTGCGTCACAGTCGGTAGGCTCCTTGATCATCCCGCTTAAGAAGTAACTACCTTACCAGTCAAACTTCACGCCGAACTTCGCGATGCGCGGTCCGAGGACTGTGGTCGCCTTTTCGAAGGCCGCGCCCGAACGCCAGTTGATGTTGACGTTGGTGTTCGAGTTCATCGCGTTGAACAGGTCGAAGAACAATCCGAGCTTCGCGCGATCGGCGGCGAAGCGCAGCTGCTTCTCGACCCGGAAGTCGAGCACGCTGACGGTGTCCTGGCGGCGCGTGCCGATCGGCTCGACCAGCACGACCTGCGAGGCGCTGTAGTTGAACGCCGCGGAGATGAAGCGCCCGTACGGCGCGCCGCTCTGCATCTTCAGCACCGGCGTCACGCGCAGGCCCCAGCCGGCGTCCACCGTGCCGGAGAACTTCGCGTTCCAGTTCGTGTAGACGTTGTGGGTCAGCTCGTTCGGCGTCAGCGGGTAGCTGCCGAAGTGCGAGAACGAGCCGCCCGGCACCGCGGTGCCGATGCGGTTGTTGAAGTAGAGATTGCCGAACTCATCGCTCCACGTGTACGAGAACGACGAGTTCATCGACCAGCGCGCGCCGTAGCGCTTGTTGGCCGACACTTCGATCGTCTTGTAGGTGCCCTGGTAACCGGGGACTGTCTCCGTCACCTGGTTCGCGGGCCGGGTGATGTCGTCGAGATTCAGGCCGCTGAAGTTCGGTCCGTTGTCTGCCGTGGTGGCGGCATTGCCGTCCGGACCCGGGTCGACGATCGAGACCGGGATCGTGTAGTTGGAGAAGCGGCGCGCGGCGTTGAGGCGTTCCCAGCCGTCGCTGTCCTTCTTCCACACGAAGCCGGCGCGCAGGCCGAGGTCCGAGAGCACGGCGCGCTCCATGAAGAACGACGCTTCATCGCTGTGCGGATTGACGAGGTTGGGATCGATGACCGCGCCCGCGGTGCCGCCGGCGCGCGCCACCTCCACGCCCTGCTCGCCCGACTGGAAGACGCGATCGCCGTTCAGGTCGGTCCAGTTGTAGTCCACGTACTGATCGCTCGAGTTCGGGTTGACCGAGTCGGCGAGGTTGACGCCGGGGTTGAAGTAGAAGCGGCCCCAGTTGGCCTTGAGCACCGTCTTGCCGTCGCCGCTCAGGTCATACGTGGCGCCGAAGCGCGGCACGATGTGATTGAACGTCTTCACCGACGAGATCTCGGCGAAGGTGCGTTCAACCGGATTGAACCGCGACACCGGGACCGACTGCGCCGGCAGGTGCACGCGATAGCGATCGAAGCGCGCGCCGACGTTCAGGGTCAGGCGATCGATGGTCCACGTGTCGGTGACGAACACACTGGTCGTCGCCAGGCCGTTCTGCGAGCTGGTGCCGCTGTTGTAGAGCCGTACGATGGTCGGGGCGCCGCTGCTCAGGAAGTGAATCACGCTGTCCGAGTAGCCGGACGGCCACAGGATGTTGCCCGACTCGTCGAGGTACTCGGCGCCAAGCTTGACGTTGTGCGAGCCGCCCGCGAAGCGATCGCGGAACAGGTTCAGCGCACCGGTGTACTGATTGCGGCGCCGCTTGTTCAGCCAGTGACGGCCGCCGCCGACGATCTCGTTCGTGACGACGTCTTCGTACCGAGTCGCTTCGGTGTTGCTGTCGAGGCCGAAGTTGTAGCCGAACTGCCCGGCGCGGAACTCCGCGAACATGTTCTGCGTCAGCGTGCCGTTCCACTCGCCCTTGTAGACCCAGCTCGGCGACGCTTGCAGTACCGTGGAGTCGGCGGTGATGTGCACCGGTGCGCCGAGGCGATTGCTGCTGTCGGTGCGGTGCGGCTGCTGCTTGGTGCCGTGCTGGAGATAGCCGATAAACTTGTTCGACTGATTCACCTGGTAGGTCGCCTTGCCGGTGTAGTTGAACAGTTTCGTGTCGAACGGCGTCCCGTCCTGAATGACGCCGGCCGGCGGCGCCGCCACCGAGTTCTGCTGATTCAAGTACGAGAAGTGTCCCCACATGCGGTCTCGGATGACCGGACCGCCGATGCCGAGGTTGAGGTTCTTGTAGCTGGCGAGGCGGTTGCCATCAGGCCTGATGGTGCGTCCGTTGGCCGGCTCGCCGGGCACCAGGTACTGTTCGGGATCGAGATTGCGGCTCTGGATGTCGCCGTTCTCGTAGTCGTAATAGAGGCTGACCGAGGGACGGTTGCCGCCGCTCTTGCCGACGAATTGCGTCAGCACGCCGGGGTTCGGCATCTCGGCGGAGTTGGCGGCCGCGCCGATGAAGACTTCCTCGAACGAGCCATAATCGAGATAGAAGCCCGCTGCCGCGGTGCCTTCCGTGGTGTTGATGCCTTCGATCAGCGGACGGTTCTGGCCTGAGTAGCCGTAGGAGAAATAGGTCGTCTGCGTGCCGGCAGTGCTGCCGCCGACGTCGATGCGATTCAACGTCACCGACGGCGTCGTCGACAGCAGTGACCACATGTCGCGCGCGTTCGGAATCGACGACAGCATCTGCTGGTCGTAGTTGGTCTGGATGCGCGTCGCGCTGGTGTCGATGACCGGCGACTGGCCGCTGACCGTCACCGTTTCCTGCAGCGTCGCGACGTTCATGCTGACGTTGACCTGCGCGTTGAAGCCGAGCGTGATGCGGATCCCGTCACGCACGCTCGACTGGAAGCCGGCGAGCTCGAAGGCCAGGCGGTATTCGCCAGGTGGCACCGAGGGGAAGCGATAGATGCCCGCTTCGTTCGTCACCGCGGTGAGCGCGCCGATCTGCGCCGGGCTTGTTGCGGTGACCGTGACGCCGGGCAGCACGCCGCCCTGCGCGTCCTTGATCTCACCGCTGATGCTGCCGGTGGAGCTCGCGCCGCCGCCCTGCGCCAACACTGGCGACGCCAGTGCCACGACGGCCACAAGAGCCCAGATGATGTTTCGCCAACCTGTCATTTGGAAACCTCCAGGCGAGGCCTTGAGCAAAGGAGGTGCCCATCAGGCGTGGGATGAATGGTCGTGCGGCCGGTCACTACACGGCTGCAGATCGAGGGTTCATCCCGTGGCGATGTCAGTCGTCACTTGTGTGATGAAAGCGTCCGGAAATGGTCAGCGCGATTCTTCAATCGCGCGGACACGCAATCCAAGACGGCGGATTCAGCCGTTGCCGAGGATGGCCATCAACTGCGGTGCCGCGGTGATCACGGACCAGATGATGGCGGCGATCGAGATGGCAATGCAGCCCACCGCAATCGCGAGGTGATCGATGCGCTCGGCCTTCAACGGATCAAGGAGCATCGACGCCAGGTAGCCGCCGGCGAAACCGCCGAGGTGCGCCGCATTGTCGACGCCTTGCAGCACGAATCCCATGATGCCCATGAACAGCGCGTACTGCAGCCCGGCCTCACGGGCATGCGTGCTGCCGGTGCGTTTGCCGTAATGCACGAGCGCGCCCAGGAATCCGAAGATCGACGCCGACGCGCCGACGGTGAGCGGCGCGCCGAAAAACGGGATCGACAGCAAATCCATGAAGGTGCTCAGCGCGAAGCCGGTGACGCCGGCGATCGTGTAGATGATCACCATGCGGCCGGCGCCGTACATCCGCGCGATCTCGGGGCCGAGCTGACGAATCCACATGACGTTGAAGAAGATGTGGAGGATGCCGCCGTGCAGCCAGCCGGCGGTCAGCAGGGTCCACCAGCGTCCTTCGCCGATGACCGGAACGGAGCCGCTCGCGCCGAGGAGGTAGAGGATCAGCGACGAGGGCTGCATCATGACCTGGAAGCCCTGGCGCGACAGGATCAACGACAGCACGAAGAGGAGGACGCAGGCGCCGCTGACGAAATTGATGAAGCCGAGGTCGGTGCCGAGCGCACGCAGCGCGGGTCCGAATCCCCAGAGGCCGGGATTGCGCCGTCCGCAGTTGTAGCAGGTCGGATCGTTGACGCCGACGAGCACGCCGCACGACGTGCAGAGCACCGAGCCTTCTGTTTTGCGTCCGAACACTGCAGGACATTGTAGTAGAGGCGGGACTTTAGTCCCGCCTGCGCGGGCGGGTCTGAAGACCCGCCCCTACGCCTCTCTCAGCCCCCGCGTCCCAATTGCGAAGCAGAGGATGCCGACCGCGATCAGCGCGGTGCACGGCAGCGCCATTTCCGCGACCGAGAAATTGCGCCACACGCCGCCTTCGATCGCGAGCATCGCCCACCGGAT